>Ga0308167_1002846_pt1 | contig 15040 bp, 11 predicted proteins | sample PhyCR1_2_FD_202138 | JGI IMG/M metagenome (GOLD analysis project Ga0308167, IMG submission 202138) | Phyllosphere microbial communities from UC Gill Tract Community Farm, Albany, California, United States - DLSLRC.R1 | ecosystem: Host-associated > Plants > Phyllosphere > Unclassified | place... | reverse complement strand
AAAGTGTTCGACATTATAATTAACCTTTTAGTTACATTTGAGGAACTAAAGGTCAACATAGCCGATCGCCTTTTCCACACAAGAGGTGACGGATTGTTATCTTCACGAAGTGTGATTGTTGGCGTCGTTTAGGCAATTAACACCATAAAAACCACAAGTGGCCGCGCGCGGAATTTGCGCGTGATCACAGGATTTTGCGGTACAGCCGTCGCGGGTGGCCGATATTGCCGTACTGCATCTCGACGCCAATAAATCCGATCTCTACGCAATATTCGAGGTAGCGGCGGCCGGTGGTTTTGCTGATGCCGATGTTTTCTACCACCTGTTCAACCGACCAGCTGCTGTGCGGTGCTGCGTTAAAAAAGCCTTTCACCCGTTCCAGCGTAATCGACTCAATGCCTTTGGTGGATGGCGCGGCAGGCGCGTCACTGGCTGGCAGGTTGAACAGCTTATCCAGCGCCTGTTGATCGACATTCTTCATCTGACGCAGGGTCTGCACCAGCAGCATGAAGCGCTCCAGCGACGCGCGCAGGCGATGGAAAAACACCGGTTTCAGCAGGTAGTCAAAGGCGCCGCTGCGCATCGCGTGGCTACAGGTTTGCATGTCGCTGGCGGCGGTGATGAAAATCACCGAGCACTCAAAACGCTTCAGCAGCGGATCGTCAATCAAGGTTACGCCCTGACCATCCGGCAAATAGTTGTCGAGCAGCAGCAGCCGTGGCTGATGCGCAGCAATCAGCGCGCGCGCCTGCGCCAGCGTGGCGGCAATGCCGACCACGCGCAGATGAAAGTTCTGCTCAATATATTCACGATGCAGATCGGCCAGATGCGGCTCATCTTCCACAATCACCACATCAAGCGGCTTGGCATTATTCATGGGAAAGTCCTGTTAATGCAGCGGGCTGGAACGGAATAAACACCGAGAAGATGGTGCCCTGCGGTGAGTTGTCGCTGATCTCAATGCTGCCGCCCGCCTGCTGTACATAACCTGCCGCCAGATAGAGGCCGATGCCGTGCTCTGCACCGAACATATCGTCTTCGCTGGACGGCTTGCTGGTGACGCCTTGCTCAAACAGATGCGGTTTAATGCTGTCATCGATGCCGCAACCCTGATCGGCCACTTCGATTAACAGCTCCTGATTACGGCCAGAAATATACAATTCTATCGGGGCGGCGGGCGTTGTGGCATTGAGCGTGGCGTCGACGGCGTTATCCAGCAGATTACCAATCACCGACATCAACGCCGTTTCACTCAGTGCGGCAGGAATGCGGCTCAGCTGGCAGGCCGGATCAAATTTCAGCTCCACGCCTTTTTCCCGCGCGCTGACATATTTCCCCAGCAGCAGCCCACAGAGCGCGGGCGAGGTGAAGCGCGCCGAGACAAAATCCAGCACCTGCTGCGCGCCAGCTGATTGCGCGTGGATGTAGCGCATCGCGTCGTCGTAACGCTGCATCTGTAACAGGCCGACCAGCGTGGCGGTCCAGTTCAGCTGTTCATGACGCATGATGCGTAAATTATCCGCATAGCGTTTCACCTGGCTCAGCTGGCTGCTCAGCGTATTGATGTCGTTTTTATCACGGAAGCTGCATACCCAGCCGCCAGGCTCGCCGGGTTCCAGCTCGATCGCCACCCGGTTAACGATCACCTGACGCTGATTGAGCACGGTAACGTGATCGTGAGTTTTCACCTCATGCTGGCGCAAAAACGCCGGAGGAATCTGCAACACCGCATCCAGCGGTTTCCCCAGCAGTTCACTCTCACTCTGCTGAATATCCAGCAACTCGCGTGCGGCGCGGTTGATGAGAATCAGCTGCCGCTCCGCGTTGACCGCAAACACGCCTTCATACATCGCTTCCAGCAGCGCTTTTTGTTGCAGCACCAGCAGGGCGATATCCTTCGGCTCCAGCCAGAACATCTGTTTTTTCAGGTTGCGACTAAACATCCAGGAAAAAATAAACAGCAGCAACAGCAGCGCCACGCCATACAAACTGGCCTGCCACAGCAGGCTAACGTTGATATTGGCAATATAGGAAGTGAGATAACCCACCGAGACAATGCCAATCACTTGGTGCTGGGCATTTAAGATTGGCGCCTTGCTGCGCAGTGACACGCCGATGCCGCCTTTGCGCACCGAAATAATGGTTTTGCCCTGCAGCACCTCGGCATTGTCGCCGCCAATCATCGGTAGATTGAGGCGCTCCGGTGACTCCGAGTGATAGAGATGGTGTTCTTGCGTGTCGCCAATCACGATATAGCTGGCATCGCTTTGGTTGCGCAGCGGCTGAATCAGCGCGGCGATGCCAGCGATATCGCGGCGCGCTACTTTCTCCGCCAGCCCGGGCATCAGCGCAATTTCACTGGCCTGCACCCGCGCGCGCTGTCCCAAATCGTGATGCAGCTGGCGATCGATAAAATGAAACAGAATAGTGCCCAGCAAGGCGAGTAGCAGGCAGGAAAACAGCACCAGCGACAGAAAGAGTTTTACCTGGAAAGATAATCTGCGTTTCATACAACCTGCAGTAAAGAGAAACTGGAGAGAGGCATGGCTGGAGACTAGCACGCGAAAATGCGTGCCGTGACACGCTATCTTCAGAGTTGTGAGCTGGCTTCAATCCCGGCGCGGCTTAGGCGCTGGTTACTGTTGGCACCATGTCAGCGATATTCCCATCTTATTCCTGGTATTCGCCTGCTGTGGCGCTAATCAATCGGCAAAAAATCAATTCACCACGGCTAATCTATGCGCCGTTATTTAATCCAGCCTTTCTCTGAGTAAATTCCGGTTTGGCCTGGCAACCATTGACCTTATAACCCGGAGTGGTGAGAATGCCGGGAAAAGTTTTGAATTAGATCGCAAATTTTGGGCATTAAGCCCGTTGCAGTGCGACCGCAAACGCCGCACTGAATTAACGCCACTTGCACTCATCGGAACGCAAAAGACGCGCCGAAGTAATAAAAGTGCAGGGCACACAGCAAATATCGTTAATGTCGTGACGTTCGTTGAGAAGGCCCGTCTGTTGATGCACCTACTCAGCCCCGGTCGGCATTTCTTGTTTTTGGTGATGAGCGCGATAAAAACGCCAGCGTTTTTTACGCTCATTAGCAGACAGATAAAAATTTAATTTAAGTTCGCCGTGAATGACGTGGTGACGCTATTAAGCCAAATCACCGCAAGATAAAACGTAACTGGCTGAAAATTAACTGAACTCTTACGAGCGCAGCGCAGCCTTTTTATGCCTGAAAAATGGGTTTGTGCGTAGTCAGTAAACAGGTAGCTGCAAGCCTGGGGCGGTAGCCTGCCTGTTTTACCTGACGAAAGCAGAATAAATCTGCACGGTTTATTTGGCGATTATCTTATTTAGCGATCTTTTTACAGAGAATTAAAGGCCAGTTTTATTTGACCTGAGGAAACTCTGAAATAGACAGGCAATAAATGTTAAGCCGGGCGCAAGCAACGTGCACTGTTAATCACTGCAATGTTCAGCGAATACTTTTTCCGTCCGCAACTTTTACTCCGACAGAGTCCAGAGGTTATATGCAAAATCCCGTTAACGACGTTTTAATCAGCGTCATCGTGCCGGTGTATAACGCCGCGGCGTATCTGGAGCGATGCATTGACAGCCTGCTACAGCAGGAAGAAAGCCGTTTTGAAGCGATATTTATTAATGACGGCTCCAGCGATAACTCGCTCGCGATATTACAGAATTACGCCCACTACCCACATTTTCACATTATCGACAAAACCAACGGCGGCGTTTCGTCGGCGCGCAATCAGGGCATTCGCGCCTCGCGCGGCAAACTGCTGTGCTTTTTAGACGCCGATGATTTTCTGCCGGCCAGCGCGTTTGCCACCTATGTGCGGCTGATGCAAAACAACATCGCCATGGTGGGTGGGGAATCGAAGCACTTCACGCCGCAAGGCGATCCGCTCGATTTCCCGGCCAATAGCAGTGACGTGCGCCAGCTGACCGCTTCGGCGGCGATTAACGATCTGCTCTATTTCAATCCGCGTCACGGCATCTGCGACAAGGTGTTTCGTGGTGATGTGATTCGTCAGCATCAGCTCACCTTTAACGAAGAGATTTATAACTTCGAAGATCTGCTGTTTGTGGTCAATTACCTGCACCTGCAACAGGATCGTCAGGTGATCTTCACCCAGCAGGTGGTTTATTACTATGTGGAATCCACCAACTCCGCCACGCGATCGGCGTTACGCGAAAAGCATTTCTCCTTTGCACGTTCGTTTAATGGCATGCAGGCGTTTTTATCCGCGCAGCATAGCCGCTGTTATTACCATCTCTATTTAAAAGTGACCTCGTCTTATATCTATAAAGCGCTGCACAGCGACGGATTCAGCCGCGCCTTTATTGATGAATATATTTCGCTCTACCGTCGCAGCTTCAAGTCCTATTTCACATCAGGATTGATGCTCAATCCGTGGAGCCTGTACTTTGCGCTGTTTTTTGTCAGTCCACGACTGGTATCGCGTCTGCGCCGCCTGGCACAGAAATAAACGCTGAGGTTGAGTTGTGAAAGATAAATTAAAAAATTCTCTGTGGATGATCGCTGAAAAGCTGATTGCGGTGTTCGGCCTGATATTTGTCACCTCTTATGTGGCGAAATATGTGGGGCCCACCACCTTCGGCATTATCTCGATTTCGATGCTGGTATTTCAGTTCATCCAAAGCATCGCGCTGATGGGCAGCGATGTGATTCTGCTGAAACGCTTATCGCAAAATCATCACTCCGGCATGCGCTTAATGATGGCGACCTTTCTGCTGGTGTTAGTGATTTACGGCATTCTGGCAGCCAGCGGCATGCTGATTATGGGCGAAGAGTGGAGTGCTGAAGCGCGGGTATTTGTCTGCGCAGCGGCGATTGCCTGTCTGTTTTCTTCGCTCGATCTGGTCAATATCTACAACGAGGCGATGCTTAATGCGCGCCTGAATGTCATCGCCAATCTGGCGGGGCTGGCGATCAGTTTAACCGTGCGCTTCTTTATTTCGTATTACGGTTTGGATCCGCAACTGTTGTCGATTCCGATCGTACTGGCGACCTTTATTCCTTTTGCCATCAAACTGACGATATTCCTGAAATACCATCGTCAGGTACCGATTCCGGCACTGCGCCAGATGAAGAAATATTCCCGCTATATGGTGGCGTCCGGTATTTCTCTGGTGTTTTCCGTGATTGCGGTGGCGATTTATACCCGCGTTAACCAAATCAGCGTGTCGTATTTCCTTGGCGTGAAAGAGGCGGGGATTTTCTCTGTCGCGCTGACGCTCGCCACCGCGTGGGTATTTTTACCCAATGCCTTGCTGGCTTCCTTTTTCCCGGCGTTCTTTGCCGAACGTGACGATCGGCAATCGATTATCAAAGCGCAGAAATTACATCTGCTGGTGATAGGTGTCTCGTCGCTGGTGATTCTGGCAATTTGGTTATTGTCCGGGTGGTTTATCCGTGACTTTTACGGTGCGGAGTATATCAATGCGGTAGCGCCAACGCTGTTACTCAGCGTGGGTGCGATGTGCGCGGTGCTAAGCAGCGTGATGGATCGTTTCATTATTAAGTACAACGGATATCGCTATTTAGTGAAGAAAACCTTCGTGGTGTTATTAATTTGCGTGGCCTCCTCTTTATTGTTGGTTCCTTATTTCGGTTTAAATGGCGCGGCCATGAGCGTGGTATTAACCGAGTTTTTATCTTTCTCCCTGCTTAATTACTTTTTCCCTGCTCAACCCGTAATGCGTATTCATCAAATTTTTATCAATCCCAGGAAACTATGGCTGTTATTTAACAATATCAAAACCTCAGACAGTAAAGAGAGTTTATCATGAAAGAAAAACCCCTGTTTAGTCTTATCATTCCCGTCTATAACTCACAAAAAACCATTAAACGTACTTTACTGAGCGTGCTTAAACAGACGTTCAGCAGTTACGAAGTGATTGTGGTTAATGATGGCAGCAGCGATTCAACCGCGAATATTCTGCAGGAGTTTAGTGCTTATTCGCAGGTCACGGTAATTCACCAAATTAATGCCGGTGTCAGCGCCGCTCGAAATAGCGGAATGCAGCAAGCCAGCGGTGAATATGTGTTATTCCTCGATGCGGATGATTGGGTGGATGATAACTTCCTGATGATCTTCAAACAGAATCTCGATGCCTGGCCAGCGGAATCTGTCGATTTGATGGTGGGCAACCTCAACGACAATCGCGTGGGCAAAGTGTCGCAGGCGGGCTTCTTCAGTCAGGAGGACATTCCTTATGTGCTCGGTGAGCTGGAGATGAGTGATAACATCGGTTATCTGCATAACAAATGTTATCGCCGTCAGATTATTGAGGAGTTGAACCTGCGCTTTTTGGAAGGTATCTCCATGAGCGAGGATTTGCTATTTAACCTTAAATTCTTCAGCTGCATTAGCAATTTTCTGGTCACGCCGGGTGCGGCTTATCATTATGAAGATGTGGCGGGTTCATTATCGAAGCGTAAAGTGCAATACAGTGAACTGAAAGTACGTAAACAGTTTCTCACCGCACTGTATGATTCGATCATCAGTAAATATCAAACCAGCGATCTCGACTATTTCCTTAAAGGCATCTCCAAACGTGTGCTGGCGCTGGATATGCAAATCGTGACCGCAATGTATCACTCATCGTTTTCACCTGCGGATATTGCCCAGGAAATTAATGAAATAAAGCGGGGTAAATACTCAAAAGGTATTTTCATCCTGCTGAATAAAAATGAAAAATTGAAGTACATGATTATGAATTTGAATACACTCACAGCGTACTATTTTCTTTATGCACTCTACAGAATGCGCGCATTCTAATTAAATTCTCCCGGCGTTAGCCTCTGGACGCATTTGCTGTATCAGAGGCTAGTGGCCGGGGGAGTTGCTCTTAATGTCATCTGCACCACCCGTGGTAACAGCCCAGCGTTGCCACACCTTTCCACTTTCCTCACGCCTTTCTGCTGACTCCCCGTTACTCCTTCTTGCACTCATTCCGCGTCTCATGTCAAATAGCGCCCCATGCAATCGATTGCGCGCATGTTTCGTGCATTTACTGCGGCGCAAAACATCAGGATGCGTGAATTTCATCTCATGAAGCGTCATCCTTTGCGTTCCGGCCGGGCGGAGCAGCCCACGCCATGATTGGTAGCCATCTTTGTGGCTGCATGTTGATAAAGCTTGAAATTCTGGAGAGACAGATGGACAACTCACAAACCGGTACGCTTGGCACCGTAGAAACGGCGGCTAAGGGCTGGCGTAAGAGTGATACCGTGTGGATGCTGGGTCTGTACGGTACGGCGATTGGTGCGGGCGTGCTTTTCCTGCCGATTAACGCCGGTGCAGGCGGGCTGATTCCGCTGATTATCATGGCGATTCTTGCCTTCCCGATGACCTATTACGCGCACCGCGCGTTAACGCGCTTTGTGCTCTCCGGTAAAAATCCCGGCGAAGACATTACCGAAGTGGTGGAAGAGCACTTTGGCGTGGGCGCTGGCAAGATCATCACCTTGCTCTACTTCTTTGCTATCTATCCGATCCTGCTGATGTACAGCGTGGCGATCACCAACACCGTTGATAGCTTTATCGTGCATCAGCTGGGGCTGGTTTCGCCGCCGCGTGCGCTGCTGTCGCTGATTCTGATCATCGGCATGATGACGGTGGTGCGCTTTGGCGAGCAGATGATTGTGAAAGCGATGAGCATACTGGTATTCCCGTTTGTGGCGGTGCTGATGCTGCTGGCGGCTTATCTGGTACCGCACTGGCATGGTGCAGCGCTGGAAACGTTGTCGTTAGATGCGAATGTAAGCGGCCACGGCATTCTGATGACGCTGTGGCTGGCTATTCCGGTGATGGTGTTCTCCTTCAATCATTCGCCGATTATCTCCTCTTTTGCTGTTGCCAAGCGCGATGAGTACGGCGCAGGCGCGGAGAAGAAATGTTCGCGCATCCTGGCGAACGCCCATCTGCTTATGGTCGTGACGGTGATGTTCTTTGTGTTCAGCTGCGTGCTGAGCCTGTCGCCCGCCGATCTGCAGGCGGCGAAAGATCAGAACATCACTATTCTGTCCTATTTAGCCAACCACTTTAATGTACCGATGATTGCGTGGATGGGGCCGATTGTGGCGATGGTGGCGATCACTAAGTCGTTTCTCGGGCATTATCTGGGGGCGCGTGAAGGGTTTAACGGCATGGTGGTGAAGTCGCTGCGCAGCCGCGGTAAAACCGTCACGCCGCAGCGTCTGAATCGCCTGACCACCGCATTTATGCTGCTGACCACCTGGCTGGTGGCGACGCTGAACCCAAGTATTCTGGGCATGATCGAAACGCTGGGTGGGCCGATTATTGCGATGATTCTGTTCCTGATGCCGATGTATGCCATTCAGAAAGTGCCGGCGATGCGTCAGTACAGCGGGAAAATCAGTAACGTGTTTGTGGTGATCGTTGGCGTGCTGGCGATTTCGTCGATTGCTTATTCGCTGGTCAGCTAAGCATATATCAGAAAGGTCGCCAGGCATGGCGACCTTGTCATCATTACACCGCAGCCGTTTTAAACACACTCATCGACTGCGCCAGACGATCCGCCTGTTCCTGCAACGCCTGCGACGCCGCTGAGGCTTCCTGCACCAACGCGGCATTCTGCTGCGTCACCGCCTCCATCTGCGTAATCGCTGAGTTGATCTCGCTAATCCCGCTACTTTGCTCGCTGCTGGCAATGGTGATTTCGCTCATAATATCCGCCACGCTCTTCACGCTGTTGACCACTTCACCAATCGTTGAACCGGCGTGCGTCACCAGACGGCTACCTTCATCCACCTGCGCGACCGAATCCTCAATCAACACCTTGATCTCTTTCGCGGCAGATGCCGAACGCGCCGCCAGATTACGTACTTCGGTGGCTACCACGGCGAAACCACGGCCTTGCTCACCGGCGCGTGCGGCTTCGACCGCGGCGTTAAGGGAAAGTATGTTGGTCTGGAAGGCGATGGAGTCGATCACGCTGATAATATCGACGATCTTCTTCGAAGAGAGCGTAATGGCTTCCATCTTCTCGATCACCTGTTCCATCACCACACCGCCTTGCTTCGCCACATTGGAGGTGTTGGCCACCAGCTGATTGGCTTCCCGCGCGTTTTCGGCGTTGTGCTTGACGGTGGCGGTCATCTGTTCCATCGCCGATGCAGTCTCTTCCAGCGAGCTGGCCTGCTGTTCGGTGCGTGATGAGAGATCGATGTTACCGCTGGAGATTTGATTCGAGGCGACAGCGATGGTATCGGAACCGGCGCGCACATCGGAAACGATAGTGAGCAGATTGTCGTTCATCGCCTGCAGCGCCTGCATCAGCACGGCGGTTTCATCTTTACCGCTGATTTCAATGTGCGAACTGAGATCGCCTGCCGCGACTTTCCCGGCGATTTCCACCGCTTCATTAAGCGGACGCACAATTGAACGCGTCAGCATAAAGCCTAATACGATGGAGGCTGCAATGGCGAGAGCGGAGAAGATTAGCGTCATCTCAATAGCGGATGAGCCGTTATCAATAATCTTCGCGCCTTCTTGCTGTAACTGCTGCGATTGCGAATCGGCAAACGCCACCGCGCTCGCCAGGAAAGCGTTTTGCGTATCGGTAATGGATTTCAGTACATAGGTGCTGGCGGCGTCTGCATCGCCAGCGCGTACCAGCTCAATCAGCTGATGTTTCTCGGCCTCGAATTTGTCACTGGCCGCCAGCAGCCCGGCGATTTTCTTTTTACCCACTTCGGTAACCTGTATCGCTTTGATTTTATTCATCGCGTTGTTGGTATGCTCAGTGGCTTCGGCGAGTTGCTGATAACGTTTAACGTTATTTTCCGGACGCGTGGTATCAATCACGATGCCACGCAGATATTTAATTTGATCGTTAACACCGTCACGGACGTCAAAACCAAGACGCACTTTCACGTAACGGTCTTCCACTATCGACGTAATACCGGTTTTGATGTTGTTAATTTTGGTAATCGACGTGATGCCGACAATGACTAACAGTGCCACCACTAAACCAAAGGCGATGCCCAAACGGACGCCGACCTTCATATTCTTTAAGCTCAACATTGGTTCTCCCCGTAATGCCAAAAATTGATGTTTTCAAGACGGAAAAGCAGGCAAGGCGCCCGCGTCAGGTTAATGTTTTCTAAGGTAAAAATGGTTACGCAGCGTGACAAATCTGGTATGGCAGCACCAGCGCAAGCGCTATCTGTTATCGGTTGTTAATGTTTTAACTTTAATTTTTTAGAGATGCGTCACGGTTTGGTTAATGACGTTAACCTTGATTTTTAACTGGATGGGAAAGTGAGGCGGGAGGATCCTGGTTGGAGGGTTGCCAGGAATGGCGTAATGCCGATCAGTTAAGCACCTTATCAAATCACCGCACATTCCGTAGCGGCGCGATTTATCGCGCAATGAATTGCGCCGCTACAAGGTGTGCTCTGGTAATTAAGGGTTCTCAGGTCTTAACTGACAAGCATTACGCTATGAACGGTGGCGTTACGATAATTAACGCGGCTTTTTCAGCACGCCGTGGATCACATTCGACAGCTCGTTGATTTCGAACTTCGCCACGTAACCATCGGCACCGACTTTACGCACGTGATCTTCGTTGGCGCTGCCGGAGAGTGAAGAGTGGATCACCACCGGAATCTGGCGCAGGTTGTTATCGCGTTTGATGTTGCGCGTTAAGGTAAAGCCATCCATCTCCGGCATTTCGAGATCGGTCAGCACCAGCGCGATCTTGTCGTGGATCGACTCACCGTTTGCAGCCGCTTCTTTCTGCATCTCGTTAATTTTGATCCAGGCTTCCAGACCGGTGTTGTGCATAATCGCCGGGATGCCCATGCTTTTCAGGCCTTGCTCCAGCAGCTGACGCGCCACTTTGGAATCTTCCGCCACAATCGCCACCTGGCCAGGCTTCAGATTGAAGTCTTTGGCGGTCTCTGCGCTTGGCTCAACGCCGCGCACTGAAGGAATGATGTCATACAGAATCTGCTCAACGTCCAGCACCATCGCCAGATTATTGCTTTGGCCGTCGGTATCCAGACAGGCGATGCTGGTGATGTTGCGGCTACCGATGCCCGCTTCCGCCGTGTGCACCTGGCTCCAGTCGAGACGCACAATGTTCTCCACCGATTCCACCGCAAACGCCTGAGTGCTGCGCGCATATTCGGTCACCAGCAGCAGGTTAAGGCCGGTTTCTGGTTTGCAGCCGGTGACGGCGGGCAGATCGATAACCGGAATAAACTGGCCGCGAATACTCGCCATGCCAAGCAGCGGCGATTGCATGCCAGCGGCGCGGGTGATGGTGGGCATCGGCACGATTTCACGCAGTTTAAATACGTTGATGCCGTACAGCTCAGATTTGCCTTTCAGCTGATCGGAACCCAGTCGGAACAACAGCAGTTCGAATTTATTGGAAAGCGCAAGGTTGGCGCGTTCATCGATCTCTTTCTGAAAATTATCCATCATGGCCTCGGAGCAGATCTGGGCTGAGTAAAGGGCAGGGCAATATCGCCATGATTAACTTATCGGCAGAAGAGAAAAAAAATGAAGGGGGAGATAACGGAAATTTTAGCGTGAGAGCGATCGCCCTCACGCGGGTACCCTTTACTTCAGCAGAATGGCGCGCACGCTTTTGCCTTTGATCTTGCCCTCTTTCAGCTTGATCAGCGCTTTCTTAGCCTGAGCGGCGTCGATGGCAACATAGGCGTGGGTGGCGGTCATATCGATCTTGCCGATCTGGTCGCCGCTAAAACCGGCTTCACCGGTCAGCGCGCCGAGAATATCGCCCGGACGGATTTTGGCTTTACGGCCGCCATCAATACACAGCGTCATTTTGGTCGCCGGCAGCGATTTGGCGCTGGTGCCTTTCAGCGAGCTGGAGGAAACCCAATTGAGCTTCTGCTGCAGATACTCTTCCAGCGCATTGGCGCGCACCATTTCGTCGGGGGCGACAAAGCTTACCGCCAACCCTTTCTCACCGGCGCGACCGGTACGGCCGATGCGATGAATGTGCACTTCCGGATCCCACGCCAGCTGAAAATTCACCACCAGCGCCAGCGATTTAATATCCAGACCGCGTGCAGCGACGTCGGTGGCGATCAACACGCGGATGCTGCCGTTGGCGAAGCGAATCAGCACGCGCTCACGATCGCGCTGCTCCAGATCGCCATGCAGCGCTAACGCACTGATATCACGCTCGTTCAGCGCGGCAGCAACGTCGTCACACTCGCGTTTGGTGTTACAGAACACCACGCAGGAGGCCGGTTGTTGCTGGCTGAGCAGCGCGCCGAGCAGGCTGTGGCGCTCTTTGGCGCTGGCTTCAATAAACTGCTGCTCGATGGTCGGTAACTCGGTTTTATCTTCAGTGGCGACCGCCAGCGCATCGCGCTGAAAACGCTGGCTGAGACTGGCGATGGTATCCGGCCAGGTGGCAGAAAACAGCAGCGTCTGGCGCGTTTCCGGCGTAAAGCCGATGATCGCTTCCATGTCGTCGCGGAAGCCCATCTCCAGCATGCGATCGGCTTCATCCAGCACCAGCGTTTGCAGCTGGCTGAGATCAAGGTTGTCGCGCTTCAGGTGATCGAGCAAACGGCCCGGCGTGCCAACCACGATATGCGGCGCATGCACTAAGGAATCACGTTGCGCGCTCATCGGCTGGCCGCCGCACAGCGTCAGGATTTTGATATTGCGGGTAAAACGCGCCAGCTGACGCAGCACGTTGCTGACCTGATCGGCCAGTTCACGCGTCGGGCACAGAATCAGCGCCTGAGTGTGGAACTGGCTGTTATCGATGCGGTTCAGCAAACCCACGCCAAAGGCGGCGGTTTTGCCACTGCCGGTTTTCGCCTGCGCACGCACGTCGCGCCCTTCCAGAATCGCGGGCAGGGAAGCGGCCTGAATCGGCGTCATGGCGTCGAAACCCATCTCGCGCAGGTTATCGAGTTGGCTGGCGGGCAGTTGCGTCAGGGTAGAAAAAGCAGTCACGGGAAAGTCTCTAATTGCGGGTAGGATGGCGGCGGTCAGTCTGGCAGAAAGGGGCGTGATCGGCAATGGCAAAAGCGCTTCTGCTGCCTGCCTGAAAACCGTTAGTGTTATAACAGGCTTGTCTCGTTTTTATACGCATACTGTTGCGAAGTTCTAATGCTTTTGTGGTTGATTTTATTCTGCAATGAAGGCGCTAAACCTCGACATATTCAACAAAAAAGGAGAATTAGCGTTATTAAACAAGCATTATCAGGGTTTGTTAATGCTTACTTATAAGTATTGTGCTAATGAATGGCTTCGCTTAGGTAAAATTCTGATTAAAACGAATAGCCGATTTGCTTTATATTTACCCCGCCGTTTGGCTAATCAGTAAATACCCATAATATTTCAGAGGTCATTTCATTGAGTCATTATGTCCAGGGACAAAACGAAGACATTCTGAAAATCGTCGGCCGCGCCGTGTTAACGCTGCATCTGCATGGAGAAACCTTATCTTCGGATAAAGTCAGCTCTATGATTGCCTGTTACGCGGAAGAAGAGCCTGTCAGCGACGATGAAAACCAGCGGCTGTATGCGCTGGCGATTCAGATGCTTTCGTAAAATCCAGCACTCACCGGGTGTGCGCATGCCGCCTGTTTATGTTGTACGTAAAGCCTCCTTGCGGAGGCTTTTTTGTTGGGTGCCTTCAGCCACGCGCTGCATACCATTGTAGCGGCGCAATTTATTGCGCTATGTCGTGAAGGGCGCGGTGCCGCCATTAATAGGCGCGATAAATCGCGCCGCTACGGCAATGTGCGATTTTCGGCTTACGCACTGAACACCGGCAATCCGCGGTGGAAGGTGGCGCGGACCGGCGAGATGCGGGCGACGGCTTCGGCGGAGCAGCTGGCCTCGACCAGCATCATGCTGGCTTCATCGTCGACCTTCGGCCACTGACGTTCGCCCTGATTCGACAGCGGCAAAATCCCGCCGGTGGCGATATGCAGCGCGCGGCTCAAACCGAACTCATCGGAACCGCGATACAGCTGCGCGTACAAATTGGCTTTCTCCAGCATGCTGCCGGTGCCAAACGGTGACCAGTGATCGATCACGCTGTCCGTGCCGGTCATCACCGTGATGCCCGCCGCCTGCAACTGCGGCAGCGGCATGGTCAGCTTGCCAATCGGAATGGTCGACGCCACGCTCATCTGCTGCTCGGCCATGCCCGCAATCATCTGATCCAGCGCTTTGCCTTCCAGCGTGCCGAGCGCAAAACCGTGGCTCAGCGTCACTTTGCCCTTCAGCTGCGGGTTTTTCGCGATGGTGTCGATCATGTACTGAATGGCCGCCACGCCGGATGGCGAGGTTTCGTGCAGATGGATATCCACGCCGCGCTGGAAATCGAGGGCGATCTGGAACATCGCATCCAGCGACGCCTGCATCGCGCCATCCACGTTGGTGGGATCCAGCCCGCCGACAAACTGCACGCCCATCTGCATCGCTTCGCGCATCAAGCCATCAACCTTCGAATGCAGCAAACCGTGCTGCGGGAAGGCAACGATTTCACACGGGAATTCCGCATGATTCGCCAGCGCCAGCTTGAGATGCTCAAGGCTTTTCAGGCCGCTAACCGGATCGATATTGCAGTGACTGCGCGCTTCGGTGGTGCCTTTGCTGTGCAGCAAACCAATGATCGCTTCGGCACGCGCCTGCGACGTTGGCAGCAGTTGCGGGATCAGCACCTGTTCGCGCGCAATCATATCCATGATGGTTTTGCCCTGACGCGGACGCGGCGCTTCCCACGGACCACCGTAAAAGGTTTTGTCGAGATGGATATGCATATCACGGGTGCGCGGCAGCAGCAGGGCGCCGTTGGCATCCCACTGAGGCAGGGCGGCGTTGCGCGCTTTGCCTGCGGCATCAATCGCCGCGAAAGTGCCGTCTTTGATAGTGATGTCGTACAGCGCGGTGCGCGTGGCGATCACCTCTTTACCGTCGCGCTCAAAGCCCTCTTCGAGGCGGACATTGAGCAGCTGGTA
>Ga0308167_1002841_pt1 | contig 15052 bp, 17 predicted proteins | sample PhyCR1_2_FD_202138 | JGI IMG/M metagenome (GOLD analysis project Ga0308167, IMG submission 202138) | Phyllosphere microbial communities from UC Gill Tract Community Farm, Albany, California, United States - DLSLRC.R1 | ecosystem: Host-associated > Plants > Phyllosphere > Unclassified | place... | reverse complement strand
CCTCGCCCTTGGAACCACCTGGGCCACCACCGCGATCAGCCGCGTCAAACGGCACCTACGGACCGTGAACCTGATCGGTGGTGGCACGCTGATCCTCATCGGTGTCCTCATGGTCACCGGACTGTGGTCATCGCTGATGTACACGATCGGCGCGCAGATCGGGCAGTACGTCACCCTCCTCTAATAAGGCCGACCATCGCACCACGCAGGCCCACGGCTGTCAGACATGACGGCGCAGCGGAACGCGAGTGGCGGGTCGCTGCGAAGAATCGCGTCGACGAGGCATCAGCGGGACGCGCAACGAGGCGCACCGATATCATCGGTGTATGCCGATCGTAGAAGCACGGGGCGATCTTGCCGCCGTATCGCTGTTCCACTCGCTCGCGGACCCGACCCGACTGCGCATCGTGCGTCGCCTCCGTTTGGGAGAGGCTCGCGTGAGTGACCTCGTGGCGGAGTTGGGGCTTGCGCAGTCGACGATCTCCGAGCATGTCGCGTGCTTGCGTGACTGCGCTCTCGTAGAGGGGCGGACTCAGGGCCGGCAGGTGTTCTACTCGCTCGCGCAGCCGGAGCTGATGGATCTCCTCGAATCTGCGGAAACGCTGTTGCACGCCACCGGCTACCAGGTGGACCTCTGCGGCACCTACGGCTCGGACGCGAGGGCTACCGAATGAGCACCCGCACCGTGACCGAAACGGAGCAGCTCACCCGACGAGGGCTCCGCCTTGCGCAGTTCACCGTCGCGTACAACGTCATCGAGGGAATCGTCGCCATCGCAGCGGGTATTGCCGCGGGACTTGTATCCGTCATCGGCTTCGGTATCGACTCCGGGATCGAGTCGATCGCCGCAGTGCTGGTGGGTCTGCGTCTCGCGGCGCGGCTCCGTCATGGTGAAGCGGACGAGGCCAAGGAGCGACGTACGCTGAAGTTCGTCGCGGTGACGTTCTTCCTCCTCGCGGCCTACGTCGTCGTCGAGGGCATCCGCAGCCTGATCAACCATGAGACGCCCGAGACCTCCCCGGTCAGCATCGTGCTCCTGGTCCTTTCGATCATCGTCATGCCGGTCCTTGCCGCGCTGAAAACCCGAGTCGGAAAGAAGCTTGGAGACCCGCTGATCCTCGCGGACGCCGCAGAAACCCGGATCTGCGTCCTCCTCAGCATCTCAACCCTCGTCGGACTCCTCCTCTACGCCCTCACCGGCGCAGCATGGCTCGATCCCGTCGCGGGATTCGTCATCGCCCTCTTCGCCATCCACGAAGGACGCGAAGCCTGGGAAGGTGAACTCGTCGAAGATGACGATGACGACTGAAACAACCGCTCTCTAGCGACACCAAGCGCCGCGACCCAGCGGTGCTGTCCACAAGTAACTTGCTTGCTCTTCCAGCTTCCGTCGCCGGGTAGTCGATTGGGGTTCACGAAGGACAACTAGCTTCGTACTTGATGCGGTCCAGCGAGCACGGTTCGTTTCGGGTCGACGTGCACGCTGTCCGGGCCGTCGCCGTCGTACTCGTGGTGGTCTATCACCTTGGGGTCGGCTGGTTCCCCGGCGGTTTCGTGGGAGTCGATGCCTTCTTCGTCGTCTCCGGCTTTCTCATCACCAGGCAACTCAGTCGTGAGCTGGAGTGCCGCGGACGGGTGTCGGTACTGGCGTTCTGGGCCCGGCGTGTGCGCCGTCTCGCACCGTCTGCGCTGATCGTACTTGCGGTGACGGGGGCCGCAGCATTGGCGCTGTACCCGAAGGAGGACTGGCCGAAGCTCGGAGCGCAGTTCGCCGGGAGCGTGGGCTCCGTCGAGAACTGGGTGCTCGCTGCGTCGAGGACCGACTATCTCGCTGCCGGTACGCCGTCGACCCCGTTTGAGCACTTTTGGTCACTCGGCGTCGAGGAGCAGTTCTACATTGTCTGGCCGATCCTGCTTCTACTGATCTGGCGATTCGCCCCTCGGAGGCCGCCTCTGATGTGGGCCGTCGGGGCGGCGACCGGGGCTTCCCTTGTTGGTTCCGTGCTCCTGACCGCCTTGGAGCCGGCCGCTGCGTACTTCTGGCCACATACGCGGGCCTGGGAGTTCGGGGTTGGGGCACTGCTGGCGCTGCTCGGGCCGCAGTCCGGCGCGCTCCTCCCGCTGAAATCGCAGACGCGCGCCGGGGCCGCGCTGCTCGGGTGGGCGTCGCTGACCGCCGCGGGCGTGCTTTTCTCACCCGGGGTGTCGTATCCAGGGATCCTGGCCGCGATCCCAGTCGCGGCGACCGCGCTCATCATCACTGCCGGCGCGGACACGGGCGTACTCGGCTGGGTGCTCCGTTGGGGTCCAGTGCGCTGGCTTGGGTCCATCTCCTACCCGCTGTACTTGTGGCACTGGCCGGTCGTACTGTTGCTCCCGCGAGCGGTCGAGCTGCCGTCCCCGGTTCGAATCCTCGCTACTGCCGCACTGTCGCTGATCCTCGCGCAGCTGACGCACGTCCTGGTCGAGAATCGCGGTCGTTTCGGACCGCTCTCACGCCGCCGCTCAACAGCTGTGCTCGCCGTGACGGCAGGTGTGATGGTGGTGCTGCTGCTCGTCCCAACGACGGGTTGGGCGGCGCTGCAGGGTCAGGAACGTCAGGACCGGGCGGTCGCGGTCACGCTGAGCGGGGACGGCTGCTTCGGCGCCGCGGCCGCGTGGAATCGCTCCTGCCAACTCAGTGGTGATCCGCGGGAGCCGTTCACCCCGGCCACCATGACCGCCGCCTACGACATCGACTCGACGTGGGACGACTGCGAGGCACAGACCACTGCCGCCCGCAGCTGCGTGGTTGGCGTGCGAGGGGGCACTCGAGTGGCGTTGATCGGGGACTCCCACGCCCACCAATGGGCTTCGACGCTGACACGGATCGCTCGCGAGCGCGGCTGGGAACTGCACCTCTACGTCAAGGGCGGGTGCGACTTCTCCCACGTGCGGTGGTCTGACGTGTCGGACGCGAATCAACGACGGTGCGCAATCTGGAACGATGACGTCGACCGCTCACTCGAGGCCGAGGCTCCATACGCGCTGGTCTTCACAGCCGCTCGCGCGGATCTCCGCGGCAACCCGGTAGGAGCCGACCCCGACCGCGCGGCACAGCGCGGCTACCGTGCATCGTGGGGGCCGCTGATTGCCCGCGGGGCGACGATCCTTGCGATTCGGGACACCCCCGCCGCGGGTACGGGTGTGCAACGTTGCCTCGATGTGAATGGGGACGCGGTTTCCCGCTGCCAGTTGAGTACAGCGCGCGCGTTCGCTGCGACGGACTACCTCACGGTTGCGGCGCAGCGCATCCGTGGTGCGCGGGTGCTGGATATGACGGCGTCGTTCTGTCGTGCTGGGTGGTGTCCTGCGGTGATTGGGAACGTGCTCGTGTATCGCGACTCGCAGCACATCACTCGCACCTACGCGAACACCCTCACGCGTCCGCTGCAGCGCGCTGTCAACGCCGCACTTGCACCAGCGCTGGCAGCGACGCATCGGACGGCGACGGCTGAGGTCACTCGTGTGGGCGGTCACGCCCGTTCATCGCGGCGAGCCGTTCGTTGTAGGCGCGAAGCTCAGCGTCGCCGTCGCGTTCCGCCTGACGATCGAGGCGCTTGGCGTCGCGCTTGTCCGACGTGACCCAGTTCCGCACGACAAGCAGCGCCACGAACACCATCGGCAGCTCGGAAGCACCCCACGCAATGCCGCCGCCGGTGTGTTGGTCAGCGAGGAGCGCAGCTTCGTTTGTTTGTCCGAGTGCGCGGAACCAGTCCAGTGCATACACCTCGGTTGAGGTCATCACTGCGACGCCGAAGAACGCATGGAACGCCAGCGTCGCCAGCAGCGCGATGATGAGGATCGGGTACGCGGGCCGTTGCGGGCCGGGGTCGACGCCGACGAAGACCCAGAAGAACAGGTAGCCGCTCAGCACGAAGTGGACGACCATGACGATGTGCCATTCGTGTGACTGCATCGCGGCTTGGAACGCCGGGGTGAAGTAGAACACCACGAGGGACCCGGCGAAGATCACCCCGGCCACCGCCGGCTTGGCCATGAATTGCATGTAGCGCGAATGCACGAACAGCATCAGCCACTCGCGGGCGCCGCGGGAGCCGTCGTTGCGCACCGGCAGGGTGCGGAGCGCGAGCAGCACCGGGCCGCCGAGGACGAGCGGCAGCGGCACGAACATCATCAGGAGCATGTGCTGGATCATGTGCGAGGAGAAGTGGATCATGCCGTAAACGGCAGGGCCGCCGTTCATCGTCCAGATGAAAATGAGGCAGCCAGCGACCCAGCTGATTGTCCGCCCGATCGGCCACGCGTCGCCGCGCTTGCGAAGTTTGCGGACGGCGATGAGGTACCAGCCGATGCCGATGACGGCGAGTGCGGTCCATGCCCAGTCCCAGTGCCACGCGCTCAGGAAGTTCTGCAGGGTCTGGGTGGGCGGGTAGGTGAAGCCGATCAGCCCGTCACGCGTGTCTGCCCCGGTTTCCGGTGTCTGCGGGATCGGCGGTTGGCTCCGGGATACGGCGACAGAGGCGCCGATCGCAATCGCCATGAAGATGATCTCGGCGAGTGCGAACCGGACGAATAGTCGACGGTTCGCTGGGTTTCGGAGGAGTCCTGGGACGAGTTTTCGGCGCTGCACGACGCCGGCGATGCCGAGGAGGATCAGCGCGGCCGCTTTGACGGTGATCAGCCACCCGTACGAGGTGGTGACCAGATCTGCAGGTCCGGTGAGTCGGAGCGCCGCGTTGACGATGCCGGAGAACGCGACGGCGGCGAAGGACCAGCCGGCGAGGGTCGAGTATCGGGCAACAACACGGCCGGTCGCGCCCTTGGTCATTGTGCGCAGCAGCAGCACGGCGGTGAGCCCACCAACCCAGACGCATACGCCGATCAGGTGGATCGCGAGTGAGTTCACGGCGTTGGCGTGTTCGAGCGAGCCAGCTGCGTGCCCGGAAAGCGACAGCGGCAGAAGCGCGAAGATGGCGAAGACCGTGGCGACGGCGATGCTGGTCACCCGCGTTGCGAACGCGGCGACGATCGTTGCAATCAGGACCGCGGTCGCAGAGACGAGGTACACCTGCCCGGCTTCCAGACGGAAGAGAAACTCCGGAAACGTTCGCGCGAACACGGAGCTCGTGATCGGGGCGCCGATGGTGTTGGCGCCGGTGAAGACGATTCCGACCACGGCGGCGAGGAACCAGAGCGCGCCGCTCCACGCCGCCCAGCGTGCGGCCCGGTACTGCGTCCAGGAGGCTCGGCCCCGTTCCTTGCGCTGCCCGGGCAGCGCGAACGCTGCGACGATGAGCAGCCCGATCGTGACTGCCGCCATGGCATCGTGGACTACTCGAGCGATGGGCAGGCCGTAGTCGACCAGCCTGCCGGCGTCGACGAGCTGCGTCGCTTCTCCGAGCGCACCGGTCAAGGTCAGCCCGAGCAGCGCACACGCCAGCGCCAGCGGCAGCGCGACGACGAGGGTCGTGCGGACGGCCAGTGTGTCCGGTGCGAGGTCAACGGGTGCGCCTTGGGTGTCTGCCGCGCGGTGGTTCGTGTCAGTCAATGGGTGATCACAAGTCGTTGTCGGGTTGCTGGTTCATCGCTGTGCAGCAGGTTCCTGGGCGGAGGAGCATGCGCCGTTCAGACGTGGGGGGTGTGTTCGTGTTGGCTGTGTCCGGCCGGTTCCAGCTGGAAGGTGGAGTGCTCGACGCTGACCTCGAAGTGTTCCGCGACGCACCGCTGGAGGTCATCGAGTAGTGCCGGCACGCTGCCGTCGGTGAAACAGGCGGAGTCAATGCTGACATGTGCGGTGAGCACCGGCAGTCCCGTCGCGATCTGGGACGCGTGGAGGTCGTGCACGTCGATGACGTGTTCCCGCTCGAGCAGGTGCGTGCGGACGTCGTCGAGGTTCAGGCCTGTCGGCGTGGACTCGAGCAACACGTTCACGGTCTCTCGGAGCAGCTTGAACGCTCGCGGCAGGATGAGCACGCCGATGAGGAGCCCTGCGATGGCGTCGGCGCCGCCCCAACCGGTGACGGCGATGATGATCGCGGCGATGATGACGGCGACGGATCCGAGGGCGTCGTTGAGGACTTCGAGGAACGCGGCTCGGAGGTTGAAGTTCGCGTTCCGGCCGGAGGCGAGCACCAGGATCGACGCGATGTTACCGACGAGGCCGATGATGCCGAAGACGAGCAGTCCCCCGGAGGCGATCTCGGGGGGTGCGAACAGCCGCTGGACCCCTTCGATGAGGACGAACAGCCCGACTGCGAGCAGGACCGCTGCCTGCGCGGTGGCGGAGAGCACCTCGGCGCGGGCGAACCCCCAGGTGCGCTTCGCGGTTGTGGGTCGTCGTGCGAGGTTCGCTGCGACGAGTGCGGTTGCCAGCCCGCCGGCGTCGGTGAGCATGTGTGCTGCGTCGACGAGGAGCGCGAGGCTGTTGGTCGCGATGGCTCCGATGACCTCGGCGACGAGGATCGTTGCGGTGATGCCGAAGGCGATTGCGAGCCGGCGGCGGTTCACGGCGTGCGCGTCGATGCCGTGATCGTGTGGGGTGCTCATGCGTCGTGCTCCGTGTTGTGGTGGTGCCGGACAACATCGCCGACGGTGTGCTCGGCCTGGAAGATCGCGTCGTGCACGAGCTTGTTGGCGTGGTCGTTCGCGAGGCGGTAGTAGACCCGATTTCCCTCCTGCCGAGTGGTGACCATGCGGGCCATGCGCAGCTTCGCGAGATGCTGCGACACGGCGGTCTGGGATCGGTCAACGACCGCAGCGAGGTGCCCCACCGGCATCTCTTCCTCCCGGAGCGCGAGGACGAGCCGGATGCGAGTCGGGTCGGCGAGCATCGCGAAGATCTCGGCGGCCAGTTCGACGTGTGCGTCGTCGAACTCCGTCAACCCAACATTCGAATATTCGCTCATGCGAATATGGTTGCATGTTGATGGTGAGGTGTCTACCGTCGGGTGGCATGGAATCGCTGGCGTGGATACCGACCGCACCGCCCACCCTGGCCGCGTTGCTCGCACCGACGCTGCAGCCCGTGCCCGTGATCCCCGTGATCGCGTTGCTGCTCGCTGCCGCGTACGTGACCGGATGGCTGCGCATTCGGCTGCAACGCCGGCCGTGGCCGATGTGGCGGGGCGTGCTGTTCCTGACTGGCTGCGTTCTGCTTGCGGTCACGATGGGCGCCGGCATCGAGGGCTACGGCTTCGTGCTGTTCTCCGCGTTCATGTTCCAGCAGCTCACACTGATGATGACCGTTCCGCTGCTGCTCGTCCTCGGCGCACCGGGCACGTTGCTCCTCCGAGCGACACCGCATCGCGGCCCCGGTCGGCTGGTGTTGCAGTCGGCGATGTTCGGGCTGCGATCACGGATCGGACGGTTCCTGCTGCATCCCGGGTTCATGATTCCGCTGTTCCTGATCACCTTCTACGGCCTCTACCTCACCAGCGCCGCCGACGCGCTCCTCCAGACCTGGGCCGGACACGTCGGCCTCGAGCTCGCGTTCCTCGCCGCCGGAGTGCTCTTCACCGCTCCGCTGATTCCCACCGACCCGCTGCCACGCCGACAGGGGCACCTCGGCCGGCTGCTGGATGCGTTTCTGGAGATGCCGCTGCACGCGTTTTTCGGTGTCATCCTGATGATGGCGACCGTGCCGCTCGTGCCCGCATTCACTGACATCCCTGCCGCGTGGGGTATCACCGCCGTCGGCGACCAAGCGTTCGCGGGCGGGCTGGCATGGTCCTACGGAGAGGCACCCTCGCTCGCGTTGGTGCTGATCCTGATGACCAGCTGGTTCCGCCACGAATCTCGGAAGAGCCGGGAGCGGGACCGTGCGATCGATCGCGACGGCGACCCCGATCTGGACGCCTACAACGCGCACCTCGCACGGCTGCAAGGACGGACCATCCCACCCCACGAGCAGCACGGGTGACCCACCGGCACCGCACGTCCAGACGTCCGAACACGCCCAGCGAACTCACCTGTGGCGCTTGACAGGGTCCTGCACAATAGATGCGGCCGCACCGATCGGGCCATCCTCATCATGACGACGCTTCGCCACCTCCTCCCGCTCCGGCTGCTTCGCGCTGCCACCGCGGTGATCGCAGCCGTCCTGCTGCTGCTCGGCGCGATGACGTTGCAGAACCTGGCCGCGCACACGGACGACCCGGTGGCGAGCCTCACCGGCGCATCCACCGTGTCCGAACTGGAACAGGACACCTCCGGCGCCGCCCACGTGGACCAGCACGAAGGCGTCAGCGGCATCTTCTGCGCACTGCTGGGACTGGCGGCGCTGGTGATGAGTGCCGGCCTCGTCCTGGCGCTGCTTGCGCACGACCTCCGCCGTCCGTTGTTCTCCTTGTCGCGGGTACTCGCCAGACTGCGACCGCGGCTCATCCGACAGGACCAGACAGCGGTATCGCTGACGGTCCTGTCGATCGCACGCGTCTGATTCTCCTTCCGGACGACCCCGCTCCCTGGGGTCGTCGACTGCGTCTTGCCCGCTCAACGGAAGCCTTCTTGCAGACCTGTGACGAACCAGACCGCTCTCCTGCCCGATCCCCCAACTCCCCTCACGCGCCGCGCAGCCCTCGACGCTGAACGCCTCGCCCAGCGAGCACGCGCCCCCCGGCAGCTCCGACACCGACCCCTTCCCCGTCCGCGCATCGTCACGGGCTCCCCCACTCGCCCGAGGAGGGCTCTCTCCTCGCAGTTGGTGATAACGAGTGCAGCAGCAGCCGTCGTGCTCTTTGCAACTGCCGCACTGCCTGGGCCGGCAACGGCATCCGTGGCCGCGCCGGCGACGATCCTCGCCCCCGGCGTGACCGGTCAGAGCCTCCAGGTGGCGGCTGCGGCGTTGGACCCCACCGTTCAGCGCGACTCCTTCACCGTCAGCACCCCGGCAGTGGTCAGCAGCACACCGGGTACTGCAACCGGTCAGGTGGGCGCCGTCACCGGCGGGGGTGATGTTCGCTGGCCGTTCCCCGGTCCGGTGCCGCAGAGCTCCGGCTTCGGGTATCGCATTGCGCCATGCGCCACCTGCTCAACAGCGCATCAGGGCCTCGACCTCACCCCCGGAGCTGGCACCCCCATCGGCGCCGTCGCGGATGGCGTGGTCCGCGTCTCCGGTCGGCATTCGGAGTTCGGGCAGTACGTGATCATCGACCACCAGGTCGGCGGGCAGCTCGTGTCCACGCTGTACGCCCACATGATCATCGGTTCGTCCCCGCTCCGGACGGGGCAACGCGTCGCTGTCGGCGACCGGGTGGGGCTTGTCGGGTCTTCCGGTCGCAGTACCGGAGCGCACCTGCACCTCGAGGTGCATCAGGGCGGCGCCACTCCCATCGACCCGGAAGCGTGGCTGCGCAGCAATGCTGGCCGCAACTTCTAACAGGAAGGCACTCGTGCGACTTCGCACCCTTATCGCAACCCTCATCCCGGCAACTGTGCTCGCCACGGCACTGACCATGGCTGCCCCGGCAAGTGCGCACGACGCCCTCGCATCAGCAACGCCCGCCGCCGACACCACCATCAGCGGCGACCTCAACGCGGTCACCCTGACGTTTTCGGAGCAGCCGTTGGCGGGGCTGGAATCCGGACTGGTGATCAGCGTCATCGGGCCCTACGGGTCCGAAGTCACCACGGGCACGCTGAACGTCGACGGCAGCACCCTCACCAAACCCGTCGATGTCGCTGCCCCCGGCACGTACAAACTCGCCTGGCGCAGCGTCTCCGTCGATGGGCACCCGATCTCCGGCGGCTACCAGTTCACCTCCACCGGCAGCACCGCATCCGCAACCCCGACAGCCTCAGCCGCACCGTCGACACCCGCAGCAACCGCCTCCCCGACCGCAACAGGAACAGCAACAGCCCAGGGCGGCAGCGCGAAGGACACCAGCCCGGCGATCTGGGCACTTGGCGGTCTGACCGGGCTGTTCGTCCTCGCGGTCGTCGGGATCCTGCTCATCACCCGCCGCCGCCCGAAGGCCCCCGAATGATGCGGCGCACCACGCTCGCCGCGGCCACCATCATCGGGATCGTCATCGCTGCGCTGCCCGCAGCACCCGCGGCGGCAGCAACGGCACCGAGCTGGGCAGACGTCCTCCGCGCTCGAGGCGACGAAGCGGCCGCCTCCCGGCAGGCCGAGCAGATCGCCGCGCTCGTCGCGGAACTCGAAGAAACGACCGCGACGGCCAAGGCGAACGCTGCCGCCCGCGGACGCGAGCTGCAAGTCGCTCAGGACGCCGCTGACACTGCGGCTGGCCGCTTCGACACGCTCACCGCGCAGGCCGACGAAGCACGAGCGGATGCCGCCGGCGCGGAGGAGCAGATCGCGTCCTGGTCGGCGTATCTCTCCCGGTCGGCAGGACGCGATCTCACGGTGAGTATTACGGCGGACACTGACGATCTCCTCTCCCGTCTGGGCACAGCGTCCAAGGTCACCGACACCATGAACACCGCCCTCGGCGACGCCGCTACCAAGGCTGGGACCGCGACGGCGTTGAGCAAGCAAGCGAAGGCCGCCAAGCGCAAGCGGGACCAGCTCCGGAACACCGCTGCCGGCGCCTTCACGGCCGCGTCGACGGCCGCCACTGCCGCTGCCGCTGCGGAGGCCACCCAGCGCAGCCGACAGCGGGAACTCACCGACCAGCTTGCGGTGCTCCGCAATCGGACGCTGAGTACGGAGGCGGCGTACACGGAGGCTGAGCGGCGCCGCGCTGCAGCCGCGCGAGCCGCCGCGGCGGCTGCTGCAGCACAAGCTGCGCAGAACCGTCCGCAGACCCCGTCGAACCCCGGGGCCGTTTCCGCATCGGGATGGACGATGCCGATCACGTCGTACAGCTCGTACCAGGCGTACGGCAACCGGCTGCACCCGGTCCTTGGCTACTACCGCCTCCACGCGGGCGATGACTTCGGAGCCGCATGTGGCACGGGCCTCTACGCCGCATCCGCCGGCACCGTCACCTACGCCGGCCCCTACGGCGGCTACGGAAACCTCATCACCATCGACCACGGCGGCGGCGTCACCACCAACTACGCGCACATGTTCACCGCCGGCGTGCAAGTCACCGTCGGACAGCGCGTCAACGCCGGACAGAAAATCGCGGAAGTCGGCAACGCCGGACTCTCCACCGGCTGCCACCTGCACTTCGAGGTGCGGCAGGGCGGCACCGCGACCCCGCCAACCCCGTTCCTCAACGGCAAGGGCGCCTGATGGGGTCCATACGGACGACCTGGTCAGCCGTGCAGGTAATCGTCCTCACGATCGCCGTCGCCGCCTGCAGCGTGATGCTGCTCCGTGACGGCCCAGGACCGGGCAGCGTCTACGTGATCGGCGCGGTCTGCTTCGGTTTCGCCCTCATCGGCCACATCACCGTCCTCCTCCTCGCACGTTCCGCTCGGGGCCGCGCCCCCAATCCCCACTCAACAAAGGGACCCCATGACTCGTAGCACCCGCATCGGTGTCGTATCCGGCCTCATCGCCGGCGCACTCGTCCTCATCGTTACCGCCGTCTTCATCATCCGCGCCAACGTTCCCTCAGCGCCAACCGCAGCAACGGCGGCGTCTTCGAGCCCAACCGGTGCCGTGACGCCAACACGGGTGCTCGGCCCTCCCGGCAAGGGCGCCGTGACCGTCGTCGAATTCCTCGACTTCGAGTGCGAAGCCTGCGCGGCGTTCTACCCCTACGTCGAGGAGCTCCGCCAGAAGTACAAGGGCGACGTCACCTTCGGATTCCGATACTTCCCCCTCCCCGGCCACGGCAACTCCCGCACTTCCGCCGCCGCCGTCGAAGCCGCCGCCCAGCAGAACAAGGTCGAAGACATGTACCAGCGGATGTACGAGACGCAGAAGGAGTGGGGCGAGCGAGGCACCGACTCGCAGGCCGAACGGTTCCGCGGTTACGCAGAAGACCTGGGCCTGAACATGAGCCAATACGACCGCGACGTCACCAGCAAAGCAGTGCTTGAGCGCATTCAGCGGGACGTTGATCTCGGTACGACACTCGGCGTGAACAGCACACCTACGTTCTTCATCAACGGCGAATTGGTTCCCCTGCAGACCTACACGGACCTGGAAGCTGCTGTGGCAGACGCGGTACAGGAAACACGATGACCGGCCTCCGAGTGCGGCGCCGAGGAGTCGCCGTGACGGCGGCAGCAATCGCGGTGATGCTGCTGGCTGGGTGTGCCGGCGGTCAAACCGGTGCGCTGAGCTCCCAGTACCGCGGCGGCGAAACGAAGAACTACGTCTCCGGCGACGGCACCGTGACGCAGGTGCCAACATCCAACCGGGGCACACCGGTGCGCTTCGACGAGACCGCGACGGACGGCACGCAACTGAGCAGCGAGGATCTCCGCGGGCAGGTTGTCGTCCTCAACTTCTGGTACGCCTCCTGCCCGCCGTGCCGCGCTGAAGCGAAGCACCTCAACACGGTCGCCGAACGCTTCGAAACCCAAGACGTGCAGTTCATCGGCGTAAATGTCCGCGACGCTCAGGGCACCGCAGAAGCCTTCGAACGCCGCTTCAACGTGACCTACCCATCGATCCTCGACGCTGACACCGGTCGCATGCAACTCGCGCTCTCCGGCGAAGTGGCGCCAAACGCTGTCCCCACCACGATCGTCCTCGACACCCGCGGGAGGGTCGCCGTGCGGATCCTCGGAGCCATCGGCGGACCGGGAACCCTCGCCACACTCATCGAAGACGAGCTCACCCGGACATGAGTAGCAGCAGCCCTCCACACCACCCAGCCGGCGCAGAACGCGGCTCCACCTCTCGGCGGGGACGCGCTTTCGCGACGGTGGTCGGGGTTGGGGTGCTCGTCGCGGCGGTTGATCAGCAGACCAAACTGTGGGCGCTCTGGCACCTCGACCCCCACCGGCCCATTCCAATCCTCGGCGACTTGGTCGGCCTGCAATTGGCGTTCAACCGTGGAGCGGCATTCTCCCTCGCCGAAGGACGAACCTGGATACTCTCCGTCCTCGCAGCACTCGTGGTGGCCAGCCTGCTGGTGTGGGCAGCGACCGGCCTCCGGCTCATCATCGCCGTCGGCGTCGGCTGTCTAGTCGGCGGCGCAGCCAGCAACCTTAGCGACCGGCTCACCCGCGGGAAAAACCTCGGCGAAGGCGCCGTTGTCGACATGATCAACTACGCCGACATCGCAATCGGCAACGTCGCGGACATTGCGATCCTCGTCGGCGTCATCATCCTCGCGATCACGTTCGCTCGATCCCCAACGCCCCGAACCACGCGTGGCACCGCCGGCACTTCCAACGCCGACGATCCGACTGAACCTGAGAACCGGGAACTTCGTTGACGTTGCAAGAGACCGTCTTCAGTGGGCAGATGCTGGCCGCTGTTCCGATTGCCATGCTCGCCGGACTGATCTCCTTCGCCTCACCGTGCGTCCTCCCCCTTGTGCCCGGATACCTCGGCTATGTCAGCAGCTCCGCGACCGCCGTCACAACGCGTCGCACCCTCGCCGGCGCCACACTCTTCGTCGTCGGGTTCGGACTGGTCTTCATCGCGTACGGTGCAGCGTTTGGCGCCGCTGGCGCATGGCTCGTCCGATGGCAGGACCTCGTCATCCGCCTTCTCGGAGTCGTCGTCATCATCATGGGAGCCGCGTTCATTGGGCTCTTCCGTCCGCTCCAACAGACCGTTCGAACGGCATGGAGACCGCGACCCGGTCTCCTCGGAGCACCGCTGCTGGGAGCAACGTTCGGATTGGGCTGGACGCCCTGCTTCGGCCCCACCCTCGCCACCATCACCGCTCTCAGCCTCGACTCCGGTACAGGACTCCGCGGCGCAGCCCTCGGCTTGGCCTACTGCCTAGGCCTCGGCATCCCGTTCATCATCATTGCTGCCGGCTTCGGCTGGGCCAGCCGAACAGTGAAGTACCTACGGAACCACATCCGGGCGGTCAATCTCCTCGGCGGATGCATCCTCATCGCTACCGGAATCGCGATGCTCACCGGGATGTGGAGCCTCATCATGACCATCCTGCAAGGGGTGGTCGCGAACACACCAGTCGTTCTGTAGTCCCCCGGAACTTCCCACACCCGGACCGTGACGAGCACAGCAGCATGCAGTGCGTAATCGCCGACGGCATCGGGGCGACTGCCCATCAGTCCTAGGAAGCCGCGGCGCTGTTGAGGGTTAGCGCGTTGGTGCGGCGATCAGGCCGGCGAGGGTGTCGAGGGCGCCGGGAACGAGGGAGAAGTACGCCCAGGTGCCGCGCTTCTCACGGTGGAGGATCCCGGCGTCGACGAGGACCTTCAAATGGTGGGACACGGTCGGCTGGGACAGGCCGAGCGGTTCCTGCAGGTCGCACACGCATGCCTCGGACCCGTCGTGCGCTGCGACCATCGAGATCAGCCGCAAGCGGGCCGGGTCGGCGATCGCCTTCAGCGACTTCGCGAGGACCTCGGCGGATGCCTGGTCCATCGCCTCGGTCGTGACGGGCGAGCAGCACGCAGTGACGTCCTGAATGGGAAGCAGCTCGATCGTCATGACCTCATCCTCCCACGGACTTCGACACGCGTCTATATTTGCGCACATCGATATCGACGTGCTTCGATGTAGCTGCCGGCTCTCGGCTCCCGCTCGATCCGTGAAGGACCAGCCTGATGACTCACCTCCTCGCCGTCGGCGGCAGCGACGCCGGCATCGCCGCAGCACTCCGCGCCCGCGAACTCGACCCGACCACCGACGTGACGGTGGTGCTCGCCGACGAGTTCCCGAACTTCTCCATCTGCGGCATCCCGTACTGGGTGTCCGGCGACGTCGCCACGGAAGCGTCCCTCGCGCACCGCACCCGCACCGATCTTGAGGCTGCCGGCATGACTGTGCGTTCTTCGACGTGGGCCTCGGCCGTCGACGTCGATCGCCGCCGACTCTCCGTCACGGGCCCCGCCGGGGAAGAGCAGATCGCTTACGACGAGCTGCTGATCGGCACCGGCGCCGAGCCGGTGCGTCCGGCCGGGGTCCCGTTCGGGGAACCGGGCATCCACCTGCTGCACTCCATGACCGACGCCGAGCAGGTCGTCGCTGCCCTCGAGC
>Ga0308167_1002837_pt1 | contig 15069 bp, 13 predicted proteins | sample PhyCR1_2_FD_202138 | JGI IMG/M metagenome (GOLD analysis project Ga0308167, IMG submission 202138) | Phyllosphere microbial communities from UC Gill Tract Community Farm, Albany, California, United States - DLSLRC.R1 | ecosystem: Host-associated > Plants > Phyllosphere > Unclassified | place... | reverse complement strand
GTAGTCGCTGCCGCTACGCTGGCCCGCATGTCATTCCGCGCCGCGGCCCCCGCGACGACCACCATCCGGCTCCTCGACACCGAGGGCCGGTTCGTGGAGACCGACGAGAACGCCGAGTTCGCCGCCGCCGCGCGGGCGATCCCGGACGAGACCCTGCTGGCGATGCACCGCCGCATGGTCCTCACCCGTCGGTTCGACCACGCCGGTCACAACCTCCAGCGCACCGGTCAGCTCGGCCTCTGGGTCCCGAGCCACGGGCAGGAAGCCGCGCAGACCGGCTCCGCCTTCGCCCTGCGCGCCCAGGACCACGTGTTCCCCTCGTACCGCGAGCACGCCGTCACGATGCACCGCGGCGTCGAGCCGATGGAGATCATCGCGATGTACCGCGGGCAGACGCACGGCGGCTGGGACCCGGACGAACGCGGCAACACCCACATCTCCACGCTGGTCATCGGCTCGCAGACGCTGCACGCCACCGGGTACGCGCTCGGCCAGAGGCTCGACGGCGACGTCGGGACGGGCGACCCGGACCGCGACGCATGCTCCATCGTGTACTTCGGTGACGGCGCGACCAGCCAGGGCGACGTGAACGAGGCGTTCGTGTTCTCGGCGTCGACCAAGGCGCCCGTCGTCTTCTTCCTGCAGAACAACCACTGGGCGATCTCGGTCCCGGTGTCGGTGCAGTCGCCGACCCCGCTCGTCGACCGGCCCCGCGGCTTCGGCATCCCGAGCGTCCTGATCGACGGCAACGACATCCTCGCGTCGTACACGGCCTCCGTCGTCGCCACCGACCACGCCCGCAGCGGCCAGGGTCCGGCGTTCATCGAGGCCGACACGTACCGCATCGGTGCGCACACCAGCTCGGACGACCCGAGCCGCTACCGCGGCGACGACGAGTTGTCCGCCTGGGTCGAGCGCGACCCGATCACCCGCTCGGCCGCGTACCTGCGCAGCAAGGGCGTCACCGACGAGCAGCTCGCCGCGTTCGACGAGGAGGGCGAGGACATCGCCGCCGACGTCCGTCGCCGCACGGTCGCCCTGACGGCACCGTCGGTGGACGTGATGTTCGACAACGTGTACCGCGAGCCGCACCCGCTGATCGCCGAGCAGAAGGCCTGGCTCGAACGCTACGAGGCCGGCTACGAAGGGGTCGCCCACGCATGAGCACCACCGAGCAGCTCTTCGACTACACGCTGCGCTCCCACCCGGGCGCCGGCGAGGTCCCGAGCGACCCCACTCCGACCCTGCCGATGGCCAAGGCGCTCAACGCCGGACTCGCGGCCGCGATGCAGGCGGACGACAAGGTCCTGCTGATGGGCGAGGACATCGGCCAGCTCGGCGGTGTGTTCCGCATCACCGAGGGACTGCAGGACCGCTTCGGCCCCGAGCGCGTGCGGGACACCCCGCTCGCCGAGGCCGGCATCATCGGCACCGCGATCGGGCTCGCCCTGCGCGGCTACCGCCCGGTCGTCGAGATCCAGTTCGACGGGTTCGTCTGGCCGGGCTTCGACCAGATCACCTCGCAGCTCGCGAAGATGGCGAACCGGTTGCCGGCGCACATGTCGCTGCCGGTCGTCATCCGCATCCCCTACGGCGGTCACATCGGCGCCGTGGAGCACCACCAGGAGTCGCCTGAGGCGTACTTCGCGCACACCCCGGGCCTCCGCGTGGTGAGTCCGAGCACGCCGAACGACGCCTACTGGATGATCCAGGAGGCGATCGCCTCGAAGGACCCGGTGGTCTTCCTCGAGCCGAAGTCCCGCTACTGGCCGAAGGGCCAGGTGGACCTGGTCGACGGCCACGTCCCGATGCACACGACGCGCGTCGCCCGCACCGGCACCGAGGTCACCCTCGTCGGCCACGGCGCGATGGTCGCCACCCTCATGCAGGCCGCCGAGCTCGCCGAGTCCGAGGGGACCAGCTGCGAGGTCATCGACCTCCGCTCGATCTCCCCGATCGACTGGGAGCCGTTGCTGGCGTCCGTGCGGAAGACCGGTCGGCTCGTCATCGCGCAGGAGGCCTCCGGCTTCGTGAGCGTCGGCAGCGAGATCGCCGCGACGGTCGCCGAGAAGGCCTTCTACACGATGCAGGCGCCGCCGCTCCGGGTCTCCGGGTTCGACATCCCGTTCCCGGTCTCCAAGCTGGAGCACCTGCACCTGCCGGACGCCGACCGCGTCCTCGAGGCCGTCGACCGCGCCCTCGCCTACTGACATCCTGACCGAGCACGACCCGAACGCCGAAGGAGCCGACGTGGCCGCCGCCGAATTCCCCCTGCCCGACGTGGGCGAAGGCCTGACCGAGGCCGAGATCGTGCAGTGGCGCGTGGCGATCGGGGACGAGATCGCCGTCGACCAGGTGCTCGTCGAGATCGAGACCGCGAAGTCGCTGGTCGAGCTGCCGTCGCCGTTCGCCGGCACCGTCACGGGGCTCCTCGTGTCCGAGGGCGACACCGTCGAGGTCGGCAAGCCGATCATCCGGGTCGACTCGGACGCGTCGGTCGCGTCCGGTGCGCCGGTCGCGTCGACCCAGCCTGGAGGCGCGGCTCCCGTCGCGGACAGCGTCCCGACCTCGCCGGTCGTCACGGCCACCCCACCGGCACCGCCCGCACCCGCGGCTCCGGTCGCGCATACCCCGGCAGCGCCCGCGCCGGTCGCTGCTCCGGCTCCGGCTGCCGTGCCTGCGGCAGCCGCCCCCGCGCCGGCGCAGCCGGTCGCCGACGGCGCCTCAGTCGTCGGCACCGACGAGTCCTCCGGTGCCGTCCTCGTGGGCTACGGCTCCGCGACCTCGTCCCCGTCCCGTCGGAAGCCGGGTGCCCGCCGGGCCGCAGCCCTCGCAGCCGAGGCGAGCCGTGCCTCCAGTGCGGATGCCGCTGCAGCGGCCGAAGCGGCCACCGATCCCGGTGAGGAGAGCACCGCCGAGGCGATCAGCGCGCTCGGTTCGGGGTCCGGACGCAAGCAGACCACCGCGACCAACGTCCTGGCGAAGCCGCCGATCCGCAAGCTGGCGAAGGACCTCGGCGTCGAGCTGACCGAGATCGTCGCGACCGGTCTCGCGGGCGAGGTCACGCGCGACGACGTCATCCGGCACGCGAAGCAGGCCAGCGTCTTCCGCAACATCGAGACGCCCGAGTGGGGCGACGTCCGCAGCGAGACCATCCCGGTCAAGGGCGTCCGCAAGGCGATCGCGACCGCGATGACCACGTCGGCGTTCACCGCGCCGCACGTCTCCCTGTTCGTCGACGTCGACGCGACCCGCACGATGGAGTTCGTCAAGCGCCTGAAGTCCTCGCCGACGTTCGCCGGTGTGAAGGTCTCGCCGCTGCTCCTCGTCGCGAAGGCCGTGATCTGGGCCGTCCGCCGCAACCGCTCGGTGAACTCCACGTGGACCGACCGCGAGATCATCGTCCACCACTTCGTGAACCTCGGCATCGCCGCGGCGACCCCGCGCGGCCTCATCGTGCCGAACATCAAGGACGCACAGGACATGTCCCTGCTCGAGCTGGCCCAGGCCCTCGAGCAGCTCACCCTCACCGCCCGTGACGGCAAGACGACGCCGGCGGAGATGGCGAACGGCACCGTGTCGATCACGAACATCGGCGTGTTCGGCATGGACACCGGGACCCCGATCCTCAACCCGGGCGAGGTCGCGATCGTGGCGATGGGCACGATCAAGCCGAAGCCGTGGGTCGTCGACGGCGAGGTCCGGTCCCGCATGGTCACCACGATCGGCGCGTCGTTCGACCACCGGGTCGTCGACGGTGACGTGGCGTCGCGCTTCGTGCACGACGTGGCGTCGGTGCTCGAGGAGCCCGCGCTGCTGCTCGACTAGCGACGCCCGGTCACTCGCGTGTTCGTCGCTGGTCGAATCCCTCGATGAGCGCGGCACGGAAGGCGCCGATCGCGACGATCGCGTCGAGGGCGAGGGTCTCCGGATCCTCGATGCTCCCGGCTGCGGTCGCGAGTCGAGCGAAGGCCTGTGGTCCGATCGCTTCCGCCCGGTGTACAAGTCGCACACCGCCAGCACTGCATCGGCACGATCGCGTTCGACGCGAGGATCGATGACGTGCGCGACCGACGCTGCGGACTGTCGAGCGCCGGAGCGGAGGTCCGCGATGACGACCCAGGCGAAGTCGTAGAGGTCCTTCTCCGCTCGACGCCAGTATGCGCTCGCGCCCTTCGCTGCCAAGTAACCCCCGAGCCCGGTCACCGTCGCTCGCTCTCCGCCGACGACGATGCTCCGGACGTCGCGGAGAGCCGGGCGCGGCCCGCGGAGGTTCTTCGCTCCGAGGGTTGCGGCACCCGGCAGCGCGATCTCCTGGTCGATGCTGTCCGAGACGTCGACCAGGAACTCCACCTGGACCGGGAAGCCGTCCACCTCCTTCACCCATCGCCAGCCGGTGTTCGGAGTCGACGTGATGAAGCCGGCCTGCTGCAGTGCCCGCTCGAGCCAGCCGAAGTCGAGATCGTCTCGGTCGTAGACCACCCCGATGTCGAGCAGGATGTCGACGTCGTTGGTGCCCTGGTGTGGTTCGTCCGATCGCACGAGGTGCTCCGGAACGAGGCCGCCGATCAGGAGGAGACGGTCGCGCATCGGGCCAGCCGCGTGGAGGAGCGTGGCGTACCCGGCCTCGGCGAGCGCTCGAGCATTGTGTGGTCTCGGGGGAGCGAGCCGTTCACGAGAACAGCCGGAGTGCTGTCGATCGGAACGCCTCCGCTGCTTCGCGCTCTCGCTCAGAACCCGCGAGGAGATCGGCGTAGATGCGTCCGCCAGAGGCCACGGAGGACCGTTCGCCCCGGGCCCGGGTGTTCACGATCACCGGAGAAGCGGGGGCCAGTCGGATCCGTGGGACCGCGGCAGGGATCATCTTCGCCGTGCTCGTCCCGCGATCGATGCCGGACCATCCGTCCGGCGTGTCCACGTAGGCCGTCACGACCCAGCTGCCCGTCAGGAACGGTCGGGCCTCCTCGCTCGCCGCCGGTCCGGTGAGGATGAGGCTGCTGCCGAACGCCGCGCTGAGGTCGTCGATGATCCGGTTCGGCTCGCGGTGGATCGAGTGGAAGCCGTCGAACCGCCGGCGTTGTGCGCCGACCCACGCCGCCCATGCATCGAGCAGCGCAGGCGCGTTCGCGACGATCCGACTCCGAGAGTGCTTCCCACGAGCCGTCCACCCGCTTCTGTCGAACATCGCGAGGGTGTTCGCAACGGTGCCCAGGGACCGCCCCGACAGGTTCGCGAGGGTCTCGACCTCGGGGACCTCGTTCGCTCCGGGGAGCTCCGGGTCCCGCTTCTCCAGGATCGCGATGAGCGTCTCCGCGACGTCTGACCGCGCTCCGGACCACCCGATCTCTGCTCGGAAAATCCGGTGCCTCCCGTCTCCGTCCCGGTCGACCCACACCGTCCCGAGCCGCAACTCGGCCGAGCCGTCGAGGCCGATCCAGGACAGTCCCGCAGAACGCAGCACCTGACGCGCGCCGTCCGAGAGCTGGTGAGCAGCGACGACGACGAGATCATCGTTCGATCGCGCATCGAGCGTTCGATCATCGTGGAGAGCCCGATGCACGTCTCGTGGGTACCCGTACCCGGCCCACACGAGGCGGAGGCGTCGCCGCGAGCCGTCGGGCAACGACGCATCGAAGTCACCTTCCCCTCGCCTTCGCAGGGTCACTGAACCCAGCGGAAGCGACGCGCGGAGGGCTGCCTCGGCTTCTCTTTCAGCTTCGAACACGTTTTCACTGTACAGTGAAAAAGCGACAACGGTGAAAGTGTGGCGCGCGGCTGCAGTGTTCCGTCAGCCGTGGGGAGACGGGAGCGGAACGTCGCGCGCCGTTCACCCGGATGTCGGTGGGCGGCGGGATGATCGACGCATGGTCCACCAGCTCCTGATGCCCCCGCAGGAGATCCGAACGGATCGCCTCCTGCTCACCCCGCTGACCCCCGCCGACATCGACGACGTGCACGGCGTGTTCTCCGACGCCCGGACGTGGACCCACCTGCCCGCCGGTCGGCACACGGTGCGGGCGTCGACCGTGGACCTCGTCCAGCGCAAGATCGGTGGGCGCGCTCGTCACGGCCTCGGATCGTGGGCGGTGCGCTCGGCTGCGGACCACGCGTTCCTCGGGGTCGGCGGTGTCGACATGACCGCCGCCGGGGTGTGGAACCTCGGGTACCGGCTGGCACCGTCGGCATGGGGCAACGGCTACGCGACGGAGATCGCCCGCGCCGCCGTCAGCGCTGCGCACGAGGTCGCACCCGACGTCCCCGTCACCGGCCGGGTGCTCACGAACAACCCGGCGTCGGCCGCGGTGCTCGAGCGGGCAGGGTTGTCGCTCGTGTGGCAGGGGTCGACGTCCACGACACTGCCGACCGCTGTGGAGCGTCAGGTCTGGGCAGACCGGGCGCTCTCACGGACGCAGTGTGCCTGGCTCGTCGCCAACGCCTGAATCCCCGCTCGGCCGACCCGGGGCCGTCGCAGCAGCGGTGACCGCGCTGATCGCCAGGAGCACCCCGGCGAGCGGTGCGACCCCGGCCGGACCGAGGGTGAGCAGGGCGATCGCGACGAGGGCGACCACACCGAGGACGACGTAGCTCACCGGAGTTCCTCGAACAGCACGTCGGCCTCGTGCGACAACTCCGTGCGCAGCGACCACTGCACGGTGTTCCAGTCGTGGCCGCTGCCGGGTGCGAACGCGACGGTCGTGTGCGCGCCGGCCTTCCGGGCGGCGGCACCGAGCTCCCTGGCGTTGCGACTGAACGCGTGGTCGGAGGACCCCGCCGTCAGCCAGACCGCGTGCCCGCCGAGCCCGTGCGCCCGCATCTGCGCGATCGGGGCAGCCGCCTTCCACGCCGCCACCGAGCCGCCGAAGGCCTGGTCGGCGCTGTGCTGTGGGCTCTGGTCGGTGGGCTGCAGCTCGCTCGAGATCGCGAGGGCCGCGCCGAACCGATCGGGGGCTGCGGTCAGGAACTGCATGGCGCAGGTCGCTCCCTGCGAGAACCCGACGAGGCCCCAGGCGCGCCGGTCGGTCGTGACGGGCAGGTGGGCGGTGAGCCAGCGGGGAACGTCTTCGGTGACGTACGTCGCCGACTTCCCGAGCCGCGAGTCGACGCACATGGTGTTCAGGCCCGGCGCCGAGAGCTGGTCGACGGACACGACGATGGGTGCACGGCCGTGGTGCGCTGCGGCGTAGGCGTCGAGCACCGTGTCCATCTGCCCGGCGGTGAACATGTCGCTCGGGGCTCCCGGCTGGCCGGCGAACGCGAGCACGACGGGCAGGGGCGCGGGATCACGGACGAGGGCGGCCGGTGGCAGGTAGACGATCGCGGGGCGGGCGGGGAACCCGGAGCGGGTCCCGGAAATGTCGACCGTGCGGACCTCGCCGGCGGTCGGCAGCGACGTGGCAGGTGCGGCATCGACGTCGAGCGACGGGTAGGGGTTGCTCTGCACGACGGTGCCGAGCGTCGGGTACTTGGCGAACTCGACGTTCACCCCGAGTGCGGGGACGAGGAGCGCCGCGGGCACGAGCACCACGGCGAGCGCCCGGCGCCAGCGTCCGCCCTGCACGATGCCCGTGACCGCCAGGGCGAGACCAGCCGCCGCGATCGCGATCCACATCCGGGTGACCGGGCTGAGGGCGACCCCGAAGACGTTGAGGACGTCGCTCACGATCCAGCAGACGACGAGCACGACGAGGGCCGCCGCGGCGGCGATCGCGGCCCGGAGCCCGATGGACCGCCACGCACGGCGATCGCGCCACGACCGCACGACCGGCAGCAGCACGACGACGGCGAGCACCGCGAACGCGGCGTCGATCGGGACGAGCTTGGACGGTGCCTGCAACTGCGTCGCGAGCAGCCACTCGGTCGGGCTCACGAGCGCGACGCCGCAGTGCCGCGGTGCGCCTGCCGCAGGGCCCACAGGTGCTTCGGCCGGAGCCCCGGGACGTACGCCGACGCCAGCGCGCGCGCCACCCGCGGCACGTGCAGGGCCGTGGGGACGACGATCCAGAGCGGCTCGTGTCGTGCGCCGAACTTCTCCTTGAATCGCTGCAGCGACCGGAACCCGTACACGGGCTCGAGCACCCGGGCGAGGAGCATGGACCCGCGCGCGACGAGTGACCCGGCGCCGGCGTGGGCGGCGAGCGGTGTGCCGGAGAGGCTGATCGTGGTGAGACCGGCTCCCCGGGCGCGGAGCGCGGTGCGGGCGATGAGGAACTCCATCACGCCGGGCATCCCGTCCTCGCCGCGGCGCATGACGTCGAGCGTGTACCCGGTCAGGGTGCCGTGCTCGTACACCGGCAGCCAGCTCGTCACGGCGGTCACGTGGCCGTCCTCGGCGACGGCGAGCATGAGGCGCACGTCGGGGTCGTCGAGTTCGCGGAAGCCGCCGAGCGTGAACCCCATCTCGGGCAGACGCCGGTCGGCGGCCCAGCGGGTGCAGATCGCCTCGACCTCGGCGCGACGGGTGTCCTCGAGCGCGCCGAACGTGGTCCACTCGTCGCGGACGCCTTCACGGTCGGCACGGTTCGACGCCGTCCGGAGGTCCTGACGCTTCTTCCCGCGCAGGTCGAACGCGGCGACGTCGAGCACGGACTCGACCCCGACGGGCAGGGCGGACCAACCCTCGGCGACGAGGATCTCCCGCACCGGCTCGTGCACGCTCGTGAACGCGGGCACCCAGCCGTTCCGCTCGCAGAACGCGGTGAACGCCGCCAGCACCGCGGCACGGTCGGGCGCAGCGCACGCCGGGTCGGACACGGTCAGGGCGACGTCGCCGCGCACACGGTAGGCCACCGCTCCGAGTCCGCCGGGGTGGGTCCATGTCGCGTTCCCGCGCCAGGTGCCCATGTGCCCGAGGGTGCCGGCGTCGCCGTCGCGGAGCATCTCGACGAGGTCGTCGCGGCACGGGCCGGCTGCGCGGAACCGCTTGCGGACGAGCCGTCCGTGCAGTGCGAGGACGGTGAGCAGGACGGCTGCGGGCACGAGCCACGCGCCGAGGAGCGTCACCTGCCACTCCAGCGCGTCGAGCTCCAGCCCCTGCCACTGGACGGCGTCGGAGCGCATCGGCTCGATGACGAACACGTCGACGAGCACCACGGTCAGGACGACGAGGACCCCGGTCGCCAGGGCGAACCCGGCAGGGCGGCCACGGTGGACGAGCCACGCCGCGCAGAGGAGCAGGACGCCGACGACGACGACCGATCGGTCGCTCATCGCGTCCACGAAGACGGAGAGCACACCGTCGGGGTCCGGCACGACGAGGGTCACGAGCGTCCCCGCGCCGAGCGCGATCAGGGTGCTCACGACGAGGGTGCGTGCGCTCACGGCATCGCGGGTGGTGCGGGTGTCCGGACTGGGCCCCTGCTCGCCGGTACCGGCGCGACGCGGAGCGGCGGGACGGCCGAGCGAGGAGGGAGAGGCGCGGCGCACGACGACCACGCCGGCTGCGGTCCCGAGCAGGGTCGCCAGGGCACGCGCCAGGTCCGACCCGTGGCCGGCGAACAGGACGAGCGTCAGGACGACGGTCCACAGGGCGGCCCGGGTCCGCCAGCGGTGCTGCGTCGGCATCGCGGCGGTGGCGGCACCCAGCAGTGCCGCAGCCACGATCGAGGGCGCGAAGAGGGGCTGCCCGACGGCGAACTCGGCGTGCGCCTCACCGAACGCGGCACCGATCGACACCGTCGCCAGGGTCCCGAGCACGGCGAGCCCGGGTGCGGCGACGCCGACCACGAGGGTCCGCAGCGAACCGAGGGACCGCTCGGCGAGGACCGTCGTCAGTGCCACCGCGGCGAGCGCCAGGCAGGCGACGGGCGGGTGGTGCGGGAAGTCGGGCTCCGCGTGCGACATCCGGGCGGACACGACGAGGACGACCGCCACGACGGTCACGACGACGGAGACCGGGAAGCGACGGAGTCGTCCGAGCAGAGCTTGAGGTGCCACGCTCTCATCCCAGCCGGTCGCGGGCGTCGCGTCATCGCTCCGCGGTGTGAACCACGATGGCCGATCGGCCAGCCCGGCTGGCTCGGAGGATGACCGTCAGACGGCGCGGACCGCCGGCACGTGTTCGACGGGGAGCCGCAGGTGCAGCGCGAACCCGTCGTCCGGCTGCGGCCCGGACTCCATGCTCCCGCCGAGGAGCGACGCCCGCTCGCCGAGGCCGATCAGCCCGAGCCCCGAACCCGGGAGCTCGAGCCGGTCCGCCCGCGCCGGCCCGTTCACGACGTCCACGAGCACCTGTCCGGCGTGGATCCGGCCGCTCACCCGGACGGTCGCGTCGGGCGCGTGCTTCCGGACGTTCGTCAGGCCCTCCTGGACGAACCGGTACACGGCACGCTGGAGCGGCTGCGCGAGGGTGTCCGGCAGGTCGACGGTCGTGCTGGTCTCCAGGCCGCTGTCGGCGACGAGCCGCGGCAGGTCGGCGAGCACCGGCTGCGGGGCGATCTCGCGGTCGGTGCCACCGGAGGCCCGGAGCACCTGCACCATCTCGCGCAGCTCCTGCAGCGTCACGACGCACAGCTGCCGGATCGTCCGGGCGAACCCGCGCTCGGCCTCGTCCCGCCCGGCCATCTGCATCGCCCCGGCCTGCACCGCGATGAGGGTCACCTGGTGCGAGACGACGTCGTGCATCTCCCGCGCCAGCAGGGCCCGCTCGCGCGAGAGCGCCACGGCGGCGGCCTGGCGGCGTTCGTCCTCCTGCGCGCGTCGGGCGAGGTCCAGCTGCTCGGTCAGTCGCGCCCGGGTCTGCACGAGGAGTCCGACGGCGAGCGGCCCGAGCGCGAAGATCAGGGCGTAGACCACGGACACGACGATCTCGTCGAGGGTCTGCGGCGGCCCGACGAACCCGCCGAACCCGACGAACTGCACGAGCGCGGCGAGGAGCATGAGCCACCGGCGGCTCGTGCGCTCCCCGAGCGTGAACAGCGCGATGCTGGCAGCGACCACCGCGGACCCGACGAACAGCCCGGGTACCGTCAGCGCGAACGCGAGCACCGGGAAGCGCCGTCGGAGCAGCAGCGCCGCTGTGGCCAGCAGCGACAGCCACGTCTCGAGGGTCGTCGCTCCCGAGATGTCGAGCACGGCGTCGGCGACGGCAGCCGCGACGAAGAACGCGTCGACCAGCCACCAGGGTGCCCGGTGAGTGCGCACCCAGCGCAGGCCGGTGTCGACGAGGCCGTCGAGCCTCCCGTCGGTCGCGGTGAGGAGCCGGCGGAGGCGGGTGGCCGTCGACTGCTCAGCCATCCAGCAGTCCCGCCTCGGCCGCACGCAGTGCAAGCTGGACCCGGGTGGGGACGCCGAACGCGGCGAGGAGGCCGCGGACGTCCTCCTTGACGGTGCCGGTGCTCACACCGAGGCGCTGGCCGATGTCCGGGTTGCTCGCGCCGTCGGCGACCAGCCGGAGGACGGCGTGCTCACGGTCGGACAGCGACGGCGGCACCTGTCCGGGCAGGCGTGGGGCGAAGAGCCGCGACCGATCGACGCCCGGTGCGAGGACCACGCCGCCCCGGGCGAGGACCCGGACGTACTCGGCCAGGGCCTCGGGGTCGGTGTCCTTGAGCAGGAACCCCGCGGCCCCGAGCTCCATCGCCTGGCCGACGTACTCGTCCGTGTCGAACGTGGTGAGCATCGCGACCGCCGGGGGATCGACGAGGGTCTGCAGCTCGCGGAGGACCTCGAGGCCGTTCACCCGCGGCATCCGCACGTCGAGCAGCACGACGTCGGGTGCGTGCGACCGGATGACCTGCACGGCCTCGACGTCGCCGGTCGTGGCCACGACGTCGATGTCCGGCGCGGCACCGAGGATCAGCTCGAAGCCGTAGCGGACGAGCGTCTCGTCGTCGACGATCACCACGGTTGTCACGGCCGTCATCTTGTCATGCACGTTGGCGTTCCGAGAGGGACTCGCTACTGTGATGCCAACTGGTCATGTCCGCGCATGACCACCCAGACGACCAGCGACGGAGCACGAGGGACGCATGACGAGCCGCATCACCGAGGGCGCCGAGCCGAAGCACCAGCAGCTGCGGCGGATCCTCCTCGAGCTCGCCACCTCGCGCCTCGCCCCCGGCGCCGCGATCCCCTCCGAACGGCAGCTCATCGCCGAGTACGGCGTCTCGCGGATCACCGTGCGCGAGGCCCTCGGGCAGCTCGTCAACGAGGGCTACCTCGAGCGCGTCCGCGGCAAGGGCACCTTCGTCGCGCACCGTCCCGTGCAGTCCACGCTGCACCTGGCGTCCTTCACCGAGGAGATGCGGGCCCTCGGGCACGTCCCCACCACCGTCGTGCTCGTGCGCGAGGAGAAGATCCCACCGGCGGACACCGTTGCTGCACTTCGATTGGGTGACACGGACACCGCGTACCACCTGAAGCGACTCCGGATGGCAGACGGAGCGCCGGTGTCGATCGACGACGCCTGGCTCTCCGCCGAGGCGTTCCCGGGGCTGCTCGACCACGACCTGTCCGGCTCGGTCTACTCGCTCGCCGCGGTCGAGTACGGCACGCCCATCGACCGCGCGCAGCAGACCGTGGCGGCCAAGCCCGCAGCGGACGACGTCGCGACGCTGCTCGGCACGAAGACGGGCGCGCCCGTGCTGGAGTTCGACCGGGTGTCGTACTCGGGGGACCGGCCGGTCGAGCACTCGCGCTCCTGGTACCGGTCGGACCGGTACCGGGTGCAGATGGAGGTCACGGCGACGGCGACGGCGCCGCAGGCGGTCGCGTAGCGCCGCGCGCGGGTCCGCACCGGGCGCCGTGGCGTCGCGGTCCGGCCCGCGAAAGCGACAGTGCGCCGGCGCACGCATGCGTCAGGTACGCGAAAGCGACAGTGTGCCGCCGGGGTCCGGCGGCACACTGTCACTTTGGCGAGGGTCGGGCCTGGAGGCGCGTGGTGCGCCCGTCGGGCGACTACGCCTCGTAGAGTGCGTCGCCTTCGCGAACCGTCGTTCCGACGGTGTCTTGGGCGACCGAGTCCGGCGCGGAGCCGAGCACCACGACGGGGCAGATCGGCGAGTAGCCGGCAGCAGAGATCACCGAGGGGGTGAACCGGACGACGGGGTCTCCGGCGCGCACGGTGTCGCCCTCGGCTGCGAGGAGCTCGAAGCCCTCGCCCGAGAGCTTCACGGTGTCGATGCCGACGTGCACGAGGACGTCGGTTCCCGCCGATCCCTGCAGCGCGAAGGCGTGCGGGTGCAGCTTCACGATCGAGCCGTCGACGGGAGCCACCGCGGTGACCGTTCCCTCGACGCCGGTCGGGTCAACCGCGACACCGGCACCGACGAGCTGCCCGGCGAAGACCGGGTCGGGCACGTCGGCGAGTGCGACGACCGGGCCCGCGAACGGGGTCCGGACGCTCGTCACAGTTCGTCCTGGATGTCCTGCGCGAGGTTGTCGGCGACCGTGCCCACGATGACCTGCCACCCGGTGCCGCCACCGACGACGGCCTGGGCACCGGCGGCCTGCAGTGCGGCCTTGTCGACGAGGTCACCGTCCTCGACCTCGACGCGGAGGCGCGTGATGCAGCCCTCGACCTCTTCGATGTTCTCCACCCCGCCCAGCGCGGCGATGATGTCAGCGGCCTTGATGTCAGCCATCGGTTCCTCCTCGTTCAGGGTGTGCGCGCCAGGTTGACATGCGTCCGGTCTCGGTTCAGACTACGGAACTGGTCATGACCGGACAGGACCGGACCTGGTGATACCGCCGAGGTTACCTGCGCTGGCTGCACGACTCAACTCACCCCGACAGCTCCACCCAATGACGAGAGGACTTCCGATGAGCACCACCACTGCCACGGACGTGCCGGAGAAGAAGAAGCCGAAGAAGCAGTCGCGTCTCTTCGCCCAAGCGCAGCGGCTCGGCCGGAGCCTGCTGCTGCCGATCGCGGTCATGCCCGCGGCAGGCATCCTGAACCGCATCGGTCAGCCGGACCTGCTCGGTGCCATCCCGGGCTTCGAGACCGGTGCTGGTGTCATCTCGGCTGCGGGACAGGCGATCTTCACCTGGCTGCCGCTGCTCTTCGCGGTCGGCATCGCCATCGGGTGGGCGAAGAAGTCGGACGGCACCACGGCGCTCGCCGCAGTCGTCGGGTACATGGTCATGTACCAGGTGTTCGCGGTGATGTCCCCTGTCGTACTCGCCGGGGTGAAGGACGCGAACGGTGACCAGGCGGTCATCAACTACGGCGTCCTCGGTGGCATCGTGATGGGTCTCGTCTCCGCGGTGATGTGGGAGAAGTTCCACCGGACGAAGATGCCCGACTTCCTCGGCTTCTTCTCGGGGCGTCGTCTCGTCCCGATCCTCACTGCGGCTGCGGGCCTCGTGATCGCCGTGCTCATGTCGTTCGTCTACCGGTACTTCGACATCGCGCTCACCGCCGCGGGGACCGCGGTCGCGGACAACGCCGTCATCGGTGGTGGCATCTTCGGGTTCGCGAACCGCATGCTCATCCCGATCGGGCTGCACCAGCTGCTGAACTTCTTCCCGTGGTTCCAGCTCGGGAGCTTCACCAGCGCTGCTGGCAACATCGTCCACGGCGACATCCCGCGCTTCCTCGCCGGCGATCCGACCGCTGGCATCTTCCAGACCGGCTTCTTCCCGATCATGATGTTCGCGCTGCCGGCCGGTGCCCTGGCGATCTGGCGCAACGCCAAGCCGCAGAACCGCAAGCTCGTCGGCGGGATCATGCTCTCGGCCGCGCTCACCTCGTTCGTGACCGGCATCACCGAGCCCCTCGAGTACTCGTTCATGTTCGTGGCGTTCCCGCTCTACGTCATCCACGCGGTGCTCACGGGCACCTCGCTCGCACTCGTCAATGCGCTCGGGATCCACGACGGGTTCTCGTTCTCCGCCGGCGCGATCGACTACGTCCTGAACTTCGGCAAGGCCGACGGGGCGATCTGGCTCATCCCGATCGGCCTCGGGTACGCGGTGATCTACTACTTCCTGTTCAGTTTCGTGATCAAGAAGTGGAACCTCCGGACGCCTGGGCGCGAGGACGACACGATCGCGGAGAACACGATCGACGCGGCCACGAAGCCGTAGACGTCACCACCTGACGGACGGGAGGCGCGGTGCCAGCTGGCA
>Ga0308167_1002835_pt1 | contig 15075 bp, 20 predicted proteins | sample PhyCR1_2_FD_202138 | JGI IMG/M metagenome (GOLD analysis project Ga0308167, IMG submission 202138) | Phyllosphere microbial communities from UC Gill Tract Community Farm, Albany, California, United States - DLSLRC.R1 | ecosystem: Host-associated > Plants > Phyllosphere > Unclassified | place... | reverse complement strand
CACCGGTACGGCGATGATCATGGCGCTGAGGAGGACGGCCGCGACCGTCACCCGCACCGTCGAGCGCTGCTGCATGCGCTGTCACTCCCTCGGTGACCCGCGGCGCCCGTCCCGAGGCGCCGGAACGGCCGGTTGTCGGCCGTTCGCCGTGAACGCTAATCGGCGCGGGGACGCGGATCCGGGCCGCTCCGTCCCCAGTACGAGGGTGCGTCGGTACCCAGTCCGAGGGTGTGCGGCGCGGTCTGTCCCCCTGCCCATCCCCGACGTCCAGCGGCCGTTCCGCGCGGAGGAGGCAGTTCCGCGCATAGGAGGCAGTTCCGCGCATAGGAGGCCGGATCTTCCGGCCTCCTATGCGCGATTCCGCTTTCCAGGTCGGGCGCGATGGGAAGGAACGTCACCAGTACCGGCCTGGAGGCGCGGGGCGGCCCGGCACCGCGCCTCCAGGCCGTCAGGGGGTTGCGCCGGGCCGGCGGCCGCCCCGTGGCCGGTCGCCACGCAGCTCCCGCGCCGCGCCCGCGTCAGACCGCGGCGCGGAGCGCAGCGCCCGCGACGCGCGCCGGCTCGGGCAAGCGCTCGTTCGTGGCCGACGCCCGGAACGAGTCGAGTGCGAGCGCAGCGAACCGCCGTGCAGCGACGAGCCGTTCCTCCGGGTCGCCGCCGCCGAGCCCCCGCGCGGCCAGGAGCACGAGCAGCAGGTCGTCGACCACGAAGTCCGCCCGGAGCTCCCCCGCCGCCTTCGCCCGGACGGCGAGCCCCGCCATCGCGTGCAGGAGCTCCGCCCGGTGCCGGGTGAGCCGATTGGACACCTGCCCCGCGGCGACGAGCGCATCGACGAACCCCTGGTTGCGCGCGTTCAGTTCGACGGTCTGCTCCACGACGGAACGGAGGCCGCGCCAGGGGTCCGTGTCCGCCGCGCCCTCGACGACGATGGACCGGCACAGCTCCAGCTCGTCCTCGAACGCCGCGTCGACGAGGTCCTGCCGGGTCGGGAACCGCCGGTACAGTGTCGCGGGACCGACCCCGGCGTGTCGGGCGACCTCGCGCATCGTGACGTCGAGGCCGCGCGCACCGAACAGGTCCCTCGCCGCCTGCAGCAGGCGGTCGCGGTTCTCCCGCGCGTCGGCACGGAGGTGAGACAGCTCGTCGGACATAGCTCCCACTTTACCGAAGTGGACGCGGGCGTCCGTTAGCGTCGGCCCCGTCCCGCAGACCCCGGAAGAAGGAGCACCCATGCGCGCCGTCGCCATCGAACGGTTCGGTCCCCCGGCGGGCCTCGTCCCGACCGACCTCCCCGATCCCGTCCCGGGCCCCGGACAGGTCGTCATCGCAGCCGAGGCGATCGGCGTCGGCGGCGTCGACGCGGTGATCCGACGCGGCACCATCGGGCGCGCCGGCATCGAGCCCGGTTACGTCCCCGGCAGCGAGGCGTCGGGGACGGTCGTCGCCGTCGCGGAGGACGTCGACCGGGCGTGGCTCGGCCGCCGGGTGTGGGCGTTCACGGGCGTCGGCGGCGCCTACGCCGAGCAGGTCGTGGCAGCGGTCGGTGACCTGACCCCGCTCGAGGACGGCTTCAGCGCGATCGACGCGGTCGCGCTCGGGTCCGCCGCCCCGGTGGCCCGGTTCGCTCTCGCGCACGGGCACCTCGTGGCCGGCGAACGGGTCCTCGTACGTGGCGCTGCCGGCAGCATCGGCATCGCCGCCGTCGAGCTCGCCGTGCAGCTCGGGGCATCGGCCGTCGCGGTGACCGCGGGATCGCCCGCGCGCGGTGAGCGGCTGCGTGCACTCGGCGCGACCCACGTCCTCGACCGGCAGGGGCAGGGTGACGGGCCGTCCTCCTACGACCTCGTGCTCGACATCGTCGGCGGGTCCGCCATGCCCGACTTCCTCGACCGCCTCGCCCCGAACGGCCGACTCGTGCTCGTCGGCGCGGTGGCCGGGATGCCGCCGGCGGACTTCGGCGGTCGGCTGCTTGCGGCGTTCCAGCAGTCGCGGTCGTTCGCGACCTTCAGCCTCGACTCCGTGCCGCGCGATGCCCTGGCAGCGGAGCGGGCCGAGCTGTTCCGGTCGGCAGTGGCCGGCACGCTGACGGCGGTCGTCGACGACGTCCTGCCGCTCGCGGACGCGGCGGCGGCACACCGCCGGATGGACGACGGCGAGGTGTTCGGGCGGATCGTGCTGACGCCCTGAACCCGACGACAGACGGACGGGAGGCACGGTGCCAGCTGGCACCGTGCCTCCCGTCCGTCACGTGGTGACGTCCGTCACCCGTCGGCCAGCGTCAGCCGCGGATCACCGAGATCTTGTCCGCTTGCGGACCCTTCTTGCCGGGGCCGACCTCGTAGCGCACGTGCTCGGCGCCCTCGAGGGAGCGGAGCCCCGTCGTGACGACGATGCTGGAGAAGTGCGCGAACAGGTCCTGCGACCCGTCGTCCGGGGTGATGAACCCGAAGCCCTTGCTGCTGTCGAACCACTTCACGGTGCCGGTGGGCATGTTCCCCGCCCCCTAGTGGATGCGCAGTTGCGCGACCATCGGGCAGGCGAACGGGTCGCGTGCAGCGAGTCCGACCCGGTTCAGGTAGCGGACGACGATGCCGTACGAACGCAGCAGCGTGGTCTCCGTGTAGGGCACCTCGAGCGTGTCGCAGTGGTCGCGGACGAGCAGGCGTGCCTGCTTCAGGGCGGGACGCGGCATCGACGGGAACAGGTGGTGCTCCACCTGGTAGTTCAGGCCGCCCATGAGGAACGAGACCCACCAGCCGCCGCGGATGTTGCGGGAGGTGCGGACCTGGCGGGAGAAGAAGTCGACCTTCGCGTCGTGCGCGATCGTCGGCATGCCCTTGTGGTTCGGCGCGAACGAGGCGCCCATCATCACGCCGAAGACGGCGAGCTGGACACCGAGGAACGCGCACGCCATGCCGAACGGCAGGAACCAGAACACGATCGTCAGGTAGATGGCGAAGCGGGCGAAGAGCAGTGCGGCCTCGAGCCAGCGGTGCTTCACGTCGGCCTTCGTGCCGTTGCCGGTGACGATCGACATGACCGCGTACCGGTGCAGGTTGAGCCCCTCGAGCGTGAGCAGGGGGAAGAACAGCCACCCCTGGAAGCGCATGAACGTCGTCATGAGCGGGCCCCGCACGGCGGCGGCGTCCTCCGGCAGGAACCGGATGCCGTCCGGCGCGATGTCCGGGTCCTTGCCGACGGTGTTCGGGTTGCCGTGGTGGCGGGTGTGCTTGTTCATCCACCACGAGTAGCTGAGGCCGACCATGAACGTGCCGAGCCAGCGGCCCGCGTGGTCGTTCCACCGCTGCGAGGCGAAGACCTGACGGTGCGCGGCCTCGTGCGAGAGGAACGCGAACTGCGTGAAGATGACGCCGAGTGCTCCGGCGACGATGAGCTGGAACCAGGAGTCACCGAGGAACGCGAACGCGACCCAGGTGAGGGCGAGGCCGGCGGCCAGGCTGGCGAACAGCGACCAGTAGAACCCGGTGCGACGGCGCAGGAGGCCGTTCTCCTTCACCTGCGCCAGGAGCGCGGAGTAGGTCGAGGTGCCGTTGCGGCTCCCCGTTCCGGGGCGAGTGCGGGTGTAACCCGGTGCGAGCGGAGTGGTGGTCATGAGGACCGACCTTCCGTTGACGGATCGGTCCTTCAACCAATGCGAGGGAGTTCACGCGGTTTGCGCTTGGCGCGACACTAAGGGCCGAAGATGCGTGTTCGCCTGGTAGTCCGGTTTGCGTCGGTCCGCGATTCGGGGGACCCCGGTGCGGCCCGCTGCCCGTCTGGCACCATCGGGACATGCCCCTCGACGGAACTCCCCTGCAACGACTCGGCTTCCTGACCATCGGCTCGTTCGACCCCGCCCGACCGGCGCAGGGCCACGAGGACACGCTGCGGGTGATCGAGCGCGCCGAAGTCCTCGGTTTCGACAGCGCCTGGCTCCGGCACCGCCACCTGCAGCACGGCATCTCCTCCCCCGTGGCGGTGCTGGCCGCGGCCTCGCAGCGGACCTCGCGGATCGACCTCGGCACCGCGGTCACGCCGATCGGGGCCGAGAACCCCTTCCGGCTCGCCGAGGACCTCGGCACCGTCGACGTGCTGTTGGGTGGACGGCTGAACCCCGGTTTCTCGGTCGGCACCCCGATGCACTTCGACCTCTACCAGGACGCGATCTACCCCGACACCGCCGAGCACGAGGACCTCGGCAACGACCGGCTCCTGCGGTTCCGCGACCTCGTGCGCGGCGACCCGGTAACCCCCACCGTCGAGCGTCGCGGCATCGAGGAGTTCGCGCAGTCCGTCCAACCGCACAGCGCCGGGCTGGTCGACCGCATCTGGTACGGGACCGGCAGCACGAAGTCCGCGGTGTGGGCTGGCGAGAACGGGTTCCACCTGCTCACGTCGAGCGTCACGCGCAGCGAGCACGGCACGGACTTCGCCGCGAACCAGCGCGCTCAGATCGACTCCTACCTCGACGTCCACCCCGACCCGAGCACCGCCCGCGTCTCGCAGGGGCTCGTGGTCATCCCGACCGACACCGCGACGCCCGAGCAGGAAGCCCGCTACCGCGCCTACGTCGAGTCGCGCTCCGGTCGCGTCGGCGTGCCGATGGGCCCCGCGGGGATGCTGTTCGCCGCGGACTTGGTCGGCACCTCCGTCGAGATCGCTGACCGGCTGCGGGCCGACGCGGGCTACCAGGCGGTGACCGAGGTCGCCTTCGCGCTGCCCTTCTCATTCGAGCCGGAGGACTACGCGCAGATCATCACGGACATGGCCGAGCGGCTCGGGCCGGAGCTCGGCTGGGCGCCGCAGCGCGCGGTCTGAGGACCGCAACGGATCGACGGACGGGAGGCGCGGTGCCAGCTGGCGCCGCGCCTCCCGTCCGACTCAGCCGGAGACGGCGACGACGCCACGGCGTCGGTCGATCGTGCAGATCACCAGCGCCACCACGGCGCCCAGGACCGCTCCGCTGCTGTTCATGAACAAGTCGTTCGTGTCGCAACGACGACCGAGCGCCGGCGCGACGGCCTGCACGACCTCGATGGCGGCGGAGAGGACCACGGCACCGCCGAGGACGGCGAACGGCCGGTTCGTCGCCGTCCCGAGGAAGAGCACCAGCGGCAGCAGCATCGCCACGTTGGCGAGCGTGTCGAGGCCTTGGAACGGGACGGAGAACTGCACGGTGCACGTGACGCCGTCCGGCCGAGCACCGTCGGGCAGGAGCGTGAGCACGAGCACCGCGACGAGCGACACCGCCGACAGACCGAGCAACACGGCGCGGAGCCGGAGACGGTGCAGGATCCAGGCGAGGCCGGCGGCGACGACCACGGCCACCCAGAAGGCGACGCGGACCAGAGCGGCGTGTTCGACGAGGAACGTGGAGATCATGCTGGGTCCTCGGGGTCGTCGCCGTGGTGGGCCGCGTGGTCGAGCCGGTCGAGCCACACCCTCATGAGCGCGGACTCCTCCGGGAGCAGTGCGTTCAACCCGCCGGCGTCGAGCTGTGCACGGAGCTGTCGACGGGGCGCTGCGTCGACGTCGTGGCCCAGACCGGGCGACTCGACGAGGACCGCTCCGAAGACCGCGTCACGGAGTGCGTCGGCGACGACGTCGGCGTCGTCGTCGTGCCGCACGGGTGTGCTCATCCGGTCGAGCGCGATCCCGACGTTCGCGGCGAGCAGCATGGACGCCGCAACGGGCACGTCGACGCGGAGCATGCCGGCGGCGGCGCAGCGGGTCAGCGTCCGCTCCAGCAGTGCGGTGACGCCGTCACGTGCCGAGCTGTTCGCCCACGGCCGGGGAGCGAACATCAGTCGGTAGAGCGCAGCGTGCTCACGAGCGAACGCGAGGTGGTCGCCCCAGCCACGACGGAGATCGGCCGAGGGGTCGTCGGACACCTCGAGTTCGGCCTTGCGCTGCGCGTACCGCTCCAGCCCGGCGTCGGCGAGGGCGTCGAGGAGCCCGCGCTTGTCACCGAAGACGCGGTAGAGCACGGGTTGGGTCACCCCGACCGCCTCGCACACGGCGCGGGTCGCGATGTCCCCGTCGGCAGACGCGACGAGCTGCTCCTCGGCTGCGCGGAGCAGCGCGCTCCGGATTGCTTCGTCAGATCGGGCCATGCACCGATCGTAGCGCAGGTTGTATCGCTGCTCGTAGTCGTGTTACGTTCTTTCGTAGCACCGAAATGCTTTGGTCGTATCAATGAAAGGACCCTGATGAGCACCACATCTGAACGTGTCGCCGTCGTCACGGGCGGATCCCGCGGCATCGGCCGCGCCGTCTCGGTGGGGCTGGCGGCCGCCGGCTTCACGGTCGTCGTGAACCACGCGAGCGGGACGGCCGCCGCCGACGCCACCGTCGAGGAGATCCGCGGAGCCGGCGGTCTCGCCGTCGCCGTGCGGGCCGACGTGGCCGACGAACACGCCGTCGCGGCGATGTTCGACCAGGTCGAGGCCGACCACGGCGGCGTCGACGTCGTCGTGCACTCCGCCGGTCGACTCGCACTGTCGACGATCGCCGACCAGGACCTCGACGTCCTCGACGCCCTGCACCGGACGAACATCCGCGGGACCTTCGTCGTCGCACAGCAGGCCGCCCGTCGACTCCGGGCCGGTGGGGCGTTCGTCGGCATGTCGACGTCGGTGGTCGGGACGCAGTTCCCGACCTACGGCGCCTACGTCGCGAGCAAGAGCGCGGTCGAGGGCATGACGATGATCCTGGCGAAGGAGCTCCGCGGCCGCGACGTCACGGCGAACGTGGTCGCTCCGGGGCCGACGGCGACCGAGCTGTTCCTCGACGGGAAGACCCAGGAGCAGATCGACACGCTCGCGAAGATCCCACCTCTTGAACGCCTCGGTACGCCGGAGGACATCGCCGGTGTCGTGGCGTTCCTCGCCAGCCCCGCCGGGCACTGGGTCAACGGCCAGACGATCCGCGCCAACGGTGGGATGGTCTGATGCCCGCCCCGCAGGTCATCCTCGTCACCGGCGCGTCCAGCGGCCTCGGTCGCCTGGCAGCGGAGTCGCTCGCCCGGGCGGGCAACGTCGTCGTCGCCGGGATGCGCGCCCTCGCCGGTCGGAACGCGTCCGCTCGTGCAGCACTCGAGGACCTCGCCGTGCGCGATGGCCTGCAGCTCGGCGCCGTCGAGCTCGACGTCCAGTCGCAGCAGTCCGTCGAGGACGCCGTCGAGACGGTGGTCCGTACCCACGGGCGGATCGACGTGCTCGTCCAGAACGCCGGACACATGGCCTACGGTCCGGCCGAAGCGTTCACGCCGGAGCAGTTCGCGGCGCTGTACGACGTCAACGTGGTCGGCGCCCAGCGCGTCGCCCGCGCCGTCCTCCCCCACATGCGTGATCGCCGGTCGGGACTGGTCGTCTGGGTGGGCAGCTCGTCCACCCGTGGCGGGCACCCGCCGTTCCTGGCACCGTACTTCGCGGCGAAGGCCGGCATGGACGCGCTCGCCGAGAGCTACGCCGCAGAACTCGTGCGCTTCGGCATCGACACGACCATCGTGGTCCCGGGTGCCTTCACCTCGGGGACGAACCACTTCACCAACGCCACGGTCCCCGCAGACGCCGATCGCGTCGCCGCGCACGACGAGGAGTACGGGACGCTCCGACGGCAACTGACGGGCCGCCTCGCCGAGATCGTGCCGGCGGACGCCGACGTCCAGGACGTCGCCGACGAGATCGTGCGCGTCGTCGGCCTCCCCGACGGTGTTCGTCCGTACCGCGTCCACGTCGACCCGTCGCGCGACGGCAGCGAGGTCGTCTCGACGGTCGCGGACCGGATCCGCGCCGAGTTCTACCACCGCGTCGGCATCGAGGACCTGCTGTCCCCGAACGCCGCACTCTGACCCCCGGAACGTCCGGGACACCCACCGAGAGGAACACCATGCCCTTCGCCAACATCAAGGTCCCCGCTGACACCCTGACCGCCGAGTCGAAGAAGAAGCTCCAGGACGCCGTCACCGACGCCATCGTCGACGTCTACGGGGAACGAGCACGTCCGACGACGCTCGTCGTCCTCGACGAGGTCGCCGACGGCGGCTGGATGCTCGGCGGCACCATCCTCAACGAGGAGCTGCTCGGTCGCGTTTGATCGCGCGACCGCGGAACGACGGGAGTCCGGGAGACCGGGCTCCTGTCAGCGGCGGCCAAGGCGGTGCGCATCGCTCCGGCCGGTCACCGGCGAGATGGGAACCATCGACGTCACGGGCGGGTGCCTCGTCCAGCGCGCCGCGCGATCAGCGCCCCAGCGATCAGGGCAGCACCGGTCATCGCCGGGTAGCCGCTGACCGCCCCGTAGCCGATCGCGTCGAACGGGCTCAGCCACTGCGTGGTTCCCGTCGTCCAACTGATGCGCTGCGTGATACGGCACGCGTACCGAAGTCGCCGAGACCGCGGATGCCGTCATGATCACCGTGTTGGAGGGCACGCTTCCCGACGCATCGACCGCATGCACGTTGATCGGGCAGCTCGCGACCGTCAGTGTCACGCTCGTTGAGCCGCTCGGCGGCCGCCAGGTCAGGCACACCCCCACCAATGGCGGAACTGCCGCAGCCGAGGACCCGCGCGCAGATCAACGCGGACAGAGCCAGAGTCCCCGGTCGATCGGCGGCTGAGACCGGTTCGTGCTGGCGAATTCGTCGGCCGTGCGATGCTGACGGGGTGATCCTGCTGACCGGAGCCACGCGTGGTGCGTGGCTTGTCGAGCGAGCCGGCCGATGGGCGACTGTCGGTGGCGTCGCTGGCACGGGATTCGAGGCGTACGCCCGTCTGCTGCACCCCTTGCGCGCGCACCGTACCGACCCGAGCGCACTGGACGAGTGGGGCAACCCCGTCGACGTCGAGCACACACGTTGGCGGTGGGCGGAGGTCGCGCGTCGCAACGGTCGCGTGATGCATCCCCTGGTGCAGTGGTTCCGCATCAGCGACAACGAGCAGACGATGGATTGGCCGGACGGATGGAGAGTTGACCAGTCTGACGAAGGGTGGTTCGACCCCGAGGACCTGGCGGGCCTCACCACGCACCTGAGGGTCGCGACACGGACACCCGAAGACCTGATCATCGGAGCGTGGGAAGGCACTGGAAACCCACCGTGGGCAGAGCGAGGTCGGAACGCCCTCGCGCGGGCTCGTATGCAGATGCACTGGCCCGGTCGGCACATGTGGTCATTCAGCTCGAGCTTGAGCGAGCTTGCGGACCCGACGTGGGCGCAGCGCACCGTCCCTGGGTGGGAAAGCAGCCGACCTGGGCAGAAAGGGCCCTACACATCGCTGATCTGGCCCGAGGATCACGCCTGGGTGGTCGCGTCGGAGGAAGACTGGGACTCGACCATCGTCGCCGGCTCGCGTGCGCTCGTCGACGGCGTCCTCGCGGACGACCGTTACGAGGCCTTCGAGGTCCACGACGGCGACGACCTGAGCTGGGACAGCGATCTCCTCAACCCCCGCCAAGCGCAGCGACCGAGTCCCTGAGTCCACCGGACGCCCGGTGAAGGATCCTGCGCGACTCAGCGATCCGGACTCGTGTCGGGGACTCGTAGGGTTTCGGCCACTGCTGAACGGCTCACGAAACCGATCCCGCCTCGCCCGCGTGGGAGAACTCCGATCCTAACCGTGCCGAGGCCAGACTCGATCTCGATCCCGCCGTTCCATCGCGGTGATGCGCCGAAGACCCCCTCGTTCACGTCGAAGTCGATCGCGCGGACGGATGAGTAAGAGGTGGTGACGTCGATGAATCCCGTCCGCGTCTGCACGCGCACACTGTCGGCTCCGAGACTGATGAGCACGACGTTGCGGACCATGTTCGACGCGGGCAGGCCGAAGAAGACACGGGCCGGTCTCGTCAGGAATCCCAGGATCTGCACCGATGCAGGGTCGGCGAGCTCAGCCGCTCTGGCACGACGCCCAAGGACCCCGACGAACACGGCCAAGAAACCGAGGTAGATCGCCGACACGACGAGCGCACTCCCGAGCATCCAGGCGAGGGCTGCGGCATCACCGCCGTTCCCGAAGGTGCCGAGGACACCGAGCCCGACCCCCGCAAGAGACATGACGAGTTCCGTCGGGAATCGACGTCTCCGTGGAGTCACGTTGCTGAGCCTATTGTCCGCCGCTTCGATCCAGACGACCAGTCGCGTCCGAATCGAGACAACACCACTCCCTCGTGACGCGCGCCGCACACCGATCGGCTGTCGGGACGGCGTAGCGGCGTCGTGCAACTGGAATGATGATCTCTCACATATGAACCGGGAGAGCGTCCGAACCACGAATGGCCGTCATGACGCCCAAGACACCTCTGACCTCCCGTCCCCCGAGCTACCCCTGCCGCCGGTCCTCGAGAGCCCGAGCGAGGCCCGACTGCATGTGATTCAACTTGCGCCGACCGCGCTCTTCGCGGTCTCGTGGTTCGCCATGTGCTTCGGCATCGTCGAACGGATCAAGGCAGTGGCTCCGGCGCAGGACCTCCCCTCATTGATCGCCGCACTGGGCGGGTTCCCGATCATGCTCGGTCTGATCGGTGCCGTGTTCATCACGCTCGCGATGCGGCAGCGCACGCGTGCTCGACGCGAACGGGCGAGGTTCCGTGCCGAGGCTCGATGGGATCCCTGCGAGCTCCCCTCCGACATCCAGCTGCTCGACGAGCGCGGACGTAGACTTCGCCGCGGGTTACGGAGCAGCCACCGCGCACAGGTCGCTTCGATCACGAAGAGCTTCGGCGGGGCCCGGGCAGCTGCCGCGTCGAGCTACGAACGGTATGGCAACGTCTCCCTCTGCGCGGCGGCCGTGCTCGCGCTCATCGGGTGGCTTGCCGGCTAGCGCCTCGGGATGCCGCGATCAGGAGATTCGTCATCGTGGTGAACGGTTCGGGTGAGGTCTGCGTACTGCTCGCGGCCGCCGATCCCCTCCATGTGACTCGCACGCTACCAACAGGCTGAGACTCAGACCGATTAGCCGGGCGCGGGATCGTCAACCGAGACTCGCTTCCGGCTGACACGATGACCGCATGGTCGCCGATCTTGAACCTGCTCTGGTGCCGGAATTGCTTGTCACGGATTTGGGCTCGAGCCTGGTGTTCTGGACGCAGCTGTGCGGCTTCGCCGTTCGCTACTCGCGGCCGGAGGAAGGCTTCGCCTACCTCACCTCCGGGGCCGCGCACGTGATGCTCGACCAAGTGGGTGTGGGACGCGACTGGATCACGGCCCCGCTCGGTCGACCACTGGGCCGGGGAATCAACCTCCAGATCGCGGTTCCCGACGCCGCGATGACCGCGGAGACGCTCGTCGCTGCCGGGGTGACGCTCTTCATGCAGCCGGAAACGAAGTGGTACCGCGTCAACGGTGAGGAAGCAGGGGTCCTCCAGTTCCTCGTCACCGACCCGGACGGGTACCTCCTCCGCTTCACCTCGTCTGTTGGCCGGCGGGCGGCCGCCCTCTAGCTGATCCTCTACGCTCCGTGTCGTGATCACGATCGAGCCTGTCGTGCCCGGCGCCGCGCCCGCGGCGCAGATCGTGCGTGACTACATGGTCGACGTCACGTCGCGGTGGTACCAACGACCAGCGACACGCAACGAGGTGGACCAGGCGCTCCGAGATGAGCCGTACGGCGACTTGCAGGGGAGTACCGGCATGCTGCTCGTCGCTGTCGAGGATGGGCACCCCGTCGGGTGCGCCGGTGTTCGCTTCCTGGCCGACGTGGCCGAACTCACCAAGGTCTTCACGCTCCCGTCGCATCGAGGTCGAGGGCTCGGCTCGCAGTTGCTCCACGCCGTCGAACAAGCCTGCCGAGAACGAGCGGTCGGCACGCTCCGGCTCGACACTCGCGCTGCCCTGGCGGAGGCATGTGCCATGTACGAGCGCAACGGTTTCGAGCGCGTCAGCGCTTTCAACACCGCACCGTACTCCGACCGCTGGTACAGCAAGACGCTCACCACGAACGTCCGCTAGCCGATCGGCTATCGAGGCGTTGCTACCGCAGTCAGCCGGGTCGATGCAACGCGACGAAGTGAGAGCGGGCCTACGCGAGAGCACCGTCGGCGTTGAGCCCGCAGTTCGCAAGCGTGCGCGCCTCGGCGTCACCGAGCGCGACGACCGCCAGGTTCGTGATGCTGATGTGCCGAGCGGACGGTGTGATTGAGTTCGACACGACCGTGGTGTGAGGCCGGTACCCCGCTCCCCAGAACTCGCCGAGGTCGGGTCGGAACGCCGGCAGCAGAGACACCGCTCCGGCGATCGCGGCGTGCAGCTCATGGAAGGTCGAGTGTTCAGCCAGCAACACAGGAACGTCTCGCGATGGGCCGAACAATTCCTGTGGTCCGAGCTCCGCCGTGAACTCGGGGTTCTGCCTGGCTGCGTCGCGTGCGAGCGAGATCACTGCAGCAGCTGCGGCACCGTCGACGACAAAATTCGGAACAATCGTCACGTGCACTGGCCATCGAGCGCGAACGAAGCGGTCGGGCAACGGCACTGGCGTTGCCACGACGACGAGCCGTTTCATCTCCGCAACATACCCGCCTCCCTGGCGCCAGGACGACAAGAGTGGACCCGGTAATCCGGTCCCTCAACGGGATCGGCTATCGAGGCGCTTCGGATGCGGGAGGATCTGGGAGTCACGATGTTCGTGATCTCGGGTCTCTACCGTTGCGGTCAGGACGTCTGCGGCTCGCTCGTTGCGGGCGTGGTGCGGCGTCGTCGGTCTGATTCCTGCACAGTCAGAGCGGCCGCTCCCGCGGCTCGCAGGATCGACCTGGTCGAAGCGTCTACGAGGTCGACCCCTGTGCGCACGTCCGGTTCTATCCAGCCCGACCCGCGCGTGTTGGCGTGCCGCATGGGCGTCAACGTCGTGTACCCGGCTCGATACTCGGCTGCTGCCCGGACTTCGACTGCAAGACGGGCAACACTCGCGGCGGCGAGCAGCACCACGATGAGCATGACGCCGAGGACCCGGAACCGAACGAGCGGATCGTGATCCGCGATGAGGATGACCGCAATAAAGGCGGCCGCAAGCATCGCGATCGACCCGAGAATCCCCGCCGTTCGTCGTAGAGCGAATGCGGTCGCTCCGGGGAGGACCGATCGAACTGTGCCGGGTGACCAATGCCACTGCGGCAGTCGCGCGCCGTACACCGCTGGCCGCACTGCCTGCTGCAGCGCCCACCGGTCGTAGCCGTCGACGGAGCGCAAGTGCGGCCCAATCACCGCGGCCGTCAGCGTCGGATTGGCCGGCAGCAAGACACTGACGGCAGCCCCCTCGGCCATGAACCGTGCGCGACGGCCCGCGGTAGCGAACGAGACGGCGAAGACGATGCCGACAAGACCAATCATCACCAGCCCGAACACCAGAGCGACCGTGCCGAACGGGACGACGGCCGAGCCGGTCGAGGTCGCCACCAGGACGGCTGCCGACGTCGCGACGGCGCCGACCACCCATGCCACTGCCGAACCGCGGAACATGCGGCTTCGGCGCCGCAGCAGACCCGCGGTTGTGCCTCCCAGTCGCGCTTCCCACGCTGAGACCGGTGTCGTCTTCGCTGAGTCCATCCCTACTCTTCCTCGGGACTGCCATCGGACGCCCGCACGCGGTCGTCGTCACGATCTCCGCGTGCCGGACGACGGACGCGAACCACCGTGTCCCCTTGACCGACTCGCTCTCACCCTCACGGTAGCGAGGCAGTACACGTCGGAGGTGCGTCTGAGGACTCGCTCACCAGTACGCCTCCTCGCGCTTGTGCGACCTACTCAACGCACCTCGACCGCTGCCCGGCGCGGACTGATCAGACCGCGCCCGGCACCGTCTGGTCGAGGATCGGCTACCGGGCCTCGCGGCGCTCCCTACGCGCGAGCTGCGTGAGATACAAGCGCGTCGAGTACCGGGCTGCTCTTCTAACCGAGCCGTAGCCGGTGAGCAACCCTCCCCCGGAGACGTTCACAGCTCGTCCTGTGAGCGTGTCGGTCACCTTCACCTGCCAGAACGGGCCGAACAGGTGTCGAGGTTGAACGTCGAATCGCTCGTCGACGTCGGGAAACTGAGCACCGCCACCGTTGACCATGGACTGAGTGTGACACCAAGCCCACCCCATCTCGATAACCGATCGGCTAACGGACGCGGTACTCCTTCGCATGGACATCCTGCCGAATTCGCCACGGGCACTCTCGTCCTCTACCAGCGTCTAGGCTGACCGAAAACGGGGAGGGCCGATGAGGGCACTGCACACGGTGGCCACGGGAGTGCTGGTCACGACGAGTCGTCAGATGGCGACCACCTCGACAGTGCTGACGTCCGGTCGGGACGCACTGCTCATCGATCCGGCTTGGATGCCGGACGAGCTCGATGCTTTAGCGGCCTCTCTCTCGCAACGAGACCTCCGCGTGGTCGGCGGGTTCGCAACCCATGCACATCATGACCATTTGCTGTGGCATCCCGCCTTTGGTGACGCGCCACGATGGGCTTCGCGGCGGACAGCAGAACTTGCCCGATCAGAGCGAGCAGCGCTCGTTGAGTACCTCGGACCCCACTTCCCGTCCGCTCTCAAAAACCTGATGGGGCAGGTGGATGGTGTTGAGGTGATACCTGAAAATCCGACATCCGCTACCTTCGCCCCAGAACTGATCGTTCACGATGGACATGCTCCTGGCCACACCGCGCTGTGGCTTGCGGAGCAACGGGTGCTCATTGCCGGCGACATGCTCAGCGACGTGGAACTGCCACTGCCGTTCTATCCGGACGATCTCCCGGCGTACCTCGAGGCGCTGGATGTACTGGCCAGCTACGCTCAGCACGCTGAGGTCGTCATTCCCGGGCACGGCTCTCCGAGCTACTACCCCCTGGAACGGGTGGACGCGGATCGCCGCTTTCTTGAAGCCGTGATCCGAGGCTCGAAGCCGAACGATCGGCGTCTCGAGTACCCAGGGATGCAGGAGGCGTTGGAACACCTCCGCGAGATGGTCGTCTGACGGAGAGTGCCTGGCGCAGTAAGTCGCGATGACGGATCCTTCACCGAGACCGGTCGGAGGACTGACGAGACACGGCGAGAACCTCGGGTGAACCGCGACACTGACGCGATGTGCAGTAGGCC
>Ga0308167_1002834_pt1 | contig 15083 bp, 14 predicted proteins | sample PhyCR1_2_FD_202138 | JGI IMG/M metagenome (GOLD analysis project Ga0308167, IMG submission 202138) | Phyllosphere microbial communities from UC Gill Tract Community Farm, Albany, California, United States - DLSLRC.R1 | ecosystem: Host-associated > Plants > Phyllosphere > Unclassified | place... | reverse complement strand
CCTTCATCATGAACTATTCTTTTCCGTCGATATTTTAACTTTTCAAAATTGTACTACATACTTAGAACAAGAAGACATCTTATAAAGGGGTCAGCCGCAAGGATGCCTTAGGAAAGCTAAAAGGAAGGCTGAAATAACAATGAATCAACACTATGGCCCTATCATTAAGCACCAGTGATAGCTTAAGAGCCAAATAAAATAAAAATGCATGTATGACAACTATTTAATGCATATGAAAAACTTTACCTGAATAAGCCAACCCCTCTGAATTATATTAAATTGAGAGGAATAGAGACGCTGGATATTTCATCTATAAAAACAATGATGAAATTTTTAGTTTAAATGCAGGAACTTTCGGAAAATTAGACTATGATAGAGAAGCCGATTATTTATAAGACTTAAGTAGTTAAGCACATAGAGTAAACCTTGATAATCTCGTAAAAAAACAAATTTACTTGCTGTTTTTTAGTCGAAAATCAATTGAAATATGGAAAAAATCCCATATAGATGTCAACCTGTATCGGTATGCGCAGAACCCTTTGGATTGCGCAGATCCGCAGAGGTTGAGCATTGATAACTTAGTGTTCTTTTTGATCTTGCTTTCGTTTTCCGCTAATATATCGCCTCATTAACAAAGTATAAACTTTAAATCTCTTCATAGAAAGAATAGAGGCTACTATGAGTAAAAATTTAGAAATTACCATTAAAAATGGCCGTTTTAAAAAATTAAGACAATGGAACAGACGGAAAAATTACTATATAAAACAATTAAAAATTGACACAAAAGTCTATATTGCTAAGCTTATATGGGATAAATACAAAAAAGAATCATTCGATGTTACGTTAGTCAAAACCGTACTTCTTTTGCGTAATGAAGGAACAGTTGGAGACGTTGTAGTAACAACTCCATTGATAAAATGCCTTTATGAAGCAGGTTATACTGTGGATTTATTATTAACAAAAAAAAGCAGTTTAGCTGTTAAGTACAATCCATATGTTAAGGATGTTTATGAGGCAAATGATTGTAGTAATGCAGTGTTCCTGAAAGATTTTAATCATACTGTTCCAGATTCCACCATCCAGTTAATGAAGAAAAAGAATTATGATTTAGTGGTTGATCTTTGTTTGTTTGAAACCCCAGTTCATCGTATGAAGCTTTTTCATGACATAAAGCCAAAAAACATTCTTGGATTTAATAAATGGAATTGCATCAATCATTACAGTAAGTCAATCTCATTCAAAAATGATAAAGAGCATGTGACGAAAGCTATTTCTATGGTTGCAGATAAAATGAAATTGGGTTTTATAGATAGCCGCGCATATGATTTACACATTCCAGATTTTATTCTTAGTGAAATTAATAATTATTTTAACACCTCTGAAGGGGATTCAAAAATAATCATCAATGCTTTCACTGGAAGTCCGGAAAGAAATTTATCACAAGACCAACTAGCTAAAACATTAGACATGCTTAAAAAAATGTCAAACGACATTAAAATAATTATTCTAGACCACAAGAATGAACTCAACATCCCCCTCCCTGAAAATGTCGTTATTAACCCATTTTCATCTCTGCATCACGTCATGGCATTAATTCGCGAGGCAGATATGATAATATCTCCAGATACTGCAATTGTGCACATTTCAGCAGCATGGAAAAAACCACTTATTTCTGTTTACAAAAATGTAGGCGACAATAATGACTTATGGGGCCCTGGATATAAAAACGCAAGTCAAATTATTATTAACAATAGAAAGTTATCTGATGTTGATATAGTACCGAATCTTATTATCGATGAAATAAAGAAAAGAGGCTTAATACCGTGCTAAGGGAAAAAATACAAACCTGCGCCTAACAAACCTTACGTTAATAATCAACTAGAACATAGTCTTATCCCATCATGCACACCAACCACTATTGCATGTATGAGGTATCATGAACTCAGCCCACAGAGTCTGACAGGCAATGGTTATTTACAACCATTCCTGTCAGATCAACAATAATTCATAATCTACCTTATTATGATATTGCGTGATTTTATGCTCATAAACTGCACTTCATCCTGATGTATTCTGTTCATCATCGGTATGGTAAGCGCGTTACGGCAATCACATTAACGAGACAGTGCCAGGGCGACGCACGTTAAACAACGTGAATGCCGTGCGAAAAGACTCGCTGTGGTTACCGTCAGTCAATCCTGGTCACAATATAAAAGCATGATCTGTTCCTTTTACTGATGAGATGATCAATAAAAAAAGATTTTAAAAGCACCGCCAACATTTATATCGCGCCTAAGTACGCAAAAAAATGTAGCCATTTAATGAATGTCACAGCAGTATTTTCTATGTCTTTATTAACAGTATGTACTTTTTTACCCGCCAGCCCTATGATTTGGCTGTGTCACCTGGACACGGTGGAGGTCGATATGAGAAATTTCGGTTTCGTCGTTCTTGGTCTGGTGGGTTTCTCTGCATTCAGCGTTGCGTTTTGCACACTTTGTTTAACCACTGCCGGTGTGTTGCATTAATCGCGTCTGAATTCCTCGACATGGCCCTTTGTGGCCATTTTTGTTTTCACTGCATCAAACGTAAGTCCTGCTGTTTTGCTTTCTCCGCTTCATAAAAACGTCATACTGCACAGCCCGACTTTGCAGGGCACTACGCAGCGGCACTGAAGCAGTAAAAACCAATACTGTTTTTTACGGCCGAAAGCGTCTGATTATGCCCGCAACCTTTGCCGCACGAGTTCCTTCTGCTAACGTTGTTATGATAACGACACTTTCGGACAAGGTAAGCTATGAATCAGTATGACAATCTCTGGAATGCTATTGAGACGCGCGTCAAGCAGAACAACGATGCCACGACGCTGGATATGGGCAATTCCGAAAATGTTTTTGTTAATCAGATCAGACAACGTACGGCTCAAATATTCATTCTTGAAATCATTCTGGACAAACACCGCAAACAATTTGGTACGCGCTATTTTCCTTTATCAGGAGAGGAGGCGCTTTATCACCTGATCTTTACGCGTACAAACTGGCTACCTGCTCAAATCAGAACGCTGTCACTTTCCGATGCGCTATTTGTTATTGCCGAACTTTTCCGAGACGGTAACCTTCAGGAAGGCGTCAAAAACTTCCTTGGCACCCAGGGGCTGCGCAATGTTTCCCATTCTGTTGATGAATTCTCGGACAGAGACTGGGCGCCAAAGGAAAATGAAGTTCATCTTTCACTCCCCTGAATGACGATAGCGCCAGTGTGGAATATTAACTGCGCCTGCAGGATGAATGCAGGCGCGTTAAGTCCGTAATATTTCGGTTTACCTGTTCAGTCGGTAAAACTGGTAGTTCTCTTCATTATCCGCAGGCCTTTCCCCCTGCCAGACCAATGTTCCGTCGACATACTCTTCAGGATGCTTTTTATCATGCTGCACCAGCAGCCAGTGACAACGATAAGCACCTCTGTGCTTCCCTTCTCGTAAGGTTATCAGCCCGTCATAATATTCCAGTAAAGCTCGCTGCGGCTCGCCAAGGTGCTTGCTTGCCACACACTCGTCCTTCGGCAACCAGGTCCGCAACGGGATAAACACATCAGAATAGCGCTTAGTATAATCCAGGTACGGCATGCCCAATGTCATGGCTAAAACCCAGCACAGCGTGATGCAGCTGGTAAAAACAGCTAAAGGACATTGCCGACAGGTGCGGTTAAGCAACACCAGCCCGCTGAGCATCAGCGTTGCCAGTAATGCCACAATAAGCATCACCGGAGAGAGCTGCGGCGTGAAGCCAGGTGCGCCGTGCAAGACCCATTTGTTCCACAACGGTGCAGGCCAGCCAGTCATCAGGATGATCCCTGCCGCCCACATAACCGCAGGGAGCAGGCAGAATAGTCCAAGTGCCCAGGGGCGTAACTTTTCTGTCCAGGTGCTTTTCTGCTGGCAGGCTCCAACGGCCAGTATGGCCAGCGGCAGAAGCAGCGGCATGGCGTAAAGCTCACGCGCATCGGAAGCGACTGACAACGTAACGAAACCGGCAGAAAAAAACGTTACCAGCACCTTCGCAGGGGCACTAATGCCGGTTTTCCATGTGCGCCAGAGCCACCATGAAGCCATCGGCAATGCAGGAAAGGCATACCAGGGAAGCAGTTTGAAGTAAAAAAAGTGTTTCGCTTTGGGGCCAAGTTTAGCGGTGCCATCGAAACGGCCAACGTTATTCACCAGCAGCCAGGTTGAAAACAGTTTTTCTGAACGCATCCAGAGCGCATATAACCACGGCGCAACCAGCGGGCAGAAGACCAGCACCGCGATGGCACAAAATATGGCATAGCGTCTGCTACGACATTCTGCATTCAGCAAAGGTAGCGCCAGCGCTGTCAGCCCAAGAATGCCGGGGCCGAGAAGCCCTTTAGACAGGAACATGATGGCTGCGCCAACGCCCAGTATCGTTCCCCCCAACATGTGGCGGCGAATTCCTAAAACGAAACCGTAAATGCCAATAGCACCGCCTGCCAGCAAAGCAGTGTCCGTAATCATCTGGTGAGCCCGGACAGGAAAACCGACACAGGCAAACAGAATAAGCACCGCCCAGCGGCCCGCTCCCCTGCCAAACAGCTCCCGGGACGTCAGTGCGATGGCGTAACAGGTGATTAAGATAAACAGGCCCGTTGTCAGACGCGCTGCATCCGGTTCGCCCAGTAATGGACTAAACAGCCGGAGGAAGAACGAGGCCACAATGAAATAGAGCGGCGGCTTTTCCATAAAGGGTTCGCCCGCCAGCGTAGGTACTACCCAGTCACCGGTTTGGGCAATATGACGGATTAGCCCAAAGGTATAAGCCTCATCCGGCTTCCACGGCTCATGACCCACAAGCCCCGGTAGTAGCCAGCAGGTGAAGACAACCATGCACAACAGGAGTGAGATTTGCTGAGATGCAGGTAAAAAAGGCCGGGTCGGGTATATGTAAGTCGCACTTTTACTGGCAAATGTTTGAGGTAAAAAGCTTTCCGGGCCTGCAGCCCGTGTAACAGGAAAGCCCCTCTGGCAATGTCTTGTATTCACGCTTTACTAGCCTGCCCTACCGGTTTTTACGTTAATGGACTGATTTAAACTTCACCCTGTCCATGCTGATTCAGTCATAATGTTCGTGCGTAAGCTGTACAGATGAGACCTTCACCCAGTTCGTCTCAGACATATGCCTCATTGTTCATGCAATGTTTCTCTCAATTTCACTTAAAACTGGATGAACTCATTACAAAAAGGGAGGCGTATGCGCTTACTGGTAATGAATAAGGTAAAGAAAGCGGAATAAACGAGGAATAAACATACTGTGCTTTAAGCTGAGATTTCAGACAAAAGCCATTAGGGGCTGTTTGTTTAAAGAATATTTAATGTTCAGTGAAAATAACGCATAAATAATGTTTCTGCCAAACGGTTTCGTTCATAAAAACATCATAAGCCAGAGGGACCTTTCGCACTGGCTCAGCCTCAATAAGGCCGTTATCAGAAACAACATTCACTTTTTACGCGCTTGCAAAAGCATTAATAAAGCTAAATAAACCATCCTTTTCCATGGTTAGCACTTATCAATTTGATGTATAATAACCCGATAAAAAATCATCAACCAAAAGGACTTAACTTTATGAATGCAAAACAGTATGGCGTCCCATTGCTCGTATCATCTCTTATTCTGGGCGGTGCCATTTTCTGTGCAGCGATGGTTAACAAAGGACTCATCCTTCAAGAAAAAAACGTCATTAAGACTACGTCAGGGAGTGTGAACCTCGGTGAAATTTATAGTGAAAAACGTGGGATGGATATTACCTTAGCGGCTGCATCGGATAACGCACCAAAAGAAATAAACCTGACTAATTTAGATCCAAACAATTTCTCAGGCGATATTCATAATGCGTTAACAAAAATAGCAAATCGGGCTAACGAGCAACAAGGTTTATCCGGTGATAAAGCAATAAAAGTGGATAAACTATCCTCTAACTTACCTTTTAAGCTGCACGTAACAACTTATATTCAGTACATATCTGAACACATACCTAATTACAAACTGGTTATTGAGGAAAAAGATTTCATTATCGAGAAAGAAGTATTTGAACATCGTATTAATACTGAAGCAGAGAAGATGGTAAAAGAAAGCGCTCCAGTATTTTCTGCAAACAGTTTTATCAAAGATTAAAGTTTATCTTTTCCCGGTTCTCAGGAAAATTATTGAATAAAAGCTGGTCTTTCCACAGACCAGCTTTTACTATTTTTTATTGTAGACAACGCGCATGAGGAAAACACTGGTTTTATTTCTGTGCATTTAAAAAAGCAGGTTCTGGTATTTTTTCCACCTAAGAAATATTACACACATCCTCAATATTTTTGTCATACAGCAATGCTGAGTTGATGCATACCGTACCACTGACTTCCCCCCATATTGGATAAGAACCCAACAGGCGTCCCTGGGCCAACATTGACCAGTTAAAAGATTTATGTTCTGATTTTTAAGGGAAAAGTAGACTTTAAGGGATGTAAAAAGAAGAGAAAGTGGCCCCTACAGAATTCAAACCTTATGGCTAGTCTTCTGTTCTCTATGTAATTTTTTTCATTTCAATTTGTGATCTGCTCACAGATATCCCCCTTTAACAAAGTGACTACTCCCATGACTGCGGTTCATCTCTGAGTGTTTAATGGCTCTTAGCTTAGAAAATGTTAAGAAAATTCTTAACCTACGTAACAAACAGGAAATGTATGATACATAGTCATTTAACTGAAAGGGATTTATCTTGAATGAATGAAAGGAATCAATAAAAATTAAACATGGTTGGTTCTCCATAGGGCTAAGCATTTTGTTTACAAGCCATTTTCCACAAATTTCGAAGCTACTATAGCATTGACAGGAGAAAACAATGTTTAAATATAAAAGGACTGGTGCATTTTTAGTTTTTTTATTAGCAGCATATTGCATATGGATAGCTGTAAGACCAACCAAAATAGTCAGAGTTGATAATGGTGCGGTTTTTGTAGAACACTTACCAATGACTACTGGAGGAAAACTAAATTGGTGGTTAAAAAACAAAGAGTTACTTCAGAAGAAATATCATATTATCAATACCCCAGATAACTTCACAGTTGTCGTCATGAATTTCGGTGGTTATGAAAAATTACCCAAAGGAACCAGAGATGGCTCAATTGATGATTATACCTGCTTTGATGGTACTAATAGCAAGCACAAGAAATGTGTGTATAACAGCATAGCAATTGTTGTAAGAGGAAGCCTTGATAGTAAAAGCTATATAAATATAAACAAAAAAACATATATTCTTACACCAGATGGTGAACTGAGCCTTAAAAAAAAGTAAAAGTTTGATAAGGAGCAGTATCTTTCTTGGCATACTGCTATACCTGTTTAAGTTTAAGATACAGTAAAAGCTGATTCAGCACTTACCTCATGGAATTGGAAGTTAGTTTATTTTAATAATAATATATAATGAAAGCTGGAGGAATGGATGGCAACCAGAAAAATTACAATTCCCCTCTTAGCCCTGATAATACTAGCGTTCATTTATTTGATGTTTTTAATTCCCTATCGATTATTACCATTCACGGCTCCGACCATAACATAACATAACATTGTCAGCTAAAACTCTCCCTTTCACTATAATTTGAAAAAAGTGATGAGATAAAGATAATAATAAAATCATATCACCGTATCAAAATAAAATGTTTTCGTATGGGATTTTGATGGTAAGCCCCCCAGAAATCAGGTTTATTTCCAGAGCATAATATCGTTTTCTTACTGTTCTTTTATGATATAAAAGATCAAGAATACGGTATAGAAAAGTCTAACTGGATTATGGACATCATCAACGAAAGAATGAATATATTTATTATCGGTTCGGGAATGAATCTTACCATCGGATACTTTCAGGTGAACAGATTAAAGATGAGAAGTTTGAGCATCAATTAAATGACAGAATATAGTATATCTGAAAAATCTTTCAGTTTATGATATCAGTCATATGCTGGTTTATTATTAATTATAATATATAAGGTTTATATATGAGTACTTAACCTGTAATTTTACTGCTATTATTTCCTTTCTGCCATAAAAATGTTGTTGAGGCCTTGCTAATCACCGCCATCACCCTATGCGGATGTTGATATTTATTAAAAAAAAGGTCAAAATTTCACCTCTCGATTGGGTTGTGACAAGGAGTTTATGATGTGGGATGCTCATCGTGCCGCCGTCTACGCTCGTCAGCATGCAGTAAGCAGAAGTCTCGGAAAATGTGCTCACTATGTTACCAGTGCTGTGCAACATGGGGGAGCCAATCTGGCCAGAACACCTTATGCAAAAGACATGGGCAGGAATTTAGTCTTGGCTGGCTTTCATCAAGTTCATGGAACGCCCATTGAAGGAGATGTTGCCATTATTCAACCCATACATGGTCATCCATATGGTCATGCCTGCATTTATGATGGTCATCAATGGATAAGTGATTTTGTTCAGCGCACTATGTATCCTGGGCCCAGTTACCGAACTGAGCACCCAAGTTTTGTTATCTACAGGCACAATTGAAAATGAAAAAAATACTTTTAGCATTGATGCTGTTTACTCCTTTATCATTTGCCGATTCTGCTGTTAAAGGTGCGGAAACAGCCGCGCTGAATTTCAACAAATGGTATGTTGGTCAGCTCATGCAGGATAAATCTCCTCTGACTGATTACTCAGCCCTTTCAAAGTATGTGACAAGTGACACGATTAGTGCTTTGAAGAAGCTATACAGCGGGGATAGCAATGATGTAGATGTTCCTGATGCAGACATGTTTATCAAGGCTCAGGACTATGAAAACGACTGGAATCAGGTGAGCGTTATTTCTTCTGATTTCGATCCTGTCTGCACAAATGTCTATATTAGCTTTGGTGCTAAAAAAGAACATGTTGTTGCTGATTGCATGAAGAATAAAGCAGGAACCTGGAAAATCAGTTCTGTTACATTGATAAAATAGCCGATAAAATAAGTTCAGAAGAAGATAATATTTTTTCATTCTTCTGAACTTTATTAATTTTTTCATTAACGCTCTTTCCTAATATTTTATAATTTTTCATAGTTTATCTTTTGTGGTCTGCAAAATTTATCTCTGTATATCAGTGCGGTATATCTGGTTAAAACGTTCAATAAATGCGTTCTTAGTCGGTTTGACTGGTTCGGAAAATTCCAGCCTCTGCGCGCATTTCTGCACACTCAGCCATAGTCAGCGAAATCAGAGAGTCCGGCCTCGCCATGGACATCTTAAATACTGTGATGTTCTTACGGTCAGTAAAACGGTCTTTGGAGCTGCATGCAATCAGCGGTTGCAAAGACCTCATGTACATCGGATTTAGTTATGACGACAAACCGATCAGTGAAAACACTATCAACAAAGCCCTTAGAATCATGGGATACAATACCCAAACTGAAGTTTTTGGGCATGGTGTCAGAACTATGGCTTGCAGTGTATTGATTGAATCCGGGCTTTGGTCAAGAGACGCTGTAGAGAGACAAATGAGCCATCAAGAGCGTAATAGCGTTAGGGCAGTTTACATTCATAAAGCGCAGCATTTAGAGGAACGGAAACTTATGCTTCAATGGTGGGCTGACTATCTTGAAGCCTGTAGGCTGAGAACGTTGACGCCTTATACCTTCTCTAAAAAGCCATGAATTAATTTCTAAAACCATTTGTTAATCGCCACAATTTTAACAGACACCTCAGAGTCATTTAAGATGGCTTAAAGAGAGGTGCCCATGAGCGGTAAGTGTTATCGTGAAGAGTTTAAAATTGAAGCAGTCAAACAGGTTGTTGATCGTGGTTATTCTGTTTCCAGCGTTGCAACACGTCTCGATATCACCACCCATAGCCTTTACGCTTGGATAAAGAAATACGATCCGGATTCTTCCACTAATAAAGAACAGTCAGATGCTCAGGCCGAGATCCGCCGTCTCCAGAAAGAGCTGAAGCGGGTTACCGACGAACGGGACATATTAAAAAAAGCCGCGGCGAATTTCGCAAAGCTGTATTACTATCCACAGTCTGTAAACATGGATAATGAAGCATAGGCAAGACCATTAATCAATAGAGTAATTAAATTTTCAGGCTGAGATCTGCAAATCTCCATAAAGCATTGGATTCATGCTACTTAGTATATCCCCCGTTTAGCTTATAGGTTTTATGGTTGTCGTAAATCTATCCCCTTTGATGAGTTCACCAGAAGGTTTCCGATAGTAAGATTCGCCATTAAGACGATAATAAATGTAGCCATCCTTTGTTTTGGATATGTCCATGAGCCAGTTTGACTTATCAATACAGTTTGCTCCTTTTTCCATATCGTCAAAGCATAGCAAGTAATCATTATCATGGTCTGGAAACAATCCAGAATTCTTAGGAGCAAGCGTTTGATAACCGCCATCAAAATTCCAAAGTGAAACATTATAAGTTTCAGGGTAAGATATGAACTTATCTCTATTATTATCCCACCACTTAATTTTATCACTATCAGTGTAAGGCATGTTTTTCACTAACAATTCTTTGTAAGAGCCAGAACCGTGAATGGCAAGGACTTTAGGAGGGTTGAAAAAAAACAAATAAAAGAATGCAAGCATGGTTAGCGCAAAAATAAAGACTGTAATTTTTTTTGGTATTCACTCGTTTCTCCAACCACTAATCTCAAAGCGGCTTTCATGTTGGTAAGTTTTACTCTTATTTGACAAACCTGTGTGCTTTCCAGGCCAGATTCATTGGTATGAAGAAGTAAACGATTATTGCACCGATGATAAGGACGATAGCATAAGAAATCAGGCTTTCTTTATGCCCTTTCGCTATACCATAAATGAAAACTGATAAAATAATGAGCATGGAAATTATACCAGCCCAAAAGCGCTTGCTCAGCTCCTGAATCAGTGACTGAAGTGTATCTGATTTGTTCTCATCTCGGATAAGAATTTCATTAAGCTTGCGGATATCCTTCGCTGAAAATCCACTCTGAAGGAGCTTTTGTTCGAAATCGCTCATTTCATCATCCTGAAACGCCATTAGATAAAAGAAATATATCATACATTAAAGCTGAGATGCCATATGATCCATTTGCAGAACACTCGCCCTAAGTTAAGTGTAAAGATCATATGGCATAGATATTGTATCGCCATATTGAATCAAAAGTATACCCTAAACCCTTTTCTTCATTTTGAAACCATCTGATTTGGGCTCTGGTGAAGACGTAAAGCTCTGTTTTTGAGTAGCAAATATTCTTTCTACTTCATACTCATTCCAGATAATGTATTCGATAATAAACTTGTAGAAATACAGCTCTCGTTCGAGACTGACGATTGAAGGTATTGTATAGAAGTTTGGACTGAGCAAAGCCGAACTCAAAACTGCAATTATATTGCCTGGCCCCTTCAGATAGGGATTCTGATAATCTTGTTGATGCTTCAAAAAGTATCCTACACAGAACAGACAGGCATTTTTTACGATTTTTTCTTTATTCCAGTCTGATTCGTCGTATCTAAGAATGAAGCGATTTAGGAGTATCGGAAATTTCTGCTGACTAGCGATACCTGTTTTAAAAAAACTAATAAGACTTTTATTCGGGATTATGCTCAGCCCTGCCAAAAATCACTGCATAGGTAAAAATCTGGCGACATGCCTGACGGGTTTTCTTTAGCTTGTCGAGAACTCCCCGTTTCTCCATCTTGCGAAAAACATCAAGCATCTCTTTTGCATTAATGTCTGCAACAGGTCTTTTACCAATGTGAGGAAAAATACCCTTCTTCAGATATTCCAGAATATCTGTGGCATAACCTATAGACCATGATGGCTTCTTGTTCTCATGCCACTCAAGAGCGATAAGCTCAAAGCTGTTGTTCACAGCCAGAATTTTTGCGGTGACCCTGGACCGAAATGGACCAGTTAAAAGATTTATATTCTGATTTTTAAGGGAAAAGTAGACTTAAAGGGATGTAAACAGAAGAGAAAGTGGCGCGCCCTACAGGATTCGAACCTGTGACCTACGGCTTAGAAGGCCGGTGCTCTATCCAACTGAGCTAAGGGCGCGGAGAGGTTGCGTCGAATTATACGGTTGAACGCTGTAACGTCAACGTTTTTGCCGCGGTGGCGCGGTAAGTGCCCAGGTAATAACCAATTTCCACTAATGGCGGTCGCGCCAGGCACTGAGCGACACCAGATTACTCACCTCGGTAGTTTCCCCTTCCAGCTCAATGCCCTGCTGCGTGACGCGCGCGTTATACTGCTCACGCAGCGCGTTCAGCTCCTGGCTGTCGGGTTCGAGCTGACGCAGAAAACCCAATGCCAGTAACAGTTGCTGACGAGTGAGCGTGGCAGAAAAACCTGCGCCGGTTAACACGCTGTGCCAACGCCGGATATTTTCGTCGCTGCCATCCACAATCAGTACCTGCCAGATCAAAAGTACCGCCGCGCCATTATTTAAATGTGCTTCGTTATCGCCGGCGATGTAGTCGGTAAACTCTTTCGCCGCCTCTTTACCCATCTGCGACAGCATTGATTCAATATGTACCGGCGGCAGTTGCAGCCGCTTGCTGAGCGCCTGCGCAGCATGGCGAGAACCCGCAGTCAGCAACTGAAATCCTACAACAAACACCACAGCCAGGGTGGCAATCATTAACCAAATCATCACGTCATCCAGTAAATTCCCTGTCTGGCATCATAAGCGTTAACCCGCACTTTCGTCACGGCTAAATATCGTCAACCACCCTGCAACAAGAATCTCTACCTGACAGCCGGACGCGCTTCTGACAAAATAGGTGCCATCCCCGACTTAAACTCAACACAGTGGATTTACGCTCTGATGGCAGCAAAAATTATTGACGGTAAAACGATTGCGCAGCAGGTACGGCTTGAGGTTGCAGAAAAAGTAAAGCAACGCCTGGCCGCCGGAAAACGTGCACCGGGTCTGGCAGTCGTTCTGGTGGGTGAGAACCCTGCATCGCAGCTCTACGTCGGCAGCAAACGCCGCGCCTGTGAAGAAGTGGGCTTTATCTCCCGCTCTTACGATCTGCCCGCCACCACCCGCGAAGCCGAGTTGCTGCAGCTGATCGATAAACTCAACAACGATACAGAAATTGACGGCATTCTGGTGCAACTGCCGCTCCCGGCAGGCATTGATAACGTCAAAGTGCTGGAGCGCATCACGCCCGATAAAGATGTAGACGGCTTCCATCCCTATAATGTAGGTCGCCTGTGTCAGCGCGCCCCCAAGCTGCGCCCGTGCACGCCGCGCGGCATCGTTACGCTGCTGGAACGCTACAACATTGATGCGTACGGCCTGAACGCCGTGGTCGTCGGTGCGTCGAACATCGTGGGTCGTCCAATGAGCATGGAACTGCTGTTAGCGGGCTGCACCACAACCGTGACGCACCGCTTTACCCGCGATCTGCGCCATCACGTTGAGCATGCCGATCTGCTGATCGTGGCAGTGGGTAAGCCCAACTTTATTCCGGGCGACTGGATCAAACCGGGTGCGATCGTTATCGATGTCGGTATTAACCGTCTCGAAAACGGTAAAGTCGTCGGTGATGTGGATTTTGACGCCGCCGCTGAGCGCGCCTCTTATATTACGCCCGTCCCTGGCGGCGTGGGGCCGATGACGGTAGCAACCTTAATCGAAAATACCTTACAGGCATGTGAAGAGTTTCACGATGGAGAGCAGGCATAATGGCGACTTTTTCTTTGGGTAAGTTCCCACACGTTGATCTCTGCGATCTGCTGAAACTCGAAGGCTGGGTGGAAAGCGGTGCACAGGCCAAAGTGGTGATTGGTGAAGGTGAAGTCCTGGTCGATGGGGAAGTCGAAACCCGTAAGCGCTGTAAAATTCATCAGGGGCAAACGGTCGAGTTTGCCGGGCAGCGCATCACCGTCGTTGCCTGATCGTCAGGTGCCCCGCTCGGGGCGCCTTAAAGCTGTGCTTCTCCCACTATCCGTGTTTCCCCATTCATCTGCTCCAGCTCAATGTGATTCACCTCTGCATGCTGCGCAATCAGCGCGGCCAGCCTGGGTGAATGACTGGTGATCCACAACTGACTAAACTGACTGGCTTCGGCAATCAGTGCCGCCAGGGCCGGTAGCAGATCCTCATGCAGGCTGTTCTCGGGTTCGTTGAGCGCCATAAAGGCTGGCGGGCGCGGGCTGAGCAGCGCGACCACAAGGCACAGGAAACGCAGCGTCCCGTCAGAGAACTCGGCGCTTTCCAGCGGACGCAAAATGCCCTGTCGCCGCATCAGCATCTGGAAACGACCGTTCTGGACATCCACCTGAAATTCGGTGTCAGGGAAGGCTTTAGCTATCACCTTATAAAGCAACGCATGATGACCCCGTTCGACAATGGTTGCCCATGCCGCCGCGAGGTTAGCGCCATCGTGCGCCAGAATAGGGGCGCGCACGCCAATTTGCGGCGCACGAATCGGCGAACCGGGCCAGACGGCAAACTCATGATAGAAGCGCCACTGGCGCAGACGTTCACGCATCTGAGAAAGTTCGGGATAGCGGTGTGGCTCACCAAGTTGACCAAACAGGGACTCTTCGGGATGCAGTACCGCCGGATAGCTTACGCGCTCCCCCTCTACATTGTGTAAAAAGGCGGTCTGATTCGTGCGCTGCAAAATGCAGGAAGAAGGACGTCGCTGCTGGCCACTAAGCCAGATGTGTTCTTCTTTGACCAGCGGATCGAGGTTGAACAGGCTGGTCGATAACGGTTCAGGAAAACCCACTTCAAGCTGGTAGTCCATATCCTCCATTACGACATCCAGGATGAGGCGTTTAGCATCATGACGACGATCGCCCCGGCGTAATCCCCCTGCCCATATGACTTTTTGAATACCGCCCTCTTCTGCCAGCGCTAACGCCAGGCGACCATTGGCGGCCTCGTGCAGCAGGCGCACCGCCTTATACAGGTTGGATTTGCCACAGCCGTTCGGTCCACTTACCACGTTCAGTTGCTGAAGCGGCAGAATCAGATCACGTACCGAACGAAAACCACGAAGGTGAATCTGTTTTATCGTCATAGACAAAAAAGGGC
>Ga0308167_1002829_pt1 | contig 15105 bp, 10 predicted proteins | sample PhyCR1_2_FD_202138 | JGI IMG/M metagenome (GOLD analysis project Ga0308167, IMG submission 202138) | Phyllosphere microbial communities from UC Gill Tract Community Farm, Albany, California, United States - DLSLRC.R1 | ecosystem: Host-associated > Plants > Phyllosphere > Unclassified | place... | reverse complement strand
CCACCGCCGTGGCGAGGCTCGCCAGGGCCAACAGCACGAGCCCGGCGAGCATGACCCGACGGCGTCCGATGCGGTCGGCGACGGCGCCGAAGAGCAGCATCAGCCCTCCGAAGGCGACCGAGTAGGCGCCCGAGACCCACTGCAGGCCGGTGGTCGACGAGCCCAGGTCGCGGCCAATCGTCGGCAGGGCGACGTTGAGCACGGAGTTGTCGAGCATCTCGAACAGGAACACCGCGGACAGCCCGGCGAGGGCGATCCAGGCGTCGCGCAGACGAGGCGACGAGCCACCGGCGGGCACGTGCCCGGTGGTGAGAGCGGGACTGGGGGACACGATGGCGCACTCCTTCGAGGGAAGAAGTGGCGACTCGTTCGATGCCGCGTGCTGGTGCGTCGCAGATCGCGGCGCCTTTTACCTCAGTGATCGAGACCATACACGGACTGCCCACTCGAGGAAAGTCCGCGGCGGACGTCCCGGTTGCTGCCGTCGCAGTTCGAGGTGGGAAGTGGCAGGACCTACCCTGGACGGATGCTCTCCCGCCGCGAAGCCGCCGTCCGGCTCGACATCCCCCTCGAGATGGCGACCCGCCACGGCATCCCGTCGCGCCTGAGCGAAGCGGAGCTCGACGCGATCGAGCAGGACCCGCCCGCCTGGCTCGTGCAGTCCCGCGCCAACCGCACCGGCACCAAGAAGGTCTGGACGCGCCTGGAGTGCGTGGTCTGCGGCTTCGACGAAGAGGCGCGCCCGAAGAAGTGGTGGCCCGAGTGGGACTACCTGATGTGCGACTACCACGCCCCGTACCAGGCGCCCGAGCCCACCGCCGGCCTGACGCGGCGCGAGGTCGAGGGCATCGGCAGCCGCTTCATCGCGCTCGTCGACGAGAAGCACTAGCCCACAGGCTCCGCAGGGCGCGCTGCGGCAAGCAGACGCGACCAGGCAGACGGACGGGAGGCCCGGTGCCAGCTGGCACCGGGCCTCCCGTCGGTCGTGTCGTGGACCTGCGGACGCTACTCGGTCGTCGAGACCCAGTCGATGAGCAGGTTGCCCTTCTCGCCCCAGTTGCCGACCTGGAACATGAAGCGGTGCGGGGTCGTCGGCACGTCGTGCGTGATCGTGCCGAGGACCTTGCCGTCGACGCTGTACGTGACGGACTCACCGGGGACCCAGTCGACCTTGTAGGTGTGCCAGTCGCGCCACGAGACGCCGGTGCCGAGCTGGACGCGCTCGGCTTCCTTGCCCGGGGTCATCGAGTGGTGGAACACCGAGGGGCTGTCCTCGAAGTTGCCCTCGGGGAAGTCGATCTCGCCGTCGGCCCACACGTTCGACGTCGGCCACAGCATGAAGGCCGCGCCGTTGCCGTCGCCGCCGGTCGCCTTCGCGCGGACCGAGAACGAGCCGCCGACGTGGTCCCAGGCGCCGTCGGAGGAGCCGAACGTGCCGGCCGCTCCGGCACCGGTGCCGAGGGCGACGTCCATCACGCCGTCGTGCACCGACACGGTCTTGCTCGGCGCGTAGATGCCCGAGGTGCCGTCGGGGTAGGCCTGCCACGACTGCGGGTACAGCGACGAGACCAGGCCCGTGACGGCGTCCTTGCTGAAGTCCTCGACGAACGAGGCGTCCGGTGCGATCGCGGACAGGTCCGCGGGGGATCCCTCCGCTTCGGGCGCTGCTTCCGGCGCGGCCTCGGGTGCGGGCTCGGCGACGGGGGCGGAGTCCTCGATCGGCGCGGAGTCCTGCTCGGGCTCCGCATCCGGGGTCCACTCGTCGGTGGGGGCCGGGGTCTCCGTCTCGTCCGGGGCCGGCGTCGGGGTGGGGTTCACCGGGGCGTCGTGCCAGCGGCGTTCGCCGTCCCAGCCCCACCAGGTGCGGGCGGAGGCGGCGGTGGGGACACCGAGGACCAGGGCGCCGGCGGTCGCGACCGCCAGGATCGCGCGGTGGCGGATCATCGGGTGCCCCCTCGGGTGGTCAGTGGTGTGGACGTGGTCCGTGTGGTCGTGCCGCGCGAGGGCGTGCACGTGCTTCGGGTCGAGATGTCGGGCTCCTCGTGGATGCTCGGGCGCAGGATGCGGGGAGGGACGGACGCATCAGCCGGCCGGATGCCGAGGGTTTCGTTGACACGTCCACGGACATCTTGCATCATTTGTGACCCGTTCGGGGGGCGTCACGGAAATCGACCGACGAACGCCCGGTGTCCGACCGTCGAACGTGCACGGTGCAACGCGCGGCGAGCCGACGGGTCAGACCCGGGGGATCGGCTGCAACCGCTGCAGCTGCGTCACGTGCCCCGGCTCGAGCTCGTCGAGCGAGGCCACCCCGAGCAGCCGCATGGTCCGCTCGATCTGCTCGGACAGGATCTGGATCATCCGGTCCACCCCGGCCTCGCCGCCGGCCATCAGCCCGTACAGGTAGGCGCGGCCGACCATCGTGAACTTCGCGCCGAGGGCCACGGCAGCCACGATGTCGGCGCCGGACATGATGCCCGTGTCGAGGTGCACCTCGGTGTCCTTCCCGACCTCCTTGACCACGGCGGGCAGCAGGTGGAAGGGGACGGGTGCCCGGTCGAGCTGTCGGCCGCCGTGGTTCGACAGCGTGATGCCGTCGACGCCCAGGTCCGCCAGGCGCTTGGCGTCGGCCAGCGACTGCACGCCCTTCACGACGACCTTGCCCTGCCACTGGTCACGGATCCAGGCGAGGTCCTCGTAGGTGACGGTCGGGTCGAACATGTGGTCGAGCAGCTCGCCGACGGTGCCGGACCAGCGGTCGAGCGACGCGAACGCCAGCGGCTCGGTGGTCAGGAAGTCGAACCACCACCAGGGCCGCGGGATCGCGTTCACCACGGTCCGAGCGCTCAGCTGCGGCGGGATCGAGAACCCGTTCCGCTTGTCCCGCAGCCGCGCACCCGCGACGGGGACGTCCACGGTGACGAGCAGGGTGTCGAAGCCGGCCTGCTGGGCGCGGGAGACCAGCGCCATCGACTTCTCGCGGTCCTTCCACATGTACAGCTGGAACCAGTTGCGCCCGTGCGGGTTGGCGTCGCGGACGTCCTCGATCGCGGTGGTGCCCATCGTGGAGAGCGAGAACGGGATGCCGGCACGTCCGGCGGCCCGGGCACCGGCCCGCTCGCCCTCGGTCTGCATCATCCGCGTGAAGCCCGTCGGCGCGATGCCGAACGGGTACGACACCGGCGCCCCGAGCACCTGGCGCGAGGTGTCCACCCTCGACACGTCCCGCAGGATCGCCGGGGTGAACTCGATGTCCTCGAACGCCTGCCGCGCGCGCGCCAGTGAGATCTCCGCCTCGGCCGCACCCTCGGTGTAGTCGAACGCGGCCTTCGGGGTGCGGCGGGCGGCGATGTCCCGCAGGTCCCAGATCGTCAAGGCCTGTTCGAGGCGCTGACGCCGACCCGGCAGCGACGGCTTCTTGAACTGCATGAGCGGCGCGAGGTCCCGCACCGTCGGCAGCTGCCGCTTGACCCGCGTGCGAGCGGCGGAGGCGGACCCGGTCGCGGGCGCCGGTGCGCCGGTTGCGGGGTCGATCCGGTGCTGGTCGTCGGTCGTGGTCATGCGTGGCTCCTGACGGGGGATCGATCGGGATCGACGCGCGACGACGCCGAGGGGGTGTACCGCACGGGCTCGACGCTCCGTGCGACGATGCTGCGGAGTGCCTCCAGTGAAGCCCCTCCGAGGCCCGCGAGTCCGACGGCGCGCGCCTGCACCAGCACGTTGCCGAGCGCGGTGGCCTCGACCGGTCCGGCCACGACCGGCAGGCCGGTGCGGTCCGCGGTCAGCTGGCAGAGCAGCCGGTTCTGCGAGCCGCCGCCCACGACGTGCACGACCCGGATGGCCTTGCCGGTCACGTCGGCGATGGTGCGCAGGGTCTCGGCGTACGCCGTCGCGAGCGACTCGAGGATGCTCCGGACGAACTCCGCGCGCGACGCGGGGGCGCTCAGCCCGTGCGCCGCGCACCACGCGGCGATCCGCGCCGGCATGTCGCCTGGTGCCGTGAACGACTCGTCCGCGGGGTCGAAGACGGGGACCGGGGCGGTGACGGCCGCGGCGGAGGCGAGCAGGGCCTCCAGGTCGACGTGGTCGCCACCGCGCTCCCAGGTGCGGACGCTCTCCGACAGCAACCACAGTCCGGACACGTTCTTCAGGAACCGGACGCGGCCGTCGACACCGCCCTCGTTCGTGCAGTTCGCGCGTCGTGCCGCGTCCGACAGGACGGGCGCGTCGAGCTCGACGCCGACGAGCGACCACGTGCCCGACGAGATGTAGGCGACGTCCGGCTCCGTCGCGGGGACCGCGACGACGGCGCTCGCCGTGTCGTGCGAACCGACCAGCGTCACGTCGGCCTGCCCGCCGACGAGCGCGGCGACGGACGGCAGCAGGGGGCCGAGTCGGTCGCCCGGGTCGCGCAGCGTGGGCAGCAGCCCGGCCGGGAGGCCCGCAGCAGCCCGCACCGCCGGGTCCCACCCACGGGTGGTCGCGTTCAGGGCCCCGGTCGTCGAGGCGTTCGTGCGCTCGGCCGCCTCGACCCCCGTCAGCCAGTACCCGAGCAGGTCGGGGACGAGCAGCGCACGCTGCGCGAGCTGCAGCGACGGGTCGCCAGCCCACTGGAACAGGGTGTTGAACGGCAGGTGCTGCAGGCCGTTCCGGGCGTACAGCTCGGTGGCGGCCATCCGGTCGTGCACGGGGACGACACCGCCCTGGTGCCGGTCGTCGCGGTAGTGCGACGGCAGCCCGAGCAGTCGGCCGTCGCGGAGCAGGCCGTAGTCGACCGCCCACGAGTCGATGCCGATGCTGGCGATCGCGGGGTGCTCGGCGAACGCACGCCGCAGCCCCTCGGTCACCTGTCGGTACAGCTCGACGACGTCCCAGTGCAGGGCGTCGCGGCCGGTGTCGGCGTCGCCCTCGTGCAGGGTGACGGGGCCGTTCGGGAACCGTGCGACGTGGTCCATCCGGACCCCGTCGGAGTCGACGTGGCCGACGATCACCCGGCCGCTGGTGGCCCCGAGGTCGACCGCGGCGACGCTGCCGCTGGTGTGCATGCTCTGCTCCTGCTCGGTGTTCGTCGGTCGTCGCTACCGCAGGAAGGCCGCGGCGACACCGGCGTCGACGGGCACGTGCAGGCCGGTGGTGTGCGAGAAGTCGTCGGTGCAGATGGCGTAGACGGCGTTCGCGACGTTCTCGGGCACGACCTCGCGCTTCAGGATCGTGCGCTGCGCGTAGAACTTGCCGAGGTCCTGCTCCTCGATGCCGTACGTCTTGGCGCGGTTGGCGCCCCAGCCGCTCGCGAAGATGCCGGAGCCGCGCACGACGCCGTCGGGGTTGATGCCGTTGACGCGGACGCCGTGCTCACCGAGCTCGGCGGCGAGCAACCGCACCTGGTGGGCCTGGTCGGCCTTCGTGGCGGAGTACGCGATGTTGTTCGGCCCGGCGAACACCGAGTTCTTCGACGAGATGTAGACGATGTCGCCGCCCAGGCCCTGCTCGATGAGCACCTTCGCGGCGGCCTTCGACACCAGGAACGACCCCTTCGCCATCACGTCGTGCTGCAGGTCCCAGTCCTGCTCGGTGGTCTCGAGCAGGCTCTTGGACAGCGACAGCCCCGCGTTGTTCACGACGAGGTCGAGGCCGCCGAAGTGCAGCAGCGTCTGCTGGATCGCCCGGTCGATCGCGGCGGCGTCCGTCACGTTCGCGGCGACGCCGATGGCCTGGTCGAGGCCGCCGATCTCGGCCGCCGCAGCGGTGGCCTTCTCGAGGTCGAGGTCGGCGATGACGACGGCGGCACCCTCGGCCGCCAGGCGCTTCGCGATCGCCTTGCCGATGCCGGACGCTGCCCCGGTGACCAGGGCGATGCGCGTCGCGAGCTTCCTGGGCGCGGGCATCCGCTGCAGCTTCGCCTCTTCGAGGGCCCAGTACTCGATCCGGAACTTCTCGGCCTCGTCGATGGGGGCGTAGGTGCTGACCGACTCGGCACCGCGCATCACGTTGATCGCGTTCACGTAGAACTCCCCGGCGACCCGGGCGGTCTGGGCGTCCTTGCCGTACGAGAACATCCCGACGCCGGGGACCAGCACGATGAGCGGGTCGGCGCCGCGGATCGCGGGGGAGTCCGGCGTCCGGTGCCGGTCGTAGTAGGCCTGGTAGTCCGCGCGGTACTGCTCGTGCAGTTCGCGCAGGCGGGCGGTCTGCTCGTCGACGCTCGCCGAGGCCGGCAGGTCGAGGATGAGCGGCTTGACCTTGGTGCGCAGGAAGTGGTCCGGGCAGCTCGTGCCGAGGGCCGCGAGTGCTTCGGCGCGCTCGCTCGCCAGGAACTCGAGCACGACGTCGCTGTCGGTGAAGTGCCCGACGATCGGCTTGTCGTGCCCGGCGATGCCGCGGATCGTCGGGGCGAGGGCTGTGGCGCGTGCGCGACGTTCGTCGGTCGGCAGTGCTTCGAACCCCGCTCGGACGCCGCCGAACGGGTCCGCCTTGCCGTGCTCCGCGAGGTACCGCTCGGCGGTGTCGATGATCCAGCGCGAGTTCGCCTCGACCTCGTCGCTCGTGTCCCCCCACGCGGTGATGCCGTGGCCGCCCAGGATCGTGCCGATCGCCTGCGGGTGGTCACGCTTGACGCCTGCGATGTCGAGCCCGAGCTGGAACCCGGGCCGACGCCAGGGCACCCAGACGACCCGGTCGCCGAAGATCCGCTCGGTCAGGGCCGGACCGTCCGCCGCGGTGGCGATCGCGATGCCGGCGTCGGGGTGCAGGTGGTCGACGTGGGCGGCGTCGACGAGGGCGTGCATCGCGGTGTCGATCGACGGCGCGGCTCCGCCCTTGCCGTGCAGCGTGTAGTCGAAGGCGGCGACCATCTCGTCCTCGCGCTCGACGCCGGGGTAGACGTCCTGGAGGGCACGGACGCGATCGACGCGCAGGACCGCGAGGCCCGCCGGGGTGAGGGTGCCGAGGTCGCCCCCGGAGCCCTTCACCCAGAGCAGCTCGACCGGTTCGCCCGTGACCGGGTCGGTGTCGGTGCCCTTGGCGGAGGTGTTCCCGCCCGCGTAGTTCGTGATCCGCGGATCCGAGCCGAGCGCGTTCGAGCGCGCGACCAGCGCCCGGATCGTGGTGTCTGCGTCGGTGCCGTGCATTGCGGGGTCCACCCGTGCCTCCACTGTGTTCGTCATGTTCCTACGCGCCCCAGCCGGCCTGGACGCCGCCGACGCGGTCCGCCGCGATCGACTGCTGGTACCCGGACTCCAGGTAGGCGCGCATCGGGTTCGCCGGCAGCCCGCGGGACTCGCGCCACTCGGCCAGGTCCTTCCGGACGTCGGTCTGGTACGCGTCCATGAAGACCTCGTTCGCGCCGAGGACGTCGTGGGCCTCCTGCGCGGCGGTCAGTGCGACGCGATCGAGGAGCAGCGCGCGGGCCGTCATCTCCTGCACGTTGAGCACCGAGCGGATCTGGCCGGGGATCTTGTCCTCGATGTTGTGGCACTGGTCGAGCATGAACGCCACGTCGGGGTTGTCGTAGCCGCCGCCGCGGATGACCTCGACCAGGATCCGGAACAGCTGGAACGGGTCCGCGGCGCCCACGATCAGGTCGTCGTCGGCGTAGAAGCGCGAGTTGAAGTCGAAGGAACCGAGCTTGCCGAGGCGCAGGAGCTGCATCACGATGAACTCGATGTTCGTGCCGGGGGCGTGGTGGCCGGTGTCGAGGCAGACCATCGCCTTCGGCCCGAGTGCCGCCGTCTGCACGTAGCTCGTGCCCCAGTCGGGGACGTCCGTGTGGTAGAACGACGGCTCGAAGAACTTGTACTCGAGGACGAGCCGCTGGTCGGCACCGAGGCGGTCGTAGATCGTCGAGAGCGACTCGTGCAGGCGGTCCTGGCGGGAGCGCATGTCCTCTTGACCGGGGTAGTTCGAGCCCTCGGCGAGCCAGATCTTCAGGTCGCGGCTGCCGGTGGCGTCCATCACGTCGATGCAGCGCAGGTGGTGGTCGATCGCCTTCTGCCGGATCGTCTCGTCGACGTGGGTCAGGGCGCCGAACTTGAAGTCGTCGTCCTGGAACGTGTTCGAGTTGACGGTGCCGAGCGACACCCCGTGCTCCTCGGCGTGGCGCTTGAGGTCGGCGAAGTCGTCGACCAGGTCCCACGGGATGTGCAACGCGACGCTGGGGGCCAGGCCGGTGTACTCGTGCACCTGGGCGGCGTCGGCGATCTTCTCGTACGGGTCGCGCGGGGTGCCCGGCGTGCTGAACACCTTGAAGCGGGTGCCGGAGTTGCCGAAGGCCCAGCTGGGCAGCTCGATCTGCTGTCGTGCCAGCTGGTCGGCGATGCCGGCGAAGCTCGGGGTCGATGTCATCGTGTCACTTCCTCGTGTGCGATTGAATCGTTTCATACAGTACGGCGCGCGGCGGTCTGCCGCAACCGTGGTGGTGCCGCGGGGTGGTGCCGCGGGGTGGTGCCGCAAAACACCGGTGTGCACGTGTTGAATACGCGCGTTCGGGGGTTCGACGCGCGAACACCGGTGTTTTGCGAGCCAGGGGCCTACCCGGCGGGGACCGCGGCGGGGGCGCGGAGGTCGTGCGTTCCGCCGCCGACCCGCTGCTCGGGCGCACCCGGCAGGCGCACCACGGCCGAGACGCCCTCGGGCACGGTCGCCCGGACGCGCAACTCCCCGTCGACGAGCTCCCACCGCACGGCGACGTGCCCGTGCACGGTGTCGAGCGAGGTCTCCGCCCACGTCAGCCCACCGCCCGGCTGCGGCGCGATCAGGACGGCCGAGTACCCCGGCGCCAGCGGCGACAGGCCACCCACCACCCGGTGCATCCAGTCCGCCACGGCGCCGAGTGCGTAGTGGTTGAACGAGGTCATCTCACCCGGGTTGATCGTGCCGTCCGGCAGCATCGAGTCCCACCGCTCCCACACCGTCGTCGCGCCCATCGTCACCGGGTACAGCCACGACGGGCACTCCGTCTGCAGCAGCAGCCGGTAGGCGTCCTCCAGGTGGCCCGTCTGCGTCAGCGCGTCGGTGATGAACGGGGTCCCGGCGAAGCCCGTCGAGATCCGGTACCCGGACGCCTCGACCAGCTCGGCGAGACGCTCGCCGGCCACGGCCTGCTCCTGCTCGGACAGGATCCCGAACACGATCGCCAGCGTGTACACCGTGGTCGCGTCCGACAGGATCCGCCCGTCGTCCTGCAGGTAGTGGGTGCGGAACCCGGCCTGGAGGCGCGTGGCGAGTTCCCGGAACTCCGCTGCTTCCGCCTCGTGACCACCCAACAGCTCCGCCGCGTCCGCCACGATCGTCGCGGACCGGTAGGCGCAGATCGTCGCGACGACGCCCTTGTCGGCCTTCGCGTCGGCCGGGGCCTCGGGCGGGGCGTCCGGGTCGAGCCAGTCGCCGAACTGGAACACGGTGTCCCACAGGTCCTCCGGGGACAGGTGGTCACGGACCCGGCGCAGGTGTGCGGCCATCGAGTCGAACTGCTCCTCGAGCACCGCGGTGTCGCCGTACGCCTGGTACAGGGTCCACGGCACCCAGACGCCGGCGTCCGACCAGACGGCGGTCGCGTCGGGCGTGCCGAAGTCCTCGGCGGGGGAGTACTTCAGCACGTCCGGCACCACGAACGGGATGACCCCGTCGGCGTGCTGCTGCTCGAGCCAGACGTCGCGCAGCCAGTCGGCCAGGAACGTCCGCGTGTCGAACAGGTACGAGGCCGTCGGGGCGAACGCGGCGATGTCGCCCGTCCAGCCGAGTCGCTCGTCGCGCTGCGGGCAGTCCGTCGGCACGCTCAGGAAGTTGCCCTGCATGCCCCGGACGACGTTGTCGTGGAAGGTGTTCAGCAGCTCGTGGCTCGACGCGAACGTGCCGGTGCGGGTGAGGTCCGACCCGACCTGCACGGCGGTGACCGCGGCGCGGAGTTCGTCGTGGGTGCCCGGCCAGCCGTCGACCTGCGCGTACCGGAACCCGTGGAACGTGAACCGGGGCTCGAACGTCTCGGGCTCGTCGTCACCGCGCAGGGTGAAGTGGTCCGTCGCCTTCGCGGTGCGTAGGGGGCGGGTGCCGAGCTCGTCGTGCTCGAGCACCTCGGCGTGCTGCAGGGTGAGCACGGTGCCGGCCGGGCCGGTCGCGGTGACCCGGAGCCACCCGACCAGGTTCACGCCGAAGTCGAGCAGGGTCGCTCCCGACGGGCTCGTCCAGATCGCCACCGGGGCGATCTCGGCGAGCGGGCGCACCGGCGGCACCGTGTCGGCGACGAGTTCGCGCTCGCCGATGTCGACCGTGTGCACCGTGCTCGTCCGCCCCCGGTGGCCGTCGACGCTCGGCACGGTGACCTCGCCCGGCGTCAGGAACGAGCCGTCGCGGAGTCGGGCGTCGATGTCCTGCCCGTCGTAGAGCTGGTCCGCGGTGATCGCGCTCGACAGGGCCTGCCAGTCGGTGTCGGTCGTGACGTGCTGCTCGTGCCCGTCGGCGAACGTGATCCGGAGCTCGGCGAACCCGGCACGCTCGTCGGTGTACCAGCCGCCACCGCCGCCCCAGGCCAGTCGTCCGGCGGCCCAGCCGTTGCCGACGACGAGCGCGAGCACGGCCGGCTGGCCGGGGAGCGTGTCGGACAGGTGCTCGGTGACGTCGTGCGAGACGACGCGGATGCGCCACTCGTAGCTCGTCCACCCCGGTTCGAGCAGGTGGTCGGAGACGCGCTGCCCGCCGAGCCAGGCCTCGACGACGCCGAGGGCGCTGACGTCGAGGGTGGCGGCGGTGACGGCGCCGTGGCCGTCGTCGAGGGGGAACTCCCGACGCAGGATCGGGGCGCTGCCGAGGTCGGTGTCGGCCGCGATGAACGGTGCGGTCCAGGTGGTCATGTGGTGGTCCTTTCACGCGGCCGGTCGTCGTCGACCGGTGCGGGGGTCGTGGGCCCGGCCGTCCGCCCGGCTGGGCGGTGTGGCGGAGGCGGGGCGCGCCTCCCGGCCGGGGTGGGCGGTCAGCCCTTGACGGCGCCGCTGGTCATGCCGGCGACGATCTGACGGTTGAAGAAGACGTAGAGGATCAGCGGCGGGATCGTGATGAGCAGCACGTCGGTGAACAGCAGGTTGAGCTGGCTGACCGACTGGCTCTGGAACGCGTAGAGCGTCTGCTGCACCGTCGCGTTCTCGGACCCCGGCAGGAAGTACAGCGGGTTCGTGAAGTCGTTGAACACCGTCACCGACTGCACGAGCACGACCGTGATGATCACCGGCTTGAGCAGCGGCAGCACCACCCCGAAGAACAGGCGGATCGGGCCGGCGCCGTCGAGCACGGCGGCCTCGTCGAGTTCCTTCGGGATCGTCGCGACGAACGCCCGGAACAGCAGGATGCAGAACGACAGGCCGAAGGTCGCCTCGATGAGGATCATCCCGCCCATGGTCTTGAACAGGTTGAGCCCCTGCAGCACCCAGATGGTCGGCACGATCGCCGGCGGCACGATGAGCCCCGCCAGCACGAAGAAGTTGATCAGGCCGTTCCACTTGCTCGGTCGCCGCTGCAGGACGTACCCGACCATCGCGGAGAACACGACCATGACGGTGACGCTGCCGACGGTGAGCAGGGCGCTGTTCCAGAACGCGCGGAGGATCCCGCCGTCGCCGCTCTGGAACACCGCCTGCAGGTTCTGCCACAGCTGCCAGTCGGTCGGCAGGCTGAAGCCGAGCTGGTTCGCCTCGGCGGGGTTCTTCGCGGCCTGGAGCAGGACGAACACGAACGGCACCAGGAAGACGACGAAGCTGACGACGATGGCGATCGAGCCGATGATCCACCGGCGGGCACGCCCGGGGTGGCGGTTGCGGCTCGCCGGTGTCGGGCGGCGGCTGCCGGACGCCGGCGCGTGACCGGTCCCGGGGGTGGTGACGGTGGTCACAGTTCCGCCTCCTTGCGGTTGAGGAGCCACGAGATCGGCACCATGATCGCCGTGACGACGACGAACAGGACCACGTTGCCGGCGGTGGACAGGCCGTAGAACCCGGCCTGGTACTGCTTGTAGATCACGCTCGCGATCACGTCGCTCGTGAACCCCGGCCCGCCGCCGGTCATCGCCCAGATCAGGTCGAACGACCGCAGACCGCCGATGAGCGACAGGATGATGACGGTGCCCATCGCGGGGCGGGACAGCGGCAACGTGATGTTCCGGAAGATCGACCACGCGCTCGCGCCGTCGACCCGTGCCGCCTCGAAGTACTCCTGCGGGATCGCCACGATGCCGGCGATGAAGATGAGCGTCGCGATGCCGACGCCCTTCCAGACGTCCACCGCGGCGACGCTCCACAGGGCGAGCGCCGGGTCGGTCAGCCACCCGGGGGTGGGCAGGCCGACCGAACCCAGCACGCCGTTGATGATCCCGTGGAACGGGTCCATCAGCGCCTTGAACGTGATGCCGATGCCGATGGTCGACACGAGCACCGGGAAGAACACGACCGCCCGCAGGTAGCCGCGCCCCAGCACGGGCGACGTGAGGAGCAGGGCGAGGGCGAGTCCGAGGACCACCTTCGCCGCGCTCGTCACGAAGCCGTACTGGAAGGTGTGCACGAACCCGGAGACGAGCTGCGGGTCCTGGAAGAACCGGACGAAGTTGTCGAAGCCGATGAAGGTCTGGTCGAACAGCGTCCAGCGGGTGAGCGAGAAGTAGAACCCGGCGAAGGTCGGGACCGCGAAGAACACGACGTACAGCGCGATCGCGGGGATGAAGAACCACGCGGGGTAGAACGAGCGCATCCGCTTGCGCGCTGGTCCGGGGCGGCCGGCCTTGCGTGTCTGCGGCGGGGCCACCGCCGTCGTGAGGGTCGCGGTCACACCGATCACCAGCCCTTGATGCCGAGCTGCTGTGCCTGCTGGACGACGTCGTCGTCGTACTGGTCGGCGCCCTTGCTCGCGGTGGTGATGCCCGAGCCGACCTGCACGCAGATCTTCTCGAGGTTCGGGCCCTTGATCGGGGACAGGAACTCGAGCGCGGGGCTCGCCTTGCCGTCGTCCAGGTACTTCTGCAGGTCGTCGATCATCGGGGGCACGTCGTCCGGCAGCGAGCAGGTCGAGATGACGTACGGGCCGGCGGGGGTGCCGGTGTCGTTCTGCACCTGGCAGCCCTCGGTGGAGTTCGCGAAGGCGATGAACTTCTTCGCCGCCGCCAGCTTGTCGCCCGTGGTCGTCTTCGGGATGTACAGGCCGTTCGGCTCCCAGATCGTCAGGTTCGTGTCCGCGGCGTCCTCGGCCGGCAGGGCGAACGCGCCGATGTCGTCGACGGCGTCGGGGGAGTCCTGCTGGATCGCGGAGATCGCGTTCGTGAGCATCGGGTACTGCGCGCCGGTGCCGTCGGCCAGCATCTTCAGGCCGTTCGCCTGCGTGGCCGAGGCGTAGTCCTCGTTGTAGAGGTCCTTGTCCTTGCCCTCGGCGAGGTGCTGGAACCCGGCGAGTGCGGGTTCGTCGGCGTAGGACTCCTTGTTGGCGGTGTAGTCGTCCGCCCACTTCTCGTCCTGTGCGGTGATGTTCGCGAAGTCGCCGAGGACGAACAGCTGGCTCGTCCAGGTGTCGCCGTAGGTCTGGATGATCGGGGCGACGTCGCCGGCGTCCTTGATCTTCTCGCTGTTGCTGATGAACTCGTCCCACGTGGTCGGGACCTTGAGGCCGAGGTCGTCGTAGACCTTCGTGTTGTAGAGCACCGCACCGCCGAAGCTCGTGCCGAACGGGGCGCCGTACATGCCCTTGTCGGTGCTGACGACCTTGGTGAACTGCGGGTCGACGTCACTCGCCCACTTCTCGTCGGACAGGTCCACCAGGGTGTTGTCCGGGTTGAGGGCCTGCATGAGCGAGCCGGAGTTGTAGTTGAAGACGTCGGCGGCCTCGCCGGTCGACAGGCGGGTCTTGATCAGGTTGTCGCCGTCGGTGCCCTGGGGGCGGGTGTCGAACTTGACGGTGATGTCGGGGTTGGCCTTCTCGAAGGCCTCGATGAGCGGCTTCGCGGTGGCCGCGGTGGCCGGGGCGTTGTCGGCCTGGTAGGTGATCTCGACCTTGCCGCCGCCTTCGTCGGCGGAGCCGCCGGACGAGCACGCTGCGAGCCCGCCGATCAGGACCGTTGCGCCGCCGATGGCGATCGCGCGCTTGGTCACGGAACGAACTGACATTCCTTACCTCCTCGTAAGGCCCGGGGCTGGGGTACCCCGGGTGAAACGGACCCGGATCCCGCGCCGTCGCGGGGTCCGGTTACTGCGTTTTAGAACGTTTCAATCAGGATGGAACCACGCGGATTGAAGCGTGTCAATCGCTGCGCCGATTTCGTTACGCGATCCCGCAGCTCGCTCGCTCGTCCATTCGTCTGGTGCGAGGTTCCACACTCCGTGACGGGCTCGCGGGCTCGCACGGAGTGCGGAACCTCGCACCGAACCGACGCGCGGTGCTGCACCGTGCGGTGGTCGCGCCGCCCGCCGGCCGGGAGGCCCGTGCCGGCCCCGCCCCGCGCCTCCCGTCCGGTGCCCGGTCGCGTTCGCGGGCCCGCGTCGCCTCGTGCGCGACGGCGCGCCGGCCCGTGGCCCGCTCCCGCTGCCCGCCGCCCGTGGCCCACGAAAGCGACAGTGCGCCGCCGAACGTTCGCGCAGATCTGTCGCTCTGGCGGACCGGACGGCGTGGCCACCTTTGGATGTGTCGCTTTCGCGGGTTGGTCCGCCGCCGGTCAGGCCTCGGTGCGCCTCGGGTCGCTCGACGTGATCGTGCCCGCGACGGCGGCCGCGGCGGCTGCTGCGGCCGCGCCCTCGCGACCGAGCGTGCTCTCGCGGGGCACCAGCTCGCTGCCGAGCACGACGGTCCGGTGCACGTGCATCGGGTCGGTGAGTTCCTCGAGCAGCAGTTCCACGGCGGCCGCACCCATCTCCGAGCCGTGCATCGTCACGGAGGTCAGCGGCACCGCACCGCCCCACGCCACGGAGTTGTGGTCGCAGCCCGACACGGGGATGTCCTCGGGGACGCGGATCCCGGCAGCCCGGAGTTCGGAGACGACGGCCATCGCGAGCAGGTCGGTCACACCCAGCACCCCGTCGGGGCGTTCGTCCTCGGGCATCCGGGCGATGCGGAGCCCGGCGTCGGTGCCACCCGGCGGGTCGATGT
>Ga0308167_1002826_pt1 | contig 15114 bp, 16 predicted proteins | sample PhyCR1_2_FD_202138 | JGI IMG/M metagenome (GOLD analysis project Ga0308167, IMG submission 202138) | Phyllosphere microbial communities from UC Gill Tract Community Farm, Albany, California, United States - DLSLRC.R1 | ecosystem: Host-associated > Plants > Phyllosphere > Unclassified | place... | reverse complement strand
TTTTTGCCGAACGCTATTTTGCCAAAATATCTGCGCACCGATCATCATCAACCTGAGCCTTTGACTGTTCAGATGCTGATTGATTCCGCTGAGGCGGGGGAGTGGCTTTACTAAAATGTGATGCAGTAGAAGAGATCGTTAATTTTTTATAAAAAATCAAAGGATAGAAAAAAATTAAAAGAGGAAAATGGAAGGTAGTTAAAACTCCTGACTATACAGAGGTTGCTATCGATATGAGCACTACTAATAGCTCGATATGGCAGTGAGTTTACGCAGCATTGCTGGGAGCTTACTACTCATTAATGGCTTGATATCTTCATCCGGCGTCTCATTAGGTACTTGAATGAGAAGGAGTATTCCACAGAACTTTCATTTTCAAACCTTTTATAGCTACACTTTTAAATTCCATAAGGCGATGTCGAAGTTATCACATTGCCTGGTAATGCTAAAGACGGCTCGTCATACCCAGGCAGAGGTCAGCAGCAGATGCTGTTATTATGATCTTAATTATATCCACTGAAATTTTTTACAAGTAATAAGACTTGTTTTGTAAAAATAAATATTTTTCTTAGTTGGCCTCATCTTTCTGCGGTATATCGTTACTTTTTTGATCAGTCGTGATCTTGCATATAGGTTTGTAGTGAAGAGTTGATATTTTCTTTGTGTCTTTTCTTGGCTTTTTCTCTCGCTTCCCTGCTGTTACAGGCCAATTGGTAAGCAAATCTGAGAGCATTTCAAGAAAATGATGCATTTACTTGTCCCTCTATTTTATACAGTTTATAAATCCTATCTATATTAACCTGGTAATATTATTCATTATCTTGAATTACAGTGACGTGCTCCTTGTTACAAGATTGGTAGCAAGTGAAGAATCGGATCGCTACTACACTTTTCAGCCGTTATGAACATACGATTAATTCTTTGAAAGCCCCAACGATTTATACAAATGGCATAAAGCCTATCGTTGATGGTGAACAGGTATGAGTATCGACTATTCACCATTTCAGACACCGGGATTGTGGCAGATTTACGATACAGACGGTAATTTTATTTGGCTGGAAAAAACTATCAGGCTTCTACCTATTGATAAGCGAGTTACTTTACATACTTCTGAGGTTTTTTGCTTTGTTTAGTAGTTTTGTTCCACCTGCTTAAAGCAATCAGCAGCGGCATGATAAGGCTGTTGAGGAAAATACACCGCCACTTTACCGCCACTCAGAAATTCAGATACAAAAAAACCGCTTCAATGAGCGGCTTAATTGGCTGTTTTTTTATTGTGAAATTTGGTGGCCCCTGCTGGGTTTGAACCAGCGACCAAGCGATTATGAGAACCATGATAGATAAAGCAAAAACAAGAACTTATATAAAAATCAATATGTTGAATGGCCAATATCCGCCAATAACAACCAATATCCTTAAGCTTGTGCGACATTTTTGCGACACTCAAATGCTGTTGGTTGGCAGTGCTTTCATGTGAGCAACTCCGTTTTCTGGAGTGAGCTTTAGAGAGTCATATTTAAAAATACAGACTGAGCTATCGGATAATGACATTGCAAAAACTTTATCTGAAATGGATGAGATGTATCGATACTTTACATCTGAAGGGGATTTGCATTTACCATCAGATTCAATCAAAAAGGTACCTATCCCATTTTTTATATTACTAGAATTAAAATGTCCCCATATAAAGCATACGCTAGGGATAAAGCAAATTATTATTATGCAAAGCTGTCTTTTTAAATTTAACTCTTTTAGGAAGTTAGTTTTATAAAGTATTATAAAAATGGCAATAAAGGATATTAATATGGGTATTGTAAATTGACCAAATTCACTTGAAACGAACTCTTGAACTGAAACTGGCTTTTTATAGTAAATATAAATAAGCACTATTAATATAAAGCTACATGCAGTGAAAGTTATTCCAGATAACATATTCATTATCGTTTGCATGTAATTATAATGCTTGCCTAATACTAAAATTTCTCTTCCAAGAATACTATAAGTTTTTCTTTGTATCCTGTCCCAGAATTCAGCTGATGCTAAGCCAATAATAGCTACGATACATGGGATTGTTATTGTGTATAAGATTGATGGGAATATATCAGAGAAAGATGCAAATTGGAGTATGTTGATATCGAAAGCGGACCAGAAAGACCAAGAATAAATAAATGAGTTTAAAATTGCATATGCACAAGCAAGAGCCCATAAAGTTATTTTTAATTCGATATTCATTTTCTCAGCACCAAAGGATTAAGTAACAGGGCTTCTTCTAAGTGATTAGGGGCAAAATGAGCATAGCGCATTGTCATTTTAATGTCGGTGTGCCCAAGTATTCTCTGCAAAACAAGGATGTTCCCTCCGTTCATCATAAAGTAAGATGCGAAAGTGTGCCTCAATACGTGAGTTAACTGCCCGGCTGGTAATTCTATCCCAGCTCTTTCCAGCGCAGATCTAAATGCGTAATAACATGGGCTAAAAAGTGGGCCGTTCTTTTTTGGTAATTCTGCTATGATCTTCGGGTCAAGAGGAATGGAGCGATTGCGCTTACCTTTTGTTTTTATAAATGTGACCTTCCCAGCACCGATTTGGCTGCGCTTCAATTTCTCAGCCTCACCCCAGCGAGCACCAGTAGACAGGCAGATCCTGACAATCATTTCCAAATCGTTAGCAGAGCTATGACGGCTTTCCTCTAAGAGCCTATCAATCTGCTCTCCAGTTAGATAGGCCATCTCACTTTCTTCTGTTCTGAACTGGCGAACATTTTCTAAAGGATTCGGCGCTTTCCATTCACCAAGTCTTTTCAGTTCATTAAAAACCGCTAAAAAGTAGGCGTGCTCAAGGTTCATTGTTCGAGGTGAAACCTGGCTTATACGCTTAGTACGGGCAAATTGGCCGTCTAATCTCTTAGCTCGGTAAGTAGTGAACAACTGCGCGTTAAACTCGGTTGCTAACGGATGCCCCATGCATTCAGCTGCCCATAACATTGAGCTTTTGCGCTTATCACCATCTTGCAAGGTTATGCCGTGTCGTTCATACCAAAGATGCACTAAGTCCGTTAACTTACGTCGTTCCTTGGTTTCCCCAAGCCAGGGGCTATCGTCAATTTTTTGTAGGGTATAATTTTCGAAGGCAAGCGCTTCCCCTTTAGTTGAGAACTTTTTGCGGACACGCTTGCCTTCTTTGCCATTGCTGCGATCAACAGTATAAAAATCGGCTATCCACTGCCCATCGGATTGCTTTCGAACTGGCATAATTAACCATTCAGAATGCGTTGTTTCTGGACTTGGAATTCCTCATCAGTGAGAATTCCACTTTCTTTCATTTCGGCCAGGCGTTCGATCTTGGCCATTTGTTCATCAAACGAGAATGATGTTTTAGCTTGTTGCTGTTCTGGCTTTGGTGACTGGTTCTGATTATTGCGAGTTTCGTTTACTAAATTAGTGAAAGGGATGACTGAACCCTTCATAACATTTTTGATGGTGTAATTCTGGCCACTAGTTGAAATCATTATTTCACCAAGCAGTAGACCAGTTTTTCCACCAACACTTACGATGTTATTCAAGTTAATATCTACTTGTTTCACCCCGTAAAGCATTCCTTTATCTAGGAAAATTACACGTTTATTGGTCAAAGTAATCAACCAAGTGTTGTTGTCCATCATTCCACTGGCAATAGCTAAAGGAGTTTCATCTACTCCAAGTATTTCGGGTAGATGATAAAATTCTTTTTTAGTTCCAAAAGGTGCATCGGAAACTACAGACGCAAGCCTTTTCATTTCTTCTTTTAAATCTTCTTTAGATGCTGTTTTGTAGTTTAACATTTAATATTCCCTATTATTTTATTGTAAGTACAACGTGTCCCATTACGTTTATATCTTCAATAGAACAATCAAAAGCCATGCCCACACCACTAACTCTAACCTTTTTAATAGGGATGCGAGTCAATGTTCTGACGCTGACTTTTCCTTCTATCTCCACCAACCATTCATCGTCATAAATTTCTGAAAACTGCTGATCAATTATGTATTGAGTGGTCCCATCAACAACGCATATAGCTTCTTGAGGTATTTGTCTGCCCGGTAGAAACGAAGCTTTATCTAATAGATAAAATCCCGCTTCATACAATTGGCCATCAACAATTTTACGACGGGATAACTTAAGAATGTCCAAAGCTTCATCAGTGAACTTTGGCCCACACCCTGTAGCTAACCATTCCAGATTGGCACCTGTTTCTGCCATGCAACGAACAACAATATCTGCAGGAAAGCCACCACGTTTATACCTACCAGCCAGGCTGCTAGAAGCAATACCCAAGTGATCAGCCAGCATGATTTTTGTACTAAAACCATAAGCCTCAATGACTCGGTCTAGAACTGGAGCACTCTCGCCACCCATATCAAATTGTAGTTTTTGCATAAGCACCTCCATCGCGTAAAGCTACATGATTATTGACATGTAGTTTTTTACGAGATAGCCTGTCTCCGTTATGTAGTTTTAAGCTATATTGGCTGATACTGATGGATATTGGCGTATCCATTAAACGAATGGAGTTTGCATTATGCGTCCTAACATTACAATCGTGATCCCTGATCCTTACATCCCTTTAGACGAATATTGCCGCCGTACTGGCATGTCCAAAAGCACTGCTGAAAACCTGATTTCATACGGAAAGCTGCCTATCAAGCCCAAAGGTGCTCAAAAAAAAGGCTTGGTTGAAGTAAACATGGCTGCTCTGACCGTCATGGCATTAAGCGAATGTAACGTTTCGTTTAACGCGTAATTCCAGGCTATCAATTCGTAAGGTGCGAATCATGTACGATTATAAAGTTTCAGTACGAAACCATCTTGATGATGCCTGCCGCCAGTTTTCGCTGGCACATAACGTCACAGACCTGGCTAAAAAAATTGGAATGCAACCGGCCACACTGCGCAACAAGCTGAACCCGGATCAGACACACCAACTTACCTTACCTGAACTGCTGGCGATCATCGATCTCACCGAAGACCCAACCATTCTGGATGGTTTGCTTCGGCAGATTAATTGCCAGCCTTCTGTGCCAGTCAACAACGCCAGACCCGAAAACATGCAGTTTTGCGCATTAACTGCGGTGGCCAGTGTCGGGGTAATCGCTGGAGAAGCGGTTTCAACGGAAAAGATGACCGTTGCACGCCGCAATCAGATTCTTAACAGAGCCAGTGATGCTATCCGCAGCCTGTCTTTACTCGTCTATTCCGTTGAAAGTCGTTTTCAAACCGTGCCGGTGTTGGCTGCTGCCGTTGATGTGGTAAGCGCCTCAATGCCTGGCATCGTTGCGTGAGGTGAACATGTTCGTATTCGTGAATCTGCTAAAGCGCCAGTCGCCATCGAAGCAGCTGCCTGCGTATGGCCACGGCACCATTCAGCTGCCAAACGGCCAGCGCTGGAATCCTGCTTTTACCCGTAAAACTCATGAGGCAAAGCATGAATGCAAACGATAAAAAATGGCTGGGCGTGCTGCGCCAGATGGTTTCTGGCCATAGCACTCAGGCATACAGCATCTGGGAGCGGCTTAGTGAACATCAGCGCGGAATTATTCTGCACGCCGCAGGCTTAAAGGCGCGTCACTGTCGTTATTCATGGGGCCAGTTCACTGACCACGAATTACACCAGATTAAGCGCGGCCTGCAGCGTCTGAAATGCATGGTTGAAATGTTCAAGGGGCTGGGGCCGCTGGCGTTTCAACAGGAAAAGAAACCATCACCGAGCGCGCTGAACGCGGCGCGATCAGTGCCCACTGTACCGGGGACACCGGTACATGATCTGATAAAGGCGCGGCAGCAGCTGCGTAAACCCGCTGACAATCGCGCCCACTGAGGAAATGTTATGAACATCATCACCGTTGAAAAAAAAGGGCTGCTTGAAGATTTCCGCAACTGGGGCGTTAACCCGGAATATGCGGAGTTCTTCCTGAGCAAGTGTGACACCGAAGGCGGCACGGTCGCGCTAAAACAATTCGTCTTCAATGACACGATCCACCTGGACGATAAAATTCAGTGGCTGCTGGTAAGTTCTGCTTTCTGGTGTCGTGCATTCCGTGAGGCAGAAACCCACACGCAGCAGACTGAAGCGCTGAGCGCAATCCGTGCAATTTACTTTGCCGCTAGTTTCCTTGGAGCATCGCCCATTGTGGCGCTTATCCGGTCATGGTGGAGCGTATCTTACGAATTACATTCGTTGTCATCGCCTAACCAGTCGCAGATGCAGGTGAAGTCTTTCCGTTCCTCGATCCTTAATTCGCTGTTTAAACACTAATAACCCGTCGCACGATTTTCGGCTTTCCATCGGATCGCCGTGGATTCGTGCGCTCTAAATTGGAGAAAACGCCATGAGAATGACCCGTCAGGATATAAAAAAAGAAACGGCCGGCAGCACTGAACTGGTACAGGAGCTGTGCAAGCAGGCGCGTGTTGAAGGTGGCAAAGATATGGCAACTAAGCTGTCTGGCCGCCTTGATCGTCTCGCTACACTCGCAGCCAATAAAGGGCTAACGCGGCCGCTTCGTCAGGCACAGGCAGGCGTCACGGAATTTGCAGACAAATCCCGCGCATCCTTTCAGCGCGTAGCAGTCGGCGGAGCTGCACTGTGGGGCGTGGGACTGGCCATCAAGGGCGCGCTGGGTCCGGCGATTGAAATGTATGACGCGCTGCAGGAGCAGACCGCGCGCGGCATCGACAATACTGCGCTTAAGCAGGTTGAGAAGGATGCAAACATTTTTTCGATGACCTACGGCAAAAGCGCCGTGGAGTTTGTGCAGTCAACGGCCAGCATTAACGCCGCAATAAGCGGCCTGACCAGCGACGAGCTGCCGAAGGTTACCCGTATTGCCAACCTGACCGCCGCTGCGCTGGGCAGCACGGCAGCGGAGTCGGCAGAGTTCATGGGGCAGATGTTCGGCAACTTCCGTGAGGATGCGGAGCGCCTGGGCAGGGTGCAGTTTGCGGAGCAGCTTTCGGGAAAAGTGACGTTTATGCGTCAGCGCTTCGGCGTGGAAATGGGCGCAATCAGGGATTTGATGGAGGGCGCGCGCGGCGTTGGCACCAACTACGGGATCGGCCTTAACGAGCAGCTTGCGGTGATGGGCGAGCTGCAGCGCACGCTGGGAACGGAGGCATCCGGCGCTTATGAAGGCTTCCTGACCGGCGCTGAAGAAGGCGCGAAAAAGCTGGGCATGAGCTTTAAAAATCAAGCGGGACAGATGCTGTCTATGCCGGAAATCCTGATCACGCTGCAGGCAAAATACGGCGCCAGTATCACCGGTAACGTGGAGGCGCAGAAGGCGCTGGATGATGCGTTTGGTGACAGTTCAGCGGTGGTTAAGCAGTTGTGGGGCAACGTGACAGCGCTGCAGCGAAACATCACCGAGCTGGGCGGCAATGACGGGCTTAAGCGCACACAGGAAATGGCCACGAAGATGGTTAAGCCGTGGGACCGGTTTATTCAGATTCTGGAGGCTGTCCGGCGCGTAATCGGCCTGACGCTGATACCGGTGATTTATCCGCTGCTGAACCGCCTGGCGGATATGGGGCAGACGTTCGCGCGCTGGATGCAGATGTTTCCGAACATCGCGCGCGTGATCGGGTATGTGGCGCTGGCCGTGCTGAGTTTTGCCGGGGCGGGCGCGGTGGCCAATATCGTGATCGGCATGGCCACGTTTGTTATGACCGGCCTGCGCGGCATCGTGATGGGGCTGCTGCTGGTCACGCGCCTGTATACCGGGGCGCTGTGGCTGGCCGGGGCAGCGGTGAAGGCTTACGCCATGATCATGCGCACCCTGCGCGGCGTACTGCTGGCCGTGCGCATGGCATCCGTAATGACCGGTGCGGCCATTAACTTTATGAGCTGGCCGATTCTGCTGATCATTGGCGCAGTCGCATTGCTGGCAGCAGGCTGTTATCTGCTGATTGCGCACTGGGATGCAATCAAAGCCGCCGTGATGAACACAGAAGCCTTTCAGGCTGTATCCGGCGCGGTGGCAGCTGTAGCCGGTGTATTTGGTAAAGCCTGGGCGTTTATCAGCGAGGGCTGGCTGAGTTTCGTGGCGCTGCTGTCCGGTTTTTCCGTAACGCAAACGCTGGGGAATATAGCCAGCGGGATAATGAATCTCTTCGCGAACCTGTGGGACAACATTAAAAAAACGGCGCTAAGTTCACTTAACTGGATTATTGCCAAAATTAACAAAATCCCCGGCGTCGATATTGCGGAGTTTGGTGAGCCTGCAGCGCCGCCGCCGCGCATCGAAAATAACCTGACAACCGGCGGCCAGTTAAAAGGCATTGAAGCAGGCGGAATTAATAAAACTATTTCCAGCAACAGCCGGAGCGTAACGGATAACAGCAAACGCATCGAAAAAGTGGAAATTAATACAGGTGGCGGCATGACGCCCCAGCAGCTGATGGAGTGGCAGGAGCTGGCGGGATGAGTGAATTACTTTATATAGATTTGCTGATTGAAAACGGCAACTTTGTTTTAAATACCGGTAAAGAGCCGGTCACCTGTAATAACCGTAAAAGTATTCAGCAGGATATTGCACACGCCATAATTGAATCTGGCCTGATGACCGAAATGATTGCCGAAAGAAGCCCGACATTACGCGCTGATATTCTGACGCGGCTTGAATTACTCATTGAAGACGATGAACGGATTATCCCCGGCACCATTGAGCTGACAGAAGAAAGCCTGTCACGCCTCTGGGTGACGGCCAGCACATACGACTTCGGCGCACTGTCTTACGGGGTGGATATATGACGGACAAACCGCAGGTGGATTTTACGGAGGTGGTGAAAGCCAGCGGGATGCCGGTGACGGACGCAGAGCTGAAAGCGCGCTTTACGGACATTGCCGCAGAGGAAGGTCTGATCACTAACACTTCACGCATGTCGCCGTTCTGGCGGCTGGTCACGGCCATTATCACCGCGCCGGTGCTGTGGCTGGCGGACGTCATGATCAATACGGTGCTGGTGAATATGTTCGTGGCCACGGCAGGCGGTCAGATGCTGCGCCTGCTGGCATGGGCGGTCAACGTCACACCAAAACCGGCAAGCCGGGCTGAAGGCGTGATCCGTTTCACAAAGGAGAGTGCCGGGGCTGATGTGACCGTGCAGGCCGGTACGCGTATCCAGACTGAGCGCATTAACGGCGTGATTTACGAGCTGGTGACCGTTGCTGACTTCACCATTCCGGCAGGGGAAGCCAGCGCGCTGATCCCGGTGCGCGCGTCAGATGCGGGGGCCGCGTGGAACCTTGCGCCGGGCTATTACCGTATCCTGCCGGTGGCCGTCACCGGCATCACGCAGGCGGAAAGTGAGGAAGACTGGCTGAGCGAAGCAGGCGCAGCAGCCGGGCTTGATGTACTGAAGGCGCAGCTGGCTGCGTTTGGCCAGAAACGCGATGCCATGCTGGCAGAAATTGCGACCGGGCTTAGCGATCTGCAGGGCAAAAGCGCACGTGCATGGGTGTTTACCGGCGGCGGCGACGTGGTGACCACGCTCACGCAGCTGGCGAGAGATATTCCGCAGCCGTCCGCTGTGTATTCGGCTGCCGTTATGCTGGTCGGTGACAATCTTGAAGGAATAAAAGGCATGATCCATGAGTACAAACCCGACGCTGGCGCTTAACGGTGAGGGCATCCCGCTTAAAAACATGCGGGTTACCGTATCAATGGCTTTTCAGGATAAAGACCAGTCCGGGCAGACCAGTTCAACGGCAAAGGCTGAGCAGGGCATTAAGGGAAAAGAGCTGAGGATCAGTGGTGAAATCGGGTTCAGTGATGCTGCCCTGCTGAAGCGCGTTTTTGAGCTGGCGTCTGCAACTGATGCCAGCGGCCAGCGGCAGAAATACCGCGTGGCGCATGAGGTGGCGCGCGCGGTAAGTTTTCGCGAGGCGACATTCACCGGCAACGTGGACGCACCGCAGCAGGAAGGAAAGATGGCCTGGCTGATAACGTTCACGCTGACCGAGCATGTAAGCGTTCAGGAAAAGCGCGAAGCGCGCGCCGGTGGAAAAACCACGGCCACTAAACAGACCGGCAACGGCAAAGGCGGACCGCAGGCAGCAGGCGAGAGCGAAGAACAAATGACGTGGTTTGAGCGCAAAGTGCTTAAGCCGGTAAACGACGCACTGGAATAGCGATGAAACCTGTAACCCGGCTTTACCTGTCAACTGACGAAGTGTATCTGACTGACGCCAGTCTGGTTCTGGAGCTTAACAGCTGTGGCCGTGGCTTTATCACGGCAAAGACCAGTAATGATTACACCGGCAAAATGGTCCGCATTGACACCGGCTACCCTGACCGGCTGTTGCGCTGGTTCACCGGGTACGTGGAGCGCTCGCAGCCTTCGGAAACCGGCTATCAGCGTCTTTTCATCCGTGAGCTGAGCGGCGTATTTGATCGCGCCTGGCCGTGCGCATTCCAGCACCCGACGCTTCGCCAGATTGCCGCCTGGCTGGAAGAACACAGCGGCCTGACCGTCACCGTGCCGCAGGCAGATTACAGCGACAGGCCGATCCCGCACTTCACGCACAGCGGCACAGGATTTCAGCTGCTGGCCAGTCTGGGGCGCGCCTTCGGTATTGCTGATTACCTCTGGTATCAGCTGCCCGATGGCAGCATGTATCTGGGCGGCGCTGAAAAGGCGCTGTTTGCCGGTAAGCCGGTGGACATTCCGCCGGAGTTCAGCCAGTCCACTGCAGGTGGCAATACGATGACCGTACCTGTGATCCAGTCACTGCGTCCGGGCGTGGAGGTGAACGGCCAGCGCGTGACAAAGGTACAGCTGAACAGCGACACCATGACAATCACCTGGACACCGCGAAACCGCACAACAGGCCAGCCGCTGCAGAAAACACCGGTACAGCGGCAGGTTGAAAGCCATTACCCGGAGCTGGCCAGCGGCCTGCACCTGCCTAAAATGGCGCGTGTTGTTGCCCCGTCTGAGGCGGTTAAAAGCGGAAACTTTGCTGACCCCTTCAGGCCGCGCTATGCCGTCGATCTGCAGCTGCTGGACGCTGACGGTAATCCGGACGGGAGCACGCCAGTTTATCCTGCCGTGCCGCTGCCCGTTCCGATGGCCGGTAATGATTCCGGGATGTTTCAGTTTCCGCCAGAGGGGACGTTGGTTGAGGTCGGGTTCACCGGTGGACGCCCGGACAAACCGTTTGTGCGCCAGACCATGCCGGAAGGGACCAGCCTGCCGGACGTGAAGCCAGGCGAACAGCTGCAGCAGCAGCGCGCGGAAGTATCACAGCGCGTAACGCAGGCGGGAGACTGGGAGCGCCAGACCGATCAGGCCATCCGTGAAACGTCCATGAGCCGGGAAGTTAAAGCCGATACGGAAACGCGTGAGCTGGTCAGCAGGGAAACGACGGTCAAAGCCTCGGACAGGACCACTGTGATTGGAACGGCGTCACTGATGGCCGGGGCAATCCAGCACGTGACGACCGGTAATTACAGCATGGCCGCACAGCAGAGCCAGCTGATTACAGTGGGCGGTAATGCGGAAACGGACGTCACCGGCAGCGCGGCGATAAAAGTCGGTCAGGCGCTGACTGAAAAAATCGGCCAGCTGCGTCAGAGCATTGCCGGGACGCGTCAGGAAATTATCGCGCCGGTAGTGTGGATTGGTTCGGAGAAGATTAACGTGGCCCAGCTGATGCTTGATACCGTGGCCCTTGTGCAGCAACTGGCGGAACAACTGGCCAGCCACACGCACCCGTCAACCGGCCAGCCCACGAACAGCAGTGCCATCGCGCAGAGTGGCCAGCAGGCCGCCGCGCTCAGTTCGAAATATTCCCCCGTCATCGGCAAGTAAGCCAGCACACTAACCCGCTATCGCAGCGGGTTTTTTATTGCCCGTCACCAGAACGCCTCAGACGCACGCCACGCCACGCACAGGCGCGCCCATCACGCACGACAACCATAAACAGATCATCCGCACAGCGCGGCACTGGCTGCGCGTCAGCCCCGGCAAAATAATCGTCGCGCAGACAAAATCGGCGCTACACCGCACCCGCCTGCATGTTTTGCATCATAAAAATTTTTCACTTTAGGTCTTTTAAAAACCGTCATGACAGAACGCATTGCTGCAGGCTTGTTGCTGAAATTCGCCAACTGAAAACATTGAAAAGAATTTCAGTTTTTTTCACAATCACAGGGCGAAAACGGTCTATCTTTTCATTTATGTGATTGAAATATAATTATTTTTTCAGTTTTAGTTGTTGTTGAGTGTATTAGGGAATAATTATGAGTGAATAAATATTTATAAAATACAATAAGTTAGGGATGTAGGCAGCTGAAATTCTTGAAGGTGTTTGGTGCGGTTTTATTCTTGACGTATTAGTAAAATGTGATTAAAACATTAATTAGTTTATCAATAGGAAAGTTTATGGATAGCACTCTTAGCCTTACATCCACTCAGAGCGATGCGTGGTGTCATTCGGCGTTAATTTATGCCAAGAAAATTGGGGCAGGTTCAAGGAAGTCCAATGCAGAACTAAAAGAACTTTTAAAAAATTTCGGTACAATAAAAAAAATCTATGATTATCATTTTTCTATGGTGCCACCCGATGCAGGTATTATTTCAAAGTTAGATAATGCTTTTTCGAAATTAAAAGTTGATTTTAAAGTAATAACTTGCATGGACAGTGAGTACCCTGATTCTTTAAAAGGGGTGTTTGGAACCCCAGCAGTATTATATTGCCGAGGTGATGTCGGTATTTTAAATATACCTCGGAGTATTTCTTTTGTTGGAACTAGAGAGCTAGATAACCCAGAGCATATAAGGCAGGGTGTAAATGCGCTGCAAAGACTTTTCAATGCAGGCTTTCAGGTTATTGTAAGTGGTCTCGCTAAAGGATCTGATACGCTTGGACATCAAACTGCAATAAAGTTTGGGGCTAAAACAATTGCAGTTTTGGGAACTCCTATCAACGTTTCTTATCCAGCAGAAAATAAACTCCTTCAAGAAAAAATCGCTTCAGAGCATTTGCTCATAAGTGAATATCCTGTTGGGCTTGTGTCGCAAGGTTCTTTCTTTGCTAATAGGAATCTGACAACAGTTAGCTTGTCTAGCGAAGGGGTAATGGTAGCAAGAGCGGGTGATAAAAGTGGCACCCAACATGCTATTAAAACCTGTGTAGAACAAAATAAGTCGCTTTATATACTTGAGAATAACATTTACGAGCCTGACTATGCTTGGGTCAAGAAATATAAAGGTGTAGCCAAAGTCGTAAGGGATAAATGAAATAATAAGAGGTGAAATGGAATGAGTTCAAAAGCAATTATACTTGATTTGGATGATACAATATTCGCTACTCAACAATGTAAGCCTTATTTAAGAACCGGTGCTGGACGTGCTGTTATCCCAAGCCTCATTGCTCAAGGAACGATAAGTGTATTAGAGATGCACTATGGTATTGTAAGTTATATTAATTCCCTCATTAAAAATGACATTGATGTTTATGTGTTTTCAGATTCCCCTGCTGAATACTGCTTAGCAGTTTTGAAGAAGGGTGGTGTTAATATTGATGAATCTAATATTTTTGGTAGTCAGCATAAGCCTATTGTTGACAATAACTGGGTTTTTGGTGCTCATGATAATTTTTTGGTTATTGGAGATAGCCCAAAAGATATTTACTTTGCACACTTGAAGAAATGCCCTTCTATTTTACTTGCAAATATTGGTCAAGCTCAAAAGGACTTTTACAGTAAATGGACTAAGCCTAGCGCTATTTGTACGAATGTTAGTGAACTCATCGCTGTAACAAAGCGTTTTCTCAGTGATGATTTAGTTTTTGAAGAGAACGATTTCAAAGGCATGTATCTCACAGTGAATTCTCAGGGTGCTGATATTTTTAGCATTCCTTCGGAAAACATAGGCAATGCCTTCGAGTATTGGCCTAATTCAGCAGATTGGAATGGGGTTGAACAGAGAAAAATAACTTGGTTTGATGTGAAGCGTTCGATAAAAGTTGCCAAGGAATTAACGAAAGAAGAGATTGAGAAAAGTGATAAAGTTACATTTTATAATAATAATACAACTATAGGTGCTGGCAAAGCATTTAAAGCAATAATGTGGGTTTATTTCCAAGAGTTTAAAAAATGGGCTATAGGAAAAGGACTCAAGGGCACGGTTTATATTGTACCTACGCCACCTTCAGTACCAATGGAATGTAACAAATCTTTCCCCATATTGATTTTGGCCGAGTGGTGGGGAAAATATGGCTATCATGCCTATAACGAAAAAGAACTCGATTTTTCCCTGCAGTTGCTTTACGCAGTGGAAAGATATTGGCCTACAACGCCTGCGCATATGTCAAATGGCAGGCGAGAAGTAAGGCCCCATTTGGAAACACTAGGTGTCTATAAATCGATTAATGCTAAAGATGCTGCTGCTGTAGTTATCATCGACGATATTGTAACTTCAGGAACCCAAATGAATGCTGTTGCCACAATGTTAGTTGAAACTGGAGTGGTTAAAGAGGATGTTCCCATTTACGGATATGCCCTGGCTCGCACGACAAGACCAGGAGCGGATGTAACTGAGCTACTCCGGCTATTTAGTGCCTCTGAGAAGGCTGGAGCATAGTATATAATCAAATCATATTTGGCTTAAAATCATTTAAAGCAGTCAACCATATTGCTTAAGATTTTTTAAAATTAGTGTTTTACTTATTCGACTTCAGAATATCCGATTGAGTTTAAGGCTAAAGCGAATATTAATTACTTAAATAAATAGGCCGCCTGCAGTATGGGGGCCTATTTGCTTGAAATTAAAGGTGTTTTTTCATCACTCTTCTTTTTTAACTTCGCTTGCTACCATCTCATCAAAAACTGACGTTGCTGGCAATACTATCGACCTCAGCCTCATTTCTTATGCGACATTTTTGCGACACTAATTAGACGGATAACAAAAAAGCCACTCGAATGAGTGGCTTAACTGCATGATTTAAATCACTAAATTTGGTGGCCCCTGCTGGGCTTGAACCAGCGACCAAGCGATTATGAGTCGCCTGCTCTAACCACTGAGCTAAGGGGCCAGCGGAGCGGGGATTATAAAGTATCTCTTCAGGGCAATCCAG
>Ga0308167_1002825_pt1 | contig 15115 bp, 13 predicted proteins | sample PhyCR1_2_FD_202138 | JGI IMG/M metagenome (GOLD analysis project Ga0308167, IMG submission 202138) | Phyllosphere microbial communities from UC Gill Tract Community Farm, Albany, California, United States - DLSLRC.R1 | ecosystem: Host-associated > Plants > Phyllosphere > Unclassified | place... | reverse complement strand
CGGTTGATCTCTTTGGCCCAGATGCTCTTCAGCGCCACCCAGTACAAATGTGTCATGCTTTTGCTCCTGTTTTTCCCTGCGTCAGGCCGACGAACAACTCTTCCAGACGGTTGGCTTTGTTACGCATACTCAGCACCTGCACGCCCTGCGCACTCAGCTGGCTGAACACGCTGTTCAGGCCCTGCTCGCGCAACACTTCCACTTCCAGCGTGGAGGTATCTACCAGACGGTACTGAAACCCCTCCAGCGTCGGTAATGGGCTGCGCGGCGCCAGATCAAGAATGAAGGTTTCCGATTTGAGTTTGGAGAGCAGCTCTTTCATCGAGGTGTTCTCGACCAGTTCCCCGCTCTGAATAATGCCGATATTGCGGCACAGCATCTCAGCTTCTTCCAGATAGTGGGTGGTGAGAATAATGGTGGTGCCTTTGGCGTTGAGATCTTTCAGGAACACCCACATTGAGCGGCGCAGTTCGATATCGACGCCGGCGGTCGGTTCATCGAGAATCAGCAGTTTAGGTTCATGCATCAGCGCCCGGGCGATCATCAGACGGCGCTTCATGCCGCCGGAGAGCATCCGCGCACGTTCGCTGCGCTTGCCCCACAGATCGAGCTGTTTCAGATATTTTTCTGCCCGCTCATTGGCTTCGCGACGTTCAACACCGTAGTAACCCGCCTGGTTGACGACGATTTGCATTACCGTCTCAAACGGGTTGAAGTTAAATTCCTGCGGCACCAGGCCAAGCTGACGTTTGGCGTTGACCACATCTTTTTCCAGATCGTAGCCAAACACCCGGACGCTGCCGTCAGATTTGTTCACCAGTGAGCTGATAATGCCGATGGTGGTCGATTTACCGGCGCCGTTCGGTCCCAGCAGTGCATAAAAATCACCGGCCTCAACATTAAGATCGATACCCTTCAGCGCCTGCACGCCGCCGGGATAGGTCTTGGTCAGCCGGGAAAGTTCCAGTGCATATGTCATTCCGAATCCATACCCTGTATTGATGGCAATCTGATGCCGTTTAAATTTGTGAAGCCTTCGCCTATAGTACGCGCACGCACTCTGCGCAGTAACCGGTCGCTCAACGCCATGACAGATATCGATACCCTGATCAGTAATAACCGTGAATGGTCTAAATTACTGGTCGAAGAAGATCCCGGCTTTTTTGAGCGGCTCGCCCAGGCACAAAAACCGCGCTTCCTGTGGATTGGCTGTTCTGACAGCCGCGTCCCCGCCGAACGTCTGACCGGACTGGAACCGGGTGAACTCTTTGTCCACCGCAACGTTGCCAATCTGGTGATTCACACCGATCTCAACTGTCTTTCCGTGGTGCAGTACGCCATCGAAGTGCTGGAAGTTGAACACGTCATCGTGTGCGGTCACTACGGCTGCGGCGGCGTGCAGGCGGCGATGGATAACCCGGAACTGGGGTTAATCGACAACTGGCTGCTGCATATCCGCGACCTCTGGTACAAGCATAGCGTGTTGCTGGGGGAACTCCCGCCGGATAAACGTCTGGATAAACTGTGCGAAATCAACGTCGTTGAACAAGTCTATAACCTGGGACACTCAACCGTGCTGCAATCTGCCTGGAAACGCGGGCAAAATGTCTCACTGCATGGCTGGGTTTACGGCATTCATGACGGCTGCCTGCGTAACCTTGATGTTACGGCAAACAGCCGTGAAATTCTTGAACAACGCTACCGTCACGGCATCGCTAATCTGCTGAATAGCGACAAATAAGTGGCATCAGGCGCGACACAGCCTACACGAAGCAGATGCTGCTGGCCTTGGAAGAATGTGCGGTGCGGTGTGCGCAACTCAGGATTCGATCGGCACCACTTTGCCGATGTAGGGCAGATGGCGATAGTGCTGCGCATAATCGATACCGAATCCGACCACGAATTCATCCGGAATCGCAAAGCCGACGTACTCTACGTTGACCTCCACTTCACGGCGTTCCGGCTTATCCAGTAGGGTACAGATTGCCAGCGACTTCGGCTGACGCAGCTGCAGAATTTCACGTACTTTGCTCAGAGTGTTACCGGAGTCGATGATATCTTCGACGATTAACACATCTTTGCCACGAATATCTTCATCCAGATCTTTCAGGATTTTCACATCGCGGCTGCTGGACATGCCGCTGCCGTAACTGGAGGCGGTCATAAAATCGACTTCATGCGGAACGTCAATGGCGCGGCAGAGGTCGGCCATAAACATAAAGGAACCACGCAGCAGCCCCACCAGCACCATGTCACTGCCGCTGTCACGGTAGTGGTCATTAATCTCTTTGCCCAGTTCAGCGATGCGCGCGGCGATTGCCTGTTCAGGGATCATCACTTCAACAGTGTGTTTCATTGCTTTCAGCCTGGTTACGTCAGAAAAGCCACGAAGTCTATCATAGTCATTCGCGTGGCGGCTGCGATCGGCGCGAAGCAAACGATACCGTCGCGAAAATTATTGCCGCCCGGCGCGGGGTAGTTGTAATGCGTATTACCTTAGAACTTTCTGGCATTTACCAGCATGATTCGCTGCATGGTAGCCTTTATCCAACATATCATTACTCCACTCGTGCCGCAGGCCGGAGATCTCAATGACGTCATCAAGCAAGAAAACCCACATCGGCGACCGTCCGCTGCATCCTGAAACCCAGATGCTCAATTACGGCTACGATCCCCGTCTTTCTGAAGGTGCGGTCAAGCCACCGGTGTTCCTGACCTCAACCTTTGTTTTCGACAGTGCCGAAGAGGGACGGGATTTCTTCGATTACGTATCAGGCCGGCGTGAACCGCCCGAAGGGAAAACCGGCGGGCTGGTCTATTCGCGCTTTAACCATCCCAACAGCGAAATCGTTGAGGATCGGCTGGCGGTCTATGAGCAGGCGGAGAGCTGTTCGCTGTTCTCTTCCGGCATGGCGGCGATCGCCACGGCGCTGCTGACCTTTGCCCGACCGGGTGAGGTGATCCTGCATTCGCAGCCGCTGTATGGCGGCACCGAAACCCTGCTCAGCAAGACGATGCACAATCTGGACATTAAGGCGGTCGGCTTTAGCGACGGTAATGACGAGAACCGGGTTCGTGAAGCGGCACAGCAGGCGATGGCGCTGGGTCGGATCGCGATTATCCTGATCGAGACGCCAGCCAATCCGACCAACAGCCTGGTGAACATCCGTCTGATGGCACGTATCGCCGATGAGATTGACCAGCAGCAGGGCTCACGGCCGATTATCGCCTGCGACAACACCCTGCTCGGCCCGCTGTTTCAGCAGCCGCTGACGCTGGGTGCCGATCTGTCGCTCTACTCGCTGACCAAATATGTGGGCGGTCATTCCGACCTGATTGCCGGGGCGGCGATGGGCAGTAAGAAGTTAATGGCGCAGGTCCGCGCGCTGCGCAGCGCTATCGGCACCCAGCTCGATCCGCATTCCAGCTGGATGCTCAGCCGTTCGCTGGAAACGCTGTCGCTGCGCATGGAGAAGGCATTTCACAATGCCGAGGCGGTAGCTGCCTTCCTGCGCGATCATCCGAAAGTGGCGAAGCTGCACTGGCTGCCCTATCTGGATGCGGAGAGTGCCGAAGGCAAAACCTACCGCGAGCAGTGCAGCGGGGCCGGTTCGACCTTCTCATTTGATATTGTCGGGGGTCAGCCCGCCGCGTTTCGTTTCCTCAATGCGCTGGCGCTGTTTAAGCAGGCGGTCAGCCTCGGCGGCACCGAGTCGCTCGCCAGCCATCCCGGCAGTACCACCCACTCCGGCGTGCCGCAGGCGGTGCGCCAGCGTATCGGAATCACTGACGCCACAGTCCGCCTGTCGATCGGCATTGAGAATGCAGGCGACCTGATTGAAGATATCCGGCTGGCGCTGGATCAGGCCTGATTTCAGCTGACGGTGAACCCGAGCATCATGCCGGTATCCTCGTGCTCCAGCAGATGACAGTGGGCCATGTAAGCGTGTTCGGCGGTGGCGACGTAATTAAAGCGAACCAGTACTTCGCTGCGCCAGCCGTCGACGTTCACCATATCTTTCCAGCCCTGACGATGCGGTGCCGGTGGCTTGCCGTTCTCTGACAGAATACGGAACTGGGTGCCGTGAATGTGGAACGGATGCAGCATCGCGTCACCCTCGCCGGAAATCGTCCATTTCTCGAACTCGCCCAGCTTCACCGCAAAGGACGGTTTCGTCATATTAAACGCCTGACCGTTGATCTTATTGCCGTTACGGAAATCATAGCCGGCCGGTTGCGCCATGCCGTGCATACTGTGATCCATCGGCTGGTCGTGATCGGCAGCCGGTTTATCGTGCGTCATTGACATGCCGTGGTGGCCGCCCTTGCCCATCGCCTTGTCACCGTAGCGCTGCATCAGCGTCTGCATCCCCAGCTGATCCAGTTGTGGATCCATCATCAGCTGCAGCCAGCGCGTGTTCAGCCCATCGGTTTTCGGCACTGGCGGCAGTGTTGCCAGCTGATCCGGCAGCGTGGCGCTGGCCATCACCCGCAGCGGCAAAATCTGCACCAGCGGCAGCGGCTGGTCGAACGGTGCCAGTGTCATGCCCATCTGCCCGACCGGCAGCGTCACCAGATCAAAGGCTTTGCCATCCGAGGTATCGATCATCACTTCAAAACGTTCGCCTGGCAGCATCGGCAGTGACGCCAGCTTCACCGGCTCGGCCAGCAGTCCGCCGTCGCTGGCGATGACATAGAGCGGTCGCTGATCACTGGCGGCAACATGCAGCGAACGGGCATTGCAGCCATTCAGCAACCGCACCCGCAGCCAGCCGCGTGGCACCGCATGTTGCGGGTACTGCACGCCATTGGTCAGCATCATGTCGCCAAACCAGCCAACCGCCGCGCGCATCACATCCAGCTGGTAATCAATCTGGCTGCCATCTTTGGTCAGCTGTTTATCCTGAAAGATCAGCGGCACGTCATCCACGCCCCATTGGGTCGGCAGCCGCAATTTACCCATCTCGTCATCTTCCAGCAGGATCAGCCCGGCCAGTCCCTGCGCCACCTGATGCCCGGTTTTCCCATGCAGATGCGGATGATACCAGCAGGTCGCGGCCGGTTGATCGGGGGTGAAAGAGACCTGCCGCGAGCCGCCAGGCGCGATGCTCGCCTGCGGGCCACCATCGACGGCGCCCGGGATTTCCAGCCCATGCCAGTGCAGTGTGGTCGCCTCGCTGAGCCGGTTATGAATGTTCACCGTGGCGGGCTTGCCACTTTGCAGCCTGATAGCGGGGCCGAGTAAGCTGCCGTTATAACCCCAGGTCGGTACCGCTTTCCCTTGCCATTCCGTAGTGCCCTGCTTGGCGGTCAGGGTGTACTGGCCTCTGGCATCCGGCATCAGCAGTGACGGAATCGGTAACAGCGGCCGGCTGGCGGCCATCAGCGAGCGGCTCCAGAGCGGCAGCGCCCCGGCCGCACTCAGGGCAGCCGAGAGTTTCAGGAATTGGCGACGTTGCATGGTAATCATCCTTGTTGCATGAGAGCAGACAGCCTAAACCCTGACCTTATGGGAAGGTCAAGCATTACCCTCCGGAATCAGCCGAAAAAAGGCGGAGAGCCGCACGGTGCGGCAAATTAATCGAAAACCTGATAGCAACTGTGCTAACGTCATTAACAATACCCATTGAAGAGAACGATTATGAAGCAAAGCTTTAAGATCCTGCTGCTGACGGGACTCCTTGGCTTCTCCTCCACCAGTTTTGCCCTGAGCGAATCCGAAGCAGAAGATCTGGCCGATCTGACGGCGGTGTTCGTCTATCTGAAGAATGATTGCGGCTATCAGGATCTGCCGGATGCGCAGATCCGTAAGGCACTGGTGTTTTTTGCTCAGCAGAACCGCTGGGATTTAAGCAACTACAGCAATTACAACATGAAAGCGCTGGGCGAAGAGAGCTATCGTGACCTGAGCGGCATCGCCATCACCAACGATAAAAAATGTAAGTCGCTGGCGCGCGATTCGCTGAGCCTGCTGGCTTACGTCCGCTAATCCCCCTCTCTCTTCTGCTGGACATTTGACCGTGCAACCACGGTCAGAGTTAGCTATCATGTGCCGCCCATTTTCATGGCGATGTCATCAGAGGAGAGCCCCACCATGGCCCAAAATGAAATGTGGTATGAAACCCTTCATGCCGGTTTTGGTCAGTATTTCACCATCGATAAACAGCTCTATCGTGAGAAAACTGCGCATCAGGATTTAATCATTTTCGAAAATACCGCGATGGGTCGCGTCATGGCGCTGGACGGCGTGGTGCAGACCACCGAGCGCGACGAATTTATCTATCATGAAATGATGACCCACGTTCCTCTGCTGGCGCACGGTGCGGCGAAAAGCGTGCTGATCATTGGCGGTGGTGATGGCGCTATGCTGCGTGAAGTGTCGCGTCATCCACAGATCGAAAAGATCACCATGGTGGAGATTGATGCAGGTGTAGTCACCTTCTGTCGCCAGTACCTGCCGAACCACAGCGCCGGTGCCTATGACGATCCGCGCTTTACCCTGGTGATCGACGACGGCGTTAACTTCGTCAATCAGACCACCGAAAAATTTGATGTCATCATCTCTGACTGCACCGACCCCATCGGTCCCGGTGAAAGTCTGTTTACCTCAGAATTTTATGCTGGCTGCAAAGCGGCCCTTAATGAAAATGGCATCTTTGTGGCGCAGAATGGTGTCTGCTTCCTGCAACAGGACGAAGCGGTCAACAGCCATCGCAAACTGGGTCACTATTTTGCCGATGTCAGCTTCTATCAGGCGGCGATTCCAACCTACTATGGCGGCATCATGACCTTTGCCTGGGCGAGTGACAACCCGGCGCTGCGCCAGCTCGATAGCGCTACCCTGCAGGCGCGTTTTGAGGCCGCTGGCCTGACCTGCCGTTACTACACACCGGCAATCCATACCGGCAGTTTTGCCCTGCCGCAATATCTGTTGAATGCGTTATCTGCCACGCGCTGATGGCACATTTCTAAGGGGGTGAATAAAATTGCAAAAGCTAAAACTACATGGCTTCAACAACCTGACTAAGAGCCTGAGTTTTTGTATTTACGATATTTGCTATGCGAATACTGAAGCTGAACGCGATGGTTATATTGCCTACATTGATGAGCAATATAACGCTAACCGTCTGACCGAAATTCTGACCGAGACCTGCTCGATCATTGGTGCCAACGTGCTGAACATTGCGCGCCAGGATTATGAGCCGCAGGGCGCCAGCGTCACTATTCTGGTCAGCGAAGAACCGATTGATCCGAAAGATATCGATAACTCGGAACACCCTGGCCCGTTGCCGAATTCGGTGGTGGCCCATCTGGATAAGAGCCATATCTGCGTACACACCTATCCGGAAAGTCATCCGGAAGGCGGACTTTGTACCTTCCGCGCCGATATCGAAGTCTCTACCTGCGGCGTGATTTCACCGCTGAAAGCGCTGAATTACCTGATTCACCAGCTGGAATCTGACATTGTGACGGTCGATTACCGGGTACGCGGGTTTACCCGTGACGTGAAAGGGATGAAGCACTTTATCGATCATGAAATTAATTCGATCCAGAACTTCATGTCAGATGATATGAAAGCGATGTATGACATGGTAGATGTGAACGTTTATCAGGAAAACATCTTCCATACCAAGATGTTGCTGAAAGAATTCGATCTTAAGCACTACCTGTTCAACACCCAGCCTGAAGATCTCAGCCCGCAGGAACACAAGCGAATCACCGACCTGCTGTGGAAAGAGATGCGTGAAATTTATTACGGCAGAAATATCCCATCAGTGGGACTGAAGACGCTGTAATCATGCCGGGCGGCGCGCTGTTCCGACACGCGCCGCTGCTGGCCACCCTGCCTTATTGATCCCACTTTGCGACGGTTATGCCGTCAGCAACAGGCTAATCCCCCGCTCACGCAGTCCCTGCCGCACAACCTCTTCCAGTCGTTCGTCAGTCACCACATCGGTCAGGCTTTCCAGCGGCGCGGCGCAAAACAGCGACCAGGAACCATATTTGCTGCTGTCTGCCAGCAATATGCGACGGGAAGCATTGGCCAGCAGATCGTGTTTCAGTCCGGCTTTTTCCTCCGTCGGCGTGGTAATACCGCGCTCCAGGCTCCACGAATTACAGCTGACAAAGGCGATATCCGGATTGATGCTGCGCAATAGCCGACGACCATGTTCGCCAATACAGGACTGGCTGGAATCATCAATGCGGCCACCGATAATCGTCACCTCGATCTGCCTGAATTCCGACAAAAACAGCGCAATGTGCAGATCGGCGGTGATCACCCGCAGCGGCAGATGAGTCAGTTGCCGTGCCAGCTCCAGCATGGTAGTACCGGCATCCAGCACCACCGAATCGCCCGCCTGAACAAAACGGGCAGCACAGGTGGCAATCGCCTGCTTTTCGGACAGATTACGCTGCATTTTCTCCAGCGTAGTCGGTTGCGTGGGAATAAAGCGGTTGAGGGTAACGCCGCCATGACTGCGGCTGATGACCCCTTCTTTATCCAGCTTGATCAAATCACGTCGAATGGTAGCCGGTGAGGCGGAGATGGCACTGACCAGTTGCTCAACAGTCACCAGATTATGGCTTTTCAGGTAATCCATAATCTGGTCAAGACGGCTCTGTCCCTTCATATTTCCCTATGCGAGCTGCATCGCGAGTTTGATAGAGATCGCCATGCTCTCAGACTTCGCTTTACCTGTCCAGGCGATATCAAACGCGGTGCCGTGGTCCGCCGAGGTCCGGATAAACGGCAGGCCCGCCGTGATGTTAACCCCGTCGTAGAATCCCAGCAGTTTAAGCGGAATATGTCCCTGATCGTGGTACATCGCCACCACCATATCGTACTGCCCTTCCTGACACTGCAGGAACACCGTATCCGGTGGACAAGGGCCCGATACCGCGATGCCCTGCGCCTTCATCGCCGCAATGGCTGGCGCAACCGTGGTGATCTCCTCATCGCCAAACAGCCCGTTTTCACCGGCGTGCGGATTCACGCCCGCCACGGCAATGCGCGGCTGGGTATAACCGACCCGACGCAGGAAGGTGTCCGCCATCCCGATCACCGTCTCAATGCGTGAGCGGCTCAGGGTATCGAGGAATTTACGCAGCGCAATATGGGTGGTGACGTGAATGACTTTCAGCTTATCGGTATAGAGCACCATGGCGTAATCACGACTGTTAGTCAGTTTTGCCAGTAACTCTGTGTGACCCGGATAAAGATGGCCCGCCGCATGCAGCGCCTCTTTATTCAACGGCGCGGTGGCAATGGCGTGTACTTCGCCCGCCAGCGCAAGTTCGGCGGCACGCTTTACGCAACGGTATGCCAGATCCCCTGCCTGAGCCTGCACTTTCCCTGGTGCTAGCGATGCGGGATCTTTTAACGGCTCATCAATAACATTGATTACCCCTGGCATAAAGCGTGCCTCCGAAACCCTGTTAATCAGGTTTAGTTCTGAGGGAGGTGTAATTGCTAAAGCCTGGATGCGCTTTAGCGTGAGCAGACAACCAATCACCACGACCTTCGCGCCAGAGAGCTCGCCACCGGCAAGGGACTTAATGATAATTTCAGGACCGATCCCTGCCGGATCGCCCATGGTGACTGCAACAATTTTACTTCCCACTGTACATCTCCTCGATAAAATAAAGTGCATCACGCAGCGTGGTTTGACAGCCAAAACCGCCCGCTTTGGTGATTACCGGCAAGTCGTCAATTTCACTATTAATAAAGGTGCCGCAGGGTATGCAGGGAGCCACTTCCGCATTGATACGATAGCCTTCAGCCCCCAATGCGCGGGCGACAGCAATAGCGATATCGCCGCCCGTCAGAAACAGACCGCCAATCTGCGTATGCGTGATAATACGCAGCGTTATTTCGCCCAGCGCCTGGCTGATACGATCCCCCAGTTGCTGGCGGCTGAGCTGCATCGTCTCGCAAAGTTGCTCAATGCGACGTCGTTCATCACTATCACGACAGGTACGCAATGCGCAGTGACGGCGGGTTTTCAGCATGTCGATAGCGCGTCCGGCAATCTGCTGGCAAGCGTGAGTCGCGTCTTCCAGCAACAGGGCTTCGACGTCGATATCAACAATCCCCAGCAGCTCTTCCTGTTGCGCAAAAGTAATCTGTTGCCGGGTCACTTCGCTCATTGAACCGGCAACCACCAGCACAGGCAGCCGCTGCCTGTCGCTAAGGTAACTTTCAGCGGGCAACGCGTTAGCAAACCCTGCGGCACCGACTAGCAGTAATGAGGTGGTGAGGTGAGGAAGACACTGAGCCAGCAAAGCCAGATCACTTTCCTGCACGGCATCAATAACGACGATACCGCGCTCCTGATGACCCAGCGCCGCCAGCCTTTCGGCAAGTCTGCCACTGCGCACAACGGCCAAATCCACTTCATAAACAGGTATCCGGGTTTGCGCCTCAATAAGCGTCCGGATATGTGAAGAGAGGATCGGCGTTTTCGGATCGCTGGCATATTCCGTTTCAGCCAGTGGCACATCAAAAACCCGGCATTGTCCCTGCAACGTTGTTCGTCCCGCAGCCGGAATAGCCGCCGCGATAAGGGCAAGCTGCGCACCACTGGCCTGCATCGCAGCCTCGATCTCAGCGCCGACATTGCCACGAAAGGTTGAGTCAATTTTTTTATACACAACAGGCCGATCAGCGCTGCCGCAAAAAGGTTGTAATGCGGTCAACACTTTTTGGCGGGCATCGTCAGGTGTCAGCGCCCGGCTCTCCGTGTTGATGACCAGCACATCACACCCCCGCGCAGGCTTGTGCTGGTCGCTCAGCAGCACATCGATCCGCGCGCCTTTTTTAGCCAGCTGCACCCCGGTATCATTTGCACCAGTAAAATCATCGGCAATGACGACCATTTTCATGCAGCATTCTCCTCTCTGGCCGCTTTCGCAGAGACGCGTCTGGCGACCCATGAACTGAGGACAGGAGTCAGGATCGCCGTGGTGATAACTGAAGCTGCAATCAGGGGCGCCGCCGCCGCCGCCACCGCTGCCATCGAAGGATCAGCCTGGGCTATGGCCAGCGGTGTCGCCACGGCATTACCCGCCGTGCTGGAGGCCGCTGCACCCGCAATACCCGATCCACCCACCAGGCGATCGGCGCGAATATTAAAAAATCCGCCCACAAAGGTCGTGATGAACCCTAAAAGAATGCCGGCCAGTCCGCCCTGAAGAAGCATCTCCAGATTGATGCCAGCCCCTAAGGCAAAAGCGAAGAAAGGGATCAACAGCGGGCCGCCTTTGGTGAGAAATTCACGCATATTGTGATCAAGGTTTCCGAGTAGCATACCGACCAGTAAAGGCACCAGCACCGCGACCAGAGCCATCAGCGGAATATTGGCCATACCGGCCGCCCCCAACGCGATCAGGGTAAAGAAAGGACCATCGTTCAGCGATAATACCGAGATAGCGCCAACATCCCGTTCATTGCCAAACTCGCCGACCAGCGCAGCATACAAGCCTCCGTTAGAGTTACTCATTGCTGCAATAATGGCGACGCCGGTCAGGCCAAACATTCCCTCTGCCCCGAACAGATGTTCGACTCCCAGACCCAGTGCAACCGCAACCAGCAATTTAGTCAGCGTGATGGTTCCACCCTGTAACAGCGCATGAGGCGCAGCTTTAAAACTGATGCCTGCGCCCATGCACAACAAAAATGCGCCAATCAGGGTCGCTGCGCCATTTTTAAACAATGCCGTCGTGAAACCACCAATATTCAGCGCTGCAGGATAAAAGGTGTTGATCAACGCACCGATAACCAGCGGGACGACCATCATCCCTCCCGGGACCTTTTCTATTGCCGCCTTTAGTTTCATATTACACCCAAAATGATTTTAAATAGTCAAAATGATTGTAATAGATCAAATAAAAACAAATGTGAGGTCAGTCGCAGATAAACAATAATCAAAATGATTAATTTTGATCATTTGGTCATGCAGGTTACAACCAGGAGCCAGACCCGGCGATCCTCAACAGAGCGGGTAAGAAGAGACAGAAAGACAGGAATAGAGGTAATGAAAACCGAATCAGCGGGAAGGGCACCTGGCGAAAATAAGCAGGTGCACTCAAAGGGAGCGGGATTAACAGGCCGAAAAGTTACGCCCGGCTTTTATTACCGTACTGATTCACGAACTGGCGATAGGCGGCGATCACCAGCAGAAAATCTTCAATGCCGCAGAATGAGAGGCTCTCTTCGTCGTAGTAGTTCATCCCCTCTTCCATGCCGTCATCTTCCAGCGCCAGCAGATTGGCGCGGATCATCACCTCTTCCTCGTCCAGCAGGATAGTGTACTCGCTGCCGACACGCTGCCATTGCCGCACGCTGCCTTTCACATCTTCGATAGCGGCTTCGACTTCATCCAGCAAGCCAGGATCGTCTCTGACCTCTTCATTGAACCAGTGACCGACCGCTTCGTGATCCATCGACATGCGCACCTTAATCTGGCCGGTCACATCGCGTAAAAATTCATATTCCATCGCCCGTTCCTCTCTACATCATCGCGTCACGTTATCAGTGTCAGCGCTGCCCCAACGGCAAAGTGTGACAAGTGGCGCATTATTGCAGGCTGTCCGGCGAAATCCAGCTTTTCATCGCACCGGCTGCCGTTGCGCAGACGAAAAAAAGGGGCGAATCATCGCCCCTTTTTACTGCTGCTGGTCAGTGAATCAAACCGCAGTCTGGAAAATCACGCCGTCAGCTTTGTCGGTGTACTGCGTCAGCTGGTCGAAGTTGAGATAGCGATAGGTGTCGCTGGCAGTTTTATCCACCTGCGCCATAAATTGCTGATACTCATCCGGCGTTGGCAAACGGCCTAACAGTGAGGCCACTGCCGCCAGCTCGGCTGATGCCAGGTAGACGTTCGCGCCGGTACCCAGACGGTTAGGGAAGTTACGGGTTGAAGTGGAGACCACCGTCGCACCGTCCGCCACGCGTGCCTGGTTACCCATGCAGAGTGAACAGCCTGGGATCTCGATACGCGCCCCGCTCTTACCGAATACGCTGTAGTAGCCTTCTTCGGTCAGCTGCGCCGCATCCATCTTGGTTGGCGGTGCCACCCACAGACGAGTCGGTAACTGCCCTTTATGGCTATCCAGCAGCTTACCGGCTGCACGGAAGTGACCGATGTTGGTCATGCACGATCCGATGAAGACTTCATCGATCTTCTCGCCCTGCACATCAGAGAGCAGACGGGCATCATCCGGATCGTTTGGTGCGCAGAGGATCGGCTCTTTGATATCTGCCAGATCGATCTCAATCACCGCGGCATATTCCGCATCCGCATCCGCTTCCAGCAGCTGTGGATCCGCCAGCCATTTCTCCATCCCTTCAACACGACGCTCCAGCGTACGACGATCGCCATAGCCTTCAGCAATCATCCACTTCAGCAGAACGATGTTGGAGTTCAGGTATTCAATGATCGGGTCTTTATCCAGCTTGATGGTACAGCCCGCCGCTGAACGTTCCGCTGACGCATCTGACAGCTCAAACGCCTGCTCGACTTTCAGATCCGGCAGACCTTCAATCTCCAGGATGCGGCCAGAGAAGATGTTTTTCTTACCTTTCTTCTCAACGGTCAGCAGACCCTGTTTGATGGCATACAGCGGGATGGCATGAACCAGATCGCGCAGCGTAATGCCTGGCTCCATTTTGCCTTTAAAGCGCACCAGTACCGATTCCGGCATGTCGAGCGGCATCACGCCGGTCGCGGCGGCAAACGCCACCAGGCCAGAACCCGCCGGGAAGGAGATACCGATCGGGAAACGGGTATGGGAGTCACCACCGGTACCGACGGTATCCGGCAGCAGCATACGGTTCAGCCAGCTGTGAATGATGCCGTCACCCGGACGCAGCGACACACCGCCACGGTTCATGATGAAGTCTGGCAGCGTATGGTGCGTGTTCACATCCACCGGCTTAGGATAAGCTGCGGTGTGACAGAATGACTGCATCACCAGATCGGTCGAGAAACCGAGGCACGCCAGATCTTTCAGCTCATCACGGGTCATCGGACCGGTGGTATCCTGCGATCCCACTGAGGTCATTTTTGGTTCGCAATAGGCGCCCGGACGGACACCCTCGACGCCACAGGCGCGGCCGACCATCTTCTGTGCCAGCGAGAAACCGCGGGTGCTCTCCGCAACATCTTTCGCCTGACGGAATACGGTGCTGTGCGGCAGACCCAGCGACTCACGAGCTTTGGTGGTCAGGCCACGACCGATGATCAGCGGAATACGGCCACCGGCGCGTACTTCATCAATCAGCACTTCAGTTTTCAGTTCGAAGCTGGCCAGCAGTTCGTTGGTCTGATGGTTGCGCACTTCACCTTTGAAGGGATAGATGTCGATGACATCGCCCATGTTCAGGTTGTTCACATCCACTTCGATCGGCAGTGCGCCGGCATCTTCCATGGTGTTGAAGAAGATCGGGGCAATTTTGCTGCCCAGCACCACGCCGCCGCCTTTTTTGTTCGGCACGTTCGGGATGTCGTCGCCCATAAACCACAGCACCGAGTTGGTGGCGGATTTACGTGAGGAACCGGTACCGACGACGTCACCCACATACGCCAGCGGGAAGCCTTTGGCCTGCAGCGCCTGGATCTGTTTGATTGGGCCAACGTTGCCTGGCTCATCCGGCTCAATGCCTTCACGGGCATTTTTCAGCATCGCTAACGCGTGCAGTGGGATGTCAGGACGTGACCAGGCATCCGGCGCCGGAGAGAGGTCGTCGGTGTTGGTTTCGCCGGTGACTTTGAACACGGTGACGGTAATCTTTTCTGCCAGTTCTGGCCGTGACAGATACCATTCCGCATCGGCCCACGACTGCATCACCTGCTTCGCGTATTCATTGCCCGCTTTGGCTTTCTCTTCCACGTCATAGAAGCTATCAAACATCAGCAGCGTGTGTGAGAGGGCTTTGGCCGCGATCGGTGCCAGTTTGTGGTCTTCCAGCGCCTCGATCAGCGGATGAATATTATAACCGCCCTGCATGGTGCCAAGCAGTTCAACCGCTTTTTCAGGAGAGATCAGAGGAGAGGTGGCTTCGCCTTTGGCGACAGCGGCCAGGAAACCCGCTTTAACGTACGCCGCTTCATCG
>Ga0308167_1002821_pt1 | contig 15129 bp, 11 predicted proteins | sample PhyCR1_2_FD_202138 | JGI IMG/M metagenome (GOLD analysis project Ga0308167, IMG submission 202138) | Phyllosphere microbial communities from UC Gill Tract Community Farm, Albany, California, United States - DLSLRC.R1 | ecosystem: Host-associated > Plants > Phyllosphere > Unclassified | place... | reverse complement strand
GCCATCCAGACCTCGGCTGCCTCTTCCACGATCTTCTTGCCGATCTGGTGCACGCCGGCGTCCAGTTCGGCGACGGTGCCGGAGCCCTCGGGGCGCGTGCGCGCCTTCTCGGTGAGCTCCTGGAACAGGTCGTCGAACGTCTTCACACCGACCAGGCTACCGTCCTCGGCGAGCCCGGCCGCCGTACCGTCCGGACGGGTGCTCACGAACGCGCCCGTGCCGCTGCGGCTCGGAGGTCCGCGATGCGCTGCGCCGGCTCGCCGCCGTACACGGCCGAGCCCGCCACGAGGGTGTCCGCGCCGGCCGCGACGGCCTCGGGCACGGTGTCGACCGCGATCCCGCCGTCGACTTCGAGCCAGACGTCCAACCCGGACGCGTCGACCGCGGCACGCGCGTCGGCGAGCTTCGGCATCACGGACGGCATGAACGACTGCCCGCCGAAGCCCGGCTCGACGGTCATGAGCAGGATCATGTCGTAGGCGTCGAGGTGGTGCAGGACCTGCGTGATCGGGGTGCCGGGCTTCACGGCGACGGCGGCACGCGCGCCGTTCGAGCGGATGGCCGCAGCGGTCGCCACCGGGTCGTTCGCGGCCTCGAAGTGGAACGTGACGCTCGACGCACCGGTCTCGGCGTACTTCGGCGCGTTCGCGTCGGCGTCGGTGACCATCAGGTGGACGTCGAGCGGCACCGGGGAGACCTCCTGCAGGCGCTGCACGATCGGCAGGCCCAGCGTGAGGTTCGGGACGAAGTGGTTGTCCATCACGTCGACGTGCACCAGGTCGGCGGTCTCGATGCGGTGGAGCTCGCGCTCGAGGTTCGCGAAGTCGGCGGACAGGATGCTCGGCGAGATGCGGATCGTCACCCGACAACCCTACCGGCGGCGGGATCGGCTTCGGATCGGCGCACGTCGCCCGGGCAACGGGTCAGGCGACGCGACGGAACAGTGCGATGAACATCGCGTCCGTGCCGATGCGGTGCGGCCAGAGCTGCGCCGTGTTGCCGTCCACGACCTGCGGGTCCCGCGCTGCCACGGATCGCACGGCCCCGGCCGTGTCGAGCTGCTCGAGCACACCCCCGTGCCGCGCCATCAGCGCGTCGACCTGTCCGCGCGTCTCAGCCAGGTGCGGCGAGCACGTCACGTAGGCCAGGGTCCCGCCGGGCGCGAGCACCCGCACGGCGGCGTCGAGCAGTTCGGCCTGCAGGGCGGCGAGCTCGGGGACGTCCTCGGGCTGCTTCCGCCAGCGGGCCTCGGGGCGGCGCCGGAGGGCACCGAGCCCGGTGCACGGCGCGTCGAGCAGGATCCGGTCGAACGTCACGCCGGCCCCGTCGCGGCCGAAGCGTCGACCGTCGCCCTCGACCACGGTCACGGCGTCGCCGAACCCCGCGAGGGCCTTCCGCACCAGACCGGCACGCGCCGGCACGAGTTCGTTCGCGACCAGGGACGCACCGGTTCGTGCGGCCTCCGCCGCGAGCAGTGCGGCCTTGCCGCCGGGCCCGGCACACATGTCGAGCCAGCGCTCCCCCGCACGGACCTCGGACGACCGGCTGAGCGCCAGGGCGGCGAGCTGTGAGCCCTCGTCCTGCACGCGGAGGCGCCCGGCGGTGACACCGGGCACGCGGGCCGGGTCGCCGCTGATCCCGCGGATGCCGACCGGCGAGACCGGCAGGTCCGGCTCGTGGTCGGCGGATCGGACGGGAGGCGCGGCCTCCGTGTCGTCGTCGGCTGCGGGTCCGGGGTCGGCCGGTGCCGGCTGGTCGGCGGGAGCGTCGACGTCATCGGTCGCGTCTTCGACGGCCGTGGCGTGGGCGCGGGCGGCAGCGACGTCCTCGGCGGTGGCGAGTCCGGGCAGCGCCGCGAGCTGCACACGGGGTGCGACGTTGTCGGCGGCCAGGAGCGCGGCGAGCTCGTCCCGCGAGCGTTCGGCCGCGAGGGCGTCGCGGAGCGCAGAGACCACCCACACCGGGTGCGACCACCGGGCCGCGAGCAGCGCGTCGCCACCACGACCCTCGGTGATGAGCGCGTCCCACTCGTCGTCGGTGCGGGCCCCGATCTTGCGCAGCACGGCGTTGACGAAACCGGTGGCGCGGTGGGCGCCGACCTCTCGGGCGAGCTCGACCGTGGCCGAGACGGCAGCGTGCGTCGGCGTGCGCATGCCGAGCAACTGGTGGGCGCCGAGCCGCATGACGTCGAGCACGTCGGACTCGATGTTGTCGATCCGCCGTCCCGAGGCGAGCGCCACGATCGCGTCGTAGCGGCCGAGCATCCGGATGGAGCCGTAGGTCAGCTCGGTGGCGAACGCGGCGTCACGTGCCGAGAGCCCGGCGCGACGGATGCGCGTCGGCAAGAGCAGATTGGCGTAGGCGTCGTCGACCTGGACGGCCCGGAGCACGTCGAAGGCGACCCGGCGTGCGCTGGTCTGCCGCGGACCGTGGTTCCGGCGCTGCCCGGTGCTCGCGCCGCTCATGCCAGCACCTTCCCGTCGAGCTCGCCCAATCCGCGGGCCCAGGCGGCGGCGTCCATCGCCTTCTTGCCGGCGGGCTGCACCTCGGTGAGCACGAGCGGGTCGTCGGCGGTCCCGACGAACAGCCGACCGCCCTGGACGGCCAACGCGCCGGGGGTGAGGGACGAGGCGGGGTCTGGCGTGCCTCCCGGCAGTCTGGAGCTGCGGAGCAGCTTGATGCGCGTCTCGCCGAGGTGGGCGTACGCACCGGGCTCGGGCGTGACCCCGCGCAGGCGGGCGTGGACCGCGGCAGCGGGTGCGGCGAAGTCGATGCGGCCGTCGTCGATGGTGAGCTTCGGGGCGAGGGTGGGCTCGCCGGACTGCTCGGTGGCGACCGCGGTGCCGGCGGCGATGCCGTCGACGACGCGGACGACCGTCTCGGCGCCGGTCTCGGCCATCGCAGCGAGGACCTCGCCGGAGGTCGCCTCGGGGTCGATGTCGAACGGGTCGCTCGCGTACACCGGGCCGGCGTCGAGCGCTTCGACGAGCTGGAACACCGTCGCGGCGGTGCGGGTGTCGCCGGCCATCACCGCCCGCTGGACCGGGGCGGCGCCGCGGTACTGCGGCAGGTCGGAGAAGTGCAGGTTGATCCAGCCGAGCCGCGGGGCGTCGAGCGCCGGGCGACGGAGCAGCGCGCCGTAGGCGACGATGACGCCGAGGTCGACGCGGAGGTCGGCGATGCGGGCGGTGACCTCGTCGTCGACCCGGGACGCCTCGATCACCGGGAGGCCGAGCTCCTCGGCGACCTGCGCGACGGGGGTCGGGGTGAGCACGCGCTTCCGCCCCTGCGGGGTCGCCGGACGGGTGAGGACCGCGGCGACCTCGTGCTCGGACGCCGCGAGGCGGCGGAGGGTGGGGACGGCCGCAGCGGGGCTGCCGGCGACGACGAGACGCATGGGTTCGATCCTCCCATGTACGCAGCCGCCGGACGACCGGCGCCGGACCTGGGTACGTTCGGCCGCAGCCGAACGAGGAGGTTCCACCATGTCCGACGTCACCACCCCCACCGACCGCTACGCCGGTTCGAGCATCCAGCGGGTCGCGCTCCTGGTCGGGATCGTCTTCCTGCTGGTCGGGATCGCCGGGTTCGTCCCGGGACTCACCACCGGCGACCTCGGTGGTGCCGGACACGGATCCATGGCGATGCTGCTCGGACTGTTTCAGGTGTCGGTGCTGCACAACGTCGTGCACCTGCTGTTCGGTGTCGTCGGGCTGCTGGCGGCCGGGTACGCGACCGGGTCCCGCATGTACCTGGTGATCGGCGGCGTCGTCTACTTCGTGCTGTGGGTGTACGGACTGTTCACGGCGGGGCACGACTTCGGGGCGAACTTCGTGCCGCTGAACTGGGCGGACAACTGGCTGCACCTGGTGCTCTCGATCGGGATGGTGGCGCTCGGCGTGGTCTTCCCGCGCGAGCGCCACCGCCCCGTCAGCGCTGCGTGACCGAGGCCTCCCGCGCTTCGGTGAAGGCCGTCACGCACCGCCGGACCTGGTCCTCGGTGTGCGCCGCCGAGAGCTGCACGCGGATCCGCGCCCGGCCCTTCGGGACGACCGGGTAGCTGAACGCCGTGACGTAGATCCCACGCGACTGCATCTCGTCCGCGATCCGCGCGGTCAGCGCGGCGTCGTGGAACATCACCGGGACGATCGGGTGCTCGCCCGGCAGCAGCTGGAACCCGGCGTCGGTCATGAGCGACCGGAACAGTGCCGCGTTCGACCGCAGCCGGGCGCGGGCGTCGTCCGAGCGCTCGATGAGGTCGAGCGCGGCGATCGTCCCGGCGGCGATGACGGGGGCGAGCGAGTTCGAGAACAGGTACGGACGCGAACGCTGCCGCAGCAGGTCCACGATCTCCTGCCGCGCCGCCACGTACCCGCCCGACGCCCCGCCGAGCGCCTTGCCGAACGTGCCCGTGTACACGTCGACCCGGTCCGCGACGCCGCACAGCTCCGGCGTGCCGCGGCCGTGCTCGCCGACGAACCCGACCGCGTGGGAGTCGTCCACTATGACGAGTGCGTCGTACCGGTCGGCGAGGTCGCAGATCTCCGCGAGGGGCGCGATCGACCCGTCCATCGAGAACACGCCGTCGGTGACGATCGCTCGGAACCGCGAGTCCCCGGCGGCGATCAGCTGCGCTTCGAGATCCTGCACGTCGCGGTTCCGGTAGCGGAACCGCTGGGCCTTCGACAGTCGGACGCCGTCGATGATCGAGGCGTGGTTCAGCTCGTCCGAGATGATCGCGTCCTCAGCGCCGAGGAGCACCTCGAACAGGCCGCCGTTCGCGTCGAAGCACGACGAGTACAGGATCGTCGCCTCGGCGCCCAGGAAGGTCGAGACCCGTCGTTCGAGGTCGAGGTGCAGGTCCTGCGTGCCGCAGATGAACCGCACGCTCGCCATGCCGTAACCCCAGCGGTCGAGGGCGTCCTTCGCGGCCTCGACCAGGTCCTCGGAGTCGGCGAGCCCGAGGTAGTTGTTCGCGCAGAAGTTCAGCAGGTCGACGCCGTCCGCCTCGATCGCTGCGCGCTGCGGGCCGGCGATGCCGCGCTCCCGCTTCGTCAGCCCGGCGTCCTCGATGCCCGCGAGCTCCGCGGCCAGGTGGTCCTTGATCGCGCCGTACATCAGATCTCCGTCCAGTCGATGACGACCTTGCCGCCGTCCGCACTCGCCGCCGCGGCGAACGCCTGTTCCCAGTCCCGCGCGGCGAACCGCGCCGAGACGATCGAGCCGATGCGGTTCCGCAGGACCTCGCTGGTCTGCAGCATCGAGCTCATGGTCTGCCAGGTCTCGAACATCTCGCGCCCGTAGATGCCCTTGACGGTGAGCATGTGCGTGACGACCTTGCCCCAGTCGACAGCGATCTCCCCCGTCGGCAGCCCGAGCATCGCGATCCGACCGCCGTGGTTCATGGTGTCGACCATCGACGGCAGGGCGCTCGGGGCACCGGACATCTCGAACCCGACGTCGAAGCCCTCCCGCATGCCGAGGCGCTCCTGAGCGCTCCGGAGCGCGACCACCCCGTCGCCGCCGCTCACGTCGACCCCGAGGTCGGCTCCCATCGCCGTGGCCATCGTGAGCCGGTTCGGGCTCACGTCCGTGCCGACGACGAACCGTGCGCCGGCGTGCCGGGCGACCGCGATCGCCATGAGCCCGATGGGGCCGCACCCGGTGACGAGCACGTCCTCACCGACGACCGGGAACGCGAGCGCCGTGTGCACCGCGTTGCCGAGCGGGTCGAACAGCGCACCGACGTCGGGGTCGATATCGGTGTGGTGCACCCAGACGTTCGCCCCGGGCAGGGTCAGGTACTCCGCGAAGGCGCCGTCGCGCTGGACGCCGAGGCCCTTCGTGCGGATGCACATCTGGCGTCGGCCGGCCCGACAGTTCCGGCACGTGCCGCACACGATGTGCCCCTCGCCGGAGACCCGGTCCCCCACGGCGACGTCGCGGACGGCGGAACCGACCTCGACGACCTCGCCGAAGAACTCGTGTCCGGGGACGAGCGGGGCCGTGACCGCGGAGGCCGCCCAGTCGTCCCACCGCCGGATGTGCAGGTCGGTCCCGCAGATCCCGGTGCGGAGCACCCGGATGAGGACCTCGTCCTCCGTCGGGACCGGCACCGGCCGCTCCGTCATGGTCAGTCCCGGAGCAGCATCCGGCTTGTACAGCGCCCTCATCGGCGTCATCCGCGTCACCTCGTCGTGCGTGATGTGTGTCCGTGGCGGCTCGTGACCGCCGTCGTCCAGCCTGGCACACGTCGGGTGCCGCGGCTGTGCATGTCGTGTGCACGGCGTGGGTCACGGGCCGCGCGCGCGGACGATGCACGCGCACGTTGCGACACGGCGCGCGTCGATCGACAGGTGCGGTGTCGACACATGCACGCGCAAACGGTGCGCGTGCACCCTTCGACGAAGCACGCGTCGATCGACCGGTGCGACGTCGGAACATGCACCCGCGGGCAGCGCGCGGCGCGGCAGCAGGCGGACTGGAGGCACGGTGCGGGTCCGCCCCGTGCCCGCGGACACGGGCGCGCAGCCGACTTGGTCAGACCTCGCTGAAGGGCTCCGCGTCGTCGAGCCGCACCCGGAGCGCCGGCGCCGCCCGACGTCGGTTCCCGCCCGGCAGCACCCGACGGGTGGACGACCGCCGGATCACCTCGGCCTTGAGGGTGGCCGCCACCTCGGCCCCGTGCGCGTACGGGAAGCGCACGATCGCGCGGACGGTCCCCGGGAGCGCGTCGTCCTCGACGGGCACCGGGCCGAGCACGGGTCCGGCGGTGAGTCCCTCGAGCGCCTCGACCGCGGCCGTCACGGCCTCGTCCGTGCCGGTCAGCGTCGCCACCCGGACAGCCGGCGGGAAGTGCAGCGCACGACGGTCGACGAGTTCGTCGTGCGCGGGCCCGTCGAGCCGCCAGAGCGCCAGGGCCGTCGCGAGCTTGCCGCCGATGCCCACGAGGTAGGCCTCGGCCCCCGGCGAGCCCTTCGCGGCGGCGTTCGTCCAGAAGCGCAGGACGTCCTCCTGCACGCGGAGCCCCTCGCGGGCGAGCATGCGTTCCCCGTCGAGGAGCAGGACACAGGCGTACCCACCGGGCACGCTCGGTTCTGCGCCGCGCGTGGCGACGACGACCGACGGCCGCGCCGGGACCTCGTCGAGCGGGCGCGACCCGTCGGCGACCACGATCCGGGTCCCCGGGAAGGCGCGCCCGAGTTCGTCAGCGGTGCGCTGGGCTCCTTGTCCGACGGGCTTCACGGTGCCGTTGCCGCACGTCGGGCAGCGGAAGCCGACGGCGAGGGCACCGCAGAACCGGCACTGCGGCGTCGCGCCCCGGTGTGGGCTGCCGAGCGGTCCGCCGCAGATCCGGCAGTGCGCCCGCTCGCCGCACTCGGCGCACACCAGGCCCGTGCCGAACCCCGGGCTGGCGACCTGCACCAGGACCGCGCCGTGCTGGCTGGCCTCGCGCGCCGCACGCCACGCGGAGCTCGGGATGCGGGCCTGGGCGGCGTAGCCCTCCGCGCCGGTCTGCTGGACGGTGGGGATGACCTTGGGCGACTTCACTCGGTACGGGGTGACGTCCTGCAGCCAGTGCAGCTCGACGAGCCGTTGCACGTCTGTGCTCCGGGCGTGCGACAGGAACAGCAGCGCCGCCCCCGACTGGGCAGCCCGGACGAGCGCGACGTCCCGGGTGTGCACGTACGGGGCACGCGGCTCGATGAACGAGGCGTCCCCGTCGTCCCACATCGCGATGAGGCCGAGCTCGGTCGCCGGCGCGTACATCGCGGTGCGGTTCCCGATCGCGACGACCGCGTGGGTCCGGGCCTGCAGCAGGGCCTTGGCGCGCTGCCCGTTCGTCTGCTTGGCGTCGAACCGCACCACCCGCTCGGCGGGGAGCACCGCCAGCAGTGCTCGTTCGAGGTCGATGACGTCGCGGAAGTCCGGCACTGCGATGACGGCGGACTGCTCGGCGGCGACTGCTTGCGCGGCCGCCTGGGCCAGCGTCGCGGCCCATCCGGGGACCCAGACCGGCGCGTCGGCCGTACCGAGCGCGACCGGGTGGGGGACGGCGGCGACCGCAGCGCGACCGTGGTCGGCGACCACTGCCTCCAGGACGCCCTCGGCGTAGCCGGTGACGGGCGGGGCGTCGACCGCTGGCGGCGACCACGCAGTGTCGCGGGCCAGCCAGGCCTTCTCGGCGCGGACCTGGCGCGTCGGGACGGCGAGCCGGAGCACGTCCGACGCGACTCCAGCGGCCCGGTCGGCCACGGCGCGTGCGAGCGTCCAGATCTCCGGCGCGAGCACCGGCACCGGGGAGACGACCGTCTCGATGTCGCTGAGCTCTCCGGGGTAGTCACCCTCGGCGACGAGCTCGACGACGTACGCGTCGGACATCCGCGCGCCGGTCCGGAGCGGGACCTTGACGCGGACCCCCGGCACGCAGTCGTCCTCGATCCCGTCCGGCACCCGGTAGTCGAACAGACGGTCCAACTGCGGGAGCGGCGAGTCGAGGACGACGCGCGCGACGGTGGTCACGCGGTGGCTCAGACGGCGGCGGCGACGAGTCCTGCGGCGGCGCGGAGTTCCTCGACACGGTCGAGCTGCTCCCAGGTGAACCCGGGGAGCTCGCGGCCGAAGTGCCCGTACGTCGCGGTCTGCGCGTAGATCGGACGGAGCAGGTCGAGGTCGCGGATGATCGCGGCGGGACGCAGGTCGAACACCTGGCGGATCGCGGCCTCGATCGTGGCGTCGTCGACGTGCCCGGTGCCGAACGACTCGACGTACAGCCCGACGGGGGCGGCACGGCCGATCGCGTAGGCGACCTGGACCTCGAGCCGGTCGGCGAGGCCCGCGGCGACCGCGTTCTTCGCGACCCAGCGCAGGGCGTAGGCGGCCGAACGGTCGACCTTCGAGGGGTCCTTGCCGCTGAACGCGCCGCCGCCGTGCCGGGAGGCGCCGCCGTAGGTGTCGACGATGACCTTGCGCCCGGTGAGCCCGGCGTCGCCCTGAGGTCCACCGATCTCGAACCGGCCGGTCGGGTTCACGATGACGTCGACGTGCGACGAGTCGAGGTCCACCAGGTCGAGGACCGGGCGGATCACGTGCTCGGTGATGGCCGCGGTGAGTTCGTCGAGCGTGACGGAGGGCGCGTGCTGCGTGGAGAGCACGACGGTCTCGACGGTCTTCGGCACGACACCGTCGTACCCGACCGTCACCTGCGTCTTGCCGTCCGGGCGGAGGAAGGTCAGTTCGCCCGACTTGCGGACCGCTGCCAGCCGCTCGGCCAGACGGTGTGCGAGCCAGATCGCGACGGGCATGTACTCGGGCGTCTCGTTCGTCGCGAACCCGAACATGATGCCCTGGTCACCTGCGCCCTGACGGTCGAGCGGGTCCACGCCGGCGCCGGAGCGCGCGTCGAGGGACTCGTCGACACCCTGGGCGATGTCGGGCGACTGCGCACCGATGGAGACCTCGACGCCACAGGTGCGGCCGTCGAAGGAGACCTCGGAGGAGTTGTACCCGATGCCCGTGATGACGTCACGGACCAGCTTCGGGATCTCGACGTAACCGGAGGTCGTGACCTCACCGGCGACGTGCACCAGCCCGGTCGTGACCATCGTCTCGACGGCGACGCGCGCGTGCGGGTCCACCGTGAGCAGTGCGTCGAGGATCGTGTCCGAGATCTGGTCGCAGATCTTGTCGGGGTGCCCCTCGGTCACCGACTCGGACGTGAAGAGGCGCAGGTTGCTGCTCGTCACCGCGATCAGTCGGTGGGCTGCTGCTGCTTGGTGACGGTGAGCTTGTCCTCGTTGATCTCGTGCAGCGCGACGGACAGCGGCTTGTCGTCGATCGTCGAGTCGACCAGCGGGCCCACGTTGTCGAAGAGCGAGCCCTCGTGCAGGTCGGCGTAGTAGTCGTTGATCTGGCGAGCGCGCTTCGAGGCGAAGATGACGAGCGCGTACTTCGACTCCACCTTGGCGAGCAGGTCGTCGATGGGCGGGTCGATGATGCCCTGGGGGTTGGCCATGGTGTCTCCTGTCGACGGAAAGATCGGTCGCACCCGGCGGGGCGCAGGCGCGCCGGGCTAGGGCGCAGTGAACAAGTCTACGACCTCGCGTGCCGCAGTGCCGACATCGGAGTTCACGATGCGCACGTCGAACTCGTCCTGAGCGGCGAGTTCGACCTTCGCGGTGTCCAGTCGGCGGGCCTGTTCCTCGGCGGATTCGGTACCGCGGCCGATCAGTCGACGCACGAGTTCCTCCCACGACGGCGGCAGCAGGAACACGAGCACGGCCTCGGGCATGGCGTCGCGGACCTGACGGGCACCCTGCAGGTCGATCTCGAGCATCACCTTGTCGCCGGCGTCGAGCGCCCGGTCGATCGGTGGTCGGGGTGTGCCGTACCGGTACGAGTTGTGCACGGTGGCCCACTCGAGCAGCTCGCGGTCGCGGATCATCCGGTCGAACTCGGCGTCGTCCACGAAGTAGTAGTGCACGCCGTCGACCTCGCCGGGACGGGGCTTGCGGGTGGTCGCGGACACGCTGAGGTTGACGTCCGGGTACTGCTCGCGGATGAACGCGCTCACGGTGCCCTTGCCGACCGCGGTGGGTCCGGCGAGGACGACGAGCTTCGACGTGCCGCGCTTCCGGCCGCGGGCGGCGAGCCAGTCGGCCAGCTCCGATCGCTGCCGCGTGCCGAGGCCACCGAGGCGCTTCGACGGCGCGATCCGGAGGTCGCCCATGATCGACTCGGCACGTGCCGGACCGATGCCAGGAAGGCTCGTCAAGAGGTCGCGGACGCGCAGGGACTTCTCCGCCGGGGCGTCGGCGTCCGACCAGGCGAGCCGGGCGACCTCGAGTGCGGACCGCTCCCCCGAGGCGACGGCGGCCTTCACCGCTGCTCGGGCGCGTCGTGCTGCCACGGCAGCCGCTGCCGCTGCGACGCGGTCGACCTCCGGCGGGTTCCGGTGGGCGGGCAGGTCGTCACGGTCCGACGTCATGCGGCCGCCCCCAGTGCGGCGCGGATCCGGTCCGCACGGTCGGCGACGAGGGCCGCGACGCCGTCGGGCCCGTCCGACAGCAGGCCACGGGACTCGCTCACAAGCACCTGCTCGGCACGGGTGCCGTACAGCGCACGGAGGTCCTCGACGCGGGCGCCCTGGGCACCGAAGCCCGGGGCGAGGATCGGCGACGTGCCGATCGTGTCCGCGTCGATGCCGAAGTCGTCGAGGTCGAGGGTGGCGCCGAGCACGAGCCCGACGTCTCCGAGGGGCTGGTCGCCGCCGGCCCGGTTGTCGTCTGCCACGTCCAAGACGATACCGGCAGCCACGGACCGCCCAGCACGCGGGCCCTCGGCGAGGACGGCGGTCTGCAGCACGCGGGCCTCGGGGTTGCTCGTCGCCGCGAGCACGAAGACACCGGCGCCGTTCTCCCGTGCGACCGCGACCGTCCCCGCGAGGGACCCGTACCCGAGGTACGGCGAGACCGTCATCGCGTCGGCCGCGAACGGCCCGTCACGGTCCAGCCACGCGAGCGCGTAGTCGTCCCCCGTCGACCCGATGTCGCCGCGCTTGACGTCGGCGACGACCAGGAGGCCCGCATCGCGTGCCCGACGGATCGTCGCGTCGAGCGCACGGTAGCCCGCGACCCCCGCCGCCTCGAAGAAGGCGATCTGCGGCTTCACGATCGCGGCGCGGCCGGCGGCCGCGTCGACGAGGGTCGCGCCGAACGCGGTCAGGCCCTGCTCGTCGCGGCCGAGCCCCCACGCCGCCAAGGTGGCGGCGTGGGGGTCGATACCGACGCAGAGGGCGGAACGCGACCCGATGGCGGCGGCGAGCCGGACACCGAAGGAGGCCGTGCCTCTCCCCACCGGCACGGCCGGCCCGCCGCTGGCGCGTCGGTCCGGAACCGGCGGCGTAGGCCCTGGCTGGGTCGTGGCGCTCACCAGGTCGCGCGCTCCAGGGCGTAGTCCTGCAGGCTCCGCACGCTGTGCGGCGACCCGATCGTCTCGATCGCCGCGACCGCGGCCCCGAGCTGCGCGATCGTCGTGAAGATCGGCTTGTCCGCCGCGACCGTCGCCGCACGGATCTCGTACCCGTCCGCACGACCGGCGGCACCCGACGGCGTGTTGATGACGATGTCGACCTCGTCGCGGGCCAGCAGGTCGACGACGCTCTCGCCGCCCTCGCTGTACTTGCCGACGATCGTGACCTCGATGCCGTTGCGGCGGAGCACCTCGGCGGTGCCCTCGGTCGCGGTGATCGTGAAGCCGAGCTGCTGCAGGCGGTGGACCGGCAGGACGACCTGGCGCTTGTCGGTGTCGGCGACGCTCACGAACACGGTGCCGCTCGTCGGGAGTCCGCCGTACGCGGCCTCCTGCGACTTGAGGAACGCGCGCGGGAAGTCGCGGTCGATGCCCATGACCTCGCCGGTGGAGCGCATCTCCGGGCTGAGGACCGAGTCGACGACCTGACCCTCGCGGGTGCGGAAGCGACGGAACGGCAGCACCGCCTCCTTCACGGCGATCGGCGACTGCATCGGGACGAACGCACCGTCGCGGGCGGGCAGGAGCCCCTCGGTGACGAGCGCGTCGATCGTGGTGCCGGTCATCAGGCGGGCGGCCGCCTTGGCGAGCGGGATACCGAGCGCCTTCGAGACGAACGGCACGGTGCGACTGGCGCGCGGGTTGGCCTCGAGCACGTAGAGCACGCCCGCGCCGATGGCGAACTGCACGTTGAGCAGGCCCTGGACGCCGATGCCTCGCGCGATCTTCTCGGTCGCGTCGACGACGCCCTGGATCTCCGCACGGCCGAGACCGACGGGCGGCAGGGTGCAGGCGGAGTCGCCGGAGTGGATGCCGGCCTCCTCGAGGTGCTCCATGATGCCGCCGATGTAGAGCCGCTCACCGTCGTAGAGCGCGTCGACGTCGATCTCCACGGCGTCGTCGAGGAAGCGGTCGACGAGCAGCGGGAGGTCCGGGCCGATGATCGCCTGGTCGGCCATCCGGTCGAAGTAGTCGACGAGGGTGGCGGAGTCGTAGACGATCTCCATGCCGCGGCCGCCGAGCACGAAGGACGGACGCACGAGGACGGGGTAGCCGATCTCCTCGGCGACCGCGGTCGCGCTGGCGAGGTCGTGCGCCGTGCCGTTGCGGGGCGCGAGCAGGCCGGCCTCGTCGAGGATCACGGAGAACTGTCCGCGCTCCTCGGCGGAGTCGATCGCCGTCGGGCTGGTGCCGAGGATCGGGATGCCGGCGGCCTCGAGCGGCCTCGCGAGCCCGAGGGCCGTCTGGCCGCCGAGCTGCACGACGACCCCGACGAGCTCGCCGGACGCCGCTTCGGCCTCGATGACCTCGAGGACGTCCTCGGTGGTCAGCGGCTCGAAGTACAGGCGGTCGGAGGTGTCGTAGTCGGTGGACACCGTCTCCGGGTTGCAGTTGATCATGATCGTCTCGAACCCGGCGTCGCTCAGCGCGAAGGACGCGTGCACGCAGGAGTAGTCGAACTCGACGCCCTGGCCGATGCGGTTCGGGCCGGAGCCGAGGATGACGACCTTCTTGCGGTCGCTCGGGGCGACCTCGGTCTCGGCGTCGTACGACGAGTAGTGGTACGGCGTCAGGGCCGGGAACTCGCCGGCGCAGGTGTCGACGGTCTTGAACACGGGCCGGATGCCGAGCGCGTGGCGGGCGTCGCGGGCGTCCTGCTCGCTGATCCCGCGCAGCGCGGCGATCTGGATGTCACTGAAGCCGTGCTCCTTCGCCCAGCGGAGGGTGTCCGCGTCGAGGGTCTCGGCGTTCTTGACCTCGTCGGCGACCTCGTTGATCAGGACGATCTGGTCGATGAACCACGGGTCGATCTTGGTGGCCTCGAAGACCTCGTCCGCCGTGGCGCCGGCGACGAGCGCCTGCTGCACCGTGACGATGCGGCCGTCCGTCGGGATGGACGACTTCGCCAGCAGGGCGTCCTTGTCGAGCTCGGCCGCCGGGGTGTCCCAGTGGAACGACGAGCCGCGCTTCTCGAGCGACCGGAGCGACTTCTGCAGCGCCGTGGCGTAGTTGCGCCCGATCGCCATCGCCTCGCCGACGCTCTTCATCGTCGTGGTGAGGGTGGCGTCGGCGGCCGGGAACTTCTCGAACGCGAAGCGCGGTGTCTTCACGACGACGTAGTCGAGCGTCGGCTCGAAGCTCGCCGGGGTGACCCGGGTGATGTCGTTCTCGATCTCGTCGAGGCGGTACCCGATGGCGAGCTTCGCGGCGATCTTGGCGATCGGGAAGCCCGTCGCCTTCGACGCGAGGGCCGATGAGCGGGACACACGCGGGTTCATCTCGATGACGATGACGCGGCCGTTCGACGGGTCCACGGCGAACTGGATGTTGCAGCCACCGGTGTCGACACCGACGCGACGGATGATGTCGATGCCGATGTTCCGCATGTTCTGGTACTCGCGGTCGGTCAGCGTCAGCGCGGGAGCGACGGTGATCGAGTCACCCGTGTGGACACCCACCGGGTCGACGTTCTCGATGGAGCAGATCACGACGGTGTTGTCGTAGTTGTCCCGCATGAGCTCGAGCTCGTACTCCTTCCACCCGAGGATGGACTCCTCGAGCAGGACCTCCGTCGTCGGGCTGGACTGCAGCCCGTCACCGACGAAGCGGACGAGTTCCTCCTCGTTGTAGGCGAAGCCGGAACCGAGGCCGCCCATGGTGAAGGACGGGCGGACGACGAGCGGGTAGCCGAGGTCCTGGGCGAACTCCTTCGCCTCCTCGAGCGTGTGCGCGATGTGGCTGCGGGCCACGTCGGCGCCGGACTCGAGCACGAGCTCCTTGAAGAGCTGGCGGTCCTCGCCGCGCTGGATGGCGTCGACCTTGGCGCCGATGAGCTCCACGCCGTACTTGTCGAGGATGCCTTCCGCGTCGAGCTTGATCGCGGCGTTCAGGGCGGTCTGGCCACCGAGGGTCGGCAGCACGGCGTCCGGCTGCTCGATCTTGATGATCTCCTCGAGTGAGGCGCTCGTGATCGGCTCGATGTAGGTCGCGTCGGCGAAGTCCGGGTCGGTCATGATCGTCGCCGGGTTCGGGTTGACGAGGATCACGCGGACGCCCTCGGCACGGAGGACGCGGCACGCCTGGGTACCGGAGTAGTCG
>Ga0308167_1002818_pt1 | contig 15144 bp, 15 predicted proteins | sample PhyCR1_2_FD_202138 | JGI IMG/M metagenome (GOLD analysis project Ga0308167, IMG submission 202138) | Phyllosphere microbial communities from UC Gill Tract Community Farm, Albany, California, United States - DLSLRC.R1 | ecosystem: Host-associated > Plants > Phyllosphere > Unclassified | place... | reverse complement strand
GCTTTCCTCATTCAGTGTCAACCGTTTATTTCATCCGGTTGCCGCTGTTTTTAATCTTTCCGACCCGGTTACTTCGTGATGTTGTTCACGTTGTTCCCTGTCGATGGAGCGGCATTATAGGGAGTTCTCAGCAGGCCGCAAGGGCTAATTTTAAGAAAAATCACTGTTTGCTGCATTACACAGCAAACACACTGCTTATACCGTGTTTTACACAGATTTATCCACAGGGGCACAGGAATCTCAAATTTTGCGAGCGTCGCGCAATCGTTTTCGCTACAATTTCGCGCGTCAGTTTTCGCAGCCCTTTATGGGTAATAAATGAAATACCGGTTGCCGGAGGGGATTTGTCCGAGCTCAGTCCCGCGTTTTCTGCAAATTGCTCTCAATAATTTTCTCTATATAAAGAGAAGGAGAGAAGAAAAGCGTCACTGAACTCCGATAACGCTCTTTACTGCGACTCCAAAGCCAAGGATACAACCACCATGCAACAATCTCGTCCAATCCGCCGCGCCCTGCTCAGTGTTTCTGACAAAGCCGGTATCGTAGAATTCGCCCAGGCCCTGTCTTCGCGTGGCGTTGAATTACTTTCCACTGGCGGAACTGCCAGTCTGTTGGCTAAAGCCGGCCTGCCAGTCACTGAAGTGTCTGACTACACCGGTTTTCCGGAAATGATGGATGGACGCGTCAAAACTCTGCACCCGAAAGTTCACGGCGGCATTCTCGGTCGTCGCGGGAAAGATGATGAAATTATGGCGCAGCATTCTATTGCGCCAATCGACATGGTGGTCGTTAACCTTTATCCGTTCGCACAAACCGTCGCTCGCCCGGACTGTTCACTGGAAGATGCAGTAGAAAACATTGATATCGGTGGCCCGACAATGGTTCGCTCTGCGGCGAAGAACCACAAAGACGTCGCCATCGTGGTGAAGAGCAGCGACTACGCTTCTATTATAGAAGAGATGGATTCCAACAGCAGCTCGCTGACGCTGGCGACCCGTTTCAATCTGGCGATCAAAGCTTTCGAGCACACGGCCTCTTATGACGGCATGATTGCCAACTACTTCGGCACCATGGTGCCGGCTTATCACGGCGATACCGAATCCGCTTCCGGACAGTTCCCGCGCACACTGAATCTTAGCTATATAAAGAAACAAGATATGCGTTATGGCGAAAACAGCCATCAGAACGCGGCCTTCTATATAGAAGAGAACGTCAGCGAGGCTTCGGTTGCCACTTCTACCCAGCTTCAGGGCAAGGCGCTTTCTTATAACAACATTGCGGATACCGATGCCGCACTGGAATGTGTGAAAGAATTTGCTGAACCGGCCTGCGTCATCGTTAAACATGCCAATCCTTGCGGCGTGGCCATCGGTGACAGCATTCTGGCCGCTTACGAGCGCGCCTATCAGACTGACCCGACATCCGCTTTCGGCGGCATTATTGCCTTCAACCGTGAACTGGATGCCGAAACAGCAAAAGCCATCATCAGCCGTCAGTTTGTTGAAGTGATCATTGCGCCATCTGTCAGTGCCGAAGCTCTGGCCCTGACCGCAGCCAAACAAAACGTTCGCGTACTGACCTGCGGGCAATGGGAAGATCGTCAGAAAGCACTGGACTTCAAACGTGTTAATGGCGGCCTGCTGGTTCAGGATCGCGATTTGGGTATGGCTGATGCGGCTGATCTGCGTGTGGTTTCAGAGCGCCAGCCGACGGAGCAGGAACTCACAGATGCGCTGTTCTGCTGGAAAGTCGCAAAATTCGTGAAATCCAACGCCATTGTGTATGCACGTGACAAAATGACCATCGGTATCGGCGCTGGCCAGATGAGCCGCGTTTACTCCGCTAAAATTGCCGGTATTAAAGCCGCCGACGAAGGTCTGGAAGTCGCCGGTTCTGTCATGGCTTCTGATGCTTTCTTCCCGTTCCGCGACGGCATTGATGCAGCAGCAGCAGTAGGCATCACCTGCGTTATTCAGCCTGGCGGTTCTATCCGTGACGATGAAGTGATCGCCGCGGCAAACGAACACGGCATTGCGATGCTGTTCACCAACATGCGCCACTTCCGTCATTAATTTTCTTTTAGCGGGTGCGATGCGCCCGCTCACCGGAGTCTTCGAATGAATATTTTAATTATCGGTAACGGCGGGCGTGAACATGCACTGGCATGGAAGGCATCGCAGTCACCTCTGGCTGATAAAGTCTTTGTTGCGCCTGGCAATGCCGGTACCGCGCTGGAGCCGTTGCTGGAAAATGTGGACATCGCCGCCACTGACATCGCCGGTTTGCTGGCTTTCGCCAAAAGTCATGATATTGGCCTGACCATCGTTGGCCCTGAAGCGCCACTGGTAATTGGTGTGGTGGATGCTTTCCGCGCAGCCGGTCTGAAAATCTTTGGCCCAACGCAGGAAGCTGCGCAGCTGGAAGGTTCTAAAGCTTTCACTAAGGATTTCCTGGCTCGACATAACATCCCAAGCGCTGATTATCAGAACTTCACTGAAATCGAAGCTGCTCTGGCTTATCTGCGCAGCAAAGGCGCGCCGATAGTCATCAAAGCTGATGGTCTGGCAGCAGGTAAAGGCGTCATTGTTGCGATGACGTTGAAAGAAGCGGAAGACGCCGTTCACGACATGCTGGCAGGCAATGCTTTCGGCGATGCAGGCCATCGCATTGTTATTGAAGAATTCCTCGACGGCGAAGAAGCCAGTTTCATCGTTATGGTCGACGGCACCAATGTGCTGCCGATGGCGACCAGTCAGGATCACAAACGCGTGGGTGACGGCGACAGCGGCCCGAATACCGGCGGCATGGGCGCTTATTCTCCGGCGCCGGTAGTGACCGATGAAATTCATCAGCGCGTCATGGATCAGGTTATCTGGCCGACCGTTCGTGGGATGGCGGCAGAAAACAACACTTATACCGGTTTCCTGTATGCAGGTCTGATGATCTCAGCTGACGGGCAGCCAAAAGTGATCGAGTTCAACTGCCGTTTCGGCGATCCGGAGACTCAGCCGATCATGTTGCGTCTGCGTTCAGATCTTGTGGATCTTTGCCTCGCCGGTGCTGAAGGCCGTCTGGGCGATAAAACATCCGAGTGGGATCCGCGCCCGTCGCTGGGTGTCGTGCTCGCCGCGGGTGGCTATCCTGCCGATTACAAAACCGGAGACGTTATCCACGGTCTGCCGCTGGAAGAAGTGCCAGATGGCAAAGTCTTCCAGGCCGGAACCCGCTTGCAGGATGAACGTGTGGTAACGAATGGCGGCCGCGTATTGTGTGTGACGGCGTTGGGCAAAACCGTGGAAGCGGCTCAGGCACGCGCTTATGATTTAGCAAAAGATATTCACTGGGAAGGCAGCTTTTGCCGCAAAGACATCGGTTATCGCGCTATCGACCGCGAACGTAATCAGTAATTTTTTCCGTCCCGACGATCAACAAAGGCACGCTTCGGCGTGCCTTTTCTTTTATCAAAACGGGATCAGAGGTCAGACTCTTTCGGTTCCCATTTACAGAAATCTTCATTGGCGACCAGCAACAGCTCGTTGCCCTGCGGTGCCGTCAGCCAGGCTAGCCCCAGATTATCGTTACTGCGACTGGCTCGTTTCGCCAGCCAGACCTGTGAACGGACAGTGAGCGCCGGCGTCACTTGTTCACCTGCGCAGGTCGTTATGATGCCTTTGCGCCAGCGAGCCTGAACCAGGCGGACATTCCCTGCCTGCAGCGCATTGCTCAGGTCGAGGATTTTTGACGCTTCATATTTATAGCGTTCGATTTCATCAGAGGATAATTTTTCCCGACGCTCCGGGAGCTGTCGCTGCATGAAGCTGACATTGCCACCCTCGTCAAAACGCAGCATGACGCCCAAATCAGTTTTGGTGGCATGGGTTTCTTTAATCAGGTGCAATTGCCCCTGCTGGAATTCGTATCGGGTGATGATCGTATCGCCGCCGAAATAGGGGCTATAGACGTTAAGGATGGTTTGAGGCTCGTGCTGGGCGCTATCTTCGCGCCAAAGCCGGTTAATTCCCTGATCAGCAACATAACCGCTGGCAAAGAATAACTCAGGGCCTTTATCAGAACTACAACCCACCAGACCGAGCACCAGTAAACCTGCTACCAGCCTGGGGGTGATAAACTGAAGGGGCCTAAAAACCCCTCCGCTTATTCTTTTCACTGCAAGCAATTACTTAACAGCGTCTTTCAGAGCTTTACCAGAAACGAACGCAGGCACGTTTGCAGCTGCGATTTTGATTTCTTTACCAGTCTGTGGGTTACGACCAGTACGCTCGTTACGATGATTTACCTTGAAAGTCCCGAAACCAACCAATTGTACAGCATCACCTTCTTTCAGAGACTCGGTAATAGCAGACAGAGTAGATTCAAGAGCAACTTTGGCCTGTGCTTTGGAAAGATCAGCTTTGTCCGCAATTACATCAATCAGTTGAGTCTTGTTCATAAGTTATCCTTTACAGTGTGTTTATCGTTTGCAAAGCATCGAGTGCGACGGATATGCCGATTGACAGCACCCTCCTGCATACACGCACCGATAGCCACTTTTTTTACGCACCCCAAATGTAGACCAGACAGGGTGCGGATGTGAAGCCTTAAGGCACGACAAATCAGGCGTTAAATCACGTTTTCTTGCCTTATTGCGCTAAATTTATGCCGATGTTACTGACAGCGGCTTCACGCAGGTCAGAACGTAACCCTTTTATTAATTCCAGGTCACGCTCTTCACAGTCAGCCAACAGGCGAAAAATCTCCCATTGGATGTCCCATTCTTCTTCAACGGCAGGGATGACCTTGAGTTCTTCATCGGTCATTTCTTTACCTGCCTGAGTCATTTCCAGCATCGCGACAGTACGAATTGACGTCTCACTCACCGCAATCGCATGAGACAGCGTTTCGCCGCTCAGACGCGAATGAATCAGTTCGCCTAATGCAATACACGCATCAATCGCCGGATAAACCCCGTAGAGATCGTAATCATCGGAAGAAGGCACCGCTTCCTCCAGTTTTTCGAGCTGTGAGTCAAAATTGACCTTGGCGTCTTTTACCACCAGCGTTTCCCAGATTAAGTCCAGGATACGACGGTAAAGCTGTGCTTCGCCAAACCCGGTTTCCAGGCAAAATGCCTGATAGTTCGGGTACATGCGTTCGCACAAGCTCGCCATAAACGTCACGTGTTGCCAGCTTTCCAGCTTTTCGAGACGTAAATGAATTGGATTACGTAACATGAGTTGATCTCGTTAACTTTTCTGCGCGGGAGTTTACCTGAAATAAATCAATATCCCTATTCCTTGATTCCTAAAGATCATCACTCAAGCGTTGCCAGCGTTGAAACGACGCCCGGTTTGATGCCACGGCATCCGCCCAACGGGTCGGTTCCGGCAGCCGATATTGCCGCATGCATTGTTCCACCCAATAAAGAGAGGAGTCCATGCTGATCCGATTACCAGGCGAGATGAACAATGGATTACAGCGTAGCTTGCTTCGCCACACCCAGCCAATCTGTTCATCGCCTTCATACAGTCCCTGACTGCTGTGTAGCGCTTCACCTAACGCCAGGAACTGCCCGCATAAACGGCTTTTCGCCACACCAATGGTCGGCACGTCAATCATCAGGCCAAAATGACTGGCGACACCGAGCCGCCGCGGATGCGCGATCCCCTGCCCGTCAACCAGAACCAGATCAGGGTGCGATGAGATTTGCTGCCAGGCTTGTAAAAGTGCGGGGAGCTCACGGAAAGAAAGGAAACCAGGAATGTAGGGCATGACGGTCGGAATGCGGGCTATCTGGTATTCGACCAGCTCCAAAGTTGGATAACTCAGAACAGCGACCGCCGCGCGGGTGACTTCACCGCCCTGCTCAAACCCGACATCCACACCAGCGATCAACGACGGTGTGGTGAATTCAGGCGGATCCTGCAGTTCAATCTGATCTGCGAGGATCCGTTGCTCTTCACGTAACGCGCGCGTGTCGATCATAACGCCATGTTACTCGTGATACTGGCGGGACAGGCTGTGTACCGCTTCCACAAAAGCGCCCGCATTTTCTGGCGGAACGTCCTGGTGGATACCGTGGCCAAGATTAAATACATGGCCATTACCTTTGCCGAAACCAGCCAGAATGGTTTCCACTTCCTGCTCAATCCGCACCGGTGAGGCGTAAAGCATGGAAGGATCCATGTTGCCCTGAATCGCCACTTTGTCGCCAACCCGACGGCGCGCTTCAGCAATATCGGTGGTCCAGTCCAGACCCAGCGCGTCACAACCCGTTGCCGCCATCGCTTCCAGCCACTGGCCTCCGCCTTTGGTAAACAAGGTCACCGGCACACGGCGGCCTTCGTTTTCACGAATCAGGCCATCGACGATTTTGTGCATGTAGTTAAGAGAGAACTCGCGGTAATCGCGAGGTGTCAGCACGCCGCCCCAGGTGTCAAAAATCATCACCGACTGTGCGCCCGCTTTAATCTGAGCATTAAGGTAAAGAATGACGCTGTCGGCCACTTTATCCAGCAACAGGTGCAAGGTAGACGGATCGGCGTACATCATTTTTTTGATTTTGGTAAAGGCTTTGCTGCTACCGCCTTCAATCATATACGTCGCCAGAGTCCACGGGCTACCGGAGAAACCGATAAGCGGCACTTCACCTTTCAGGTTTTTACGGATGGTACGCACAGCGTTCATCACATAGCCCAGCTCCATTTCAGGATCCGGAACCGGCAGCTTTTCGACATCAGCACGATTGGTCAGTGGCGAAGAAAAACGCGGGCCTTCACCGGCTTCGAAATACAGCCCCAGCCCCATCGCATCAGGAATGGTCAGGATGTCGGAGAACAGGATCGCTGCATCCAGCGGATAGCGACGAAGCGGCTGTAAAGTCACCTCACAAGCCAGTTCGGCATTCTTACACAGCGACATAAAATCGCCGGCTTCAGCGCGGGTTTCTTTGTACTCCGGCAAATAACGGCCAGCCTGACGCATCATCCACACCGGTGTAATGTCCACTGGCTGACGTAACAAAGCACGCAGGTAACGGTCGTTTTTCAACTCATTCATTCTTGCTCTTTCCTTCAATATTCGGGCCGCCCGACAATCATATGACGGCATTCTATCACGCAAAACTGACGCTAGACCTCGTCGTCTTCGCTTTCTGCGCGGCACTGCGCAACTGTGTCTTCAATCAGACGGCGGGCAATCGTGCCGGGCGGTGGCAGCTGTGGCAGCTGGTCAAAGCGGTACCAGTCAGCGTTAAGCAGCTCTTTCGGGTCGTGTTTAATATCGCCGCTGTCGTAATCCGCCATAAATGCCATCATCAGCGAATTGGGGAACGGCCACGGTTGGGAACTGACGTAACGGACATTCTTCACGCGGATATTACTTTCTTCCATGACCTCGCGAGCCACGGTTTCTTCCAGTGTTTCACCGACTTCAACAAAGCCAGCCAGAACCGTGTGAATGCCATTACGATGACGGACGTGCTGCGCCAGCAAAATCTCATCACCTTTGCGGATTGCTACAATGATGCAGGGCGCAATCTGCGGGTAATAGCGTTCGCGGCAATTCCCGCAAAGTGCGGCCCACTCGGTCTTACTGACGTGCATTTCATGCCCGCAGTATCCGCAGAACTTATGAGAACGATAAAATTCTGACAGCTGCACGCCGCGCCCGACCAGCTGGAATAATCCGCGATCCTGATCCAGCAGCTGACGGGCAGAAACCATATGATTTGGCATTGTCTGACGGACCAGCCAGACAGGTTCACCCTGCCATTCGCCAATCTGACGCGCCGTTTTACCGGTCAGAGAGTATTGTGCGGCGCTGCCAAACGGCAGTTCGCCCTCAGGCAGCCACAGCTTGCCTTCCTGGCTGATAACCCACCAGCCGTTATGTTGCTCAGTAATCTGTAATTCCATAATTGTTGTTGCATAACCTCGTCGGGACTGACAATCTGAGTAAGATATTCACATATTAGTAACTTTTAGTTACTTTTTTATCGCTCACGGAGTCAACCATGCTAAATCGTCTGGAAAGACTGACCCAACGCGTTGGTGGCAGTAATGAGTTAGTGGATCAATGGCTGCACGCGCGCAAAGAGCTGCTGGTTTCGTACTGCACTTTGGTCGGCCTGAAACCCAATAAAGAAAAACATACCCCTCTCAACGAAAAAGCGCTGGATAACTTTTGCCATAACCTGGTGGACTATCTTTCTGCCGGTCATTTCCATCTGTATCAGCGGATCATTGATGAAGTCGAAGGTGCGAACAGTCCGATAAAATTGCAGGCTGCGAAAATATACCCTGCACTGGAGCTGAACACTGAAGCTATCATGGCTTTCCATGATAGTTACACTGAAAATGATATTGATGATGACAATGCTTTCGCATTTCATTATGCATTATCCGATGTAGGTGAAGCGTTGGATGCGCGTTTTCAGCTGGAAGATCAATTGATTATTCTGGCATTTGACCGCAGCAATCATGAAGAAAAACCCCCTGCAAATGAAGAACATCTCGCCAGACCGGCTTAACGCTTTGTCACATTAAAACTCAGCACCTGTTTGTGGTTTTAATTGTAGTTTTAGTTGTAGTTTCAAAAAACGCCTCCTATATTGAGGCTTCTTGTCGGAGTGCCTAGCGCATAATTTTCTCGCGAAGATTACGCCAGGCTGAGACCGTTAATTCGGGATCCGCGGAACCTGATCGGGTTAGTACCCGCGAAGGGAACAAGAGTAATGTTATGCGTTCAGCTCACTCTGGCATTCGCCTGCATCAGGCCGCCTGTGCTGCACCGCCCATTTTTACTCCTGCCGTAAACCTCCAGACAAGCAATTTTCCATCACGTTTTTTTGCGAGGAATTTGCTATGTCGAGTACCCAGAAACCCGTTATTTCCGAAAAGAAAGCGTCTAATCGCCGTGAACAACGTGCGCAGGCTCAGTCGTTTATCGACAGTTTGCAGGGCGAAGCCTTCCCCAATTCCCGCCGTATTTATCTTGAAGGTGACCGCAAAGATATTCGCGTGCCGATGCGTGAAATCCAGCTCAGCCCGACACTGGTCGGCGGTGGCAAAGATAATCCGCAGTTCGAAGAAAACGAAGCCATCCCTGTTTATGACACCGCCGGACCTTACGGGGATCCGTCAGCAGTTATCGACGTGCATACCGGTCTGGAAAAATTACGTGCCCGCTGGATAAAAGAGCGTGCGGACACAGAGGAACTCCCACAGGTCAGCTCCGGCTTTACCCAGCAACGGCTGGCGGACGAAGGGCTGGATCATCTGCGCTTCGAACATCTGCCACGTCCGCGTAAAGCCATGTCTGGCAAAAATGTTACGCAGCTGCATTACGCACGCAAAGGCACGATTACCCCGGAAATGGAGTTCATCGCCATTCGCGAAAACATGGGCCGCGAGCGGATCCGTGGCGAGATTTTGCGCCAGCAACACCCCGGTGAAAGCTTTGGTGCGCATTTGCCTGCCAATATCACCGCAGAGTTTGTGCGTCAGGAGGTCGCCGCCGGGCGAGCAATTATTCCTGCCAACATCAACCATCCTGAATCAGAGCCGATGATCATCGGGCGTAATTTCCTGGTGAAAGTGAACGCTAATATCGGCAACTCAGCGGTGACATCATCCATCGAAGAAGAAGTCGAGAAGCTGGTGTGGTCAACGCGCTGGGGCGCAGACACCGTGATGGATCTCTCCACCGGCCGTTATATTCATGAAACCCGCGAATGGATCCTGCGTAACAGCCCGGTGCCGATCGGCACGGTGCCGATTTATCAGGCGCTGGAAAAAGTGAACGGCGTGGCCGAAGACCTAAACTGGGAAATGTTCCGCGATACCTTGCTGGAACAGGCCGAGCAAGGCGTCGATTACTTCACCATTCATGCCGGTGTCTTGCTGCGTTACGTGCCGATGACGGCCAAACGTCTGACCGGCATTGTGTCGCGTGGTGGTTCGATTATGGCGAAATGGTGTCTGTCACATCATCGCGAAAGCTTCCTGTTTGAGCATTTTCGTGAAATTTGCGAAATCTGCGCCGCCTACGATGTCTCCCTTTCATTGGGCGACGGCTTACGTCCGGGCTCAATTCAGGATGCCAATGACGAAGCACAATTCGCTGAATTACGCACGCTGGGCGAACTGACCAAAATTGCCTGGGAATACGATGTGCAGGTGATGATCGAAGGTCCCGGGCATGTGCCGATGCAGATGATCCGACGCAACATGACCGAAGAACTCGAACACTGCCACGAAGCGCCGTTCTATACACTCGGCCCGCTGACCACCGATATCGCGCCGGGTTACGACCACTTCACCTCCGGTATTGGTGCGGCGATGATTGGATGGTTTGGCTGCGCCATGCTGTGTTATGTCACGCCAAAAGAGCATCTCGGCCTGCCGAACAAAGAAGACGTTAAGCAGGGTTTGATTACCTACAAAATCGCAGCACACGCCGCCGATTTAGCCAAAGGTCATCCGGGTGCGCAAATCCGCGATAACGCCATGTCCAAAGCGCGTTTTGAATTCCGCTGGGAAGACCAGTTCAATCTGGCTCTGGATCCGGCCACTGCCCGCGCTTACCACGATGAAACGCTGCCGCAGGAATCCGGCAAAGTTGCTCACTTCTGCTCGATGTGCGGTCCAAAATTCTGCTCAATGAAAATCACTCAGGAAGTTCGCGATTACGCCGCCGCGCTGGAAGCCAAAGCCCAGCCAATAGAACTCGTTGAATCCGGCATGGCGCAAATGTCGGCCGAATTCCGTTCACGCGGCAGCGAGCTTTATCACCCTGCCACGGAGATCAACAAATGAATCAGTCCGCTCAGCCCTTTCCTGCCGTTCCTTTTCACCTCGGTTTATATCCGGTCGTTGATACTGTGGAATGGATCGCCCGCCTGCTGGAAGCAGGGGTTAAAACGCTGCAACTGCGTGTAAAAGATTTACCCGATGAAGAAGTCGAGCCAGCAATAATCGAGGCCATCGCGCTGGGGAGAAAATATCAGGCGCGGTTATTCATCAACGATTACTGGCGTCTGGCGGTAAAACATCAGGCTTATGGCGTGCATCTGGGTCAGGAAGATCTGGATACTGCCGATCTTGCGGTAATCCGTCAGGCAGGTTTACGACTGGGCGTTTCCACCCATGACGATACTGAAATGGCACGCGCTGTCGCCGTGAATCCTTCATATATCGCACTCGGACATATCTTCCCGACGCAGACCAAGGACATGCCGTCAGCCCCCCAGGGTCTGGAAGAACTTTCCCGACATATTAAGCAACTCGACGGAAGATTCCCGACGGTAGCTATTGGCGGGATCAGCATTGAACGCGCGCCGTCGGTTCTCGATTGCGGCGTCGGCAGCATTGCCGTGGTCAGCGCCATTACGCAGGCAGCGGACTGGCGTGCCGCTACCGCCGAACTGCTGGCTTTATGCGCCAGCAAGGTGCCGGAAGATGCTTAACGACCAGGAGTTCTTAAGATATAGCCGGCAATTGTTGCTGGAAGACATCGGTACTAAAGGGCAGGAGCAATTAACTAATTCCAAAGTGTTGATTGTCGGGCTCGGCGGTTTAGGCTCCCCTGCTGCGCTGTATTTGGCAGCCGCCGGAGTTGGCAAACTCTTACTCGCTGATGACGATAAATTGCATATATCTAATTTACAAAGACAGATTTTATATCGTACGAATGACATAGGACAAAATAAGGCCAATCTGGCGAAGTGCCATTTGCAGTCCTTAACTCCGCAGCTCGACTGCATCGCCATTCACCTGCGTCTTCAAGAAGATTTGCTTACTCAGGCTGTTTTAACGGCCGATCTAATTTTGGATTGCAGCGATAATATGGCCACTCGCCATGCAGTAAATGCCGCTTGTATCGCAGCTAGCAAACCTTTGATTAGTGGAAGCGCCATTGGTTTTAGTGGTCAGCTGCTGGTAATTGAACCACCTTACTCTCAAGGCTGTTACGCCTGCCTCTACCCTGAAAAAATAGAACCTCAACGCAACTGCCGAAGCGCTGGAATACTCGGCCCCGTGGTCGGAGTGATCGGTACACTACAAGCGCTGGAAGCAATAAAAATGCTAGTCGGAATGCCTTCATCCTTAAGCGGCAAACTGCGGCTGTTCGACGGAAAAACACAAAACTGGCGTTCGCTGCAACTCACGCGATCGTCAAGCTGTGCCGTCTGCGGAGGCCACGCGTGAACATTCTGGTTAATGATGAATCTCACCACTTCAGTCAACCGCTCACGTTACTTGCCCTGCTCGATGAACTGGCGTTAAAGCCAGCAGGCAGCGCGCTGGCAGTTAATCAGGTCATTATTCCCCGTGATAACTGGCCTGCTCACTTGCTGGAAGACGGCAATGAGATTTTGCTCTTTCAGGCGATAGCCGGAGGCTGACATGTTAAAAATTGCTGATACCACATTCACATCGCACCTTTTTACAGGTACGGGAAAATTCGCCAGTCCGGCATTGATGCAACAGGCGCTGGCAGCATCCGGCTCTCAGCTGGTGACCATGGCGATGAAGCGGGTCGATCTGCGCCGCGGGGGAGACGATATTTTGTCTCCCCTGCAGCAACTCGGCGTGCGTTTGCTGCCGAATACTTCAGGGGCTAAAACGGCGGAAGAAGCGGTGTTTGCCGCGCAACTGGCAAGAGAAGCGCTGGGAACAAACTGGGTGAAACTCGAAATTCACCCGGATGTAAAATATCTGCTGCCTGATGCCGTTGAAACGTTGAAAGCCGCAGAGATTCTGGTGAAACAAGGCTTCGTGGTTCTGCCGTATTGCAGCGCGGATCCGGTGCTGTGTAAGCGTCTGGAGGAAGCGGGTTGCGCAGCGGTCATGCCGCTGGGTGCGCCAATCGGTTCCAATCAGGGGCTGCAAACCCGCGAGTTTCTGCAAATCATCATCGAACAGGCGCGTATTCCTGTGGTGGTGGATGCCGGTATTGGCGCGCCGAGCCAGGCCGCGCAAGCGCTGGAAATGGGCGCCGATGCTGTGCTGGTCAATACCGCGATTGCCGTCGCGGGCGATCCGGTAGAGATGGCTACCGCATTCCGCCTCGCGGTTCAGGCCGGAGTCATTGCCCGCCAGAGTGGTTTAGGCGGCAGACAGCGACACGCCAGTGCATCGAGCCCGCTGACCGGTTTTCTCAATACCTCACAGGCGACGTCATGAGCAGCTTTACGGATGTCTGGTCTGCGCTGAACTGGGATGACCTTTCGCTGCGCATTAACAGTAAAACAACACGTGACGTCGAACGGGCGCTCAGCCGGAATAAAATCGACCGTGAGGATTTTATGGCGTTAATTTCTCCGGCGGCGCTGCCTTATCTGGAACCCATGGCGCAGCGGGCTCAACAACTCACGCGCCAGCGCTTCGGCAACACGGTGAATTTCTTCGCACCGCTGTATTTATCCAATCTTTGCGCCAACGAATGTACTTATTGCGGCTTTTCGATGAGCAATAAAATCAAACGTAAAACGCTGGATAAGGATGAAATCGGGCGGGAATGCGAAGCGCTGAATGCGCTTGGCTTCAAACATCTGTTGCTGGTCACCGGCGAACACAAAGGGAAAGTTGGCATGGACTATTTTCGCCGTCACTTCCCGGCGATCAGAAACCATTTTGATTCGCTGATGATTGAAGTTCAGCCGCTGCAACAGGAAGAATATGCTGAGCTGAAAACGCTGGGACTGGATGGCGTGCTGGTTTATCAGGAAACCTATCACGCGCCGACGTATGCATTACATCATCTGCGAGGCCAGAAACAGGATTTCTTCTGGCGACTGGAAACACCAGACCGGCTCGGACGAGCGGGAATTGATAAAATCGGGCTGGGTGCACTGTTCGGACTTTCAGGAAACTGGCGGACTGACAGTTATATGGTGGCCGAGCATTTGCTGTATCTGCAACAAACTTACTGGCAAAGCCGTTATTCGGTGGCGTTTCCGAGATTGCGTCCTTGCGCCGGTGGAATAGAACCGGCGTCATTGCTGGAAGAAAATCAGCTTGTTCAGCTGATATGCGCTTTCAGAATGCTGGCACCGGATGTCGAGCTTTCACTGTCTACACGCGAATCACCTTATTTCCGCGATCACGTCATTCCGCTGGCGATCAACACCGTCAGTGCCGGATCTAAAACACAGCCCGGCGGCTATGCTGACGATCATCCGGAGCTTGAGCAATTTGCTCCGCACGATAACCGATCGCCACAACGCGTTGCGCAAGCATTAACGCAAGCCGGGCTTCAGCCGGTGTGGAAAGACTGGGACAGTTTTTTGGGGCGCGTCTCGCAGGAAAATGTCGGTGGATGGCAAACCGGTAAACTCTCAGGAATGCAGATTCCATAAAATGATTTTGCCCCTCGCGCCAGCAGGCCGGGGGCATTACTGTGCTTTTGCCGCTGCACATTCGCAGATGGCCGGCGCCACTCATCCCGGCGCTGCTTCCAAATAGCCGGAACAGGTTATCGTCCAGTTCCCTGTTCCGGCTCCTCTTTCTCAGCATTATCAATTCCCAGATTTCAGGCAAAAAAAAACCGCCCCCGAAGGAGCGGTTTTATGCGTTTCGACAGAAGACGATTAATCGTCGCTGTTACCGAAACCTGCGTTCAGCAGTTCAGCCAGGTTAGCCGTTGCTTCATCCGCGCTGACTTGCGGTACAACTGGCACTTCGCCCTGAGCTTTACGGCGTGCACGATCCTGGTGATAAGCGTAACCGGTACCGGCTGGGATCAGACGGCCAACGATAACGTTCTCTTTCAGGCCACGCAGTTCATCACGTTTACCGGCAACAGCCGCTTCGGTAAGAACGCGCGTGGTTTCCTGGAACGACGCAGCAGAGATGAAGGATTCGGTCGCCAGGGATGCCTTGGTGATACCGAGCAGGTCACGGCTGAATGTTGCCGTGATTTTGCCTTCAGCTTCCAGCTTACGGTTAGCGATTTTAACGCGAGACATTTCTGCCTGCTCGCCTTCCAGGAAGTCAGTGCCACCAGCGCTAACGATGGTGCCTTTACGCAGCATCTGACGAACGATAACTTCGATGTGCTTATCGTTAATCTTAACGCCTTGCAGACGGTAAACTTCCTGCACTTCGTTGGTGATGTAGCGGGTAACCGCATGCACGCCACGCA
>Ga0308167_1002812_pt1 | contig 15162 bp, 17 predicted proteins | sample PhyCR1_2_FD_202138 | JGI IMG/M metagenome (GOLD analysis project Ga0308167, IMG submission 202138) | Phyllosphere microbial communities from UC Gill Tract Community Farm, Albany, California, United States - DLSLRC.R1 | ecosystem: Host-associated > Plants > Phyllosphere > Unclassified | place... | reverse complement strand
GTCGGGTCAGCGCCACGACGCTCACGACGAGCGCGACGGCGCCGAGCGCGAGACCGCCGATGCCGAGGCCCACGGCGACCGAGTCCGAGGCGGAGCCGGCGTCGCCGGACGACGAGTCGTCGCCCGCGGCGACGGCGGCGCCGTCAGCGCTGCCCGACATGTCGTGGCCGCCGTGCTCGTCGGCGGGCGGGGCGTCCTCGACGTACAGCACCGGGGCCGGGAACTCCGGCTCCTCGCCCGAGGCCGGAGTCTCGTCCGCCCAGTCGACGACCGAGCCGTCCGAGTAGGTCTGGTGGGCGGGCAACGTGATCGACCCGGTCTCGGGCACCGCTCCTGCGGAGATGACGAACTGCTGGAACTCCCCCGGGCCGACCTGGGTGCCGGGGTCGGCCGTCCAGGTGACCTCGGTTGGCGCCTCCGTCACGGTCGCGCCGTCGAGCTCGACGGGCTCGGGGAGGGCGCTCGTGGTGACGACCGTCGTCCAGCCGGGCAGCGGCTGGTAGGTGACCGACGTGAAGGGCGTGTCGGTCGGGAGGTCGACGGTGAGGCCGACCGTCCCGGCCGTGGCCGACTCGGTGGGCACCTTGAACGTGAGGGTGGCGTACGAGCCGGGGTCGACCTGGGCCGGGTTGACGCGCACGTGCGCCGACGCCGCCAGGGGCGCGGCGAGCGTGAGCAGGGCCGCGGCGCCGAGGGCTGCGGCGACGCGGGCTGCGGCGACGCGGGCGGCGGCGGCCGGACGCGAGGAGGAGCGGGTGGTGGTCATGGTGGTGGTCCTGTCTGGCCGCGCGGCGGCGGCCGTGTCGTCTGGTCTGGGCCTCGTCGTCGGGCGGACGGCGGGCCGGGGCACCGGCGTCGGGAGTCGACGCCGGAGCGGTGGTCAGACGGGCAGGGGCGGACCGCGGAGGGGCCTCGCGCCGATCGCCCGGAGGGGCGGCGCACGCCGGCCGGGCAGGGCGAGGACGGGACGGAGGCGCGGGCCCGTGCTCACGGGCGGCACGGCCCCGGAGAGAGCGCGACGGACGCGGGCGAGGCCGTGGGCGGCCACGACGGCCAGGCGCTCGAGGCAGTGGGCGCCCCAGCGCAGCCCGACCGCGGTGACGAGCGCGGCGGCCGCGTGCGCGGCCCACATGAGCCCGCCGGCCATCGCCATGTGGTGCCCGTCGGGCGCAGCGAGCACGTCGGACGCGCCGGCCGTGACGACCAGGGGCGAGTGGTGCCCTCCCACGGACGAGGCGCCGGAGCCCGCGGCGGCACCCAGCGAGAACAGGAGGTGGAACGCGAGCTGGCTGGCGGCGACCGACACGGCGAGCCGGAGCAGCGAGGCCCGACGGCCAGTCAATGCGATGCAGAGGGGCACCGAGAAGGCGAGCGCGAGCACCACCCCGAGCGTGCCGGGCTCGGCACCGCCGCCCGCGACGTGCGAGAAAGCGGCGACGACGACGGAGAAGCCGGCGGTCAGCCAGCCGCGGACGAACCGCGTCCATCTCGGGGCCATGGCGCTCTCTCGGGGTCGGGGACGGTCGCGCCAGTTTACCGGCGGCCGGGGTCGGCCACGGGCCGGGACGGGACAGGTCCGTCGACGCCGAGCGACCTCTCCTGCCCGTCGTGGCGGGGAGGCAGGCGAGGGCTGCAGACGGGGCCGCCGCGGCCGGTGGCCGAGGTCGTCGAGGGTCCCTCCGACTGCGCACTGAGCACCGACGCCTGGATCGTGCCTGATCCGTGCGCCGCGCCGCCGGCCCCGCGGCCTGGCCGGTGACCCCGTGCGGCAAGACGCCGCCCGGCCCGGACGGCCTCGACCGCGCCTGCGTGTACGCGGTCGACCCGCCGGTCCCGGACCCCGCGGTGCCCACCGACAGCCCGTTCGGCGCCGGCGCCGGGTCAGGGTCCGCGGCGGCGCCGGGCACGATCTCGAAGTCGGTCACGAGCGGGACCTTCACGCGAGTCGTGTCGCTCGCGGACGGAGTCGGGTCCCGGCTGGTGCTCGCCGCGGGGCAGCCGTCGACGCCCGGGCTCGAGCGGTGCGACGCGACCGCGACGTCGTTCGTGACGCTCCCCGACCACGCGGCGGGCGCCTCCCTGTCCTCGGACCCGCTGCTCACCGCCGAGCTGGACGGCTGCGGGCGGCTGCTGACGAGCGACGGAGGCGCGAGGCCGCTCCCCGAGGACCTCGCGGCGGCGCTGCGCGGCTGACCGGACCGGCGGACGTGCCGGTCGACCGGACCGACCGACGTGCTGGTCGCCTCAGCGCCCGGGCGTCGGCCCCGCCAGGATCTGCTGCGCGCGGTGGGTGAGCTCGGGGTCGACGACGATCTGGTAGCTGCGCGCCAGCACCTGGTGGGTCGAGGTGAAGTCGCGGCGGCGCCGGCTGATCGCGAAGCTGGCGAGCCCGTAGAGCATGCCGAAGCCGGCGCCGATCAGCGACGCCGCGAGGATCGTCGCGACGGAGGCGGTGTCGGGCGAGAAGAGGAGCATGACGGCCCCGAAGAAGACGCCGATCCAGAGGCCCGTGACGGCGCCGGCCAGCGCCGCACGGCCGTAGGTCAGCCGGCCGGTGACCCGCTCGACCGTGGTGAGCTCGTTGCCGATGATGGCGAGCTGCTTGATGGGGAAGTCGGCGTGCGAGAGGCGCTCGACGACGGCCTGGGCCTCGGGGTAGCTGGCGTACGTCCCGAGGACGTCGCCGCGGGGCAGGGTCGGGACGCTCGGCGCTCGGCGGCCCCACGGGCTCGGGTTCGTCATGAGAGCAGTGAAACACGTCGGCATGGACGGCAGCACGCGGCGCGGTCGGGCTGAGCGACTAACTTGGAGGCGTGAGCGCCACCAGAGTCTTCGTCGCCCGTCTCGCCGGGTGCTCCGTCTTCGACCCCGCCGGCGACAAGGTCGGCAAGGTGAGGGACGTCCTCGTCGTCTACCGCCGTGAGGACCCGCCGCGGGTCGTCGGCCTGATCGTCGAGGTGCCCGGCAAGCGCCGCGTCTTCGTCAGCATCGGCCGCGTCACGAGCATCGGCTCGGGGCAGATCATCACGAGCGGCACGATCACCCTGCGTCGCTTCGAGCAGCGCGGCGGCGAGACCCGCGTCATCGCCGAGATGCTCGGCCGACGGGTCTCCCTGCGCCGGGACGGCGGCCGCGCCGTGGTCGAGGACGTCGCGATCGACGAGGTCAGCGAGGGCGACTGGGAGATCGGCCAGCTGTTCCTGCGCCGCCCGAAGACCACGCCGTCGCCCTTCGGCAAGGGCCCCACCGCGTTCGCCACGTGGGACGAGGTCGTCGAGGAGAACGAGCCCGGCGAGGCCCAGAGCGCCGAGCACCTCATCGCCGCCTACTCCGACCTCGTGCCCGCCGACCTCGCGAACACGCTGCTCGACCTGACCCCCGAGCGACGCCTCGAGGTGGCCTCCGAGCTGTCCGACGACCGCCTGGCCGACGTGCTCGAGGAGCTGCCGGAGGACGAGCAGGTCGAGATCTTCTCCCAGCTCGACGACCAGCGCGCCGCGGGCGTGCTCGACCAGATGCAGCCCGACGACGCCGCCGACCTCATGTCCCAGCTGGGCGACGAGCGCAAGGAGCAGCTGCTCCAGCTGATGGAGCCCGCGGAGGCGGACGACGTCCGCATGCTGCTCAGCTACGACGCCGACACGGCCGGCGGCCTGATGACCACCGAGCCGGTGATCGTCTCGGCCGACGCGACGGTGGCCGAGGGCCTCGCCCTCATCCGGCGCCACGAGCTGGCGCCGGCGCTCGGGGCCGCGGTCTGCGTCACGCTGCCGCCGTACGAGCCGCCGACCGGTCGGTTCCTCGGCATGGTGCACTTCCAGCGGATGCTCCGCTACCCGCCCAACGAGCGCCTCGGCACGCTGCTCGACCAGCAGCTCGAACCGGTCCGCGTCGACGCGACGGCCCTCGAGGTGACGCGGGTCATGGCGACGTACAACCTCGTCAGCGTGCCCGTCGTCGACGCCGCCCACCGGCTCGTCGGGGTGGTGACCATCGACGACGTCCTGGACCACGTGCTGCCCGACGACTGGCGCAGCAACGACCAGGACAGACCGCTCAGCCGTTCCCGGGCGCGTGCCCGCCGCGCCCCCCTGACCACGACCCCGACGACGACCCCGAGGAGGACCACCGGTGGCACGCGATAACCGGAGCACCGTCCGACTCGACTCGCCCAAGGGCCTCCGCACCCGGGTGCTGCCGGGGCGGCGCCGTGCCGGACGCGACCGCTTCGGCCGTGCCACGGAGGCGATCGCCCGCGCCATGGGCACGCCGCAGTTCCTGATCGCCCTGACGGCGTTCTGCGTGCTGTGGATGGTCTACAACACGACGGCGCCCGACTCGATCCGCTTCGACAGCGCCGCGATCGGCTTCACGGCGCTGACACTGATCCTCTCGCTGCAGGCCTCGTACGCCGCGCCCCTGATCCTCCTCGCGCAGAACCGCCAGGACGACCGCGACCGCGTCCAGTTCGAGCAGGACCGCCAGCGGGCCGAGCGCAACCTCGCCGACACCGAGTACCTCGCCCGCGAGGTCGTGGCGCTTCGGATCGCGATCCGCGACATGGCCAGCAAGGACTTCATCCGGGCCGAGCTGAGGGGGCTGCTCGACGAGATGGACCGTCGGGACGAGGAGGCGGCTGCAGCGGCGGCCGCGACGGACGACGCGCCCCGTGGCTGACACCGCTGCCGCAGACGCGGGCACCGCCGCGGCGCGCGTGTGGACGGCGCTGGGATCGGTGCTCGACCCCGAGATCCGCCGACCGGTCACCGAGCTGGACATGATCGGCGACGTGTCGGTCGACGCGGCGGGCGCGGCGACGGTCTCGGTCAAGCTGACCATCGTGGGCTGCCCCGCGGCCGACACGATCGAGCGCGACGTGCGGGCCGCGACGGCCTCGGTCGACGGCGTCACGGACGTGACGGTCGACGTCACCGTCATGACGAAGGAGGAGCGGCACGCGCTGACCGAGAAGCTCCGGGCCGGCCGGGGCGCCCGCGTGCAGCAGTTCGGACCGGACTCGCTCACCCGCGTCATCGCGGTCACCAGCGGCAAGGGAGGCGTGGGCAAGTCGACCGTGACCGCCAACCTCGCCGTCGCGCTCGCGGCCCGCGGCCTGTCGGTCGGCATCGTCGACGCCGACGTCTACGGCTTCAGCATCCCGGGCCTCCTCGGCCTGGTCGGTCCGGACGGCGCCGCCGTCAAGCCCACGCAGGTCGACGACATGATCCTGCCCCCCGTGGCCCACGGGGTGAAGGTGATCTCGATCGGCATGTTCGTCGACGACTCGTCCGTCGCGGTGGCCTGGCGCGGCCCGATGCTGCACCGCACCATCCAGCAGTTCCTCACGGACGTGTTCTTCGGCGACCTCGACGTGCTGCTGCTCGACCTGCCGCCCGGCACGGGCGACGTCGCGATCTCGGTCGGGCAGCTGCTGCCCCACGCCGAGGTGCTGGTCGTGACGACGCCGCAGCCCGCGGCGGCCGACGTCGCCGAGCGCAGCGGCGTCGTGGCTCGCCAGACCGGCCAGCGCCTCCTCGGGGTGGTCGAGAACATGGCGGGACTCGCCCAGCCCGACGGCACCGTGCTCGAGTTGTTCGGCACCGGAGGCGGCGCCGAGACCGCACGCCGCCTCTCGGCCGGGCAGGAGGCCGACGTGCCGCTGCTCGCCAGCGTGCCGCTCAGCCTCGGGCTGCGCGAGGGCGGCGACCTCGGCGCCCCGGTCGTGGTCGCCGCTCCGGACGACCCGGCGGCACGCGTCATCGACGCGCTCGCGGGCACCCTCGCGGTGCGGCCGCGGAGCCTCGTCGGCCGTCGGCTGGGCCTCAGCGTCAGCTGACGCGTCGGCGGACGGCATCCGGGTGCACGAGAGGCCCCCGTGCAGGTGCACGGGGGCCTCTCGGGTGTCTCGTCTGATCGTCTCTCGCGGACGGTCGCGCTCAGGAGGAGACGCGACCGGCCCGCCTGCACGTCATCGGTTCCAGCACGGACCGGTGACGCGGGGAGGCGACGACGAGTCGACTAGGACCAGCGCGTGAAGGTGCGGGTCGGGATGGCGTGGTAGCCGTCACGGGCGACCGCGACGACGGATCCGACGATGCCGATGCTCGCGGCGACGGCCAGGACGATGATTCCGATGAACATGTTCTTCTCTTTGTCTGCGCTGTCGCGCGGTGTGGGCAGGACGATCGACCGCCTCCTGGACCGGGTCGTGCAGGGCACGACGACAGGTCTCGTAGGCGGTCGGTCAGCCTCGTTGCGGATGCTCGGGACCAGGTCGACCGAGCGGAGAGGGCATGGGGTCCCTCTGATGACAAGGTCAAGTCTGCGCCCTCACAAAGGGAAGCACAACCATGCTTTTCTACCGTGACACCGTAGAATCACTACATGGACGTGAAGAGGCTCGAGCTGCTCCGTGAACTCGCCGAGCGGGGCAGCATCGCCGCCGTCGCCAAGGCGACGCACCGCACACCGTCGGCCGTCTCGCAGCAGCTGAAGGTGCTCGAGAAGGAGGCCGGGGTCGCCCTGACCGAGCGGGTGGGCCGAGGGGTCGTCCTGACGGGCTCGGGCCGCGTCCTCGCCCAGACCGCCACCGACGTGGCCGTGGCCCTCGAGCGAGCCCAGGCCGTCTGGGCCGACTTCGTCGCGACGCCCCAGGGCGAGGTCACCCTCGCGACCTTCCCCACCGGCGGGCAGATGCTGCTGCCGGGCCTGCTCCGGACCATCGCCGAGACGCCGGGGCTCACGGTCGTGGCGACCGACCACGACCCGTCGATCCTCGAGTTCGCCGACCTCGCCGCCGACCACGACGTCGTCGTCGCGCACTCCCCCGACGGACGCGCCTGGCGGGGGCGCGGGCTCGTGACGGTCCCGCTGCTCACCGAGCCCCTCGACGTGGCGCTGCCGGCCGACCACCGCCTCGCGGGACGAGCCTCGCTCTCGCCGGGCGACCTCGAGGGCGAGACGTGGATCGGGGTCCCGACCGACTTCCCGTTCGAGTGGGTCTACCGCGAGATCGAGCGCGTCACGGGAAGCCCCGTGCGCGTCGCCCAGCGCTTCAGCGACACCAAGGTGACCGAGTCGCTGGTGGGCGCCGGCCTCGGCATCGCCGTGCTGCCGCGGTTCACCGCGAAGGAGGCGCGGGACGACATGGTCCTGCTGCCCCTCGAGAGCATCCGCGCCGTCCGCTACGTCTCGGTGCTGATGCGCCGCGACCGCGCGGAGCGGCCGTCCGTCCGCCGCGTCGTCGACGCCCTGCGCGCGGAGGCCTCGCGGGTCGCCGCGCTGCACGGCGGGGTCTGACGGGCTGCCGCGGAGCCGGAGCGGCGCGACCAGGAGAGGGGCAGGGCTAGGTCGCCTCGGCGTCCCACGGGGGGACCTCGCCGACGGCCAGCGGCTCGGGCGCCGGCCGTGGGCCGCCGCCGGGGAGCCCGACCGACACGGCAGCCGCCGTCGCCGGGGCCATCGCGCCCGACACGGGCTTGGTGGCCGCCTCAGGGGCGTCGAGGAGGGCATCGCGGATGATGCGCCGCGGGTCGTACTGCCGCGGGTCGAGCTTCTGCCACTCGACCTCGTCGAACTCGGGGCCCATCTCGTCGCGCATGCGGGCCTTGGCGCCGTTCGCCATGTCGCGCAGGCTGCGGACGAGCTGGGCCAGCTTCGAGGCGTAGCCGGGCAGGCGCTCGGGGCCGAGGAGGAAGACGGCGAGCACGCCGATCACCAGGAGCTTGTCGAACGTCAGACCGAACAGGGACACGCATGCAGACTAACGTCTGCCCCCGACAGCCAGCCCCTAGGCTTGGGCACCGAGGAGTGAGTGTGTCGCAGATCGAATCGAGCTGGAAGTTCGCGGAAGAACTCGTGACGGAGAGCGGACCGCTGGCGGAGGCTCGGCAGCACTCGCTCGAGGTCGGGGTCGAGGCCGTGTCCCCCGCCGTCGGCGCGCAGCTGGCCGTCGCCACCGCCTCGTCGCGGGCCCGCAGCATCATCGAGATCGGCACCGGGGTCGGCGTCAGCGGCCTCTGGCTGCTCGCCGGTGCGCCCGACGCGACCCTCACCTCCATCGACCGCGAGATCGAGCACCAGCAGGCGGCGCGCGACGCCTACCTGCGCGGCGGCGTGCCCGCCGCCCGGGTGCGCCTGATCACCGGCCGGGCCGCCGAGGTGCTGCCGCGCATGAACGAGAACAGCTACGACGTCGTCTTCGTCGACGCCGACCCCGGCTCCGTCATCGAGTACGTCGAGCACGGGCTCCGGATGGCCCGCCCCGGCGGCCTCGTGCTCGTCGCGCACGCGCTGTGGCACGGTGCGGTCGCCAACCCGGCGAGGCGCGACGCGACGACGACGGGGTTCCGCACCCTGCTCACCGAGGTCTCGACCTCGCCCGCCGTGATCAGCTCGCTGTCGACGGCCGGCGACGGCCTCCTCCAGCTCGTCAAGCGCTGACGGCCCCGAGCCCGGCGCAGGGCGTCCGGACACACGCCGCAGGACGTCCGGACACACGCCGACGCCCCGCCGGCCTGGGGCCGACGGGGCGTCGAGGGTGATGCGGGAGGTCGTGCCTAGTCGCCGACGACGTTCGCCAGCGCGTCGTGGAGCTCTCGTGCTTCGTCGTCGTTGACCGACACCACGAGGCGGCCGCCACCTTCGAGCGGAACACGCACGATGATGAGACGGCCCTCCTTCACGGCCTCCATAGGCCCGTCGCCGGTCCTCGGCTTCATGGCTGCCATCAGATAGTCCCCTTTCGCGAAGATTCAGATCCCATTATCTGTGATTCTGCGGCTGACACCTAAACAAGAGGAGGCGTCACCCGGCTCACGGGGGCGTCCAGTCGTACCCGTCCACCCACCAGCACCAGTCGATCCAGAGCCACTGGCCCGCCACGGCGAGCAGCACGATCCCGATCCGCCAGACCCTCGAGCGTGGCAGGGCGAGCACGCCGAGCAGCGGGAACAGCGGCATCAGCAGACGCCAGGTGCTCGACTGCGGGAAGAACACGGCGAGCAGGTAGAGCGCGTAGGCGAGGCTCCAGAGCCGCAGGTCGACGCCGAGTCGTCGTCCCCACGGGCCCAGCAAGAGCACCGCGAGGGCGATCAGCGAGATCACCAGCAGAGCCACCCCCAGACCACCCGGGAACCACCAGTTCGCACCCTCGATCCAGGGCGTGAACGGCACCAGCGGGCCGTAGCCGATGTACGCCGACCGCCAGGCGAGCTCCGTCTCGGTGTACGCGTCGAGCCTGCCGGTGACGAGTCCGGCGACGAGCAGCCAGCCGACCCCGAAGACCGCCGTCGCCACCGTGGCCGCCCCCGCGGCGAGCATCTCGCGGCCCGGGAACGGGTCGTCTCGTCGGCGCCACCAGCGCCAGATCGTGTGCAGGCCGAGCGCGAGGGCCAGCGGCAGGGCGCCCGGCCGCGTGAACGACATGACCAGCACCACCGGCAGCATCGCCACGTAGCGCCGCTGCAGGAGCAGCAGCAGGGCCGCGCAGAGCAGGAAGAGGAACATCGACTCGGCGTAGGCGACCTGCAGCAGCGGCGACAGCGGCGAGGCGCAGAACAGCACCACGCCGAAGAGCGCGGTGCCCTCGGGCAGCACGTGTCGGAGGAGCTTGGAGAACAGGAGCGCCGTGCCGCCCGCGAAGACGGTCGACACGACCACGGCCAGGGTCGCGAAGGAGGCGCCGGTCAGCTCCATCAGACCGCGCACGAGGAACGGGTAGGCCGGCATGAACGCCCACGCGTTCTCGGCGACGTGGCCGGTCTCGGTCAGGGGCAGCGTCGACGGGTACCCCACGGCCGCGATGATGTAGTACCAGTGGCCGTCCCAGATGCTGGCGAAGCTCGCGTAGTCCGGGCTCGCGAGCGTCCAGGCGTTGGCGCCCTGCCGCTGCGCGAAGCTGACGAGCAACGCCGTGCTGACGACGCGCGACAGCACGAAGACGCCCAGCACGCGGGCCCACCACGGCAGCAACCGCCAGCGGACGGTCAGCCAGCGGCGCGCGTCGGAGGCACGCGACGCCGGACGGGTCGACGACACCGGACGGGTCGACGACGGACGTGCCGACGGCGCCGGGGACGGCCGCGTGGTCAGGCCGTCAGCCACGCCCGCAGTCCGCGCTCGTTGTCGAGGATCTGCTGGACCGGCACCCGCTCGTCGTCGTGGTGGGCCAGCAGCGGGTCGCCGGGGCCGTAGTTGACCGCGGGCACGCCGAGGGCCGAGAAGCGGGCGACGTCGGTCCAGCCGTACTTCGGCTTCGCCTCGCCGCCGACGGCCTCGAGGAACTGCCGGGCCAGCGGGGCGTCGAGGCCGGGGCGGGCGCCCGGGGCGAGGTCGACGATCGTCACGTCGAAGCCGGCGAACAGCTCGCGGACGTGCGCGACGGCCTCGTCCGCGCTGCGGCTCGGCGCGAAGCGGTAGTTGACGTGCACCATGCACTCGTCGGGGATGACGTTGCCGGCGATGCCGCCCGTGATGCCGACGGCGTTGAGCCCCTCGCGGTAGACGAGCCCGTCGACCTCGACCTCGCGCGCCTCGTACGCCGCCAGGACGTCGAGGATCGGGGCGGCCGCGTGGATGGCGTTCGAGCCGACCCACGAGCGCGCGCTGTGCGACCGGGCGCCGAAGGTGCGGATCTCTGCCCGCAGGTTGCCGTTGCAGCCGCCCTCGACCTCGCTGCGGGTCGGCTCGCCGAGGATGGCGAAGTCGGCCTCGAGGAGGTGCGGGTGCAGCCGTGCGAGCCGGCCGAGCCCGTTGAGGGCGTCGGACACCTCTTCGTGGTCGTACCAGACCCACGTGACGTCGACCACGGGCTCCGTGAGCTCGACCGCGAGGCGGAGGTGGACGGCGCTGCCGGCCTTCATGTCGACGGTGCCGCGGCCCCACAGGTACTCGACCCCGTCGTCGTCGGTCTCGAAGCGGGTCGGCAGGTTGTCGTTCAGCGGCACGGTGTCGATGTGCCCGGCGATCACCACGCGGCTGGCGCGGCCGAGCTCCGTCCGGGCGACGATCGCGTCGCCGTCGCGGAACAGCGTGAGGTGGTCGTGCCCCTCGAGGGTCTGCCAGATCGAGTCGGCCACCGCCTGCTCGTCCCCGGAGACGGACTCGACGTCGCAGAGCTGGCGGGTGACGTCGACGGCGGACACGCTCAGGTCGAAGGGCGGCATGGACCCGAGTGTAGGGCCGGTGCCCGGCAGGTCGCCGGGCGGCGCCTCCCCGCCGCCCTACGATCGAGGGCATGACCACGGACACCCCCGCCGCCACCCACGCCCACGGGTACGGGCTCGCCACCGTCGCCCGCGACGGCAGCACGCTCGACACCTGGTTCCCCGCGCCGTCGCTCGGCCGGCTGCCCGCCGACCGCGACCCGGCCCTCGTGCCCGCCGAGATCGCGGACGCCGCCGGGCCCGACGCCCGCCGAGGCGTCGACCTCGTCCCGGTGACCGTCGAGATCGAGCTCGCCACGCCTCCTGCGTCCACCCCCGACGCCTACCTGCGGCTGCACCTCCTGAGCCACCTGCTCGTCGCGCCGAACACCATCGACCTCGACGGCGTCTTCGGCCACCTGCCCATCGTCGTCTGGACCAACGCCGGACCGGTGCACCCCGACGACTTCACCCGCCTCCGCCCGTCGCTGCAGCGCGCCGGGATCGCGACCACGGGCATCGACAAGTTCCCGCGGATGCTCGACTACGTCACGCCCGACCGCGTGCGCATCGCCGACGCCTCGCGGGTGCGCCTCGGCGCCCACCTCTCGCCCGGCACCACCGTGATGCACGAGGGCTTCGTCAACTTCAACGCGGGCACGCTCGGGGCGTCGATGGTCGAGGGCCGCATCTCGCAGGGCGTCGTCGTCGGCGACGGGTCGGACATCGGAGGCGGCGCCTCCATCATGGGGACCCTGTCGGGAGGCGGCACCCAGCGCATCACCATCGGCGAGCGCGCGCTGCTCGGCGCCAACGCCGGCATCGGCATCGCGATCGGCGACGACACCGTCGTCGAGGCCGGCCTCTACGTCACGGCGGGCACCAAGGTCGTCGTCGTGGGCGGCACGCCGACGAACGACGGCAAGCAGCAGACGGTCAAGGCCGTCGAGCTCTCGGGCCGCCCGGGGCTGCTGTTCCGCCGCAACTCGGTGACCGGCGCCGTCGAGGTGCTGCCGCGCAAGGGCCACGGCATCACGCTCAACTCGCAGCTGCACGCGTAGCCGCAGCGACAGGACGGGCGGGTACGTCGTGTCCGGGTCGTCGTCGACGCCCGGTCACGACGGACCCGCCCGTCTCGCGTCGGTGCGGCAGGCAGCTAGCGCTGCGGCCAGTCGCGCTGGGTCTCGCCCAGGTACAGCTGCTGCGGGCGGCCGATCTTGGTCGCGGGATCCTGGTTCATCTCGCGCCAGTGCGCGATCCAGCCCGGCAGACGGCCGATCGCGAAGAGCACGGTGAACATGCGCGGCGGGAAGCCCATCGCCTTGTAGATCACGCCGGTGTAGAAGTCGACGTTGGGGTAGAGCTTTCGCTCGACGAAGTAGTCGTCGGCGAGGGCGATGTCCTCGAGCTCCATCGCGATGTCGAGCAGGTCGTCCTTGACGCCGAGGGCTGCCAGCACCTCGGTCGCGCTCTCCTTCACGAGACGGGCGCGGGGGTCGAAGTTCTTGTAGACCCGGTGGCCGAAGCCCATCAGCTTGACGCCGTCCTCCTTGTTCTTGACCCGCTCGACGAAGCGCTCCACGCCCTGGCCGCTGTCGCGGATCTCGGCGAGCATCGTCAGCACGGCCTCGTTCGCGCCGCCGTGCAGCGGGCCGTAGAGCGCGCTGATGCCGGCCGAGATGGAGGAGAACATGTTCGCCTGGGTCGAGCCGACGAGGCGGACGGTCGACGTCGACGCGTTCTGCTCGTGGTCCTCGTGCAGGATGAGGAGGCGCTCCAGCGCCTTCGACAGGACCGGGTTCACCTCGTACGGCTCGGCCATCGTGCCGAAGTTCAGCTTGAGGAAGTTGTCGACGAAGCTGAGCGAGTTGTCGGGGTAGAGGAACGCCTGGCCGAGGCTCTTCTTGTGCGCGTAGGCCGCGATGACCGGCAGCTTCGCGAGCAGGCGGATGGTCTGCAGCTCGACCTGGGCAGGGTCGCTGACGCTCATCGACCCCTCGTAGAAGGTGCCGAGGGCGCCCACCGCGCTCGAGAGCACCGACATGGGGTGCGCGTTGTGCGGCAGCGCGTCGAAGAATCGGCGGAGGTCTTCGTGCAGCAGGGTGTGGCGGCGGATGCGGGCGTCGAAGTCGGCGAGCTCGTCGGCGGTGGGCAGCTCGCCGTAGATGAGCAGCCACGCGGTCTCGAGGTAGGTCGAGTTCTCGGCCACCTGCTCGATCGGGTAGCCGCGGTAGCGCAGGATCCCCTCGTCACCGTCGATGTAGGTGATCTTCGAGCGGGTCGCGGAGGTGTTCACGAACCCCGTGTCGAGGGTCGTGTAGCCGGTCTGCTTGGTGAAGCTCGAGATGTCGATCGACGAGGCACCCTGGGTGCTCGGCACGATCGGGAACTCGGCCGTCCCCCCCGGGAACTGCAGCGTGGCCTTCTGGGCGTCGTTGGCAGGATCAGTCACCCTGTCACCCTAGCGGTCAGCCCTGGAGGCGCTCCACGGCCGCGGCGATCCGCTCGTCCGTCGTCGTGAGGGCGACTCGCACGTGGCGCCCGCCGTCGACGCCGTAGAAGCTGCCGGGCGCGACGAGCACGCCGCGCTGGGCGAACCAGTCGACGCTCGTCCAGCAGTCCTCGTCGCGGGTGGCCCAGAGGTAGAGCCCGGCCTCGCTGTGGTCGATGCGGAACCCCGCGGCCTCGAGGGCCGGCGCCAGGGCCGCTCGACGGGCGCGGTAGCGCTCCTTCTGCTCACGCACGTGCCCCTCGTCGCCGAGGGCGGCGCGCATGGCCTCCTGCACCGGGGCGGGCGGCATGAGGCCCGCGTGCTTGCGCACGGCGAGCAGCTGGCCGATCACGTGGTCGCAACCGGCCACGAAGCCGGCCCGGTAGCCGGCGAGGTTCGACTGCTTGCTGAGGGAGTAGACGCTGACGACGCCCCGCAGGTCGTCGCCGACGACCCTCGGGTCGAGGATGCAGGGCGTCGGGCTGTCGGCCCACTCGCCCTCCCAGCCGAGCTCGGCGTAGCACTCGTCGCCGGCGACGACGGCGCCGAGCTCGCGGCCCCGCGCCACGACCGCGCGCAGCTGCTCGTGGTCGAGGACGGCGCCGTCGGGGTTGCCGGGGCTGTTCACCCAGATCAGCCGGGTCGACTCCGGCCACTCGGAGGGGTCGTCGCTGGCCAGCACGTCGGCGCCGACGAGCGCCGCGCCGAGCGCGTAGGTCGGGTAGGCGGCGACGGGGTGGACGACCGTGTCGCCGGGGCCGAGGCCGAGCCAGAGCGCCATGCCCGCGATGAGCTCCTTGGAGCCGATGGTGGGCAGGACGTTCCCGTCGTGCAGGCCGGACACGCCCCTCCTGCGCTCGTACCACTCGGCGACGGCCGCCCGCAGCGCGGGGGTGCCGGCGACCTGCGGGTAGGCGTGGGCGTCGGTCGCGGCCGAGAGGGCCCTGGCGACGACCTCGGGGGTCGGGTCGACGGGCGAGCCGACCGAGAGGTCGACGATGCCGCCCTCGTGCCGACGGGCGACGGCGGCCGCCGCCGCGAGCGAGTCCCAGGGGAAGTCGGGCAGCGACAGCGCCACGATCGACCGGGGCCTAGGCCTGCGCGCCCTGCGGGGGCAAGGCGGAGATCACGGGGTGGTCCCCCGCGATGACCCCGACCTTCGCCGCGCCGCCGGGCGAGCCGATCTCGTCGAAGAACTCGACGTTGGCCTTGTAGTACTCGGCCCACTTGTCGGGCAGGTCGTCCTCGTAGTAGATCGCCTCGACGGGGCAGACGGGCTCGCAGGCGCCGCAGTCGACGCATTCGTCGGGGTGGATGTAGAGCGAGCGTTCGCCCTCGTAGATGCAGTCGACGGGGCACTCGTCGATGCAGGCACGGTCTTTGACATCCACACAGGGCAGTGCGATCACATACGTCACGTTCGGGGGGTTCCCTTCACCTCGGGCAGAGGGTCCAGCCTATCGGGCAGAGGGTCCAGCCTAGCGCGCCGTCGGCTGGGTGCCGGCGGGGGAGGCAGCCGAGGAGGCG
>Ga0308167_1002810_pt1 | contig 15174 bp, 19 predicted proteins | sample PhyCR1_2_FD_202138 | JGI IMG/M metagenome (GOLD analysis project Ga0308167, IMG submission 202138) | Phyllosphere microbial communities from UC Gill Tract Community Farm, Albany, California, United States - DLSLRC.R1 | ecosystem: Host-associated > Plants > Phyllosphere > Unclassified | place... | reverse complement strand
AGCGCCGTTACGGTAACGTCGCATCCAATTTGTGACAGGGAGAGAAAGCAATGAAATTATTTAAAGTTGTGGCGGGTGCGTTGATGGCAGGTGTGGTTGCGCTGGCACTGAGCGCCTGTGCGCCAACCGCGACCAAAGAGGGAACCGGTGGCTATATCGATGACACCGTGGTTACCACCAAAGTGAAAGGTGAACTGCTGAAAGATGACTCGCTGAAATCGACTGAAATCAACGTAGAAACTTTTAAAGGTAAAGTTCAGCTGAGTGGTTTTGTCTCATCACCACAGATGGCTAATCGTGCCGTACAGGTTACCCGCAGCGTGCCGGGCGTGAAGTCCGTGGTTAACAACATGCAGATCAAGTAATACCTGCTATGAGGATTAAAAAGGCCGCTGATTCAGCGGCCTTTTTTCATCAGAAGCGGTAACCCGCTCCAAAGAAGAAGACCCAGGGATCGATGCGCATATTAATATTCTGCTGTTCGCCTGCCGCCTTGAATTTCACCTCAGTATCAATATCCATGTACCACACCGACGCATTCAGCATCCAGTCGCGGTTAATCTGATAATCGAGACCGACCTGGCCCGCTACCCCCCATGAATCTTTGACGCTCAGGTCGGTGAGTCCGGCATCACGGCCGGTCTGATTAAAGTCTGCATCATAAAAGGTGGTGTAGTTGATACCGACGCCAACATACGGGCGCGCTTTGCTCTTGCTGTCGAAGAAATAGTATTGCGCCATCAACGTCGGCGGTAACTGGCGTACCGTGGCCAGTGTGCCAGTCGGACCCAGACCGACTTTATGCCGGAATGGCGTGGCGGCCAGCAGTTCAACCCCGATATTGTCGGTTGCCATATAGGTAAAGGTCAGGCCCAGCTGGGTATCGTTGCTGGCGCTGAACTCTCCCATGCCAAGCACATTATCGGAACCTTCGGTTGGACGTACCGTTGCACTGCCGGCACGCATAAAGAAGTCGCCCGCTTCATGAGCTATTGCCAGTTGTGGTAAAGCCAGAGCCAGAAGCATCGCGCATTTTGCCAGTTTCATTATCACTCCTTTGCTAAAGGTAAATATATCCAACGTCATCATTTTTTTGTTGGCAAAGATTTAACGTGATTTACAGAAAATTGCACTCTGTTCGGTTGATATAAATTACTTAAAAAACAATGAATTGATTTAGATCAATTTTGGCTGTGGCTGACATCGGGAAATTCTCCTTGCTGAAAAATCTTGTCCGGCTTATTTTGCTGATCCTGATTGTTGATTTTGGTTCGATGCCTCAGGAGTGGCGGGTGATCAAATGAGCGAAACGTCTAACCCTTGTGTCAGCTGTGGCGCCTGCTGCGCCCATTTCCGTGTCTCTTTCTACTGGGCTGAAGCCGATGATGCTGGCGGCCCGGTGCCAGCCGAATTAACCGAACCGCTGAGCCTGCTGATGCGCAATATGCGCGGCACCAACGATCGTGCGCCTCGCTGTGTCGCCCTGCAGGGCGAGATTGGCGGCTGCGTCTCCTGCGGCATTTATGAGCAACGGCCAACGCCCTGTCGGGAGTTTGCGATGTCGGGCGAAGAGGGTGTCGCCAATGACGCCTGCGATCGCGCCCGCGCCCGTTACGGTCTTCCCGCCCTTTTTCACCCATCTTTACCTGTTATGACAGAAAGTTATCTCTCGCCGGGTGCCCGCGAGCTGCCAGAACATGTACAATCGCCGGGTTAATTAACCCGGTTCCTCCAAGGAGTGTACATGTCTATCACGGCAAGCTCGTTATACCGTGACACTGGAAATTTTACCCGCCATCAGCTGGTCACCTTACTGTTGATGTCGCTGTTGACTGCTTTCATCACCGTCATGCTGGTACATGTGCTGACGCCTGGCGCCGATCAGATGGCGATTCTGCAGCAGGGTGACGACAGTGCCAGTTCGTTGTTTGAGATGGTGCAAAACATGTCACCTGAACAGCAGCAGGTGTTGCTGCGCGCCTCTGCGGCGGGAACGTTCGCGGCACTGGTGGGTAATACGCTGTTACTCGGCGGGATGTTGTGTCTGATTCCGATGGTCTCTTCCGGTCAGCGGGTCAGTGCGCTGCGTGCCATTGGCGCCTCCGCGCCTTTATTGCCAAAGCTGTTACTGCTGATTTTCCTGATCACGCTGGTGGCGCAGCTGGGCTTTATGGTTCTGGTGGTGCCTGGTATTCTGCTGACGATTCTGCTGTCGCTGGCACCGGTGATGCTGGCGAATGAGAAGATCGGCGTGTTCGCCGCCATGCGGGCCAGTATGCGAATGGCGTGGAAGAACGTGAGGCTGATTGCGCCCGCCATTCTTCTCTGGCTGCTGGCAAAAGTGGTGGTGATGCTGTTTTTCTCATCACTGACCGTGCTGCCGATGAACGTTTCCTCGGTGATCTTCACCGCTGCAGGCAACCTGGTTTCGGCCATGTTAATCATCTATCTGTACCGGCTTTATATGCTGTTACGTTGATGAGCGGTGCGCTTTCGGGCGCATCGGTTCCCCATTCAGCCCTGACTGGAATGATTATGAAGCAGTTACTCGATTTTCTCCCTTTGGTGGTCTTTTTCATCTTCTACAAGCTGTACGACATCTTTGTTGCCTCAGGCGCACTGATTGTCGCGACCGGTCTGGCTCTGGTTGTCAGCTGGTTGCTCTATCGTAAGCTGGAGAAGATGACCATTTTTACCTTTGTGCTGGTCGCCGTATTTGGCACGCTGACGCTGGTGTTCCACAACGATGAGTTTATTAAGTGGAAAGTGACAGTGATCTACAGCCTGTTTGCCGTCGCGCTGCTCTACAGCCAGTGGTTCATGAAGCAGACGCTGATCCAGAGCATGCTGGGCAAAGAGTTACAGTTGCCCGATCCGGTCTGGCGTCGACTCAACACCGCCTGGGCGCTTTTTTTCCTGATCTGCGGCCTGGTAAATATCTACGTCGCTTTTTGGTTATCTCAGGCGTTCTGGGTTAACTTTAAGGTGTTTGGTCTGACCGGTCTCACCTTACTGTTTACCCTGATTAGCGGGCTCTATATCTGGCGACAGATGCCGCAACAACAACAAAAATAATCACTCTGCCCGGCACGCCGGGCATTTTTTTAGCGATCATCTGCAGAAGAAACGAAAGCAATGGGCGAAAAGCATAAATTGCCGCAAGGCGAAATGGTGTTACGTACGTTAGCCATGCCAGCAGACACCAATGCCAATGGCGATATCTTTGGCGGCTGGCTGATGTCACAGATGGATATGGGCGGCGCCATTCTGGCTAAAGAGATTGCCGAAGGCCGGGTCGTGACGGTGCGGGTTGATGGCATGTCCTTTCTGAAGCCAGTGGCGGTGGGCGACGTGGTCAGCTGTCATGCGCGCTGTATCCGTACCGGTAACAGTTCAATGACCATCAATGTCGAAGTCTGGATCAAGAAGGTGTCGTCTGAACCGATTGGTCAGACTTACTGTGCCACCGAAGCGGTGTTTATCTATGTCGCGGTAGACAATGACGGCAATTCGCGTCCACTACCTGCCGGGCGTGCTAACCAGCAACCCAGCGACTAGCCGGTCGTCTGGCGGTCTGGTGCAGTGGCACTGACCGCCAGCTTTTTTATTCGATGCTGGCACCGCCATTCATCTTAAAGACAACGTTCATGGTCACCTGTCCCGGACGACCGCTCTGGTAACGCCACTGCTTCATCGACTCTCTGACTGCCCGTTCAAACATATTGCGCGGTTCCGCGGAGAGGATCTGAATATTCTCCACCCGTCCCTCGCTGTTCACATCAAATTTCACCCGCACCCGACCCTCAATGCGAAGCGCCCGTGCGCGCTGTGGGTAACCTGGCTTGCTGACACTCAGCGCTTTCGGCCCGCTGGAAACCGTCTGGCTCGCTGACGGCGTCGATTTCGGCGCAGTTGTCGGCTTGTTCTGAGTTGCCGGCAGGTCCTGTTTAAACGGATTGGCCTGCGGTTTGCTCTCCTGACGCGGTTTTACCTCGCGTTTAGGTTGCTCACGCTTATGTTCCGGCTTTGGTTTTGGTTTCGGTTTTGGCTTCGGTTCTGGCTTCGGAATCGGTACCGGTTCCGCCTTCGGGGGTTCCGGGGCGGGCTGAGGTTCAGGTACCGGCTCTGGCTGCGGTTCAGGTACCGGTTCTGGCTGCGGAGCCGGTGGCTCAACTACCGCTGGCGCGGGTTGTGGCTGAATTTCCGGGGCGACCAGGCTGACACTGATAGGCTGCGACGCGTTGGGCACTTCGGTCACCTGATGGAATGAGGCGTAAAGAATTCCGGCAATGACGGCACCATGCAAAGCGACAGACAATAACATGGAGACAGGCGTGCGTTTGGGTAATGGCATAGTCAGCGTGGTCATAACAGTCGCAGTCATTAAATGAAGAGCCGATTTTAAATGCAAATAGCAATCAGTTTCAATAACTCCCGCCATCTCACCGAAAGAAAAGCGCTTTTTAGCCCTTTATGCTGAGCAGTAAACGGGTCAGAGGTTTCATTTGCACTCTGATAAACAATCCCTTAACGTGTTGCGAAATTATGAAGAGTTAATGGGAGCTCCCAAGTGCTTTACGTCATTTATGCAGAAGACAACGCAGATTCACTGGAAAAACGTAATGCCGTGCGCCCTGCCCATCTGGCGCGCCTGAAACTACTGCATGAAGAAGGACGCCTGATCATTGCGGGTCCGATGCCTGCCGTCGACAGCAACGATCCGGGCGTGGCAGGCTTTACCGGTTCAACCGTGATAGCCGAGTTCCCGTCCCTTGAAGCGGCGCAATCCTGGGCAGAAGATGATCCCTATATCGCCGCTGGCGTTTACAAACAGGTGGCTGTTAAACCGTTCAAACGCGTTTTCTGATCGCGAATGCGCGCTGAAAAATGGCTTCGGTGCGGCGCACCGGGGCCTTTTTTGTTTTCCGGGTAAAGCAACAATGCAAATAATTATTCTGGCGCTGCTGGTGCCGATCGTGGCGCTTATCGCGACCGCCCTTTACTTTTGGCGCACCCAGGGCTGGCGCAATAAAAAGCATCTGATTGTGATGTTAATTGTGCTGGCAGCAGTGCTGCAGCTGGTAAACATGATCCTGATGGTGCGTGTTGAATCAGGTGCTGCTGGCTGAATAAATCATCGTTACGCCTCAAAAAAACCGCCCACCGGCGTTTTTTTACTGGTAAGGCCAAGCGCTCGCGTTAATCAAAGACGTGTTTGACCATCGCCGTGCTAAGCGCAATCATTACCAGGTTAACTCCAACTCTCTTCCATTCGTAACCGGGATAAGAAGGCAGGCGCTCCAGTATGCCGCACGGCACCGACCGTTTTGCGATACCGGGCGGTAACGTTTTACCACGCGCGAGATTTTTAGCCATCTCCGAAGGCAATGATGAGTAGCCGGTCAGCTCCTCCTGTCTGGCCAGATTACGTGCAGAGGAATAACTGATATCGGTTTCTGCCCGCCAGGGATCGCCGCCCTTACTCTTTTTAGCCACAGACTTATCCTGTTTCCTGGCGCCCTTTATATCTGAACCTGAATAACGACAATCTGGCAGGTTGTTAAACGCCTCCTGCCGCGCAAAATGAGTGAATTGCCAACACTAGCCGCTTGCCCACCCTGAGCAGAGATCAATGTAAGAACTGACACTACGTCACGCTGCTTACGCCATAACCTTACAGTCGGGCTAAACAATATCCAAAGCGGAAGCCGCTATATTTCCTCTTATTTCAATAAAATAGCCATTAAACCAAACTGATCGGCGCTCATCCCCTCGTTAAAGTTGTAAGTTTTTTTGAGCTGTTCCTTCAGTTATTCCTGACTGAATTGCGGCATATTACCTCTGTCAGCGCGATTGTTGCAGGCATCTGTTTACTGGACTAATTCTGTGCGGATATGGGCGAGAAAAACAAAAGCCCTGCCGGTCTGGCAGGGCTTCGATCTTCCGTGAGGGATGAATGATTGGACAACGAAAAACGATCACGAAAGATGATTATTTTCTATAAAAAACCCGCTCGGTTTTCAAGCGTGTCGTAGGCGTTCGTCACCGCGCTGCAGGCCTGTTTTCAGCGGCACCCGCAGCGCCTGACGCGGTGTTTAATTGCGGTCCAGCAGCAGCCCAATCAGTGCATGATAATGATGCTCTTCTTCCGCACTGGTCACCGCCTGTAAACGGCTCACCAGACGGGTGCAGATGGCCTTACGGTTCAGGCTGCGACCAGAACGCACGATCTCTGTCACGACAGCGCCAAGAATGGCCTGTTGCGCCGGCAGGGAAGCACTGCTCAGATAAGCGGAGATATCAGAAACTGAGGCCGGGATTCTTACGTTGGCTTGCATGGTCAACCCTCACAGAGTTCATTAAATGTCATAACCGATGCGATAAAGCTATACAACTAAGCTTTGCTTGTACAGGTATTTGACCAGTAATTTGCAATAATTCCTTAAAACGGCAAATAATTTGAGCCCGAACAGTAACTTGTGTGATTGTAAAGCTGTACAGGTTTAGCCATTCTTATCGGGAAGGCCAGGTTAAACCGCATTGCAGTGAATATTTACCGGCACGCAGCGAAAAAATGCTGCGCCATCAGACATTTTTTTTAGGGTAAACAGGAATTATTTCTTATCGCTGACTACATTTATGACTTCGTTATTACACCTCTGAAGCTCAGAATGGACGCTACAGCACAGTCGCAGGCTCATTATGCATAAGACTTATAATATTCAGGGCGCCACAACTTTCGTCGATCAGCTGTTATATCGGATGCAGGCAATTGCCGATCCGAAAACCGAAGTGCTGAGTGGTTATCCGGCAAACTGCTCTGCCTGGTTAACCATCTATTATCATCGCAAAACGGATAAGTGGTCTTTTGAATGGTATGACCGCGACGGTTGCCGCCGTCCTGTGGGACTGGGTAGCCCGGCGGATTGTCTGATGCGTGAAGTGAGCGATCGCGGTGCTTCGCAACAGGAACATCTGCAGGCGCGTGGCTTTCTGGCCGAGCTGGGATTTTTCGAAGCCTGAGTAACCGCGTCCACCCGGCTGGCAGATAGGGACTGCCTCTGCCAGCGGGCCTGCAGCCTGTTGCGCACTACAGCCTACATATTTTGCGTAATAAACAGGATGGAGCGACGCTGCTGCTGCGCCAGTTGATGGCGAATGCTGTGAATGCGTTTATAGCGTCGTGACTGCCCTTCCAGCCAGCGTGAACGGCGTCGGTGTACCTGACGTAACATTCTCCAGCGCGCCACTTCATTTCTGCTTCGTCTCATCACTTCCTCTCTGACATCGAATTCACGCGCACGCATTATAAAGATCTTATCGCCAATGCCAAATCGGATCTGATCGTTATGGCACAGGATAAAGGGTTTCGCTGACCGTGATCTGCACGTAAACTTGCCAGACGAAAGCGCGAACGGGATGTCCACTTAATGACCACTTTTTACACCCTGATCAGCTGGTTGCTGCTGTTTGGCTACTGGCTGCTGATCGCCGGTGTCACGCTGCGAATACTGATGAAGCGTCGTGCCGTGACTTCGGCGATGGCCTGGCTGCTGATTATCTATATTCTGCCGCTGGTGGGTATTATCGCCTACCTGTCGTTTGGCGAACTCCATCTGGGTAAACGTCGCGCAGAACGGGCCCGTACCATGTGGCCATCGACGGCCCGCTGGATGACCGATCTGAAGCAGTGTCGTGAAATCTTTGCCACTGAACACAGCGATGTTGCCCGTTCGCTGTTCGAACTCTGTTATCACCGTCAGGGCATCGCCGGGGTTAAAGGCAATCAGCTGCAACTGCTCACCAGTGCCGATGATGTGATGCAGGCGCTGATTCGGGATATCCAGCTGGCGCGGCATAATATCGAGATGGTGTTCTATATCTGGCATCCCGGCGGCCTGGCGGATGAAGTCGCCGAGTCGCTGATGGCCGCCTCACGCCGCGGCGTACACTGCCGGCTGCTGCTCGATTCAGCAGGCAGCGTGACCTTTTTCCGCAGCCCGTGGGTCGGCATGATGCGCAATGCCGGCATCGACGTGGTTGAAGCGTTACAGGTCAGCCTGCTGCGCGTATTCCTGCGCCGAATGGACCTGCGTCAGCATCGAAAAATCGTCTTAATTGATAACTACATCGCCTATACCGGCAGCATGAACCTGGTGGACCCCCGCTTCTTTAAACAGAACGCTGGCGTCGGTCAGTGGATTGACCTGATGGCACGAATGGAAGGCCCGGTCGCCACCGCCATGGGTATTGTCTTTAGCTGCGACTGGGAGATAGAGACCGGAAAACGCATTCTTCCCCCCCCGCCCGACCGAAATATCATGCCGTTTGAGCAGGAGAGCGGCCATACGGTGCAGGTCATCGCCTCGGGTCCCGGTTTCCCGGAAGATATGATCCACCAGGCACTGCTGACAGCGGTCTATTCCGCACGTGAGCAGTTAATCATGACTACGCCCTACTTCGTGCCAAGCGACGATCTGCTGCATGCCATCTGTACCGCGGCGCAGCGCGGCGTGAATGTCAGTATTATTGTGCCACGCCATAACGATTCCCTGCTGGTGGGCTGGGCCAGCCGCGCCTTCTTCAGTGAATTGCTGGAGGCGGGTGTGAAAATTTACCAGTTTGAAGATGGGCTGTTGCATACCAAAAGCGTACTGGTCGATGGACAACTCAGCCTGGTGGGCACAGTAAATCTTGATATGCGCAGCCTGTGGCTCAATTTTGAGATTACACTGGTGGTAGACGATGCCGGATTTGGCAGCGATCTGGCCTGTGTGCAGGATGACTATATTGCCCGTTCACGCCTGCTGGATGGTCAGCGCTGGTCAAAACGTGCCTGGTGGCAGCGTATCGTCGAACGACTGTTTTACTTCTTCAGCCCTTTACTGTAAAACGAGCCAGATTATGTATACGGCCTCAGGCAGACAGGACAGACCATGGATTTAAACAACCGCCTTACTGAAGACGAAACGCTGGAACAGGCTTACGATATTTTTCTTGAGCTGGCAGGCGATAATCTCGATCCGGCAGATATCATTCTTTTTAATCTTCAGTTTGAAGAGCGCGGCGGTGCCGAGCTGTTCGATCCGTCAGAAGACTGGAAAGATCACGTCGATTTTGATCTGAATCCTGACTTTTTCGCGGAAGTGGTGATTGGGCTGGGTGAAGCGGATGGGGAGCCGATTACCGACGTTTTTGCACGCGTACTGCTGTGTCGTGAAAAAGACCACAAACTGTGTCATATCCTGTGGCGTGAATAGTCGTCACCGCGATAAAAAACGCGGGGCTATTGCCCGGCGTTTTGCTTTATAACGGATCGACTTTCAGGCAGGAGACCGCATGGCGGAAACTGCCTTCCAGCAGCGGCCGGGTTTTGGCGCACTCCGGACCGGCAATCGGGCAGCGGGTACGGAATACGCAGCCCGACGGTGGATTGATCGGTGACGGCAGTTCCCCTTCCAGCAGCTGAATCTGCTTATTCTTTTCCAGATCCGGATCAGGAATTGGCACCGCCGACATCAGCGCTTTGGTGTAGGGATGCTGCGGATTGCTGTAAACCTCGCTGTAGGTGCCCAGCTCGACCGCATGACCGAGATACATCACCAGAACGCGGTCTGAGATGTGTTTCACCACCGCCAGATCGTGGGCGATAAAGATCAGCGACAACCCCATCTCGCGCTGCAACTGCTGCAGCAAATTGACGACCTGCGCCTGAATCGACACGTCGAGCGCTGACACCGGTTCATCACAGATGATCAGCTTCGGCTCCAGAATCAATGCACGTGCGATGCCAATACGCTGACACTGGCCGCCGGAGAACTCATGCGGATAACGGTTGATCAGGTTTGGCAGCAGACCGACCTTCATCATCATATTTTTAACGCGATCTTTGACTTCCTGACGCGCCATTTTCGGATGATAGGTACGCAGCGGCTCCGCAATGATATCGCCGATAGTCATGCGTGGATTGAGCGAGGCGAGCGGATCCTGGAAAATCATCTGGATGTCGCTGCGCGCCTTGCGCCACTCCTCTTCGCTCTGCCCCAGCAGATCGCGTCCCAGCCACGCCACCCGACCTTCGGTGGCTTTCACCAGGCCGATGATGGCGCGGGCCAGCGTCGATTTACCGCAACCCGACTCGCCAACTACGCCCAGCGTCTCCCCTTCATACAGGCGCAGGCTGACGCCATCTACCGCTTTCAGGGTCTTTGACGGCTGCCAGAACCACTGCTTGCCATCTTTAATGTCGAAATGCACCTTGAGGTCGGCGATTTCCAGCAACACTCTTTTTTCCGCTACGGTGCTCATACTAATTCCTCCACCGGCTTAAAGCAGGCACGTAAACGCCCATCGCCAAACGGTTCCAGCGGCGGCGCTTTGGCACAGATATCCATCGCGTGTGGACAACGCGGCTGGAACGGGCAGCCCGCCGGCAGACGCAGCAGGTTAGGCGGATTGCCGGGGATGGTGGTCAGGCTCTCCCCTTCGGCATCCAGCCGCGGCACCGCATTCAGCAGGCCGATAGAGTAAGGATGCGCTGGCTGATAAAAGACGTCACGGGCGCGGCCATACTCCATGGTGCGTCCGGCATACATCACCAGCACCTTGTCGCAGATCCCGGCAACCACGCCCAGATCGTGAGTGATCATGATGATAGCGGTGTTGAACTCACGCTTGAGGTCGTTAAGCAGCGTCATGATCTGCGCCTGTACCGTCACGTCGAGCGCAGTGGTGGGCTCATCGGCGATCAGCAGTTTTGGCCGGCATAACAGCGCCATGGCGATCATCACGCGCTGGCGCATCCCACCGGAAAACTCATGCGGATACATCTTCATGCGCTTACGCGCTTCGGGCATTTTTACCGCATCCAGCATTCTGACTGACTCTTCAAATGCCTGGGCGCTGTTCATGCCCTTGTGCAGCTTCAGCACTTCCATTAACTGTTCGCCGACCCGCATGTAGGGGTTAAGCGAGGTCATCGGGTCCTGAAAGATCATCGCAATCTGCTCGGCACGCAGCCGGTTAAGCTGGTTCTCGGGCAGATTAAGGATCTCTTTACCATTAAACAGCGCGGAGCCGCCAATGCGGCCATTTTTTGCCAGCAGCCCCATCAGGGCGAACGCGGTTTGCGACTTGCCGGAACCGGATTCACCGACAATGCCCAGCGTCTCACCGGCACGCAGCGAAAAGTTAAGATCGTTGACGGCGGTGACATCGCCGTCGTGCGTGCCAAAAGTGACGCGTAAATCTTTCACCTGCAGTAACTGTTCGCTTCCCGCGCGGGCCGCCATTGCTGGCTGAAATTCATGAATGGTCATCGGGAAACTCCTTAACGATCTTTCGGGTCGAGGGCATCACGCAGGCCATCGCCAATAAAGTTGAAACAGAACAGCGTCACAACCAGAAAACCGGCCGGATAGAGCAGTAACCACGGCGACACTTCCATCGAGTTCGCGCCGTCGCTGAGCAGTGCGCCCCAGCTGCTGAGCGGCTCCTGGGTACCCAGGCCGAGGAAGCTTAGAAAAGATTCAAACAGAATCATGCTGGGTACCAGCAATGAGGCATAGACCACCACCACACCGAGGACGTTTGGCACGATGTGTCGCAGCACGATTTTCCAGGTGGAGACGCCGCCAACGTGGGCCGCTTCAATGAACTCTTTGCGCTTCAGGCTCAGGGTCTGTCCACGCACGATACGTGCCATATCCAGCCACGATACCATGCCGATAGCGGCAAAAATCAGCAGGATATTTCGGCCAAAAAAGGTCACCAGCAGAATAACGAAGAACATAAACGGGAACGAGTTGAGGATTTCCAGAATACGCATCATCACCGAGTCGGTTTTGCCGCCGAGGTAGCCGGCTACCGAACCGTACAGGGTACCAACGATCACTGCGATCAAGGCGGAGGCCACACCGACCATCAGTGAAATCCGGCCGCCAATCGCGACCCTGACCAGCAGATCGCGCCCCGAGGAGTCGGTGCCGAACCAGTGCCCGGACGTGGTATCCGGCGGAGAGGACATCATGCCCCAGTCAGTATCGTCGTAGGTGAACTGTGACAGCATTGGCGCAATAATCACAAACAGCGTAATCAGCAGCAGCACCAGCAGGCTGAGTGAGGCCGCACGGTTATGGATAAAACGACGACGGGCGTCCTGCCACAGACTGCGTCCTTCAACTTCCAGCTTCTCACTGAACGCATCCAGAGCTTCGCTGTTTTTCTTACTTAACATCATGGCGAACTCCGCAATCAGTAACGAATTTTCGGATCGATGACGGCATACAGCACGTCGACAATCGCATTAAACAGAATGGTCAGTAACCCCACCAGAATGGTCAGGCTCATTACCAGTGAGTAGTCGCGGTTCAGCGCGCCGTTCACAAACAGCTGGCCAATGCCCGGCAGACCGTAGATGGACTCAATCACCATCGAACCGGTGATGATGCCGACAAAGGCAGGTCCCATGTAGGAGATGACCGGCAGCAGCGCAGGTTTCAGTGCGTGGCGCAGCACGATGCGGCGCAGCGGCAGCCCTTTTGCACGGGCGGTACGGATAAAGTTGGAGTGCATCACTTCAATCATCGATCCGCGGGTAATACGCGCGATGCTGGCGATATAGGCCAGTGACAGCGCCACCATCGGCAACAGCATGTAGTTCCACTGTCCGCCATTCCAGCCTCCGCCGGGCAGCCATTTCAGGGTGATGGCGAACACCAGAACCAGCAGCGGCGCCACCACGAAACTCGGTATCACCACGCCGGTCATTGCCACCCCCATCACCGCGAAATCCCACAGGCTGTTCTGTTTCAGCGCGGCGATAACGCCAGCAGTTACGCCCAGCACCACCGCCAGCAGAAAGGCGGCCAGACCGAGTTTGGCTGAAACCGGAAACGCATGGCCAACCAGATAGTTAACCGAATAATCTTTGTATTTAAATGAGGGGCCGAAATCGCCGTGCGCCAGCTGCACCAGGTAATCGACATACTGCTTACCAATCGGATCGTTGAGGTGATATTTCGCCTCAATATTAGCCATGACTTCCGGCGCCAGGGTGCGCTCACCGGTAAAGGGACTGCCGGGTGCCAGTCGCATCATAAAGAAGGAGATGGTAATCAGAACGAACAGCGTCGGGACCGCTTCAAGCAAGCGACGCAGGATGAATTTTAACATTGCCGTACCTACCAGGCTGTTGCTTCACAACAAATAAAAAAACGTAAAGGCGGCGCAGACGCGCCGCCACTGTCGATAGCCTGTGTGCTATTAGTGTTTAATGATGTAGAAGTTCTTATCCTGCGATTTATCCAGCGGATCTTTACCGGTATAACCGCCAACGTAAGGTTTCACCAGACGCGCATTCACGTAGTAGTAGACCGGGACGATGGTGCTGTCTTTATCCAGAATCTGCTCAGCACGCTGGTAATCGGCAGCACGGGCTTTATCGTCCGGCGCTTTGATCGCGTCACGCAGCACCTGATCGAACGCCTCGCTCTTATAGTGCGAAGTGTTACTGCTGCTGTTGGATTGCATGATGTTCAGGAATGAGGTCGGTTCGTTATAGTCCGCGCACCAGGCGGCACGCGACACGTCAAAGTTGCCCTGATGACGGGTGTCGAGGAAGGTTTTCCACTCCTGGTTTTCCAGCTTGATGTTCACCCCGATGTTCTTCTTCCAGATCGACGAGGCGGCAATGGCCAGCTTCTTATGCAGATCGGAGGTGTTGTACAGCAGGTTGAAGGTCAGCGGTTTGTCGGCGGTATAACCGGCTTCAGCCAGCAGTTTTTTCGCCTCTTCATTACGTTTTACCTGCGACCACTTAAACCAGTCTGGCGGCAGAATGTCCATACCGTCGGTGGATGGCGGCGTGAAGCTATAGGCTGGCACCTGACCCTGCGCCAGCACTTTATTCACCATGATGTCACGATCCAGGCCGAGCTTCAGGGCGGCGCGCACGCGCGGATCGGTAAATGGCGCTTTCTGGTTATTGATTTCGTAGTAGTAGGTGCAGAGATAAGGATCAACGTGCAGCTCTTTACCGTTGTCACGCTGGAGCTTCTTGAACAGCTCAATCGGCATGTTGTTGTAGGTCATGTCGCTGCCGTTATCGGAGAAGTAACGGTTAACGTCGCTGACTTCAGAGTTGATTGGCAGGAAGGTGACCTTGTTCAGCACGGTATGTTCGTTGTCCCAGTAGTTCGGGTTACGCACCAGGGTGATGCGCTCGTTGATGACGTGCGCCTCCAGCTTAAACGCACCGTTGCCGACCCAGTTCTGTGGCTGCGTCCACTGATCGCCGAATTTCTCAATCGCCGGTTTATACACTGGCGACATCACTGAGTTGATCATCAGCTTATCGAAATAGGGGACCGGCTCGCTCAGCGTCACTTCCAGCGTATGATCATCAATCGCCTTCACGCCAAGATCGGAGGTCGGTTTTTTGCCCGCGATGATATCGTCGACGTTAAGGATATGACCGTACTGCGGATAGCTGGCGTAAGGTGACGCGGTTTTCGGATCAACCAGACGCTGCCAGCTGTAGACGAAGTCCTGTGCGGTAACCGGCTCACCGTTCGACCACTTGGCGTTCTTACGCAAGTGGAAAGTCCACACTTTGAAATCTTTATTTTCGTAACTTTCCGCTACGCCCGGTACCGGATGGCCATTGCTGTCACTGACCAGCAGACCTTCATAGAGATCGCGCGCCACGTTATCTTCCGGTACGCCTTCAATTTTGTGCGGATCAAGCGACTGCACCTCATCGCCATTGCCGCGAACCAGTTCCTGTTTTGCTGCCAGCTCAACGCCAGCTGGCACGGTAGCTGCCAGAACCGCATTCCCTGCCAGTGCGCTGATTGCAGCGAATACGCCCGCTGCAATCAGGCTTTTTTTCGTGATGTTGTTCATTATTACACTCCAGTTTTATTATCGTCGCCGGGGCGATTGGCTGCCCCGGCGTCCCCCGTTTCGGGATCCCCGGCTGGTTAACCTGAGGATAGTGACCGCATTACGTGGTCTGCACGATCACACGCTCCCCGACTGTCTCGCCGGGTAAGCGCGCGGCTCAGTGTTGTTTGATGAAATAGTATTTCAGGTCTGTCATGTCCTGCGGGTCTTTGCCCGTAAAGCCGCCAACCCAGGGCTTCACCAGGCGCACACTCACGCGGTAGTAAACTG
>Ga0308167_1002808_pt1 | contig 15178 bp, 11 predicted proteins | sample PhyCR1_2_FD_202138 | JGI IMG/M metagenome (GOLD analysis project Ga0308167, IMG submission 202138) | Phyllosphere microbial communities from UC Gill Tract Community Farm, Albany, California, United States - DLSLRC.R1 | ecosystem: Host-associated > Plants > Phyllosphere > Unclassified | place... | reverse complement strand
GATAACGCGATCGGCAGCACAGTAATCGGGATATTTCCTGGCTGGCTGTGTTGAAGCATGCTGATGCAGGGATGACGGACAAAGGCAGTCTGAGAAAGATGACGCTTCTGAATCCTGGTGGAGTCGGTGATTACCGGGAGTCCGAACAGTGTGAGTGCAGGTAAAAAAAAAGGTGAAATGAAAGTATTCAGTTCACCTTTTCCTGATGATTTCATTTCTAGTCAAATCTTATAAGCGCTGACCACCCTTTTACTGCGAATGGGAACACCAGTTTCTTAAGGGATTAATACCGCCATCAGGTGATGTAAATCCAGAGCAACCTAAAATGCTGTCAAATAGCTTTTCATGAAATACCGGTGTTTTATTGTTCTGCAATTGTCTTAATTTTTCAAAAGAGGCGTTGTTACCTTTATCCTCAAGGAATTTGTCAGAAGCCCAGACCATCACAGGAATAGTGCGCTGGGCTAAGGGCGCGTGATCGCGCGGTGTACCATGAAAATGCATATTCTCAGAAATCGACTCACCGTGGTCCGATGCGTAGAAAACGATAGCATTTTTATCTCTCAGGGTGTCGAGTGTCTGTTTAATAAAGTAGTCCATATATAGCAGACTATTATCATAGGAATTCACCATCTCCTGTGTACTGCAGGCATCATCGATCCCCTGACATTCAGGTTTAAAACGTGCAAATTCGCGCGGATAACGCTCTGTATACATGTAGTGTGAGCCTTTCGTATGCAGAATGACGATATGTTTTCCTTTGGGATGCTGCTGTATTGAATCTTTTAATTCACTCACCAGAGCCATATCATCCACCGGCTGACCGGTGTGACGTTTCTCGGCCTGAATAGATTCCCTGAGCGAGTAACTGTCCGCCATAACCTTGTTATAAAACCATGCCTCACTTTGCATAGAGTATAAATCTTCAGTGAAACCTTGCTTTTTCATTACCGTAAATACGTTCATCTCTTTTAAGGTGCGCTGTGGTGCTTCGGATGCGCCTCCCATTCTGACAAACATGCAGCGGAGCGAGAGCTTGGTCGAGGTATCACATGAGTAACCCTGCAGGTGAACCAGATTTTTTTCACGATCGAGATAAGGCGTATTATCGCGGGCATAACCGTATAACCCCATATGATCACGCCGTGCGCTCTCACCAATAATGAACACAATATATAAGTCATCTGATTTTTTTGGTGCAACATATCGGAAATGTTCGGAAGGATCGAAAAGATTATGATTATCTTCAGCCTGACTGATCGAGCTGTATGCCAGCAATCCGATGCCTGACAACCAGTTAGAGGGAGAATAAGTACCTGCAACAATGCCGCCATAACTCGCCATCATTCGATTGGTTTTTTTATCCTGTTCGTTCTGAAGTTTTCCCATGACATTTAAGGGCAGCCAGAAGCATAAAGCGGCGATGAAAAATACAGCACTTCTGCAATACCAGTTGCGCTTTTTTGTATTTTTTGAAGCAGGAAGCGTACGCGTTCCGCGCCAGACTGCCCACAGGGGCGGGATGCTAACTAAGATTAACCAGATAATAAAATGCCATCCAACAGACTCTTTTGAAAGATCTAAGGAGTCAGTTGCTAAAACGGCAGCAATAATGCCATAACCAATATCAACGTTATAAAATATCATGTAGTAACTGGCAGCACTTGAAAAAATAACAAGTAACGTCAGGAGTACGCGTGTCAGAATTTTTCCTGTCAGGGAAATCAGCAGCGTTAATGACATAACAAAAAAGAAGGCAGCTATAACTTCGAAAGTTAACGCAAGTTTATTATCAAAATGCAGTTGATTATAACGGCGGATAAAAACAGGCGTGTTTAATAAGACACCAATATAAAAAGAAATGAATGCTGGCATGTAAAATTGCTTTAGCCACTGCCTTTGAAACATTATGATGCACCTCGTCCTTAAATTCTTAAAATCAGTCAGTTACCCACTGGTCCTGAGACGACAGATTAAAGAAAGGGTTCAAATATGCGACATTTTTAGTTACGTTATAATGTAACAATAAATAATAGCCATCACGATTACAGTTCAACTCAATGAAAAATAACGTTATTTCCAGAATGGCAATTGCAGGCATTACCCTTTTGAAAATTTCTGAACGAACGCCGTTTTCAAAATTTTTCATCTTCATACGCTGATAAGCGGGGGATACATAACGAAGGAAGCATCATTAACAGGAGAAATTGAGCTGACTAAATGCACGATCAGCAAACGACCACTTTTCTGATGCCATCAGGTTCACGGATGGCCGTAGTGCGCTCGCAATTGCAACTTACTCTGCTTAGGCCAGCGCTCAGGATTCGCCCGTGAAGATTAACACCGTAAAGCATCAGAGAAACGTTTGGAGGGTAAAAGGAGTAGCGGACTGCCACACCTTTGACAAAACAGCCGGGAAATATCTGCCGGTGTTAAACTCGGGCTGCTGCATCCGGCTCTTTAACAGCAGGTGATGCAATTAAGGGACACAGCCCGGTTTAGGGAGATCGTTTATTTAAGCGGTTCCGCCAGTGTTATTACCCACAACTCGCTGTCCACCTCAGGTTTCTTCAGCGGCTTCAGGCCAATAGTCGTTGGGACTGGCTTATCATCTATCGTCAGTGTTCCGTGATCCGTCACCCGATAATCCTTGCGCTTCTTACCTTCAACCGGATTTTGAATGACTGCTTTCACACCGAAGTCGTTATCATTGGTGACCGCCAGCATTTTATTGTCGATCAATGCCAGCCCTTCGGCCTTTTCCTGCTGCCAGCCGAGTTGACGTAAATCGACCACCAGCGATTTCGCTGCGAGCTTAATACCGCGCTTCGCCAGCGTTTTCTCGTCGTCAAACTCCGGATACTCGCCAGGCTTATCAAATGCGGAAAGCTCGGTAGCCTCGCTCAGATTCACCTTATAGATAAGGTTGCGCATCGCGTCGTTTTTGTCGGTGCCCTGCTCTATCAGCAGGAGTTGCTGATTGTCGAGCGCCACGATATCGCCAATTTTTGCGTCACTGTTTTTACTGTAAGCCTCGCTGTCAACAGGATAGCCATACATCGCGGTTTTTCCGGTCGCTGGATCGAAGCTAACCAGCCGTGTAAAGCGCGCCTGCTTTTTACTTTTACCGTCGATATCCAGCGTGCTCTGCACCGCAGCGATGATACGCCCATCCGGCATCCGGGTGATCCCCTCAAAGCCACGATTAGGCTGACGCCATTTAAGTATGTTCGGCAGACCGCCCGCGATAGATTTTTCACCGTCGGCTGCCTGAGGCCCATGCATCGCCAGAATTTTACCGTGCTCATCAACGTTAATCAGGAACGGGCCATACTCATCGCACAGCCAGTATCCGCCCTTCCCATCCGGCGCAATACCTTCTGTATCCAGACCGCGGTTGTCACCCTGCAGGACTTTCAGCGTATCGCTTAATGCGATTTCATCGGTTGCTCCGATGACGCCATCCTGCAACGGCAATCCGTTAATGTTGCCCTTATCGTCATGCAACGGTCGGGCATCCGCGGCCTCGGCTTTGCCGTTCTGCACCCGAATGTTCATCAACAGTGGCGCGAAATCTGGCGTGACGAAGATTTTTGACTCCTGTTTACCAACGTCAGGCGAGTCGGCATTCGGTCCGCGATCGGTGACGGTCGCGAAGGTCAGCGCATCCCCCTGCCTGCCGGTAAACAGCAAACCCGAGCCAATCCCCACTGGCAAACCCTGGGGAAACGCACTGGCGAAGGCCCCGTTGTAGCTCACGTGCGTTCCTTCTGGAAAACTGACGATATAGTGTTCGACCTTTGGCTGTGCCGCTAATGCTGATGAAGAGAGCGCGCAACCAATAACCAGAGAAATAGCGTTTATTTTCATATTTTTATATCCATAAAGAGAAGCTACGAGCGTAAAGAATAAAAATGACAGAAAAATGAAATCTTTGGGAAACATGGGCTGCTAATAGGTCGATTATTACCTCGCAAAGAAAGCGGACTGCACCTGTTCGTGGACAGCCGCCACCTTCCTGCTTAAACGCCTGGTGCTGTTAATCGACGTACTCAACGCCAGCTGCAAGGCTGGGGAATACGGCACGCTCGCGCGTTCTGTGGACGCCATCGCGGATCAGTCAAACCCGTCATCGTCTTTGTGTGCGTGCCGTAGGGCTTGCGCGGCTTTGCCTCCCTGCCGCCGGGCGGGTATCGCGGATTTGCTGGCAGGAATGACAGTGGCGACTTTAACCTGTCCGGGCAGTTCGGCGTGGCTGGTGAAAACGGGCCGGTACTGGTCTTCATTGCTGAGGTGTCGCTTATGCAAATTCCAATGAATCTGATATGAAACTGGCGATGAGTATCATCGCTGAGTTAGCGCATCCGAGCTGCGAAAAAGTCCCTGATGATGAGATTTTTACGCTGCGGAATAGCCTGAGTCCACAGCCAGGCATATTGATAACGTTGCTGGCGACAAAATTTATTTTTGCCGCTGGCAAGGTTGAACAACGAGTACCGCGAGGCGTTAGGCGATGGCCGGAAACGATTCGAATTACCAGGTAGTTTACCGGGGCGAAAGCCTGACTGATTATGCGCCTGGCGGATTAGTTTTCTTTCAGCGGCCTAAAGAGAACGGCGGCGGCTTCTGGTTAGGCCGGACTTATGATGATGTCTTCAGACTTGAGATTTCTGCCCCTGTCTCTCTTTCGCAGGGTCTGCTTTATCTGCAGGCGCTACAAAATCCTGTCCCGGTAGATACGAAAATTATTGAGCCAGATAACAACTTGCCCCTGTTCTGACTCTTTGCAGGTGCATGAAAACCGCTACATAAAGCAGGCAGGCGTGGCTACGAGCGCGCGTTAAAATGAAAAAATGGTATGTTGTGAACATTTTTCTTGAAATGTATAGAAATATTCTGCTAAATATATTCTGCGCTTGTGTTCCACAAGCATGCGACAGTCAACATACAAAAATTTGCCAGGTTTGCTTTCTTCATTGAGAGCGTCCAAATTTGGACCTATCCATAAGGCCCCCACCATCGCCAACTACGATGGTGCCGTAGCCGACGACATTACGTACGGTCGAAAAGATTCATTGGCTGCTACTGGCAAATGTTGATGTAAGCATCTTTGAGTCCTACCCTTGAGTATGGGCAGACCGTACGTAACTTTGTATGCATTGAAGGTTGTTTAAATGGATTTATTAAAGCCTAGGAGCTCTTCCGGAGCTCCGATTGATACTCTTCAATTATTATCTAAAACACTTTCAATTCCAGAAAGTGAATTATTAGCAATTGCATCACTATCTTATGATGAAAAATATAGACTAATTCAAATCCCAAAGGGCGATGGTTCCTTTAGGCGCGTTTACTCTCTGCATCCTAAAATGAGATTTGTTCAAAGCAGGATTAATACTAGAATATTTAAAGAGTTAACTCGCTTTCCCGATTACTTATTTGGCTCAGTGCCCAATAAAAACGACCCATCAGAAATGGAAATTAAAAGAGATTATATTTCCTGCGCATCACTACATTGTGGTGCAAAAACTTTATTGAAAGTAGATATAAAGGATTTTTTTGATAATATTCATCAGGATTTAGTTTGTGATATATTTACGAGTATTTATAAAATAAGCGGAGAAGCACTGAGTTATATCTGCGATATATGTTGCAAGGATGGGTTTGTAGTACAGGGGGCTCTTACCTCTAGCTATTTGGCAACATTATGCTTGTATAAAAAAGAGCATGATGTAGTTAAGAGAGCAAGAAGGAAAAGTTTAGTTTATACAAGACTAGTCGATGATATAACAGTTTCAACAAAAGTTTCTAATTATGACTTTTCACAAATAAAATCTCACATAGAGTTGATGCTTGCGGAACATGATTTACCAATAAATAATAACAAAACAAAAATTTATTACAGTTCGTCTCAGCCATTAAAAGTACATGGTCTAAGGGTTGATTTTAATACTCCCCGACTACCATCAGATGAAGTAAAGAGGATCAGGGCTTCAGTACACAATATTAGTGAGATTTCCAAGAAGAACAATACTAAAACCAGTGTTGCTTATCGTAAAGAATTTAACAGATGCATGGGCCGCGTTCACAAACTCAAGCGTGTCGGTCATGAGAAGTACTCTCTTTTCATTAAAATATTAAAAGATATCAAACCACTACCTTCTTATAGAGATGTTAAGATTGCTGTCTCTGCTGTCGAAAGTTTGGAGGTGTCTTTTATTAAAGGTAATAATGATAAGAATTGGTATGAAAGGAAATATGATTTAGCTATCTACAAACTAATTATACTGGGGCGTTCTGATGCTTTCAAAAAATTAGTTGCTGACTTAAGGAAGAGATTACAAGGTATAAAGCCACATGGAAGATAAAGTCAACAACCTAAAAAGAAGTATAATTATATTATGTTGTGGATTTATAATTGTGCTTTCGATAGTAATAATAAGCACAATTTCTGATCAAAAACTTTATGACAGAAATCTATGTTTATCAAGTCAGTGTATTGCTATGTTTTCAAAAGAAATTGAAGGTATAACTTTACTAATACAGGCTTTTGGTTGGCTACTGATTACGTTTGTTACTATATATGGGGTTGTGATTGCCCTTCGCACTTATTACTCTGGCGTTCAAAACAATAATAACACGAATCATACTACACACTTGACAATGTTTAGAGATTTTGCAAATAGCGAATTGTCAAAAAGGAATTCGATATCGCCTGATAAAGTCAATATTTATAAATGGTATAGTATCATGTTTCCTCAGTCTAGAAGAGGCGTGTTTATAGTTTGTGAGAATTATATAAAATTAATTAATGAAGTTGTAGATGTGATTAATCAGGCAAACAGTCATATTACTGAAGTCAATAAGGACTATAAATATAAAATTCATCAGCGAAATCTAATGATGACTTTTTCGAAGTTTGGCATTTTTCTAAGTAATGGACCTAAAAATACATTCATCGAAGTTGAAAGTCAGTTGTTTGAATTTGTTGATGTTATGAATAATTCATTTTCAACAATGAATATTGAGTTAGCAAAAATCCAAAGAAAATATACTTGATTATTATTCCCTTTGAATCTCACTTAATAATGTGAATCTACAAGCGCTAAAATTTAGCGCTTGTAGGATTGTTGAGCATACAGTTTTTATGGGGACCTATTCAAAGACTTATAAATAAATCCCATCTTTTCTGTAGTGCGACTTTAGAAATATTATGATTTATCATTATTTTTTTCCCATCAAATTCTTTATAGCCACTATTACTTGCGCAACTAGAGAAATGTATTGTTTTATCATTCGGTTCAATTGCACACAAGTTTAGATCAAATAATGTATGAATATCGCTGCGAAGCAATAATCCATTACTAATATGATTATGACTATCATTGCGATAGGCATCAATGTGTGCGGCTTCAAGTATATCAATCAATTCACACCCAGTGACAGCGCAAGTGGATCTTGAATTTAGTAGCGAGTTTCTGAATGATTTTTGCCCTCGCCGTTGTTTGATTTGTCTTTCTATTACTGCTCTTTGATCTTCACTGTGCAGTATTGGTAATGCTAATTCTTCATCGGCATCACTTTCATCAATGTCAAGAGGTAATGTTTTATGCGAAGATACTAGGCTAAGTGCCCATGGTAAGTCTATCTCTTGAATTGACATCTGAACATTATATCTTGGTGTTTTTTTTATAAGATCATCTAGTGACACATTGTTCACATCAAGGTAATTTTTATCATACATAGCTATAAATTCAACGGCTGACTGAAAACTGCTTCTAGGAGTCTCAAATTCATGGCCTTTGCTGCAACGCCATTCAGGCTTTGCCTTTTTCCTACGCATGATTTTCTTTGCAGCGCAGTCAACATGGATACACAGATTTCGTTTTTTATTAAAATTATTGCTTGAAACTTTGTCAACAACTGAAACTCCAAGAACTTTTTTTCGGTTCGTTATAATAACTATGTCACCTTTTTTAACATTTTTATGATTGGCTACAAAATTATCATACCTATAGTATATTGATGAATCATCATGATAGCCATCGTTACCCCAGTATCTTAAATCATCTTTATCAATAGCTTTCAAAGACCAAGCCTGCTGTTTCATATGAACCTTCCGGTTTTTACTCATTTATTAAACAGTTGTTATATTATAATAAGTTAATTGCATAATAAATTAATTTAAAGTGTAAGACTCAAATTTTAGAATTTCATCTCCAAGCCAATCGTTCACCTCTTCCATCCTTTTCTGGAAGGAACGTAATCATTTTGCACAAGTACTTTACTAGCCTTTTCTACGTCCCCAAATCCCGCAGTATTATTTGGGATAATACTCATCAGCTGAGGCGGCACCCCATGTATGGCCAGCATGTCGTCGCGGCTCACGTTTTTAATGTTCAGGAATTCATCCTTTGCCGCCACCTCTGACAGCGGGGTGATCTGGATGCCGTCCTTTTTCCCGTTCGGGCTGTACATAAATAGGTTGCGGAAGTTGCCCGGCCCCTTCGCACTTTTCAAGGCGCCACGGAGATTGTCCACGTCCTGCTGGCTTTGAGCCGGGTCGGTCATGTACATGATGAAACCCGCATGACTGCCGTTGAGGTAATACTTGCGGCGGAACAGCGTAGCCGACTCGTTCAGCAGCGCCGACGGTATAACCGACAGGTAGCCCGGCAGGCCGTAAATCTCCTGATTGATGTCCGGTTCCATCAGGTGAAACACGCTACCTTTCGCAAACTCATAAGGCTCCGTGTTAATGACATAGTGCGCATACCAGTATGTATCCAGATCCAGACCACGCCGGGTAAACTTCGCCAGCGACGGCTCCAGTTTCAGCACGTTACCGAGGCGGCTGGTCCGCTTCTCCAGGCAGGCATTGCCGAAAATCAGGTAATCCAGTGCAAAGCGGGTGAACGCCTGCTGACTCAGTAGCGGATGCGGGATAAAGGTACTCGCCAGAATATTGCACTTTACGCTGATGGGTGAGCTGTGATGCACGGCGGCGCGGGACGTGCGCGCCAGCCCGTCAACGCTCACGTGTGGTTCATACCAGCGATCATTGATAACGCACTCCACGTAGTCCAGCAGTTCTCGGCGGTCCAGCACCGGAATCGGGTCGCCAAAGGTAAACGCCTCCGACGCTGCCCCGCAGGTCATGTTGTCCTGCTGCGGCACGGGTTGCGTGCGGGTGCGGTTCCTGCGTTTGCTCATCAGTAAATCTCCACAATGTTCTGCGTGTGTGCCGCCTGTCCCTGCAGCGGCTCGTTTGCCAGCGCATGCATAGTCGCCCAGGCTAAATCGCCGTGGCTGACTTCCTCGCTGCGGCTGGTTTCATAGGTCGGACGGTTGCCGCTGGCGATGTTGTCGTAAGCCTTCAGCATCAAGGTGTTCTTAATATTCGGGTTATAGACAAACTCTTTCACCTGCGGGAAAAATGCTTTGACGTTCTTATATACACCCAGCCCAACGCCGGTGAAGCCGATGCCGATAAAGGTACATCGATGAGAAAGTGGGATGAATCTGTCTGTTCAGACACAACGGTTCGGATTCTTACATCGGTAAACGCAGATGTTTCTGGTCAGCGATACTCATGAACATAAGCATGCGGCGGATCTCGCAGAGCTCCCCTCTCCTTTGATTTACGCTGTTATATCCCGGAAAAGATGTTTACATTTGTGCAGCAAACTTATCTGCTGCTCAGCAGAGCAACTCATGGATTGATCACAGGGAAAAGCAGTGGTTAACGTCATCATCAAAGTCACACCGCAAACAGAGGCAGGGAAAGTATGAGGGAGATTGCACCCGATGGCATAACCGGAATGCCGTCACGGACGGCAGCGTATCTTTGCCATCAAATCGCTGACCTGGTGAAAGCCGGAAGCCTTACGCCGGAGACCTGCCAGCGTATCTATACTTTCTGCGGTATCAGGCCATCAGATAATCAGTGGCGTCAGTTTCTTATACCGGTGCTTTGCTTTCTGGGCTTACTGTCACTGGTTGCTGGCGCGGTGTTCTTTATTGCCTGGAACTGGGCCTGGCTGCCGAAGATGGCGAAATTTGCACTGGCCGAACTGCTGATCGTCGCGCTCTCGGTGTTGGTCTGGTGGCGATGGTATAGCACGCTGGCTTGCAGCGCATTGCTGGCGGCAGGTTTAGGGTTCGGCGCCCTGTTTGCACTCTACGGGCAGATTTACCAGACCGGAGCTGACAGCTGGGAGCTCTTCAGGGCCTGGTTATGCGTTCTTTTGCCGCTGGCGCTGATTGCCCGGCAAAACAGCCTGTGGTTTTGCAGCTGGCTGGTCGCTAACCTGGGGTTTCAGCTCTATTACACCACATTACCCACGTCAGTGCTGGATCTCGCTGTCTTTGACAACGTTACCCGGCTCCCGACGGCTGTGCTTCACAGCTATCTGGCGCTGCTGGCAGCCTGCCTGATTGTCCGGGAAGCGCTGGCCTGGCGGGCGATTACGCATCATCCTGAGAGCTGGCTGGCAAGCCGCTGGTTCTCACGCGTCATGGCAGGATTTTTACTGTTGCTGCTGACCACCATCGTGGCCGGAAATCTCTCTGACTGGCAAGGGGCTAACCACGTTACATCTGTCACGATAGGCTGGATGATCACCCTGCTGGCAGGCTATTACCTGTACCGTTATCGTTACGTGGACCTTTGCATGCTGACGCTGGGTGTTGCCAGTCTGACCGTTGTGGGCTGCGCCCTGATCATGCAGCTATTCCTGCTGGCCTATGATACGGGTGACCTGTTTCTGACTGGTGCACTAATGATTTTCTGGGTAATAGTAAATGGTTCTATCCTGCTGAACTGGCAACGCAAACTGGCTGAAAAGGGGCCAATTGATCTGGTTTCTGCCAGGCTGACCTCACTGACAAGCACTTTGCGTCAGCAGGGTTTGCTGAGCGCCTCGCAGATTGAGGAAATTAAGCAACGCGGTCACGCATCGGATCTGCCCTGGTATCTGAGGCTCGCGCTGAGTGTCGGAGGCTGGATCGCAGCCATCATCATTCTGTTACTGATGGCGCTGGTGCTCTATGCCGCTGACTTACTCGACGATCCGAATTCTGCCACCCTTATTCTTCCTTCACTGCTGCTCGCCGTCATTGCGCGAGGCCTGTTACGCAATGAGCGTGATGGTAAACATCACCTCGGGCTGGCGTGGGCTATTGCGGCAACGTGCGGGCTGATCTTCGGCGTTCTGCTGCAAATCCAGAGCAGTGACTTCAGCTTTACGATGTCTGGTTCACTGTGTGCCTTGCCGATTCTTGCCGTGATGGCCGTGTCGATGCCTGACCGCACCTACCGTTTTATGGCCATCACGGCCATGACCTTTTTTCTGGTGCTGGCGGGCTATTCACTGGCCCGGCTGACCCTGTCGCCGACGGCGGGTCACCTTGCTGTTTCCATACTGGTGGCGGCGGTCATATTTTTGTGGCTGTGGATTGTCAGCCATCAACTGAGGTTACAGGCTGGGCCGTATGCTGACGCGCTACATCCCCTGCTGTATGGCATACCGGCTGGTCTGATGATGCTGAGTTTCCTGGGAATAAACGCGGCGTTTATCACGGATTTGTTCTGGTCCGCTGCGCAGTTTGCTACGCTTCAGTCTGCTATGGGCACAGGGATCGCGGCAGGTTTAATGCTGAGTGTGCTCAGTCAGAGAAGGAACGGCCAGCCGCTGTTTTCGATAATCACACTGCCCGCGGCCCTGATCTGCGGTGCTGCTGCTCTTTTCGCACCGGGTATCGGGCTGGGCTTGTGGCTGATTCTGATGGCGCGTTATCAGGGAAGTCCGGGATTGCTGGTGGTCAGTAGCGGTTTCTTAGTTCTGTACGTCATTGGCTGGTATTACTTCCTGGAAGTGACGCTGTTGCAGAAATCCCTGCTGCTGCTGGCGGGCGGTCTGGTTTTACTGGGCCTGGCATGGGGAGTCAAAAAAGTATTACCTGCACAGATTGGAGGTGCCCGTGAGAATGCGTAAACAGAGCCGATGGCTGGCAGCCGCGGTAATAGTGCTGGCGCTGATAGCCGTCAATGTCAGCATCTGGCAAAAAGAGCAGCTGCTGAAGCAAGGCGCGGTCATGATTTTACCTCTTGCCCCGGTTGACCCACGATCCCTGATGCAGGGCGACTACATGGCACTGAATTATGCCCTTACCCGCCCTCTGGAGTTGACGTTGTATCAACAGGCTGAGGCCTGCGGTGCGACACTGTCAGCGCCATGCCTGCCCACCAGCGGAACCCTGATTGTTGATCTCGATGCACAGCGTCATGCGACTCAGGCCCGATTTGATCAGGGTGAGCCTCTGCAACCAAATCAGCTGCGGGTAAAATATCATCAACATTATGGTTCCCTGACCGTCGGCACTAACGCGTATTTCTTTCAGGAAGGTCATGGCGAGCGTTTTGCGCAGGCCCGTTTCGGAGCATTCCGGGTGGGGAGCGATGGCACGGCACTCCTGACGGATCTGCTTGATGAGCAGGGTAAGGTGATTCAGCCTTAAGGGTACGGGATGCTTACGGGTCTGACTGAATATTAGCTCTGTTTCGCGCGCGGTATTTAAAACCCTGTACGTCGCTGGCAATTCATTAACCAGAAGTCCAGACCCCCGACTCTCTTCGCTGCGAACTGAATACCGGAATGACTGGCGTGCCATCCGGTTTTTCCCAAAGCTGAATTGATATATTCTCACCCGCCTTCAGTTCGATTTTACCCTCACCCACTTCCCGTCCGGAAGTACAAGGGAGGTAAAGCGATGACGCCAAAAGTACCCGGTAAAATTCAGGTCGTTCTGCTGGATGATCAGCCGCCAGTTTTAAAGCGGTCTCCAGTTTGGTTTACTTTTCGTCAGACATCAAAGCCACCTTTCACAGGATTAATAGAAGCAATCTAAAGAGGCGCTATGAGCATAATCGAGACGCGTATTGCTCACCAGACTCCTGCCTGTGCTGGAGGTTTCCTTTAACACCGCGTTACTTCAAATGAAGGCGTGGATTTGAATAGATAAACCAGAGACAGACACTTGCGGGATTTTTTCCGTTTTATTGACGCTTCCCTTAAACTACACCGTACTGATCTCAATCCATGCGCTTACACGGCCTCAGCGAACGACGTAAGCTCAGCTTTATCAGGTAAAAAACATGCTTTTGGCAAGTACCCGCTATATAAACTCCCCGACTCCCGTGTCATCGGGATCATGAGTCGTCAGCTTTTTGTGACTCTGGATGGGCCCAAGGGAACCGGTAAAACCACCCTGCTGGAGTCCATTACGCAAGTGCTAAGAGCAGATAACAGGAAGGTGGTCCGGCTTAGCGAGCAAAAAAGCGATCCCTTCAGGGCGGAATCCATGGCGCTGGTCAACCGACTTGCCAGAGATCCCTCCGTCGATCTGGAACGGGAGATTTGTGAACGCTTTGCTTTAAGCCGTGCCTGGATTTCACAGAACGTACTCACTAAGCAGCCCGAGAACTGCATTATTCTGATGGATCGCTGGTATCCGTCGGATGCCGCATTTCGACGAATGGTGCCTTTCGCGGAGATAGTGCAGCTAAATATAGAGCACAACGTGCGAGCACCAGACCTGCATGTCGGGGTGGTCACGGCACCAGAGGTTTCATGGGAAAGAGCCGCAGTACGTTCGCGGGGGCTGGGAAGTACGGTGATCCACCGCCTGGAAGAACATATCGCCTGTACCCGTGCTTTTGAGCAGGAAGTTGTCAGCCATGGCTGGTTTTTATGTCGCAATGAAGGAAGTATCGAAGAAGCAACAATGCAGATAGTCGCTGAAATCAACAGAATGCTTTGACGCCCTGCAAAGATCTTTACGCGTCCACCCCTCTCTACCTGTTGAGTAATAATTCTCCACCAGAATTATACTTGTCTGAAATCAACAATGGTCAGGTTACCGCTGGTAAAGCCATCCTGCTTTCATTTATAAAATGGCTTTATTTTTCAGATAAGGCACAGGGAATTGCGCTACGCATCAATACCATTCAATCAAAATCAACTAGGCTGGCCTGCGGGTGAGCGGTGTTTTCCGCCGCAGCCCATGTTGCGGGGGGATATTACTGCCGACTGGGTCATTGTCGGTGCGGGATTTGCCGGTGTTGCCTTTGCCCGCCGCCTGGCTGAAATTAATCCCACCCTGAAAATCATCATCGTTGAGGCGCACTGCACGCGGGAAAGCGCATCGGCACGGAATTCTGGTTTCGTTATCGGCCTGCCTCATAACATTGGCAGCTCTACCGCTGAATTAAAAAAGGCTAACGCCTACCGGAATTTGCTACAGGAAGGCATTCGTCAGCTGGAGCAGATTATTTCACAGCATGATCTTCAGTGCGACTGGGAACAGGTCGGTAAATATCACTGTCAGGCCGCGAATAGCAACGATCGTGTTTTGAAAGCGTACGCCAGCCATCTCGATTTAATGAATGAGTCGTGGCAGATGTTAAGCAGCGAAGAGCTGTACCCTAAACTCGGCACGCGCTTTTACAGCAAAGGAATATTCACGCCAGGTTGCGTGTTGATTAATCCGGCGCAGCTGATTGCCGGCCTGAACCATTATTTACCTGAAAATGTTCAACGTTACGATAATACGCCAGTACTGGGTATTCGTTATGGCAGCGTGGCTGAAGTGCTGACGCCATTTGGCGTGATCAAAACACCAAAAGTGATGCTGGCTACCAATGCACTCTCGCCAGAGCTGTGTCCGGGACTCTCGCGTCAGGCCGCTATGGCCACGTTTGCCAGCATTACCGATCCACTGACAGATGAACAACTCGCGACCCTTCCTCCTATGCTGAGTTGGGGGCTGACGCCCGTCAATGCCATTGCCGGAGCAACCTTCCGTTTCACAACAGATCGCCGCTTCCTGATTCGTCAGCATGTAATACCCGCGCTTAAAGGTCAGGTGAGTACCGCCGAGACTTACCAGGCGACTCAACTGCATCAGCGTTTATTTAATAAAGTCTTTCCGACCCTGAGCAGTGTCAAGCTATCTCACACGTGGTCCGGTACCATCAGCGTTACGCGGAACGGCGCGCCTGAATGGGGCATGCTGAACAAATTTGTTTGCACAGCGGGTGGCTGTAACGGTGCTGGCGTTTCTAAACAGACCGTAGCGGGCAGTCTGCTGGCAGATTTCATTATGAAGCAGGATAACCCGC
>Ga0308167_1002807_pt1 | contig 15184 bp, 16 predicted proteins | sample PhyCR1_2_FD_202138 | JGI IMG/M metagenome (GOLD analysis project Ga0308167, IMG submission 202138) | Phyllosphere microbial communities from UC Gill Tract Community Farm, Albany, California, United States - DLSLRC.R1 | ecosystem: Host-associated > Plants > Phyllosphere > Unclassified | place... | reverse complement strand
TGTTGGTTTCAGCCTGGCCTTTCCACTCTTCGCGGCTCTGACCGTTTTCGAGTTGCTTATCGATCCAGGGAATCAGGCTGCCCGCTAACGGCACGCCGAAGTTATCCGTCGGCAATGTGCCGGAGCGAGTGAAATCCGTTACGCTACGCTCGATATCCAGAATCGCTGAAGCCGGATTTTGCAGAGAGGTCGCGACGTGATCGTGCAACATGCCCATTTGCGTTAACAGTTCACGCATATGACGTGCACCGCCGCCAGAGGCCGCCTGATACGTTGCCACGGACGCCCACTCCACCAGATCCTGCGCAAACAGGCCGCCCAGCGACATTAACATCAGGCTGACGGTGCAGTTGCCGCCCACAAAGGTTTTCACGCCGCTGTCGATGCCCTGACGGATAACCTGGTGGTTAACCGGGTCCAGAATAATGATGGCATCGTCTTTCATGCGTAACGTGGAGGCCGCATCAATCCAGTAACCGTTCCAGCCGCTGGAACGCAGCTTTGGATAGACCTCAGAGGTATAGTCGCCGCCCTGGCAGGTAATAATGATATCCAGCGCCTTCAACGCCTCAATATCAAAAGCGTCCTGCAATGTCCCCTGCTGTTTACCGGCAAATGCCGGGGCCGCCTCACCGTGCTGTGAAGTGGAGAAGAAGACCGGATTGATCACATCAAAATCACGCTCTTCGCTCATGCGGGACATCAGCACTGAGCCAACCATTCCGCGCCAACCAACTAAACCTACATTCTTCATGTCATGTCCGTTTCAGGATGATCTACACCTGACTTTCTTATCGAAGGGAAAAGTGTCGTGGTACTCTCACGCCACTCTGCGTAATAATCAGCATTGCCTGTGTTGATTAACTCTACAAAATGCAGCTTTTCTGGCAAGTGAATTAATGTAATCAGGCCAACTTTTTCAGCAACAGTGCTAATAACCTGACTTTATCTATAACGAGAAGACCTAAAACGAATGACTGAAATGATCTCGGCAACAATATTATTGTTGTTAATAATGGATCCATTAGGCAATTTGCCGATTTTTATGTCGGTTTTAAAGCATCTGGAACCGAAACGTCGGCGAGTTGTGCTTATTCGCGAAATGTTGATTGCGCTCATTATCATGTTGCTGTTTTTGTTTACCGGCGAGCGAATCCTGGCCTTTCTAAACCTGCGCACCGAAACCGTGTCTATTTCCGGTGGCGTTATCCTGTTTTTAATCGCCATCAAAATGATTTTCCCGTCCCCTGAAAGCAGCAGCACAGGCTTGCCTGCCGGGGAGGAGCCTTTTCTGGTGCCGCTGGCGATTCCCCTGGTCGCCGGCCCCTCACTCCTGGCAACCCTGATGCTGCTGTCGCATCAGTATCCTCATCAAATGTCGCATCTGGTGGGGGCACTGCTGATTGCCTGGGGCGTGACGGTCATGATTCTGCTGTTATCGGGGCTGTTTCTTCGCCTGCTGGGAGACAAAGGCGTAAACGCGCTGGAGCGCCTGATGGGATTGATTCTGATTATGCTGGCAACGCAGATGTTTTTAGATGGGATTCGCGTGTATCTGAAGTTATAGCGATGGCCGGTTTCAACCGGGCAGCCCTGCCCGGTTGAAACGCATCAGGAAAGCAGCGTGAAGGCGATCATGCCCACGACGGCACCGACGGTGCCCAAAATGGTTTCCATGAGCGTCCATGTCTTTAAGGTTTCCCCTTCTGTCGCCCCGGTAAATCGCCCAAACAGCCAGAAGCCTGCATCGTTAACGTGGCTGATAATAATGGAACCGCCACCGATACAAATGGATAAGGCTGCCAGCTGCGCGCCGTTATAATGCAGCGGCTCAATCACAGGCATGATTAACCCTACCGTCGTCAGACAGGCAACCGTTGCCGATCCCTGAATCACACGCACCGCGCCTGACAGAATAAAACAGGCCAGCGCAACGGGCAGACCGGCACCGGTCAGGGCATTCCCCAGCACCGGCCCGACGCCAGAATCGACCAGCACCTGTTTAAAGACGCCGCCCGCACCAATCACCAGCAAAATAATGCCCGCAGGCTGCAGGGCGCTGCCGCATATCTGCATCACTTTCTCTTTGTCCATGCCCTGACGATAAGCCAGGCCGTAAATGGCAACCAGGCAGGCCAGCAGAATGGCGATGAAAGGATGTCCGATGAACTCCAGCCACTGGTAAAGCGTGGAGCCTTCGCGGGTGAAGCGCGCGCCAATGGTTTTGAGTCCAACCAACACCAAAGGAAACAGGATTAAGGACAGGCTGAAACCAAAAGAGGGCAGCTTGTTTTCATCAATATCGGGCTGATGATCTTCAGGTGGCGCGCTGAACGACACGCGCTTAGCAATAAAATTACCAAACAGCGGCCCTGCAATCAGCATCCCCGGCAGGGCGGCACACAGGCCGATTAAAATCATCCAGCCGAAATCTGCATGCATTTGCGAGGCTAACAGCATGGGCGCCGGCCCCGGCAGCAGAAAGGCCGCGGCTGCCGCCACACCGGCAAACAGCGGAATCACCAGCTTCACCAGATTGTCGCCCGTGCGTCGCGCAACGGCGAAAGCGATGCTGATGAGCAGCACCACGGCGACTTCAAAGAAGAGCGGTAAGGCGCAGATTAACCCGGCGATGCCCATGGCAAAGTGAGCGCGGTTTTCGCCAAAGGTTTTCAGCATACGAATGGCAATCTGGTCAACGGCCCCGGTTTCATGCAGGATTTTGCCAAACATCGCGCCCAGCGCCACCACGATAGCCAGAAAGCCGAGCGTACCGCCCATCCCTTTCTGCATGGTTTCTGCGATTTTCTCCAGCGGCATACCGGATAACAGCCCGGCCCCAACCGATACCACCATCAGGGCGAGAAAGGCATGCATACGGGCTTTCATCACCAGAAAAAGCAGCAGCAGGACAGAGCCTGCTGCGGTCAAAATAAGTGTTGCGGTATTCATGGCCTAGCCTTGATTGATAGCGTCCTTGATAGTCGCAACCGTAGCCGCCACAACCTCGTCCAGCGGGTTCGCGATATCCACGACCAGCACATCTGTCTCGTCACTGCCCGGCTCTTCCAGGGTGGCAAACTGTGTTACCAGCATTTGCGGCTTAAAGAAGTGACCTTTGCGCGCTTTCAGGCGGGATTCGATGGTATCGAAATCCCCTTTCAGATAGACAAAACGCAGGTTGTCATTGCCCTGGCGCAGAATATCGCGGTAATGCTTTTTCAATGCAGAACAGACGATGATCGAGATGGCCTGAGTCCGCTGCATGGCGAAAGCCGCATCGTTCAGCGCCTGTAACCATGGCAAACGGTCATCATCATTCAGCGGATGACCTTCTGCCATCTTCAGAATATTGGCGCGCGGATGGAGGAAATCACCATCCAGAAAAGCGGTGTTTAACTGGTGGGAAACCTGGTTGGCGACAACGGATTTACCGCTGCCTGAAACACCCATCAGAATAAAGACGTGATGTGGCGTGGATTGCGTTGTCATTTTTTCACTCCGGCAAGTTCAGCTCGCCATGTTACCGATAACAATGATGGATGACATTGTCCTGGCGGTATTACACGCTGGCAACCTTTTTACTTCACAAAGCGTTAAAGTGTGAGCTGACTCATAAAATCGTGTTAATCAGATACTGCCACCTTCCAGAATCTCAAATCCGATATCCAGCGGTTGGGTGACGCTGTGTTCACCGGCGATACGCGCCAGTAACAACGCGGCAGACTCACGTCCCATTCGGTCACGTGGCGTTAATACGGTCGCCAGCTGTGGCGTCACAACCTGACTAATATCATGGCCGTGGAAGCCAGCAATCGCCATCTGCGAAGGCACCTTAAGGCCCTGTCGCTGGCACTCAAACATCGCGCCAACCGCCAAATCATCATTGGTGCAGAACAGGCTGTCTGTTTGGGGATAACGGCGCTGCGCTTCACGCAGGAGATCGCCACCCGCACTAAAAGAAGAGGCTTCTTCCATCATCACGCTGCGCGGCGTTAAGCCGGCTTCACGCATTGCGGCTTCATAACCACGTTGCTTTTGCAGCGTACGCTCATCCAGGCGCGCGCCCAGATAAACGGTGTGCCGATGACCTTTGTTTAAAATCGCCAGCGTCATTTGCCGGGCCGCTTCGACATTGTCAAAGCCCACCGCCATATCAAGACAGGGGGTGACGCTGTCCATCATTTCAATAACCGGAATACCGGCCACTTCCAGCATGCGCAACGTTCCCGGCGTATGGGTACGCTCCGTGAGAATAACGCCGTCGATGTTCCAGCCCAGCAGCGAACGGAGCTGGCGCTCCTCTTTTTCCGGGTTATAGCCAAAGTGCGCCACCAGCGTCTGGTAACCGGCTTCATCGGTAACGGCTTCAATGCCACGCAGTACGTCGGCGAAAACCTGATTGGTCAGGGAAGGCAGCAACACGCCAATGGCCCGGCTGGTCGCATTCGAAAGCATATCAGGGGCACGATTCGGGATGTAACCCAGTTCATCCAGCGCCACGGCAATCTTTTCCCCCAGCGCAACAGACACTTGATCGGGATTGCGCAGATAACGACTGACAGTCATTTTGGTGATACCGATACGATCGGCAACGTCCTGTAAAACCGGTCTTTTCTTCTTCATCGTAAGCGCCTGGGTAGACCTGAAAGCAAATTACGACGAGTCTATCACTTTTTTACGGCCAGATTGCCAGTGGGGCGAGATATGCCCGCCCCACACAGCCTTACACCGGCGGCAGATCAAACAGCAGAACTTCTGCGTCGCTGTCGGCCTCAAGCACAAGACGGCTTTCATCCCAGACGGCAAAGGCATCGCTGTTTGAAGCTGGCTGACCATTCACCTTCACCTCGCCCTTCACGACCTGGACCCAGATACGGCGGCCCGCATCAAGAGTCACGCTGTCGCTATCACCCGCAGCAAACACCCAGCGCGACAACGTCATGTCCTGCCAGACTTTGAGCGAGCCGTCACGCGCGTCCGGCGTCAGAATAAACTGACGGCCCTGTACGTCCGGGAAGCGACGCTGAGCGTAGCGCGGCTCAATACCGGTGCGCTCTGGAATAATCCAGATTTGATAAAGGTGCAGGGGTTCGGTTTTGCTGGCGTTATATTCTGAATGACGCACGCCCGTACCGGCACTCATAATCTGAAATTCGCCCGCCGGAATCTGCTCTTTATTCCCCATGCTGTCCTGATGTTCAACCGTACCCGACAACACATAGGTCAAAATTTCCATGTCTTTATGGGGATGCGTACCAAAGCCCTGGCCCGGGTCGATCACGTCTTCGTTAATGACGCGCAACGCCGAGAAGCCCATAAAATTCGCGTCGTGATAGTTGGCAAATGAAAAGGTATGCCAGCTGTCCAGCCAGCCATGATTCGCGTGACCACGTTCTTCAGCTTTACGTAAATAGATCATGTTCAAATCTCCTCAATGTTTTTTATAGTGTGGTATCTGGTGGAAAAGATTGATAGCTGAAAAACTTCACCTCTCTGTTCAAAAATTATGAACATTGAATGAAGGGTTGTTGAAAGGCGCTGAAGAAGGTGTCGCGGAAGAGCGGGCAAAAAAAAGCCAGCACGTGGCTGGCTAAATAATACTGGAAGCAATGTGAGCAATGTCGTGCTTTCTAAAGTGTCGCTGACACTGGAGAATGCATGGCAATAATAATCATTATCATTCGCGTCTGTAAAGTCTTTTTGCGCATTATTTTTATTGACGCCCAACGTGAATTCCTTGATGTTTAAAGGGTTTATCGCGCCACCCACAAGGAAAACAGCCATGAGCCCAGTGACCATCCGTCATGCCACTCCCACGGATGTGCCCGCATTAACGCGCCTCTATAGTCAGCCGGAGACCCAGACGGCAACGCTGCAGTTGCCCTATCCATCGCCCACGCTGTGGGAGCAAAAACTTAGCAATCCGCGCGCGGGCGTACACATGCTCGTGGCGTGTCTCGATGAGCAGGTTGTTGGGCAACTGACACTTGAGGCCATGACGGCTGCGCGGCGTCGGCACTGTGCCACACTTGGAATGGGCGTCGATCCGGCGTTTCCGGGGCATTGGCAAAGCTCTGATGGCGGCCATGATCGATCTCTGCGACAACTGGCTACAGATTACGCGTATTGAACTCTCGGTATTTACCGACAATGACAAAGCGATAGCGCTCTATCACGCGTTCGGTTTCCGGATTGAAGGCACCGCGCAAGGCTATGCCATGCGCGACGGTGCCATGATTGATACACATTATATGGCGAGACTGAAAGTATAGCGTGACGGGCAACCCCAAGGTTGCCCTTTTAAATCAATATCCTGCACTCAGATCGTCTACAGAGCGCGGATCAGAAGCCCCGTAGAGCGTCCCGTCAGGTCCAATCATAATACTTTGTGTACTGCCCATCGACGGCAGCACTTTCACATGCTGACCTTTGGCTTCCAGTAACCGCAAGGTATCCGGGCTGAACCCCTTCTCAACCCGCAGTTGATCGGGCAGCCACTGGTGATGGAAGCGTGGAGCATTGGTTGCCTCTGCCACGTTCATACCGTAATCAATGCTGTTTACCACCATCTGTAATACCGTCGTGATAATGCGGCTACCGCCAGGGCTGCCCGTTACCAGCCAGGTTTTCCCGTCTTTCGCCACGATAGTCGGTGACATCGAAGAGAGCGGGCGTTTCCTGGCCTGCACGGCATTGGCTTCGCCACCCACTAACCCATAAACATTTGGCGTACCCGGCTTGGCTGAGAAATCATCCATCTGGTTATTCATCAGAATGCCGCTGTTACCGGCGACGATACCGCTGCCGAAGTAGGTGTTCAGCGTGTAGGTGACAGCGACCGCATTGCCACTTTTGTCCACAACCGAAAAATGGGTGGTTTGGTTGCTTTCATACGGGGCCAGTTTACCCGGCTTGATGTCGCTGGACGGGCGGGCTTTGGCAATATCAATCTGCTGCGCCAGGGACTTCGCATAGACTTTACTGGTCAGCGCCTGCCACGGCACCTTAACGAAATCCGGGTCGCCGAGATATTCTGAACGGTCCGCGTAGGCATATTTCTCCGCTTCCGCCATGACCTGCATCGCGTCCGCACTGCCGAAGCCCATTTTGCCCAGGTCAAAATTTTCCAGGATATTCAGGATCTGCACAATATGAATACCGCCCGATGAAGGCGGTGGCATGGAGAACACCTCATAGCCACGATAGGTGCCGCTGACAGGCTTACGTTCAACCGCGTGATAGGCTGCTAAATCGGCTTTATTAATTAACCCGCCATGCTGGGCCATTTCGGCAGCGATTTGATCGGCAATTTTCCCTTTATAGAAGGCATCCGGGCCTTGCTGAGCAATCAACTGTAAGCTGTGGGCCAGATTTTTTTGTACCAGACGGTCGCCCTTTATCCACGGCGTGCCATCCGGCTTATAGAAAATGGCTTTGCTGTTGGGATGGGTGATCAGCACTTCCTTTCCGTAGGTTTTCAGATCATCAGCCAGCGCATCGTTGACGACAAAACCGTCACGCGCCAGTTTAATGGCGGGAGCCAGCAGCTTGCTGAGCGGCAGCGTGCCATATTTGTTGACGGCTAAAGCAAAACCCGCCACGGTGCCGGGCGTACCTGAGGCCAGATGTGAAGTGAGTGAAAGCTTGCTATCGGCATTTCCCTGCTTATCCAGGAACATGTCGCGTGAAGCCGCCGCCGGGGCCATTTCACGGAAATCGATGGCCGTGGTCTGTCCTGATGCCGTGCGCAGCAGCATAAAGCCCCCACCGCCCAGGTTGCCCGCCTGCGGATGCGTCACCGCTAGCGCAAAACCTACCGCAACGGCGGCATCCACCGCGTTACCGCCCTGGCGCAGGATATCAACGCCGACCTGGGTTGCCAGCGCATCCACTGAGGCCACCATACCGTTATGCGCCTTAACCGGATGAAACGTATCGCTGTCGATACCATAAGAGACTGGCGGTGCCTGAACCGGCGCGGCACCCGCCCCGGTCACAACAGTAAAACTCATCAATAATGACCAGCCCAGCTGGCGAAGTTTGCCTTGCATCATCATGTTGTTTCCACTCTCCACTTTTATTTACATTTCTTTATTCTTTATGTAACTGACTACAAACACAGTCGAATATCAAGAAGTAACGCAAATTCAGCGCACTCCTGGAGCAGTAATTTGAACTCGTGCATAAACTTATCTGCACGACCCCGTGACCCGATTCGGGCATGCGCACACAGCATCCGGTCGTTTACTGGAGGATAAAAATGAAAAAGTGGCTTATGGTTTTCGCCGCCCTGTTGCCGTTAACCGGCATGGCAAACATGTTGAATAACACCAACAATCCTAATCAACCTGGCTATAACCCCAGCCAGCAGCGAATGCAAACGCAGATGCTCAATCAGTCGCAGCAACAGCAGAATAAACTGCAGCAGGACCAGCAGCGTCAGAACCAGGATTTACAGCGGAAATTGCAGGAACAGCGGGACAGTGCCCAGCAGCGCGTAATTAAATCGCAGCCGGGCCAGCAGCAGAATCAACAGACTCAACAGAATGCGTATTAACTAAAATCGGGGCCAATCAGGTCGATGCTGTCGGTACAGATGGCATCGACGCCCCATTTCAGCAACGTTCTGGCCCGGTCAGGGCTGTTGACGGTGTAAACCAGAATACGCAGATCGGCCTCTTTTAGCTCTGCCACCCGCGCTTCGGTTAAAACCTTGTGATTCAGATGAATTGAGGTGCAGTCCAGCGCGCCAGTTTTCTCTTTCCATGCCGTATCCCAACTGTGAGATAACAGCCCACGCGGTAGCTGAGGCTCAGCCTGCATAGCGGCTTCCAGCGCCGCATACGAAAAAGAAGAAAGCAGCGGCAAGGTTTGCCCCTGCCACAGCGCTGCCGCCGCCTGAGCGATAGCGCGCCCGGTTTCCGCGTCCGTTCCTGTTGTGGGTTTAATTTCGATGTTTGCCATCATGCCATGCTGACGGCAGCGTTCTGCCACCTCATCCAGCCGGGCCAGTTTTTCGCCCTGGAAGACGTCACTAAACCAGCTGCCAGCATCGAGTTGCGACAGCTTGTCCCATGGCAGCTCACCGGCAACGCCCCAGCCGTTACTGGTGCGATCTAACGTATCGTCATGCAGCAGGAAGATGTGCGCATCGGCCGACAATTTGGCGTCAAATTCAATCATCAGATGGCCATATTTTGCCCCCACATCAATCGCCGCAAGGGTATTTTCCGGGGCGAGTTTGCCACCGCCACGATGGGCGACGATCGACGGATAAGGCCACAATTTTTTGCTCATTCCAGACGTTTCCCGTGCGTTGAATCGAAGAAATGTAGCGACCCTACAGGCAGATGTAACCATAAGGTACTGCCTGCTTCAGGGCGCTCGCTGTGTGGCAAGCGTACCACTAAACGCGCCTCACCGATGCGGCCGTGTGCCAGATTATCCGCGCCCAACATTTCCAGGGTTTCCACCCGGAACGGAATGCCGCCCTGCTCCTGGCTGGTGATCTGAATATGTTCGGGTCGGACGCCCAGTACCACAGGACGATTGGCCCACTTCGCTTTCCCCTCGCCAACGGCGATGCCGTGAGAGGCATCAACCGTAAAGCGTGAGCCATCCTGGCTGATATTGCCATGGATCAGATTCATGGCCGGTGAACCCATAAATGAAGCCACAAACTGGCTTGCTGGTCGTTCATAGACCTCAACCGGTGTGCCGATCTGCTCAAGAATCCCTTTATTCATGACCATAACGCGCTGGGCCAGCGTCATCGCCTCTACCTGATCGTGCGTCACGTATAAGCTGGTGGTCTGCAAACGACGATGCAACTGCTGAAGCTCCAGCCGCATCTGAACGCGCAGGCGGGCATCAAGGTTAGAGAGTGGCTCATCAAACAGAAAGACGGCTGGCTCACGCACAATGGCGCGTCCCATGGCAACGCGCTGGCGCTGCCCACCGGATAACTCGCGTGGACGGCGCGTCAGCAAATGATCCAGCTCCAGGCTCCGCGCGGCTTCCAGCACCCGTTGACGAACCTGTTCTTTGCTCATGCCGCGAATTTTCAGGCCATAGGCCATGTTCTCTTCAACGGACATATGGGGATAGAGCGCATAGTTTTGGAACACCATGGCAATGCCGCGATCTTTCGGCTCTTCATGGGTCACGCGTTTATCGGCTATATAGATATCACCAGAGGTTACCCGTTCGAGTCCGGCGACCATGCGCAACAGCGTGGATTTGCCGCAGCCGGAGGGGCCAACCATAACCATAAACTCACCGTCATTAATCGTGACGTTGAGCGGTTGGATGATCTGATTTTTACCGTCGTAAGACTTGGTCACCGCCTGAAGGGTTACGCCTGCCATCTCTATTTCTCGCTCTCAACCAGACCACGCACAAAGGCGCGCTGCATAACAAATACCACCACTACCGGTGGAATCAGGGTTAATAACATTGCCGCCATCACTTCGTTCCACTGGGTCGGCGAACCGCTGGTGGAGATCATGCTTTTGATCCCGGCCACGGCGGTGCCCAGGTTTGCGTTATCGATAATTAACAGCGGCCAGAGATACTGGTTCCAGCCGTAGATAAAGGTGATAACGAACAGCGCCGCCAGGTTGGTTTTCGACAGGGGCAGCACAATGTCCCAGAAAAAACGCATCGCGCTGGCACCGTCAATGCGCGCCGCTTCGATTAACTCATCCGGTAGCGACATAAAAAACTGCCGAAACAGAAAGGTGGCGGTGGCCGAGGCCATCAGTGGCAGGGTCAGCCCGCTGTAGCTGTCCAGCAGGTTGAGATCGGCAATAACCTGCACTGTCGGGAAAATACGCACTTCGACCGGCAGCATCAGGGTGATAAAGATCATCCAGAAGAACAGTGAGCGCAGCGGAAAACGAAACCACACCAGCGCAAAGGCCGACAGAATCGACACCAGGATTTTGCCAATGGTTATCCCCAGCGCCATGATAACGCTGTTCATCAGCAGCACACTAAAGGCCGGACCGTTGCCGTTCACGCCGCGCGTCCAGATGTGCGAAATGTTTTCCCACAGGTGCGTGCCGGGAATCAGCGTCATCGGGACGTTATACACGGCGTCGTTATCCAGCGTTGCCGCCACAAAGGCAACATAGAGCGGAAACAGGATGGTCAGGATGCCGAGCACCAGCACCACATGGCTGAAAATGTCCAGCCCGCGACGATTTTCAATCATTGGTATTGCACCTTACGCTCAACGAAGCGGAACTGAATGACCGTCAGGCCAATAACCAGCAGCATTAACACCACGGACTGTGCCGCTGAAGAGGAGAGATCCAGGCCGGTAAAACCTTCCCGATAAATTTTATAGATAAGCGTCGTCGTCGCCTGTACCGGGCCACCGCCTGTCGCGGCATCAATGACCGGGAAGGTATCGAAGAAGGCATAAATCAGGTTGACCACCAGCAGGAAGAAACTCACGGGCGTGATCAACGGCAGCGAAATCGAGAAGAAGCGACGCACCGGGCCTGCACCATCAATGGCGGCGGCTTCAACCAGTGACTTCGGTATCGACTGTAATGCGGCGAAAAAGAACAGGAAGTTGTAGCTCATCTGTTGCCACACCGAGGCCAGCACCACCAGAAACATGGCCTGTCCGCTGTTCTGAGCAAAGTTCCAGTTATAACCCATGTGGTTAAGCAGATAGCTTAATAAACCCAGACCGGGGCTGAACAGGAACATCCACAACACGGCAGCAATAACCGGCGCCACCGCGTAGGGCAGCAACAGCAGCATCTGATAGAGCTTACGCAGGCGCACCACGTAGTCCACCAGCGCGGCCAGCAGTAACGATGACACCATGCCAAAGAAAGCCACCATGCCGCTAAACTTGATGGTGGTCCAGAAGGTATCCAGATAAAGACCGTCGGCAAACAGCCGTTTGAAGTTGTCCAGCCCGACAAAGGTGCTGGAGATACCGAAGGGATCAAGATTTTGCAGGGAATACCACAGGGCTTCACCGGCCGGCCAGACAAAGAAAATAGCGGTGATCAAGAGCTGCGGCAGCACCAGAAAATAGGGTAACAGTCGATTGCGAAACACCGGGCGAGAGGGAGACATAGCGTTCTCTGACTTTTAAGGAAAAAAGGCCAGCCGCAGCTGGCCCTGCAGAACGGATTACTTATTCTGTTGCTCGAAACGACGCAGCAGTTCGTTACCACGCTTCACTGCACTATCCAGCGCGGCCTGCGGCGACTGCTTGCCGGTCCAGACGCCTTCCAGCTCTTCATCCAGAATGGTACGGATCTGCGGCATATTCCCCAGACGCATGCCTTTGGTATAAGGCAATGGCGGCTTGTTCATCATCTGGCGAATCGCAATATCGGCACCTGGGTTTTTCTCGTAGAAGCCTTCTTTCTTCGTCAGCTCATAAGCGGCAGTGGTAATCGGCAGGTAGCCGGTTTTCTGATGCCATTCCGCCGCAATTTTTGGCTCGGTGAGGAATTTCATAAATTCCGCTGCGCCTTTATAGGTATTGGCATCTTTGCCCTTCATGACCCACAAGCTGGCGCCGCCGATAATGGCGTTCTGCGGTGCATTCGGGATATCCGCATCGTAAGGCATCATGCCGACGCCGTAGTTAAATTTGGCGTAATGGCGAATATCCGCCAGCGAGCCCGATGAGGCCGTGGTCATGCCACAGTCACCGTTATAGAACTTGGCGGTCGATTCGTCTTTACGACCAAAATAGGTGAAGTCCCCTTTCTTGTTCATATCTTCCAGTAGCTGGATATGACGAACCTGAGCCGGTTTGTTGAACTCCAGTACCGCATCGGTGCCGTCGAAACCGTTGTTTTTGGTGGCAACCGGCAGGCCGTTCCAGGCACTGAAGTTTTCAATCTGAATCCAGCCCTGCCAGCCGCTGGCATAACCGCAACTCATGCCGGATTTACGCAGTGCAGCCGCATCCTTAGCCAGTTCCTGCCAGGTTTTGGGGGCCTGGTCCGGATTCAAACCTGCTTTTTTAAACGCATCTTTGTTGTAGTACAGCACCGGCGTGGAGCTGTTGAAGGGCTGAGAGATCAGCTGGCCTTGTGCGTTGCTGTAGTAGCCGGCGACCGCAGGGACAAACTGCTTCTCATCCATTGGGATGCCAGCATCTTTGAACACCTGGTACACCGGCACGATGGCTTTGGAGGCCATCATCGTGGCGGTGCCCACTTCATAAACCTGTAACAGGGCCGGGGCTTTTCCTGTGCGGACCGCAGCGATACCTGCCGCCAGACTTTGTTCGTAGTTCCCTTTGTACACCGGGACGATTTTGTAGTCCGGGTGTTCCTGGTTAAAACGTTGCGCCAGTGAGTCAACCTCTTTGCCTAACTCGCCTTCCATTGAGTGCCAGAAAGGGATCTCAGTAGCGGCCATTGCATTACCACTGATCGCCAGACCGAGCAGTGCGCTCATCAGGCTACGACGAAAAGTAACAACGGACATAGAATTTTCCTGTTCAGGTAGGTACGCGCGTTATCACGCATTTTTTGCTCGCGAAGTAACATGACACGCTGAAATGACGGAAAAATAACAGTCAGATGACGGAAAAATGACAGCGGAATGTCAGAAGATGACAGGGATAAGCGGGATTAATGCATGAGGACGATACGACGAGGGCAGGAAAGTTGAGCCAGATAACTGAAGTGTGACAGCGCCCCACCCTCGAACCCCAAAAAGCGATAACGAGAGTGAGCGCTGCCCGACATGCGCCTGGCCTGAGAGCCAGGCCTGCCACCTATGCGCCCAGATATGCGCTGCGCACGGCCTCATTGGAAAGTAACGCCTCGCCGCTGTCCTCCAGCACCACGTGACCGTTTTCCAGCACGTAACCCCGATCGGCCAGTTTCAGAGCCTGGTTAGCATTCTGCTCTACCAGGAAAATCGTCATGCCTTCGCTGCGTAACTGCTCAATCGTATCGAATATTTGCTGAATAATAATCGGCGCCAGGCCCAGGGAAGGCTCATCCAGTAACAGCAGGCGCGGTTGACTCATCAGTGCCCGGCCAATCGCCAGCATCTGCTGTTCGCCACCCGACATGGTGCCTGCCCGCTGAATTTTACGCTCAGCCAGACGCGGAAACAGCGTATACACCCGTTCGATGCGTTGCAGATACTGCTGGCGGCTGGCAAAAAAACCGCCCATTGCCAGATTCTCTTCCACGGTCATGCGTGAAAACACACGGCGTCCTTCGGGCACGATGGCAATGGCTTCGCGCATAATCCGCGCCGTTTGCCAGTCGGTGATGGCTTTGCCGTCAAAGGTGATGGTGCCGCTGGTCGCACGCGGTTCACCGCATAACGTGCCCAGCAGCGTGGTTTTGCCGGCCCCGTTTGCACCAATCAGCGTCACAATTTCACCCTGGTCAATATGCAGGCTAACGCCGTGCAGGGCCTGGATTTTTCCGTAATGCGCACTGACGTTATCAATGGTTAACATGGCCATATTACGCCTCTCCTAAATAGGCACGGATCACATCCGGGTTATTACGAATCTCTTCCGGTGTGCCGTTAGCCAGCGGCGTTCCCTGATTCACCACATAGATACGATCGGAAATCCCCATGACCAGCTTCATATCGTGTTCAATCAACAACACGGAAACCTTATGCTCACCACGTAGCTCGGCAATCAACTCATCCAGCTCGTGCGTCTCTCGCGGGTTAAGCCCGGCAGCCGGCTCATCCAGCATTAAAATCTCCGGGCGCGTCACCATGCAGCGGGCAATCTCCAGTCGGCGCTGCTGACCATAGGCCAGATTACCGGCCTGACGATTGGCCATGTCCAGCAAGCCGACGCGCTCAAGCCAGGTGGCAGCACGATCCAGCGCGTCGCCTTCACTGCGGCGAAAAGCAGGCGTTTTAATCAGGCCTGAAAAGACGCCGCTTTTCAGATGCTGATGCTGCGCGACGAGCAGATTTTCAATCACCGTCATTTCGCGGAACAGACGTACGTGCTGGAACGTACGCACAATCCCCATGCGGGCGATCTTCTGCCCGGATAAACCGGCCAGATTCTTGTCACGCAGTGTAATGCTGCCGCCAGTGGGCTTGTAGAAGCCGGTCAGGCAGTTGAAGACGGTGGTTTTACCCGCGCCGTTTGGCCCGATAAGCGACACGATTTCCTGGGGTCGCAGTTCCAGCTTTACGTTGTTCA
>Ga0308167_1002806_pt1 | contig 15187 bp, 10 predicted proteins | sample PhyCR1_2_FD_202138 | JGI IMG/M metagenome (GOLD analysis project Ga0308167, IMG submission 202138) | Phyllosphere microbial communities from UC Gill Tract Community Farm, Albany, California, United States - DLSLRC.R1 | ecosystem: Host-associated > Plants > Phyllosphere > Unclassified | place... | reverse complement strand
ATGCAGAATCCCGACCTTGATGGTCTCGGCGGCCTGGACAGTCCAGGTCATGCCCATCGCGGCAATGGATGCCGTGAGTGTGAAAGCCTTGATCAAACTGCGACGCTTCATTGTGCGATCTCCATGAACATTCGATTTTTTTTGATTGGCAGATGCGGACGACTGAAGGGGGTTTTGCAAAGGCTGTGCCCGGTCGCAATCGCGCAGGGAAACGTCGTGTCAGAGCGTTTGCGCGCTGACTGGGTGCACCAGGACTGAACGGGTTGTGGCCAATGGTGCGCATCGATGCGCCAGATTGGGGCGCGGACCAGGGCTCGGATTTGGATACAGAAACGATAAACATGTACCACAGCCCGCGCGCACCGACGGCCGACACTCATGCGATCGATATCCCGACTTCTTTCGCAGGATTTTTATCATGAGTGACATTCCAGGCCGGCCCGGTCGTGCCGTTGCGGCCTCGCGCAAATCCAAAGTGCCGCAACTAAGTCCGCCTTTTCTGTCAGAGGAGGATGCTGCCTATTGGGCGCATGCGCGCATACCGCTGAGGGCGGCCACGGAGCACGGCAGCCTGATTCTGCTCCGGCCAGATGGAAAGTACGTTGCCTCTTCACCCGTATCCGGAGAAACCTTTACGTTCGAATTCAGCAGCATCATCGATTTTGATGCTTCGGGCGAACTGGAGCCTCCAGCCGGGTATCGGTTTGTTGCAACGCTGCACAGCCACGTCGCCGCTCACGATGAAGTCAAGGATGAATACCCCGAGCTGGATGCCATGGGTGTGCGCCTGTTTACCAACTTCTTTTCCAGTACCGATTTCATGGGCGATGTAGACGGACGCTCCTACTTTCGCAGCGCCTACCTGTCAGGTCCTGATGGAACGTTGCTCAAGTACATGCCCAGTGGTTCACAAGCAGAACTCGATTACTACCGCTGGCACGAAGCCGGGGCAAGACCGGGCCCCGAGCCATGGACGCGGGACGTCCTGAGCATCATCAATAAGCTGGCGAGCGTCGGGGAGCTGAAAGTCATCGTTTCGAATGCCGACTGGGGCCACTCGGTGGGCGTGGTGCCACCTGACTGGCAACCGGGTCATGGATTTTCTGCTGGCGCGGTGAGCGATTTACCACTGATGACTCGTGTCTGCGCCAGTGCCGAGCGAGCGGTGCTTGCCGCATTGAAATCCAGAGGCGCACACACCGCCGGGCTGCTGCTGAAAAAACTCAGCGGTGAAGAATATGTGGCGACACAGGCGCGCCCCGCCGGGTTGCAGGCATGGGATGTCGAACTGCATTTTCCGCTCGCTGCCGACGGACAGTTACGCCTGCCGCAGGGTTACCTGCTGGAAGGATTTTACTTCTCCTCAAGTCCCGACCCTGCGCAGTTTCCAATGCTCCAACCGTGGCTGTACGAGAATTTCTTCGCCCCTTATGACCTCGCCCTGGCCATCGAAGCGCAAGGCCGCAGCAAGCATCTGGCAAAGGTCGGGCGGGCGCTGTCGCTGTACATGCGCGCGCCGGACCACGCGATGTTGAGGTACCGCTTCAGTGGCAGCCCCATCGAAGCGGCGCTGAGCGTTTCGCACGCTGACGGGTCGATCAGCGACAACGGTGTGCAGGCCAGAATGGCATCCGGGAAACTGAGTCCGCGAACCTTTGTGACGATGCTCGTACTGGCCGGCGGGCTGGAGGTAGTGCGCGGCAGTGCGTTGTGGGCGAACCTGGGGGCCGTGGATCTGACGTGGCAACCGTTCGCGAACTTTTCCTGGCCGCGCCTGAGCGCTGATTTTCTGTCTGCCGATGACGCGGCCCGCTACGCTCACAAACAGGCCGGTGTTCGCCGTGATCGACAGTACGTCGGTTACGTTTTCCAGCGCGCTGACAAACGCTTCGTCGTGACCGAACCCTTGCCCGGTGATATCGCTACGCTCAGCGAAGGTCGGTTGTACCCCATGGATAATAAAGGCCGAAGCATTTTTCCCGACGACCACCTCGTGCATGCGCGCTATATCTGCCATGCAGCGCTGTCGACACTTGATCCGGTACATATCCTGGCCTTGCGCTGGACACAGGAAGAGGCCCTTCTGAATCAGCAAATGCTGAGTGTCGACGAAGTGCGACAGGCTTTGCGCGATGGCGGTGTTGTGTATTGTTCTGGTGCCGGTGACAGCCTGATCAGGTTCGAGCCTCACGCAACCAGCCCGGCCCGAGTTCTGGCTGAGCGCCTTGGCACCCGCCAGCAGCCAGGTCCGTTGGCCGATGAGCTGGAAAGAGGCAGCAAACGGCCGCAAGACTTTGTCCGCGAACAAGCTCAAGCCGGGATATTGGTGACTCTGATCAATCATTCACTGTGGGGCTATCGCGGCCAGATCGCGCCCGACTGGAGCGTGCCAGTGGCTCAACTGCCAGCGCCGACCGGGCTTGAGCCGCCCTTGCCGACACTGCCTTCACCATCACTGCCGTGGCCCACGTTGCCGCCGTATCCGCGCTCACAGATGCTCCTGTCTGCCGCCACGGCGTTGCCCTGGAAGCGCCCCGAGAAGGTGCTTTTCAGTGCGTTCTTTTCCTCGGCTGACGATGTGGCGCTCAGTCAGTACGCAGCTGACAGGCACTTGTACGACGAAAACCGGGCATGGTTCGGATTCATCCTCAAACACAGGGATCGAGAGGAATACATCGGAACCGAGTTGATACCTGTCAGTGATTCCGGTGACAACCTGTTTCGCCTGGAGTCGGTGTTTGGCGCTCGGCTAATGGCGCCCTGGTATCAATATCCGGATGGCTTCGACCTGCATGCCGGTTTCTATACGCACGAGCGTGTCGAGAATCCCTCGCGCGATCCGGCGCACTGGCTTGGACATTATTTTGTTACCCCCGATACCCTTACCGTTGCGATGTATTTGTCGCCCCGGCGGCCGGTGGTTGCCTCCGATCTGTACAAAACGTTGTTCATTGCCTCGGGGGATGGTGCCCTGCTGAAGTACCAGCGCGATAGCAATAGTCAGTTGTTCTACGGCGACAGTGCGCATTCAACGCTCGAAGCTCTCAAGAACGATCTCGCTGCGCAAACGTTGTTACCGTCGGATTTTGTCCAGATCGTGGCTGACAGTGGCCAACTCAGCGTGCTGCGAACGAGCCTGTGCTGGGGCCGAGCGGGTATCGTTGGGAAAACCTGGCAGCCCTTCGCACATCTGCAGCGGCGCACCCTCGGACCCGTTTTCCACAGTGCCGACGATGCGGCGGTCCATGCCCGGTCGCGCTTGCCGGAGGTTACGGAAAAACCCTGGGGCGGCGTGATTCTGAAAAGGCCCGACGGCCTGTACGTCGCCACTTCGCCGATCGAAGTCACGCGTGAGAACTTTGACAGTAGCGAGATTCTCGCCGATGAAAGCCGCTCGGCCGGAGTGTTTCCTGAGGGCTGTCGGATCGTTGCGCGATACCGCTCCAGGGTCGCGCGCGAGCTGTCTGTTGCATTTTCGCTCGTCGAAAAACGGATATATCTGAACATGCTTTCGGTCGACACGTTGTATTCGGCATTCACCCGCAAGCCGGTGGTATGGGATGAATACCTGTTTGCGCCAGACGGTGCGACGATTCGTTATCAGCCCGGGTTGTGGGACCGCTTGCGCGCTGATTTGTCGATCGCACTGACGGCAGACAACAGATTGCCCGCCTCGCTGAGTGGCGAGACCATCAAGCAGCGTATTTACCGCGGCGAATTGAAACTGGTTGACTGGATCGACTCGCTGGCCAGAACGGGCTATTTACGAGTCGTCACCGGTAGTGACCTCTGGGGAGCGCCCAGGCGGGTATTGCGCTGGGTGCCTTTCTCGGCCGATCCGCAGGCCATGGACGATTACATCAAAGCCACCGCTGCAGCGGTGTGCAGCCCGTTATTCGTCCAGGCCGATGCAGCCGCCCGATATGTGCATGAGCTGGCAGTGAGCAGAGATACCGAGACCTTTGGCGTCATTCTTCGCTCGGCCGATTATCTGTTTCTTGCCAGTCTGCCGCTGACGACGCAACGCTCGGCGCTGGCGCTGGATCGGGTTTTCGCGCAAGGGCTGCTGCCGTCAGGCTGTCTGTTGGATTCGATCTACCTGCGTGCCGCCCTGCCACCACTGGGCGCACGGTCCAATGATGTCCGGCATGTGCTGATCTCGCCCGTCGACGTTCAGCAGGCATGCCGGCAGGCGTCGACCCCACAGGGCTACAAGCCGATCTACTTCTCCTGCGCCGACGGCGCACTGTTGAAGCTGCAACTGCACGCCTTCGAGCCTGGCACGTTCTACGATCGGTTCGGGCAGATTGAATTACGCCCCAATGCCTTTGTATCGATGGAACAGGCTGCGAGCGATGAGCGCGCCATTGCCAATGGGACTTTCAGTCTTGTCGACTACATCGGGCGCATGGCCCGGGCCGGGGAGTTTGAAGTGATCGAAACCAGTGCTCACTGGTCGCGCCATGGTCGGGTGGACGAAGGTTGGAAACCGGGGCTCGCTGACACCTCCCGCATCCTTCGCTGGCAACATCATCCGGTTCCGGCGCTCGGACCGATATTTCAGCATCCCGACGACGCAGCCCGCTATGCCCAGCAACGGACTGACAGCGAAACGCTCACCCGGACGGGTTATGAAGGGGCAGTTCTTGCTGAAAAGACGCAGCAACGTTTTATTCCGCTGGAGCCGATTGCGTGGTTCGCCAACGAGGAAGATCTCCGTCTGAGGCTGTTTCGCACTGCCAAAGACCCTGGTACCGATTGGCGCCGACCGGCACCGCGCTTTCCTGACGGCTACGCCGTGGTAGCCAGCCATCAATTCAGCCTGTCGGGCAATACCCTGTTGGTCGTCGACAGCGAACAGATCCGCAGTAATTTCGCTGAACCCGCGCTTGTCTATGCACACACCCATGAATTGAAAACCAAAGGTTTCGACATCCGCGCGTATTACTACTCGACGCCCAGTCATGAGTTGCTCAAATACACGCCTGTTTACTCTGACGCCGAACGCAATCTCATGCTGACCCGAGCGGTTGTTTATGAAAACGGGCAATGGGTCAGCCGCCTCACGCCAGGACAATTTGTCTCCCGACTCCTGCAATTGGGCGAATTTCAGGTGTTGGTGGCAGGCCCGTATTGGCGCCATACCGGGCAACTGGGCAGTGGCTGGCGAACCCGTCGCCAACAGCCGTCGGCCCAAGGCGCAGTACGGGTCAGAGATGAGTTGTAATTCGAATGCCGTGTCGGGCGCGGGCCACTGAGCCCGCGCCACAACATCAGCGCGGCAGATCGACGGTGCGCCGTACGACTCGTGGCAGCACAAACCGGTCTAGCAACCACACCACCAGCAGCGAAGCCCCCACCAGCGGAAACACCACCGCCAGCACCAGCATGATCGCCACGCCGGTTTTCCATGTCGGCAAATCATGACGCAGCGGCGGCACGCCGAACTTGCCTTCTGGACGCCGTTTCCACCAGATCACCACGCCGCTGACGGCGCTGAGCAGGATCATCAGGCAGATCAGCAGCACGACGATCTGGTTGAAGGTGCCGAACATCTTGCCTTCATGCAGCATCACGCCGATTTCCGTGGCGCGCGCGACGGTACCGTAGTGCTCGAAACGCACATCGGCGAGAACCTTGCCGGTGTACTGGTCGACGTGCAGGGTGGCATCGTTGCGCGGGTCGTCGGCGAATACGGCAATGGTGAACACGCCGGTGGCGGTAGTCGGCAGGGTAATGCTGTAGCCGGGTTCAACCTTGCGTTCGTTGGCGATGTTCTGCACATCCTGCAGGCTGACTTCAGGTGCAGCGGGGCCGGCGTGGGTGTTGCCGTGATTCATGTGTTCGGCGTGGTCGCCGGACATCGGCATCGGTGTGTTTTCCATCGCCCATGGCACGGTCTGGCGGGTCGCGCTGTTGAGGCTGCGTGCCTCGATGTCGGAGGTCGGCACGTTGTTCCACATCGCGGCCGGGAACACGTTCCATACCGCCGCATATTGTTTGCCCCAGAAACCGGTCCAGGTCATGCCGCTGAGCAGCATCACCAGCAGCAATGTAGCGCCCCAGAACCCGGTGACAGCGTGCAGATCACGCCACAGCACGCGCCCACTCGTGTTCAGCCGCGGCCACAAAATGCCCGCCGCCTGACCGCGCGGCCACCACAGAAACAGCCCCGACACCACCAGCACCACGCCCCAGCCAGCGGCCATTTCGATCAGCCGATCGCCGACTGTGCCGATCATCAATTCGCCGTGGATCGCACGGGCGATGGCTTGCAGATTCTGCTTGGCATCCTGCTCGCCGAGGATGTCACCGTGATACGGATCGACGAATACATTGAGTTCCTGACCAGCGTTTTTCACCACGAATTGCGCGCTGCGCTCGGCATTCACCGGCGGCAGGTACTGGGTGACCTGGCCCTGCGGATAGGCAGCTTTCACCCGTTGCAGCAAGTCATCGGCCGGCACCGTGTGGTGCCCGGCCGGTACTTCGAGCAGGCTGCTGTACATCAGCGAATCGAGCTGCGGTTTGAACAGGTAAATGATCCCGGTCAGGGCCAGCATCACCATGAACGGCGCGACGAACAGTCCGGCATAGAAATGCCAGCGCCAGGCCAGGTTGTAGAAATTGGGTTGAGGCTTTTGCATCACGTGTGCTCCGCTGGGCTTGGTTCTTTTTCGTTGTTTGTTTACCTGTGGGAGCGAGCCTGCTCGCGAAGGCGTCATGCCAGACGACATCAATATTGAATGCGTCGGCCTCTTCGCGAGCAGGCTCGCTCCCACATGGGTAGGTGTCAGAAACTCATATCCACTTTGGTCCAGAGCGTGCGCCCCGGTTCATTAATTGGCTGCGGGTTGTTGGCCGGGTAACCGAACCCGGCGTTGCCGGCCAGATTCAGGTGCTCGGCGTAGGCCTTGCCGAACAAGTTGTCGACGCCGCTGCTGACCTTCCAGTGTTTGTTGATCCGGTACGCGCCGTTGAGCGAGAACACACCGAAGCCCGAGCTCTGGTCGTAATCCTTGCCGACCACGTTGCCCTTGTTCGCGTCGATGCGGTGCTGCGCGGCGACCACCCGCCACAATGCGCCGGCGCTCCAGTTATCCTGGCTGTAGGTCAGGCCGAAACGTGCATCCAGCGGCGGCATCTGCGGTAATGCCGAGCCGTCGCTGCTGTTCTTGCCCCAGGCGTAGGCCAGGGTCGCATCGGCTTTCCAGTTGTCGGTGAGGTTGTAGGCAGCACCGAGTTCGCCACCCATGATCCGCGCGTCAATGTTCTCGGCGCGCGAGGTGCTCATGCTCATCATTCCCGGCGTGTAGTCGAAGAGGATGTAATCGCGTACCACACCGATGTAACCCGAGGCCCAGGCTTCGAGGTCGGCGCTTTTGTAATTCACGCCGACATCCAGCTGAGTGGTTTTTTCCGGTTTGATCGAATCGAAAGCGTTGACCGAACCTGCCGGACCGTCGTCTGGCGAAAACAGCTCCCAATAGTCCGGGAAGCGCTGCGCATGACCGAGGCCTGCGTAAAGCGTGGTCGGGCTGTCGGCCAGATCGTGCTCGTAGCGCACGAAGCCACTGGGCAAGGTATCGGCGCGGGTGTCGCCAGCGGTCGGATTGGGGCGAGCCATCATTCCCGATCCGCTGCTCTGGCGATAATCCTTGGCCGAAGCGCGATCGACCCGGGCACCAGTGATCAGGCGATCACGCTCGGCGGCATACCAGGTCAGTTCGCTGAATACACCGTAGTTGTGGAACTCGGCGTCCTTGCTGTACGGCAGCTCTTTGTAGGTGTCGACGCCCATCGCACTGCGCTCGCGGTGCTCGTTGGCCTGCGCATCCAGCCCGGTGATCAGCTGAATGTCCGCCCAACGCCAGGTCGCCTTGAGCCGCGCGCCGAGGGTGCGCCGATCAACGTTGGACGCCATGGGCCCGGCCATCATCCCGGTGCCGGAGGGCGTGCGCAGGGTGTAGTTGTCCATCACATGGTCGGCGTAGTTGTAGTAGACCTGCGCCTCGAGTTTCTCCAGCACATCGCTGATGTTGGATCTCTCGAGACGCAGGCCGAGGCTTTCGCGCAGGAACTGCGAACCGTCCATGCCGCGCCCGGCGTACCGCGCCTCGCCATCGCCCTTGCCGGCGGTGAGTTCGATCAGGGTGTCGGCATCCGGCGTCCAGCCCAGCGCAATGTCGCCGTTCCACTTGTCGTAGCGCGAGGCGACGATGTCGTTGTTGCCGTCGCGGTAGTCGTCGGAATGCGCGGTGTTGCCGATCACCCGCACGTAACCCAGAGGACCGCCGGCAGCCGCATCGACGACCTTGTCGAAACGACCGTGGGAACCGGCCAGTATGCTGGCGTTTACGCGAGTGCCGAGTTCACCGAAGCTCTCCGGCTCGCGGTCGAAAAGCACCGTACCGGCCGATGCGCCGGGACCCCAAAGCACGGTTTGCGGACCTTTGATCACGGTGAGTTTGTCGTAGGTTTCCGGCGAAATATACGAAGTCGGCGCATCCATCCGGCCAGGACAGGCGCCGAGCATCATGCTGCCGTTGGTGAGGATATTCAGCCGTGAACCGAACATCCCGCGCAGCACTGGGTCGCCGTTGGTGCCGCCATTGCGCACCAACGCGAAGCCGGGAATGGTCTTCAGGTAATCGCCGCCGTCACTGGCCGGCACCGGTTGGCGCGGATCCTTGGGGTTGGTGACGATGGTCAGTGGTGAGCTTGGGGCAATGGCGGTGATCACCGTTGGGCTCAGTTCTTCCTGATGGGCGGCGTGATCATCGGCCAACACCAATGGTGCAAGCAGTACGCCGCAAAGTACGGCAATAGCGTGCCTGCAACGAATCCGCAATTCATTCAGGGCAAAGTGCGCGCGGGCAGATTCCGCGCAGGGAACAGCAGTAAACCTGGACATGACAATTTCCATCGAACAGTCGTAAACACCACGGCCGGCAGCCTGAAGCTGTCTTCTCAACCGTGTGCAATCAGAGGTGCGTGTTTACGTGGCGATGGGCGGGGCGCGGGTGCGGGCGCCAGGGAAAAATGTTTGGCGGGCGTGGCCCAAGCGTGGGAAGGGTGGGGTGTAGGTGTTCAGCGGCGGGATGTTGAAGGCGACGAAATCGACACCGCCGGTCAGCGCCGGGCAATTGAACAGCAGGCTGCAATAGCCGCATTTTTCCCACAGCACGTGGTGCGAAGATTGCGGCGGGCAATGCTCGGCCGCAGGCTGGGCTGCATGGCCGCTGTGATCCATGCCGGGCATGTCCATCGACATGTCCATGCTCATTGGCATCGACGTCGAGGCGTGTCGATCCATCGGCATCGACTGAGAAATCAGTGGACCGATGAAAATCATCAACATGGCGAACAGGGCGATCCAGCTGCCACGCGTCAGCGCTTGAGTCTGACGGTGATGCGGGACGGGCCTGGCGCGCAACGGACGCATGGGCGAAGTCAGCCGAAACGGTTACTGAGCGTGCACGTGGCCCTGGGCTGATTCCGGCGCTTTCTTCTGCACGGCAACTTCAACGCTGACGTCACCGGCCTTTTCGAAATGCAGGGTCATCGGGAAACGCTTGCCGTCGCTGAGCAGGCTGCGATCGCTCGGGTTGAGCAGCATCACGTGGTAAGCCATTGGCGCGAAGGTCACGGTGCCGCCGGCGGGGATTTCCACGCTTGGCACTTGCTGCATCGTCATCAGATCGCCCTGCATCACGTGCTCGTGCAACTGAGCTTGTGCAGCAATGGGCGAGTCGACGCTGAGCAGGCGATCGGCGCTTTTACCGGTGTTGTGAATGATGAAATAGGCGGCGACGGTCGGCGCATTCGGCGGCAGTTCCTGCGACCACGGATGGGCGATTTCCAGCGCACCCGCCTTGTATTCATGGGCATGGGCGAAGCACGCCGGCAACAACAGCGCAGCGAGGACGAAGAGTTTCTTCAACATTGCAGTTCTCCAGAACGATTTGAAACGCGGATTTGTGGCGCGAACAAATCAGACCAGAGGGGAGGCGCGGGGATTGAGACTCGGCCATTGCTGGCGCGGCGTCGGGGCTTGCAGGGAGGCGGGCGCAACGCTGCGGTTGCTTTCAAATTGCGCGAAATACAGCTGCGGCGAATGCCCCGGCAGCGCCAGCAATGGCGCCCCACCTGAGCAACACCAGCAGTGCTGCATGTTTGAATGGCTGTCGTTCTGCGGAGCCTTCTGATCCGTGGCACCGATGTCGATCGCCACCATCTTCATGCCGCTGCCGGTGCAGAAACTGCTCCAGAGTATCTGCTCGGCCGGTGAACTGGCCGCCTGCGCCATCGCCCCGCTCAGCGGCATGGCGAGCATGTTGAATAGCACTGCAAAGCAGGCGATCCAGGCAAATGCTAACCGGCGTCGGTTCATGGGACAGGTCCGTTGGGTGGGCGATCAGGCGCGGCCCATTTAGCCTGATCAGGGCCGATAAGTAAAAAAGCGTCGTGCGGTTTGGTGTCGCAGTGCGCTGTTGAAAAGAGTGTAGCCACTTGGATTGGCGGTGCCAGACCGGACGCCTTCGCGGGCAAGCCTGCTCCCACATGTTTTGTGAGTATGCACAGATATCAGCAACATTCACGGTTCCTGTGGGAGCGAGCCTGCTCGCGAAAGCGATTTGTCAGGCATTGATGGGCTGCCGGTGCTGACGTCTTCGCGAGCAGGCTCGCTCCCACAAAGGGCCGTGCCGATTCAGTGGGAAAGGGCAGCGAGGATTTCAGCGACTGATTCAAACTCCTGATCAACCCCCGGCAACCCCGGGCGCTTCAACACCAGCACCGGCACGCCGCGCTCGCGCGCCACTTCGAGCTTCGGCTCGGTGGCGCTGCTGCCGCTGTTCTTGCTGATCAATACATCGATCTGCCGGCGCTCGAACAGCGCTCGCTCGTCTTCCAGCAGAAACGGCCCACGGGCGCCGATCACTTCGCAGCGCGTGTTGCCGGGATAAACGTCGAGGGCGCGCAGGGTCCAGAACTGGTGGGCGGGGATTTCGTCGAGGTGTTGCAGCGGTTCGCGGCCGAGGGTGAACAGCGGGCGGTGGAACGGTTGCAGCGCTGTGATCAGTTCGGCCCAGTCAGCCACCTCACGCCAGTCATCGCCCGCTTGCGGTTGCCATGCCGGGCGGCGCAAGGCCCAGCAGGGGATGCCGGACAGCTGTGCCGCGCGGGCGGCGTTGGCGCTGATTTTTGCGGCGTACGGGTGCGTGGCGTCGAGCAGCAGATCGACACCTTCATCGGCGATGAACTGCGCCAGACCCTCAGCGCCGCCATAGCCGCCGACCCGAACCTGGCAGCGCAAATCGCTCGGCACCCGGCCAACGCCGGCGAGGCTGTAGATATGTTGTGGGCCGAGCGTGCGGGCAATCGCCAGCGCTTCAGTCACGCCGCCGAGCAGCAAGATCCGCTTCATACAAAACCTCCGGCATGGCCGACAATCCCGCCCTGACGATCAATGGCAAACACCTCGACCTGCACCTGCGCTGGCACCACGCTGCGGGCGAAATTCAACGCATGACGACACACCTCGTCACCCAGAGTGATGCCTGCCGCATTGGCCATGGCCAAGGCTTGTTGACTGGTGTTGGCCTCACGAATGCCTTGCTGCAATGCCGCATCCGCGCCAATTGCCGCCGCCCACTCGGCCAGTTGCGGCAAATCGATGCTCGAATGTCGCGAGTGCAGATCCATATGCCCGGCGGCGAGTTTGCTGATCTTGCCGAAGCCGCCGCACAGGCTGAGTTTATCCACAGGTACTTTACGCAGGTGCTTGAGCACCGCGCCGACAAAGTCACCCATTTCGATCAGGGCGATTTCCGGCATATCGTAGACACGGCGCATGGTGTCTTCGCTGGCGTTGCCGGTGCACGCGGCGATGTGCAGATAGCCGTTGGTTTTCGCCACGTCGATGCCCTGATGAATCGAGGCGATGTAAGCGGCGCAGGAAAACGGCCGGACGATGCCGCTGGTGCCGAGGATCGACAGGCCGCCAAGAATGCCCAGCCGCGGATTCATGGTTTTCAGCGCCAGTTCTGCGCCGCCCTCGACATTGACCGTGACCTCGAAGCCGCCGCCATAGCCGGTTTCGGCGGCGAGCAAGGCCAGGTGATCGCTGATCATCTTGCGCGGCACCGGATTGATCGCCGGTTCGCCGACGGCCAATACCAGACCCGGCCGGGTCACCGTGCCGACGCCGACACCGGCGTTGAAGCGGAGCCCCGGCTCGGCACACAGTCGCACCTTTGAGTAAAGCAGTGCGCCGTGGGTGACGTCAGGGTCGTCGCCGGCATCCTTGATCGTCCCGGCTTCGGCGCCGCCCTCGCTCAGGCGGCAGAACTCCAGGCGCATCTGCACCTGTTTGCCCTTGGGCAGCGTGATCTGCACCGCGTCGGCAGCGATGTCGGTGAGCAACAGGCGCGCGGCGGCGAGGCTGGTGGCGGTGGCGCAGCTGCCGGTGGTCAGGCCGCTGCGCAGGGGCGCGGGTTGTTCGGCGGTTTCGTCACGCATCGAGGGATTTGACCAATTCCAGCAGGGTGATCGGCAAGGCCTGACGCCAAGTGTCGAACTCGCCGAGCGGTTGCGCCTGGGCGAGATGAATGCGCGTCAGTTCGCCGCCGTATTGTTCGCGCCAATGCATCAGGGTGACTTCGCTTTGCAACGTCACGGCGTTGGCAACCAATCGGCCGCCGGGCTTGAGCTGGTCCCAGCAGGTCTCGAATACACCCTCACGGGTGACGCCGCCGCCGATAAACACAGCGTCCGGCCGTTCGAGGCGATCCAGCGCTTGCGGTGCCTTGCCACGGATCAGTTGCAGGCCGGGCACGCCCAGCGCATCGCGGTTGTGTTCGATCAATTGCTGACGACCCTCGTCGGCCTCTATCGCGATGGCGCGGCAACTCGGATGGACGCGCATCCACTCGATGCCGATCGAGCCGCTGCCGGCGCCGACATCCCAGAGCAGCTCACCTGGCGTCGGCGCCAAGCGGGCGAGGGTGATGGCGCGCACGTCGCGCTTGGTCAGTTGGCCGTCGTGGCGGAATGCCGAATCGGGCAGGCCAGCGAGGCGTGACAGACCGGTGATTCCGGGCTCGGCCAGGCATTCGATCGCGATGACATTGAGATCGGCAACGGACGCGTCGTTCCATTCGCTGGCGCTGCGTTCGATACGCCGCTCGGCATCGCCGCCCAGATGCTCCAGAACTGTCATGCGACTTGGGCCGAAACCACGCTCGCGCAGCAATTGCGCAACCGCGGCCGGGCTGCTGCCATCGTTACTCAGCAGCAACAGACGCACGCCGCTGAACAGATGCGCATTGAGCGCCGCCAACGGACGCGCCACCAGCGACACAGTCGTCACCTCCTGCAACGGCCAGCCCAAGCGCGCCGCGGCCAGTGCGCAGGACGAAGGGGCGGGAATGATCGCCATCTCGGCGCTCGGTACCTGCCGCGCCAGACTGGCACCGACGCCGTAGAACATCGGATCACCGCTGGCCAGCACGCAGACCGGCTCGCCACGCGACTCGAGCACTGGCGCGAGGGAAAACGGACTCGGCCATAATTGCCGCTCGCCGCCAATGCACGGCGGCAGCAGATCCAGCTGACGCTGGCCGCCGACGATCCGCGAAGCGCCCATCAGAGCACGCCGGGCGTTCTTGCCCAGGCCCTTGAAGCCGTCTTCACCAATACCCACAACGGTCAGCCAATCGCCCATTTCATACTCCAGATCCTGCGTCCAGCGAAGCGGGCGACATGATAACGCGACAATCGATAACTGGCTGCTGTCCTTTTTCAGGAGCGCCGACATTGAATGTTTACATTGTCTTTTGTGATTTTTCGAGTTCTTCGCAAGTATTGAATTGGCATTCCGCTGGAAATGCTTGTGACTATCTGGAATGTACTTTTTTAGTAAATTGAATAATCGGATGGATAATTGAAATGAGCGATGTTTTGAACAATGTTTCAGCACTTCCCGACCAAGGCAGTGCGACGGTGATGGGGAATAATCTGGTGTCCTTCTTTTCCGGATTGACTGCGGAAGACAAACGATTCGTCAAAGACAGTATGCGCTGGGCAGAATACAGAGCCGATTTGCGTCATAACAGAAACAGTGAGCCAGCTGCTTGGTTTGAATATTATTCTGGGGTGCTTTGGTCTGTCGGCTGGAGCCTGGAGCAAGCTCCGGTAATCCATGTTGACAAGAGTTTTACCGGTAATGCGCTGGAAGTCTGGACGCGATCCTTGGCGCAACAATTAAGTCGGGAAAAAGTCGGGCTAATGAAGGAAGCTTTTCACATGCTTGAGACACATTCGGACGCAATAGACGTATTTAGAGGCAGCGCTCGTGAATGGAGCGATTTTCGTTTTTCCCCTGCTCAGTACAATTTCAATAGGGAGTTGGAGATTGTCATCAGTAATGTTCGCTTGCTTGATGCGAAGTGGTCCTCTACCTATTTGTTCTGGACTATTCAGCATACGGGTTCGGAGCTTGATATCCGCTCCAGACGCTTTTTGATCAGGTCTGCCGCGATAAATGAAAATCGGATTAAGTTGGCTGCTGCAGTGCTTGATATGCGCACGCGTGAAATTGAGTTGGCTCAGGGCGTTTGATATTAGTTGGAAAGCTGTGTTTGCTGGTTTGTATGATGGTCTGAAATTAAATGCATGGATTTTCGATTTGATTAACTCCGATGCTGTGGTTAGTTTGTTTTCCACACCAAGTCGGTGTTTTAACCATGAAAGGAATCCATTTATGACTGAGCTGAATAAAGATGTAATCTCCGCTGTTGAGCGGTTTAGTTTGATTGCGCAAACCAATGAGTTTATCGCAGCGCAGCCAGTGTTGCGCTCGCGTTCGGCACGTGTTGGCAGTAGCTTGCCAATTGATAAAGATGAACTGAATGCAGCAATCATGGGCTCGGGTATTGCAGGCTTTGATGCAAGCATGTCCAAGCGCAGCAAGCGAATCGTTAAAAACACCTACATGTATGCTGATCTGGTTGCCTTGCTCAAATATCCGGCACCCAACCAAAAGGAACAGCGCTATAACGAGTTTATGCGATTAATGAAACTGGCTGGCTGGTTTGCTTTCAGCCAGCCCTATAATCGATATACCGCTACTTCGCAAAAACTGACCATGGATAATGTTGCCCTGTCTGTTCTGCATACCGCTGTT
>Ga0308167_1002801_pt1 | contig 15201 bp, 16 predicted proteins | sample PhyCR1_2_FD_202138 | JGI IMG/M metagenome (GOLD analysis project Ga0308167, IMG submission 202138) | Phyllosphere microbial communities from UC Gill Tract Community Farm, Albany, California, United States - DLSLRC.R1 | ecosystem: Host-associated > Plants > Phyllosphere > Unclassified | place... | reverse complement strand
TTGGCTTCAAGCCGGAGGTTGTCGAGAAAGTTGACCTTGATTTCCATGGGGGCACACCAGAATAACGGGCTAAACAAAAATGGCCGCTATTATGAGGTTTTTCACCGGGAAGTTTCAGGCTTTTGACCAGTGGCGGGCGAATTATCCATTGTAAATTAACCTTTTCGCGATTGGCGCCGATGGACTGAGGGCAACCAGGGAGTAGTCGGAATGCGCAATAACCAGCCTGTAACACAGCGTGAGATTTCCCTCGCGCCTTCGCAAAAACTCATCTCCGCCACCGATGTCCGAGGGGTCATCACTTACTGCAACGACGCCTTTGTCGATATCAGCGGCTTTGAACGTGCGGATCTGATTGGGGCACCGCAGAACATTGTGCGTCACCCTGATGTGCCGCCCGCCGTTTTTGCGCACATGTGGAGTGCGCTCAAGCAAGGACTGCCCTGGATGGGCATCGTGAAAAACCGCTCCAAAAACGGCGACCACTACTGGGTCAACGCCTACGTCACACCGATCTTCGAAGGCAGCAAGGTGGTCGGATTCGAATCGGTGCGGGTCAAGCCCACAGCCGATGAAATCCGCCGTGCCCAGGCCCTTTACCGTCGTATCAGCCAAGGCAAGCCTGGCGTGCCGCGCCAGGATGCCTGGCTGCCAGCCGCCGTCAGCTGCGTCCCCTATGTAGCAACCGGACTTGCCGGTAGCCTGGCCGGCCTGTTCCTCACTGCGCCGGTGGCCATTGCGGTGGCCGTGGCCGTTGCGGTGCCCGTGGGCATACTCTGCTCACGCTGGCGTCAGGGCAGCACGTTGCGCCTGTTGCAAGGTGTCGAGCCTTCGACCTCGGACGCCCTGATTGCGCAGATGTACAGCGATGCGCGCGGGCCCCAGGCACGTTTGGAAACGGCGTTCCTCAGCCAGGCCGCACGCCTGAAGACGTGCCTCACCCGCTTGCAGGACAGTGCCGAACAACTGAGTGCGCTGGCCGGGCAGTCCGATCAATTGGCCACCGCCAGTTCCAAGGGCCTGGACCGTCAGCGCGTCGAAACCGAACAGGTCTCGGCCGCCGTCAACCAGATGGCCGCGACTACCCAGGAAGTCGCCAGCCACGTACAGCGCACCGCCGACGCCACCCAGCAAGCCAATGTGCTGACCGGGCGCGGGCGTGAGGTAGCGCGAGATACCCGCGAGGCAATCGAACGCTTGTCCACCGTGGTCAGCGAAACCGGCGTGACCGTGGCGCAGCTGGCGCGGGACAGTGACGAAATCGGCAGCGTAGTGGATGTGATCAAGGGCATTGCCGACCAGACCAACCTGCTGGCCCTCAACGCCGCCATCGAAGCGGCGCGTGCTGGCGAGCAAGGCCGTGGCTTTGCAGTGGTCGCCGACGAAGTGCGCCAACTGGCCCAGCGGACCTCTCAGTCCACCACCCAGATCCACGCGCTGATTACCCAGCTGCAGGCGTCGTCAAACAACGCGGTGCAAAGCATGGAGCACGGCCAGCGCCAGGCCCAGGAAGGCGTGGCCTGGGTACTCGAAGCTGACCAGGCGCTGGTTGGCATCAGCGAGGCCGTGTCCCACATCACCGACATGACCACCCAGATCGCCGCTGCCACCGAGGAACAGAGCGCGGTGGCCGAGGAGATCAGCCGCAACATCACCACCATCGCCGAACTGGCCGACCAGACCTCGCTGCAAGCCCATCAATCCACGGACCTGAGCAAGGAACTGACGAACACCGCGGCCACCCAATACGCATTGGTCGAGCGCTTCAATCGCTGAGCCTGCGCTGAACGTGTCGTGGCAAGCGCGCTGCCTGTGGTGAGCGCGCCTGCCACGAGAACATCGCGGACCACAGGATAATGGCGATATGCTTGGGCACACCCTCCACCCAACACGAAGCCCACCCCATGTCCATCACGGATAACCTCCTCGCCTTCACCTTCGCCGCCACACTGCTGACGCTCACGCCCGGCCTCGACACGGCCTTGGTGCTCAGGACTGCCACGGTGGAAGGCAAGCGCCAGGCGCTGCAGGCCACGCTGGGGATCAACGCCGGTTGCCTGCTGTGGGGGGCGGCGGTTGCGTTTGGCCTGGGTGCGTTGGTGGCGGTGTCGGAAGTCGCCTTCAACCTGCTCAAGTACTGCGGCGCTGCGTACCTGGCCTGGTTGGGTGTGAACATGCTGTTGCGCCCTCGCCGCGCCTTCGCGAGTGCCGAGGCGGATGGCAAGCCCGCCGGCAACTGGTTTATCAAGGGCATGCTGGGCAACGTGCTCAACCCCAAGGTGGGGATTTTCTACGTGTCCTTCCTGCCGCAGTTCATCCCCCAGGGGCAGCCGTTGATTCTCTGGACATTCGGCCTGGTCAGCATCCATGTGCTGCTCGGCGCATTGTGGTCACTCGCATTGATCAGTGCCACGCGGCCGCTTTCCGGGTTCCTGCGACGTGAACGCGTTATCCAATGGATGGACCGCACCACCGGCATGATCTTCGTGTTGTTTGCCGTGCGGTTGGCGTTCAGCAAGCGCTGAGCCCTTCCCCCCTTCGGAGCCCAGCCAGCCGGTGGCTCCCGTGACAACTACGTGCAGGCGTTGCGTCCCCGATTATCCCAGGCGTATTGAAAGTTCGATGTCATCGGCAAACGCCACGGACAGGTAGCCGTTCTCCGGTGCGCGCACATGGGCCAGGTATTCAGGGCAGTAATCGGTGTTATCCGCCACCACCAGAGCGCCGGGGCGCAGGTGGCTTTCCACCAGGTTGAGCACGTCCCCATACAGCGTCTTGGCGCCGTCCAGCAACAGCAAGTCCACACTGTCCGGCAGGTCGCTGGCCAGGGTGACCAGCGCGTCGCCTTCGCGGATATGGATCAGGTCACTCACGCCGCCTTCGATGAAATGCTCGCGCGCGAGGGCGATTTTCGAAGCTTCGAATTCACTGCCGACCAGCACTCCGCCACCGTTGTCACGCAACGCAGCGGCCAGGTGCAAAGTGGACAGGCCAAACGAGGTACCAAACTCGACAATCGCCCGCGCCTTGCCGCTGCGCGCCAGCATGTAGAGCAGCTTGCCGGTGTCCCGCGACACCGGTAGCCACAGGTCCTTGAGCATCGAATACAGCGCTACATATTCGGTCTTGCTGTGCATCAGCCGCTCGCGCTCATCTTTCGAGATCGTGTTCAGCACTGGGCTGGTAGCGGCGCTGGCTTGGGTATACAAACGTTCGATCAGGGGCGCCAAAGGCGCAGAGGTCAGGCTCGACATCATTGATTTCCTTAGAGCTGGGACTAAGATGCGACTAATTCGTCGCATTAAAAGTATGCGAGTGATTCGTCGCATCCGCTATTCGCATTAGCCCTGCCTCCGGAGCCCTGCATGACCACCCGCCAGACCCCGCGTATTTCCTCGCGCAAACAGCCACAACAGGCACGCTCCACCGAGTTGGTGGCGGCTATTCTCGAAGCGGCTATTCAGGTTCTGGCCAAGGAAGGCGCCACCCGTTTCACCACCGCACGGGTCGCGGAGAAGGCTGGCGTGAGTGTGGGTTCGGTGTACCAGTACTTCCCGAACAAGGCGGCGATTCTGTTCAGGTTGCAGAGTGACGAGTGGCAGCAAACCACCCAGATGCTGCGCGGCATCCTGGAGCAACATACCGAGGCACCGCTGCATCGCCTGCGCACGCTGGTGCATGCCTTCATCAGGTCAGAATGCGAAGAAGCCCAGATACGCGTCGCACTGAACGACGCGGCGCCGCTCTATCGCGATGCCCCGCAAGCCCTGGAAGTACGCGCGGCGGGGCAGCAGATATTCGCGGCGTTCATGATGGAGTTATTGCCCGAGGTGACCGAGCCAACCCGCACACTGGCATGCGATCTGATCCTGACCACGCTCAGTTCGGTCGGCAAGGATTTCTCCGGCAGCCCACGCACTCCTGAAGAAATCGCTGTTTACGCCGATGGCATGGCTGATATGTTTCACGCCTATGTGATCGCGCTCAACCATCCCTGAAGCGCCTGCACCCCGCAAAGGACTGCACATGAACTTCTTCAAGAAACTGTTCGGCTCATCGACAAAATCGGATGTGCCTGCGCCTACGCCCAATGCAGCGGAGTCGCCCGAACCCGACGCCGCCAACCAGGCCGCTCGCGTAGCCACCGCCGACTGCCTGGACCGACACTGGCAGTCCGTGGGCACCGTCGAGAAAGACGTGCTCGCCTACCTGATCAGCCCCAGCCTGACCGGCGGCCCCTACTGGCCGTCCACCCGCCAGGCGTATCGCGTGGTGCGCCGGGGTAATAACATCGTGCTGGCAACCGACGGCCTGTCCGACCCCTTCGACGACGCCGAAGGCCTCGGCAATGGCTTCGAAATGGAGCTGTTCCTGGAAACCGCCGACATCCCCGACAAGGCCCGAGGCACACTCGGCGACGTCGACCCACTGCGCCACAGCTGGGCATTCGAACTGCTCGAACACGTCGCCAAGACCGTCGCCAACGCTGGCGGCATCACCCACCCCTTGGAGAACCACGGCGTACTGTCCCTGGAACTGCCCGGTTTCAGCCAATCGCACCTGATGAGCGATCAACTCCCTGACCTGTTCGTCACCGCCGACGACGCCGCCGGCGTACTCCTTGGCGGCCCCGCCCCAGACTTCCCCACCCGCCTCGACGACATGCCACTCTCACCGGTGCAACTGGTGCCGGTGGTACTGATCACGGCGGCTGAGCTTGAGTACGTGCGCACAGGTGGGCGCGCGGCACGGGAGGATCTGGTGGCGCGGTTACAGGCGGCAGGATTTGGGCATGTAAGTTGTGTTTATCGGGAGAGCGTGGTTTAGGTGGGCTTATTGGTGAACGTTTAGAGGGGGAATGACGGTTTAGGAGCTGTGGGCCAGGAGCGGACGTGATTCAACCAGGGCATATCCTTTTCGAGGCGATGGTGAAGGTTTCATCATCGCTGATGCTTCGATCCAAGGTAAACCAAGCGCTTGGTGATTTTGACGCCGCGTATGCCCAGCGATGAGTAATCGTTGAACTGGCGGCGATCGACCCGAAGCTGGCTATCGGCTTGGCTCAGTTTCAGGTTGGGCAAGCCGGTCGCTCGCCCAACCGCTCTACCAACCTTACGAGATAACCATCGGCATCCTGGACGATGAACTCTCGCTGGCCTACTTCTACCTGTTCAGCCCGATACCACGTGTCTTTGCATTCTCGATAGAGTGAACAGCCTGCCTGATCAAGTTTCTGGATGATGGGGGCGACAGCCTCAACATCAATCTGTAGGTTGATGCCTCTCCCAAACGGCCTAGTCAACGACGCCGTCAGCCATTGACCCGCGTCCGGATCAACCTGCTCAAGCATTACTTGAGCCCCATTCAAATCAAGGTATGCAAATCCATCTTCCGGGCGTTGATAAGCCACGTTGAACCCCAGGCAGGAAACCCAAAAAGCTAAGCTGTTCTCCAAGTTAGTAACCATTAACTCCGGAACCAGTTTGTTACGTTCAAACATGAGATGACTTCCATTTCACAAGGCTTATTTTTGCAGGTGGGCAGGTTCTGCATTTATGACTTCGATGCCGCGACGGGGTCGTGGCGAGCATGATGATGCACGGTCGGTCGGGAATTATCGAGTCGCTTTGAGGGAATGCTTTTGGCCGAGAGCTGCCGGTCACGGATGACCGCTTTCGGCCAAAAGTGGTCGCCCAATATCTGAGAAAACCGGAGTGGATTCACACACGAGCAACCCTACATATGAAACTGCTTAACCAGCCGATTCAATTCGACCGCAAGCTTAGTAAGTTCAGAAGTTGCGAGAGCTGTTTGACCAGACCCCTCTGACGCTTGATTTGACAGGTCCCGTATGCTGACCAGGCTACGATCCACCTCCCTGGCAACCTGAGCCTGCTCTTCCGACGCAGTTGCGATCAAAACATTGCGCTCGGTGATATTATCAATTGACTCAGTGATCTCCACCAACGCACTCCCTGCGCCTTGGGCTGTGTCAAGAGTTCTCTGAGCTTGGGCGTTAGTGTGAGTCATTGCCGAAACAGCCGCACCAGATCCTTTCTGAATCGAGCTGATCATCTGCTCAATCTCACTGGTTGATTGCTGCGTACGATGAGCTAAAGCCCTCACTTCATCCGCCACTACTGCGAAGCCTCGACCCGCCTCACCGGCTCGAGCAGCTTCGATAGCAGCGTTCAAAGCAAGAAGGTTGGTCTGTTCGGCGATAGCCCGTATCACATCCAAAACTTTGCTAATGTCGGTTGCCATAACTGCGAGCCCTTGTACCTCTAGGGATGCGTCTTCAACATTCGCGACCATTAAACTGATGGCCTGAACGGTTTCATCTACTCGTGCACGACCTGCCAGCGCGGCAGAATTGGATCGATTGGCTGCTTCCGAGGCTGCTGAAGCATTCCTGGCTACTTCCTCTACAGCTGCGCTCATTTCGGTAACGGCAGTAGCAGCCATCTCAACTTCGTTATTCTGACGCTGCATACCTTTATTAGCGTCCTCAGTGACTGCATGCATTTCTTCAGAAGTCGACGCTAGCTGGTTAGACGAGTCAGATATCAAAGAAAGCGTACTTCGAAGACCATCTTGCATAGCTTTCAACGCTTGCATGAGCTTGGCAAACTCATCGTGTCCCTGCACTCCGATGACCTGGCTAAGATCATTTTTGGCAATACGCTCGGCAATAGCCAGTGACTGACTGAGCGGGCTAGTAACACTGCGGGTATACATCAGGGCGAGAGTCGTGGCAGCCAGTATGCTGACCAAGATAAAGCTGCCAACAATCAGTTGTGCGTGCTCGTAGATAAGGGTAGCTTCTTCGCCTGCCTTTTTAGCTTTATTGTTGTTCAGCGCAATCAGCTTTTCTATGTCGCGTTCCACAGTGTCTGCAGACTGCTTCATTGCTTCGTTGGATAACTTGACAGCCTCATCCAAGCTGCCAGAAGAAATGAACGATAGGTACTCATCCTGTACTTTCTGAAAACCGGCGTAGCTCTGGGACAGCTCACCAAATAACTGTTTTCCCATTGGCGTCACTATAAGCTGCTCAAGCTTCGAAAGCAGTCCCTGGACGTTAGCTCGGGCGTCCCTTACATCATCAAATGCTTCAGTTTTACGATTTTCTGGCTCTACGGGATTACGCAACCGCGCATTGCTGCCTCTAATACTTACAAACTCCCTGTCAATCATTCCCAGCAGAGATATGCTAGGCACGACATTGGTTTCTACGAATTTTTCAGAAGCATTCAAACTTGCAACCTGATTGAGAGCGATTACCCCCAACGCAATAATCATCAGGCAGAAGAATCCGAAGCAAAGCGCCGAGCGTGGAGCAAGGTTTAGCCTGCGCAATATCATAGTGAAGTTCCTCATGGTTTTATCTGTCTCGACGCTTCCGATCAGTCCTGAAGCCACCATTCGTCACCACAAAGAAAGCACCCAATGAACGCGCGGTTTCAAACGCAAAAAACATGTGTCTGAATGTGACCATTACAAATTCTAGAAGGCTCAAGCGATTCAGATTTCGGAGATGCTCGTGTTGTCCGCTTTTGGCCGATGACTGCCAGTCGCCACCGGCTGCTCTGGGTCGATAGCGGCCGGTTTAGCGGTGCATTGGCTGCAGGGATCAGGGTAATGAGGGCTTCGACGCTGATCACTAGCGTCGGCAGACATTTCCTGTGTTATCGCTGATACACTATTTTTAACCGTACACCTGTTGGCCGCCAAAACACTAGGGCGTGAGATGGATATCAAAGAGTTTTGTCTTGCTCATAGATTTGATATGAGCAAATGTGGAGTCGCGTTAGGCGGTGGTGGTTTTGGAATGACAGAGTTGAAAACCTCACCTGTCGAATTTTTGACCTTAGCGGAAGACGATTTTGAACGGGGCGGTTTGGCGGCTCTCGTCAATGCAACGACCAATGCAAAACGCGCCATTGTCTGTCAGCTTGATCAGTTGTTGATCTCTTTTGGTTACCCGTCACTTCGATGGAACGTGCCGAAGAAGATCGAACGGCTAAGGGCACTTGGGTTATTGGCGCCGAGTCTGTTGCGTAAAGTCGTCGATATACGAAATATTCTTGAGCACGAGTATGCGACTCCTGAGCTTGAAAAAGTTGAAGAGGCGTTGGATATCGCGAGCCTATTTGTTATGTCCGCCTCAGCTATGTTCATTCCATTCGATGATGTCTTGGAGTTTTCACTTCCTGACTTGAGCGTGACAGAGAGTTCTGCCACTCGTGTCTCGGCAGGACTGAATCGCGAGTCTGGCAGGGTTTTTTACACTGTCTACGCTTATGAGCCTGGGGAGTATGCCGGGCGTTGCGTCGGTCAGTGTGAGATTCAATCAGGACATGTCTTGTTCGAGGCAATGGTAAAGCTTTCCGCTTCGCTGATGCTTCGATACAAGGTAAACCAAGCGCTCCGTGATTTTGAAGCTGCGTATGCCAAGCTATGAATCGTTGAATCAGAGTTGGGGCTTGAAGGGGCAGCAATCGGCCAAAAGTGGACTACTGAATCGCCCCTAGTTTCGTAGACACGCCGAGTGACCGCTTCTGGCCGAAAGCAGCCGGTCGCGTCTGACCACTATCGAGCCAAAGCTACTGTTGGCCAAAAGCAACCAACCGGACGCGTCTAGGAAGCCAGGGGCGATTCAGGCTGACCCCCAAGCCCTGGCCGAAAACCTAGGCTGTAAACGTAGAAGCTAGCATTTCCCACCCTGATAATGAACATGGAAGCCAGTGAGAGTGAGGTTGAAATTTATAACTTGGTTTGTGGTGCTAGGCCTTTCAGGTTGTGGATCACAAGACCCTGCGTTAGTAGGCCGATGGAAAGGCGAACGTAGTGCTACTCCCGAATGCCGTTACGTCACATGGACGAGAGTTATGGCAGCTGACGGTAGATTTGGAGAAACTTTTTACGAGGATGCTGCCAGGTCGAAATTAATAACCAAGCGCGGAGGATATTGGTTGACTAGAAAAAACCTAGTGCTGTTTGATGCTATAGGTGAAGAAAAGTACAACACTTATCACTACCAATTTGTAGATGCGGATACTGTGTATTACAAGTCGATCACCCCGGATACAGGGTGCAGTTTAGCCGTTTACACGCTCCACCGAGTTTCTGGAAAGTAAAGGTCTACGAAGCATTATAGAAATATGAATCACCCCTGCTTCTGTAGACGCCTTCAAGCTTCAAGCATGTGCTGCTAAGCCTGCGAAACTGTCCGCTTCTGGCCGAAATCTGCCGCTCGTGAAAGGCTGCTTTTGGCCGAAAGCAGTCATCCATACCCATCCCTCCCAACTCAACCAACATCACTCGAATTAATCAACGCCCTCAACACGTGATCCTCCCACACTCCAGCAATCTTCAAATACTCCCGTGCATACCCTTCCCGTTCGAACCCCAGCGACTCCAGAAGGCGTTCACTGCGGACATTGCTGGGCAAGTGGTTGGCCATGATTCGGTGCAGGCCCATTTGTTCGAAGCAGTATCGGTTGGTGATCTGCAGTGTTTTTTTCATCAACCCCCGACCTTGGGCGGATTCGGCCAGGGAAAAGCCTAGATGACAGGCCTCAAAGGCCCCCTTCACGATATTCGTGTAGCTGCACCGCCCCGCCACTTCGCCACTCCCAGGTTCGAGCAGTAGGAAGAAGATCGAAGCGCCAGCTTGCATGCCTTGCACCTGCTGCTCGACCCTGATATTGGCGCTATCAAGGGTAAAATAATGCGCGTCCCTCAGGGGTTCCCAAGGCTGCAGATGGCTGCGGTTAGCCTGTTCGTAGCGGTTGAGCAGATGGACATCATCACGGGTCAACGTTCGCAGGCAATAGCCTTCAACCGAATGAATCATAAGCGCTCCCGCGTGCCTGCTTCGGCAACGCTCAGTTAAACCAGCCCAGGTAAGTCATGCTTGCGGTGTTTTCTGGCACGCGCTGCAGCGGTTCGACCTGGGTAGACACTGAACGCCGGTCACCCCAGAGAGCGTTCTCCCCCACTAAAATGAAGTGCGTGAAGGCTGCCACCCCGCGCCTTACCCGTTCTCTCTCGGATGGGCTGGTGATGTGCGAGAGGACCTCTTGCGGGTCGCTGGCGAGTTCGACGAAGTCTGCATCCATGTAGAACTCGAGTTCTTCCGCCAGGCGCCACGTTGGGTTGCGCGCTTCCCATGCGCTGTATTCGGTGTCGGTTGCACTGTCGGACGGCGCTGGCTCCCACTGCTCGAAGGCAAACTGTTGTGCCTCGGCATCGCTGGCGAAGCTCGCTCCAAACAGGTGAAAGGCCCACGCAGTGTCTTGGGTCATTGAACTGTCCGTATCGACGTAATCGCCAGGAAGGTCGTCGGCCCATCGGGACCGGACGGCCCCCGATAACACCCTTGCGCCTGGAGGTGATGAACCGCTGCGGCGGTCAGTTCCCAGGCCATGCTTTCATCCTGAATGGCAAAGGCCTCGTCGTCGCCAAACAGGTCAACACCCGTGATGGCTTGAAGTTGCTTGAGTGGCAGCGCGGCCTCGCGCAATGCCGGGTCGACGCTAGGGTTGCTCCAGGCCCATTTCCAGGTACTGAATTTACCCGAATAGCTGCCGATGCTCACGACGTCTGCCACGACGGCCAGCCTGTCGTGGCTGTCAAAAAACTGGAGTACCCCCGTGGACTGTTCGAACCACCAGCGGGCCATTTCGCCCAGCCCGTAAACCCGGCTCAATTCCGTCTGTTTCAGTGACAGCTCATCCATCACTTGCGTCAAAAATGCTTCAAATTCATGGTCCGTCATGGACGTCTCCTTGTTGTGCAGCAAAGGCCAACCGATACCTGACTTCCTCCAGTGTCATGCCGCCCCTCACCAGGTTGCGCTCACTGCCTGCATCCGCGACACAGCCTGCCCGGCGATAAAACCGGATAGCCCTTTCATTACGGCTCAAGACCCAAAGCGTTAACCCCTGAAAACCAAGCGCCCTCAATGTCTGCAGGCCGGCCTTCCACAAGGCCAGCCCAGCGCCCGTTTGCCAATACCGGGCCAACACATAGATGGCCATGACCTCGCCAGTATTTGCCCCGGCGGCATCTTCGTCACGGCTGGCGCCCACAGAGATCCAGCCGACGACGTGCTTATCCACCTGCGCGACCCACACGTTGGACTCGTCCGATTCTATCGCGCGCATCCAAAAGGATTCACGCTGAGCCAGGGAGGCGTCCAGCGAGCGCAGGTATTGAGCAGGCATCAGGTCACGATACGCGTCTTGCCAACTGCTGATATGCACCTGGGCAATGGCCTTTGCATCAGAGGGTAATGCCTTGCGGATCATTGAAGTATTCCTGCTTCGTACGCTGGACAATAACGGTAGCGAATAAAGGTAACGGATTTATTTTTCCATTGAGCAATCCGTTTCCTTTTCAGGCTTCGAATAATTCGCTGTCTGCCAGCACACGCAGGCTGATATGTTTCAAGCCTTACGCAAAGGGAGGTGCCATGCAACCGTTAGCCACCAACGCCGCACTGCTGATCATCGACATGCAGCAAGGCATGAACGAACCGAAGCTGGGGCGACGCAACAACCCAGGCGCCGACGTGCAGATGCAGCGCCTGCTAAAGGCGTGGCGGCAATGCAACCGCCCGGTCGTGCACATCCGGCACATTTCCCGCGCCCCCGACTCGGTGTTCTGGCCCGGCCAACCGGGGTGCGAGTTCCAGCCCGCACTGCAACCGCTTGCGCAGGAGCATGTGGTGGAGAAGAACGTTCCGGATGCGTTCGCCGCAACCGGGTTGGAGCGCTGGCTGCACGTGCGCTCGATCCGGCAACTGGTGATCGTCGGCGTGATCACCAACAACTCGGTCGAGTCCACGGCACGCTCAGGCGGCAACTTGGGCTTTGAGGTGACGGTGGTTTCCGACGCCTGCTACACCTTCGACCAAGTCGATTTGTGCGGGCGTCTGTGGCCGGCCGAGGACGTGCATGCGTTGTCGCTGAGCAACCTGGCGATGGACTATGCCGGGGTTGAAGAGACCGACGAAATCCTGGCTCGTTGCTGAGTGGCGCCGTCATGCATTCGGTGCACCGAATGCGTTGGCGTGCAGATACGCCTTCAGATGACCTTGTCGTGGATGCCGTTGCGGGCGAGTTCAACGCGGTCCTGGATCAGCACCATATCGTGTCCTTGGTCAAATGAGTGGGGCAGGCAGCTTCACGCGTCATCCCACACCGTCAGCATTGGACCCGCTGCAGATAGTTTTCCACGGCATCGATATGCGCAGAAGAAAACACCGCCCCAATATACCCATCAGGCCGCACCAGCACCCACTCGCCAATCGCTAGCCCATAGATGCGTTGAAAGTGCCCCTGGTCGTCGATCACGTCGCCGCCGGACCCAACGGTATGCATCTGCACGCCAGGCCGCGCCTTGACTAAGTCACCCGCTACGCCGTAGCCCAGCAGTGTCCAGTGTGGTCCCTGAAAGAGGTTGAACACGCGCAGTGCCTGCCCAGCGGCACCCCGGACCGGCGCGTCCGGCGCCCGGTCGCCGGCGGCAACGCCGTTGCGCGCGGGATGCTGCAACGCCAGCGAGGACTCGGGGTAGCCGATATCCAATTGATGCACTTCCCTGCCCCGCCGCAGTTCGCCGTGCTTCATCTCGCTCAGCAGCTTGGTGGACAAGCCCAGCACGGAGGCAGCGACCGGCCGGCGCTCTTCTTCGTAAGTGTCGAGCAAACCATCAGGCGCGCCCTGCACCACGGCCGCCAGCTTCCAGCCGAGGTTGTAGGCGTCCTGCACACTAGTATTGAGGCCCTGGCCACCGGTGGGCGGATGGATATGGGCGGCGTCCCCCACCAGCAGCACCCGGCCCAGGCGGTATTGGTCAGCCAAGCGTGCGTTCATGGTGTAGGCCGACGACCAGGTCACGCTGTGGACCTGGAGATCGGCGCGACCGGTGCGCTGGGCGAGCAAGTGCGTGAGCCCTTCGGCGCTGAAGTCGATGTCGACCTCCGGGGGGATCGGCGCCTGGATCTGAAACAGGTCGGTGCCGGCCAGCGGGCATATTGCAACCTGGCGCTGCTCATCACCTTCTCCGAAACGATGCCAGGCATCACGTGTGAGGCCGCTAAGCACCACATCTGCCACCAGGGCCCGTACGCCAAGGGTCTTGCCGGGGAAGCCAATATCCAGCGCGTGCCTCACAAAGCTGCGACCGCCATCGGCACCCACCAGCCAACGTGCACGAACGCTTTCTTCACCGGCCTTGCCGACCAGTCGCGCGGTGACGCCCTCGGCATCCTGTTCGAACCCCACCAGCTCACAACCAAACTCAGGCAGGTGGCCCAGTTCAAGCAAGCGCTCGCGCATCACCTGTTCGGTCAAAAACTGCGGCACCATCAACGGTTGCTGGTAAGGCTCAGCAGGTGTCGGGGCCTTGGATTGGGTGAATTCGACGTCGCGGTAGCTGCCATCGTCGCGGTAGCGCCGGTCAGTCGGATAGACTCCACCCACGGCCATCAACCGATCGAGAATCCCCAGGTCTTCGAAGACTTCCTGTGACCTGGGCTGGATGCCCTTGCCGCGTGAGCCATGGAAGGGCTGGTGGTTTTTTTCGATCAGGCGGAAGGTGATACCCCTTCTCGCCAGGTCGATCGCCAAGGTCAAGCCGGCGGCACCGGCACCGCAAATCAGTACATCGACAGCGAATTGCGCTTTCATAGTGGATCACCTATATGTGCAATGCGCACATATTAAGAGAGGCCAACACCGTGTCAATTAAAAATGTGCAAAACGCACATATATCCGCCCAGTTGCGCGACCTGCATGGCTCTTTGGTTGAGATCGTGGGTGTGATGAACCGCCCACAACGCGACGAGGCAATGGTGCGCGAAGCCGGCATTTCCCTGGATCGCGCGCTGTTTCCGCTGCTGGTGCTGGTGGAGCGCCTGGGCCCGATCGGCGTGGTGGAACTGGCCGACCGCGTGGGCCGCGACTACACCACGGTAAGCCGGCAGGTGGCGAAGCTGGAAAGCCTGGGGCTGGTGGTGCGCCAGGCAAGCGCACTTGATCGCCGCGTGCGGGAGTCGGTGATTACCGAGAAAGGCAAGGCCATGACTGACCGTGTCGACGACGCGCGGGAGAGAATCGGTGTGTCGATCTTCTCGACGTGGGATGAGGGCGATTTCGACAACCTGGTGCGGCTGATGCGCAAGTTTGCCGAAGACATAAAGAATGATTCAGTGCGTGCGACCAAAGACATCGCCTAAGGCACTGCACTTTTTTTCCTGTGGCTGATGGAATTGTCATGGCTGGCAGGGTTGTTCAGGCTGATGAGCGCTCATCAGCCTGAACAGCGCGCTTGCCACACGGTATTAATCCAATGCCAATTCCACCCCCCCACCGTTCAACCGCACTGGCCACACCCGCAGCCTCTGGTCAGGCGCCTCCAGGCACTGCCCGTCTTCCAACCGGTAATGCTGCTTGTAGATCGGCGCCGCCACTACCAGGTCGCCTTTGATGCTGCCAATCAAACCGCGACCGATCACATTGGCCCCGGATTCCGGGTCATGGTTGTCGATGGCATACAACGTCTGGTCCTGCGCGCCCGGCAGGTAGAACAGCGCCACTTGCGCACCGTCCAACCACACCACCACGCCGGAATTGCTCACCAGGTCGGTCTCGCTGCACACACGTTTCCAGGTGGCCAGCGTGCGTTGGGTATTGGGCTGGCTCATCAGGCAATCTCCTCGGTGACGGGAATCAGGTTGAGTTCGGCGGCCATGATCGGGCGGCGCTGGCCGCGTTCCTGGACGAAATGGATGTCCGGGTCGGGACGTTTGTCGTTGACGAAGGTGCGGAAGCGCTTGAGCTTCTCCGGGTCCTTGAGGGCGTTGGCCCACTCGCATTCGTAGCGGTCCACCACCAACTGCATCTGGGCTTCGAGTTCGTCACCCAGCCCCAGGCTGTCGTGCAGGATCACGTCCTTGAGGAAATCCAGGCCACCCTCCAGGCTCTCGCGCCATACCGACGTGCGCTGCAACTTGTCGGCGGTGCGGATATAGAACATCAGGAAACGGTCGATGTAGCGGATCAGCGTGGCGTCATCCAGGTCGGTGGCGAACAACTCGGCATGGCGTGGGCGCATGCCGCCGTTACCGGCAATGTAGAGGTTCCAGCCCTTCTCGGTGGCGATCACGCCGACGTCCTTCGCGCGCGCCTC
>Ga0308167_1002800_pt1 | contig 15206 bp, 17 predicted proteins | sample PhyCR1_2_FD_202138 | JGI IMG/M metagenome (GOLD analysis project Ga0308167, IMG submission 202138) | Phyllosphere microbial communities from UC Gill Tract Community Farm, Albany, California, United States - DLSLRC.R1 | ecosystem: Host-associated > Plants > Phyllosphere > Unclassified | place... | reverse complement strand
CGTGCAGATCATGGTGTTCTCGGAGTACCGGTCGTTCGACAAGCTCGAGCAGCTGCGGCACGCGGTGGAGAGTGGGACGTTGACGCCGCGGGTCGCCGAGGTGCTGCCGGCTGTGCGGGCTGTGGAGGCGCATGAGCGGTTGGAGGCTGGGGGGACGCGGGGGCGGTTCGTGTTGACCTGGTAGGTGCCGGTCAGGACGCTCCGGACGTCGGGCCCCGAGCGAGTCCGCCGCCTTCAACTCCGGCAGCGACCGCGAATAGTGCGCTCACACGGGTCGCACGCCGCGTCCGGCTTCGTACTCCCAACGCTTGCCGAGCGCGTCCGTGAAGGACATCGAAACGAGGGTCCACTTCTCGGCGACGGTGAACGGCCGCATACCGTGATCGCTGCGGACGAGTTCGGAGCAGCTCGAGAGGAGCGCCCAAGCCCGCGCCTTGTGGGGCCGGTCCTTCGGGTGGATCCACTCCGAGTACGACTCGCCGGGCGGGCAGACCTTCGCGCTGAACTCGACCTCTTCGGATCCGTTCATGACCGCCTTCGCCCGGACGTTGTGGATCGCGGCGTCCGAAGCGTTCCGGACAACGAGCACGTTGTTCCAATGCGTACGGTCCTCAGGGTCCTGGTTGGAGAACACGAACGACACCCATGCGCTGACGCGAGCTGCTTCGCGCTCGTCGCGATCGGCGCGAGCCGTCCGATCGGCGCGCCGCGCGAGGACGAGACTGTAGACCGAGATGGCGCGTGTGATGGCGACGCCGAACCATGCGGCGAGAGCTTCGTTGCTCATGGAGATCCCCCTTGTGATCTGGTGGTGAAGAGGAGCGTACCGAAGTATTACCGTTGAGTACCACCGACAGGTCAGTCGAAAGGTATCTTGCCCCTCGCCGCCGGTGCTGGATCAGTAGTGAGGACGGTGCCCTTCATGGCTTCTCGGACGACTCATCGATGCGAGGTCGTGTACCGGAGCCCAGCGGACCCTGGAGTCGCCGTCGGGACGCTGCTGATCCTCGCGCCGATCGGCGTGATGGCGCTCGCCGGGGCCGCCGTGAAGGGGTTCGACAGCACATCGCTGATCGTGCTCGCCGTGGTGCTCGTATCCCTGATCTCGGCGATGGTGCTCGCTTCGCGCCCCGCGGCGTTCGTGCGGTGGTCGCCGCAATTGGTGACGGTCGGCGTCGCGCCGTTCTGGAGGTCACGACTGCTCCGTTGGGACATCGTCGATGTTGCGGTCGTCCAGGTCGATGCGTACGCAGACTACGGCGGATGGGGCATCAAGGGCTCAGCTCGAAGCTCTCGTGGCCGGCTGTACTCGGTGGGTGGAACCGACACTGTGCAGATCGTGATGCGGGACGGGCGGAGGTACTCCGTCACGTTCAAGGACCCCGCGACGCCTGATCGCGTTTGCGCTGCGCTTCAGAGCAGCAGCTGAGAAAGGTCAGGCCGGCGTGAATCGTCGCTCGAGCAATTGAGCCGTCGCTTCGACAGGAGTCGAACCGGCTGACTTGCGGAGGAGCGCTTCGAGCTTTCGCGGCCACAGCACGTGGATGCCATCCACAGTGAAGCTCCCGCCGAAGAGCGGCCAATCTGCGTCAACGAAACAGAGGGCACCGAACACGGGTGCGCTGACCGTGGCACGGACGAGCTCCAACTGTCGCTGAACACCTGCGACCAGGGTGGGCTTCTTCCGCCCGCCGACAGTCAAGTGCTCGACGCGTGGCCGGAACAGCCCACCTTCCACTTGCAGCGACGGACGCCTGCCTTGGTACCGCTTCGAGTCGATCACCCACACCCCAGCTGGGGTGACAACGAGGTGGTCGATGTTCGCGCGCGATCTGGGCACCCGGCGATCGTGGAGGACGCGCGTCGATTCGGACGCCAAGCGATCGAGACGAGCTCCCACGGTTTCCTCCCCAACCGCTCCGGATCTCCAGGCCGCGGTGCTCTGACGCTCATCGCTGAGGGCGACCGCGACGTTCCCGAGACGACCCCACCGATCTCTCAAGGCCGCTTCGTCCCTCGCCTTGCGTCGCTCGTGCTCGCGCCGCGCTGACGCTCCTGCACCCGTGGTCGGTGAGCCGCTCACTCCTTGTTCTTCTTCTTGAACAGTCCGGCGACGCGACCGCCGACTGCATCGGCAGCCCCGACGACGGAACCGCCGAGGTTCTTCACCGAAGTCAGCGCCTGCGGTTCGTCAGGGACTCCGTCGCCGTCGAGGTCGACACTGCGGAACGCCTTGGAGATGCTTCCCGCCGCGTTGGCCACACCACCGCCGACAGCTCCGGCGGCGTCGCTGACCCAGGTGCCGGTGGACTTCGCTGCCTCTTCCAGCGCTGCGAAGGCCCGACTTTCACTCTCGCCATCCGTGCCATCTGACTTCAGCGGCGCAGTGAGGTGATCAGGAAAGGACTCCGGTGCCTCCGGGAACGCCGTCCTCGAGGACTTGACGACGTCCCGTCCGAACACGAACCGCGCGACGCCTCCGGTGACGGCTCCGACGCCGTACTCGATCGTGGCTCGCTGCTTGCCGGTCAGGTTCTCGCGGACCGGATCGAGTTCGCCCGTCTGGATCGTTCGGATCAGGCTCTGCGCAGCACCGCCGGGGAGCGCATCGGAAAGCGTGCTCGCCCAGTGGGACCAATCCTCTCGCCCCGACGCGATCCGTTGGCCGGTGGTGACCACGCTGTCCGATGAGATCGACGCCACGTCGCTCGCCATGGCGGCGATCTGCTGTTGTGCGACGCGTTCATTCGTGAGCCCGTACACGAGAGCTTGTGCCTGGTCCTTGTCGAGATCCATGCCGTGGATGTCCGCGACTGCGAGCCCGAAGACCGCGGTGATCTCGAACTGCAACTGCTGGTCGCCAGCAGGCAGGAGCTTCGCGACCGCACCCTGGGCGCCCGTCTTTGCGGCACTCTTCGCGAGGTTCTTCGCGGCGAGCTTCGCGGCCTCCTTACCGGTCCGCTTCGCAGCCTGGGCACCGATGCTCTTCGCGCCGGCGGCAGCGGGACCGACACCGGGGATCATCGCGATCGCGATGTCCGCAGCGATCGACCCGACTGAGATCGCTGCACCGGCAGTCGTGATCGACGTCGTGTAGTGCCGTTCGAGCAGCTGGATCACTTCTGCAGGCGTGGCCTCGGGATTGCGGCTCCGCACCCACTTCACGTACTTGCGCGCGATCGCGCGGCGACCGCTGACAGCCCGCGCGATGTCGACTGCTGCCTCGTCCGCGGGTACTTCCGCTTCGAGAGTGACTTCCGCATTGGAGTTGTCAGTCATGGTCCTGCTTTCGCGCGCTCACGAGCCGCGGACGCAGGGGACTCATGTTGAGGTACCCCCGTGAGCCTGCCTGCTCTACCTTCCCCGAATCGTATGGGCCGGGTGCGGCGCAGACAGCAGCCCAGAACGAGGGGTGCGGGTTCGCGCACGGTCGTGCGGAATACGTCGTCCAGGACGATCGCGCCGCCCTGTCGACGCGACTCAACGCGCAGATCGAGGACCACGATGCGAAGGTCGGGCCATCCTTCCTGATGCGCGATCTCGCCGGGACCGGTCTGCAGGACGTGTGGCGGTACGAGATCCTGCCGCTCCTGACAGAGCACCACTACGGCGAAGGCGTCGACCTGGAGGCACGCTACGGCCTGGCAACGCTGCGTCGCCAGGCGACGCGCGACGCTGCGGACGGAGCCGAAGGTGCTTCCGTCGACGATTGAGCTGCGGGAGGCGGACCAGCCGGTGGTGCACCGATTGCCGCGGGCGGTCGCCGTCGGGCTCGCGTCGGCGAACATCGCGACCGTTGCACCCACGCTCGGTGCTCATGAGTACCGCGTGAGCGGTGTCCGGAAGGTCGGCGTCGTGCGGATCGCCGGCCACACGGTGTGGCTCAAGCCGAAGACGCCCGTCCGGCGGCTGTTCGCGATGCTCTGGTACGCGCGGGCCGGAAGCGCGATCTGGACCGAGGACGACTTCGGGTTCGAGGAGGACGATGAGCTGGTGCAGGCGTTGCCGCACGCGTTCGTGCGGCAGGCCTCACGTGCGTTGGCCGGAGGACCGCTCCGCGGGTACGTCACGCGCGAGGACGCGTTGCCGCTCGTGCGTGGTCGGTGGCGGATCGGGGACCAGCTGACGCGGCGGGGTGGGCAGCCGCTGCCGGTCGAGGTGTCGTTCGACGACTACGTCGAGGACATCACGGAGAACCAGGTGCTGCTGTCCGCAGCGACGCGGTTGTTGCGACTGCCGGGTGTGCCGGCCGAGGTGCTCGGGGCGCTGCGGCGGATCGTGCGGGTGCTCGATGGGGTGTCGGTGATCCCCGTCGGGGCGCCGGTGCCGGTCGTCCGGCCGGATCGACGGAACGCGCGGTACGCGTCGGCGCTGGCTCTTGCGTCCCTCGTGCTGTCGGGGGCGTCGGTCGAGCAGCGTGCCGGCTCGGTCGTCGCGTCGGGATTCCTCGTCGACATGTGGTCGGTCTTCGAGGACTTCGTGTCGGCTGCCCTGCGTGAGACATTCAAGCCGTGCGGGGGAGTGCTGGTGTCGCAATACCAATCGACCCTCGACGTCGAGGGCACGGTGAAGATCGCGCCGGACCTCGTGTGGCTCGTCGACGGAGAGGTACGGGCGTGCATCGATGTGAAGTACAAGGTAGAGAAGCACGGGCAGTACCCCAACGCCGACTTGTACCAGATGGCGTCGTACTGCAGGAGGCTCGGGTTGGGGAATGGGCATCTCGTCTACGCGGCGGGAGAGTCAGAAGCGCGGCAGATCGAGGTGATCGACGGTCCTCTGATCAATCAGCATGCACTGGATCTCAGCCGTTCGAGGGCGGCAGTAGCTCAACAGTTATCGTCGTTCGTTCGACAGGGTCTGCGTAGCGAGAGCGTTTGACCGACCGACCGACCGACCGACCGACCGTGCGATCGTCTCGTTGTCGCGAGCCGCTGCTAGCGTCGCAGCATGGCGGATGAGGCGCTGCGCGACGAACTACGGGCTTTCGTCGACGAACGCGACTGGGGTCAGTTCCACAGTCAGGAGAACCTTTCGAAGAGTATCTCGATCGAGGCGGCGGAGCTGCTCGAGTGCTTCCAGTGGAAAGCCGAGGCCGACGACTCGCGCGTGCGGAGCGAGCTTGCTGACGTGCTCACGTACTGCTTCCTCCTCGCGGACCGCCTCGGCACGTCGCCGGAGACCCTGATCCGCGAAAAGCTCGCGATCACGAAGGCCAAGTACCCGGCGGAACGATCGCGAGGGCGGAGCACGAAGTATGACCAGCTTTGACATCGAGCGGCTCCCGTTCACCCGAAAGCACCTGCGGTCGTGGCAAGCGGATGATCGTCGCTTCATCAACTGGCCAGTGGTCTACATCCTCGACGACGGGAAGCGGGCGTACGTCGGCGAGACCCTGAACACCGCCGCGCGGATGCGGCAGCACCTCGAGTCAGCCGAGCGCAAGACATTGAAGGCGGTTCGGCTCGTGCTCGACGACACGTTCAACAAGTCAGTGTGCCTCGACCTCGAGTCGCAGCTCATCGCCTTGCTCGCGGCGGACGAGAAGTTCACGGTGCTGAACAGCAATAAGGGCATCGTCGATGCCGATTACTTCGATCGGCCAAGGTACCGCGACACCTTCAAACAGATATTCGATGCACTCCGCGAGCAGCAGGTGTTCACTCGCAGTCTGCCCGAGATCGAGAACCGCGAGCTCTTCAAGCTCTCACCATTCAAGGCCTTGAACCGTGACCAGGCGATCGCGATGGAGGACATTCTCGAGGGCCTGTTCGACGACTGGAACGCCGAGGCAGCGACTCCGATCACCGTGCAAGGGGATCCCGGCACCGGCAAGACTATCGTGGCCGTCTACTTACTCAAGCTCCTCCGAGACCTTGCTCAGGGCAAGGGGTTGGACGATCTCGATAGCGACGCGCTTTTCTCAGACTTTTTCACCGAAGACAACCACCGTCTTCTCGATGGCTCGCGGCTCGGCCTCGTCGTTCCGCAGCAGGCGTTGCGGGCATCCCTCAAGCGCGTGTTCGCAAAGACGCCCGGTCTCGACAAGACGATGGTGCTGACTCCGTTCGAAGTCGGGAAGAGCGATGAGCCCTGGGACCTGCTCGTCGTTGATGAATCTCATCGCCTCAACCACCGCGCGAACCAAGCGTCCGGCATGCAGAACAAGAGCTTCGGGGAAATCAACGAGAAGTTATTCGGCGCCGACGCCGATCACCTGACACAAGTGGACTGGATCCGGAAGCAGAGCCGGCACCAGATCTTCCTGATCGATTCGCATCAGAGCGTGCGTCCCGCCGACCTTCCGCAAGCGACGCAGAAGGCGCTCATCGATGAGAGTGAAGCCGTGGATCGCCGCTACCGACTGTTCACGCAGATGCGCGTGCAGGGTGGGGCGGACTACGTGTCCTTCGCACGAGCGCTCCTGGGCGACAAACCGCGCGAGCGTGAGGACTTCGGCACCTACGATCTGCGGTTCTTCGACGACCTCGGCGAGATGCACGACGCAATCCGAGCGCGCGACGCTCAAGTCGGGCTCTCCCGTCTCGTTGCCGGGTACGCCTGGGAATGGAGAAGCAAGAACGACTCGGCCGCGATCGACATCGAAATCGACGGTCGCAAGCTGCAGTGGAACCAGACCCAGACCGACTGGATCACCTCACCGGGGGCGGTCGAGCAGGTCGGATCGATTCACACAGTGCAGGGGTACGACCTCAACTATGCCGGCGTCATCATCGGGCTGGACGTGCGGTTCGACCAAGAAACGCAGCGTGTCGTTTTCGACCGATCGAACTACTTCGACAAGAAAGGTATGGAGAACAACCCGCGGCTCGGGATCGAGTACTCGGATGAGGACGTCCTTCGGTTTGTGACAAACGTGTACTCGGTCCTGATGACGCGAGGGGTCCTCGGCACCTACCTGTACGTGGTAGACCCGGCGCTGCGGGAGCACTTGCAATCGCTTGTTCAGGGCACTCTGAGTTGACCCCCAGGTGTTAGCCTTGATCCCCGCTCGTCTCCCGCGAAAATGAGGTCATCGCAGTTGAGGGGTAGGTGGGGTCGGAAGCCTCCGGACTCGAGAAGGCTTCTGGTGATTTAGTCGGTAAGGTTCCGGAACCCGAGCGCGGAGCCGCGGAGATGCTCGTGACGGCTGTTGATCGCCTCGGTGGGGCCGTTCGAGGTGCCAGGGCGGTCGAGGGACGGGAGGACATCGGCTGCGCGTTGGGTCAGGGGCCGTCCGAAGCGGCGGAGCTCGACCAGAGGTGCTGGGGCGTCGCTGTGGAGCGCGACGATCACCGCCTGGAGTTGTTGTGTCCCGACGTGCTTGTCGGGGTGCCGGTAGCCGGTGATCGAGAGTTGGTACACGCCCCAGTCCCTTCGACCTCGACATGCTCGTCATCGCGGAACACGGCGGCCAATCGGGTGTGTTGGCGGTCGGTGAAGAGACCGGCGCCGGTGTGCAGCGTCCGGCGGGCGCGGTAGAGCGGATCGGTGACTCTGCCTCGGTGACCGTGGAGGTCTGTTAAACACGGCGCAGGTACTGGTCGATGGCGGCGCCGGCGAGCTTGGCGACTTGGAACGGGTCCATCGCTGGGACCGCGTCAGGGAGTCCCTCGGCGGCGGCGGCGGGCTTGAACCCGGTGAAGCTGTCCATCGCGACGACTTCCACGCCGTCCCGCAAGGCCCGGGGTTGGACGGCGAGCCACACCTTGACGACGGCCTTAGACCGTCGGGGACCAGGTCGAGCAGCCGTGCTGTGCCGGTTCTGGTGCGGCTCGGGGTGAGGTCGATGATGACTGTGACGTACTTGTCGCCATGGCGGGTGTGTCGCCAGATGTGCTCGTCGATGCCGATCGTAGTGACCCAGTCGAACCTGCTCGGTTGGCTGATCAGCGCCCGGCCGCCTGCGGCGAGGACCGCTGCGTTCGCGCTGTGCCCGGATACTCCCAGTCCCGCGGCGACGCGCAAGACGGTGCGGCGATCGACGACGAGTCCGGTCAACGCCCGCCCAAGCGCGCCCCGGCACAGCTTCGAGCGGGCGCACGCGGCTGCGGAGTTGTCTGCGTGCCAGCTATGCCCACAGTGCCCGCACCGGTATCGGCGCACTCTGACCAGCAGCGTCGTCGGCCGGTGCCCGAATGGTTCGTGCGCGAGCCGACGCGTTAGTGTTCCCCGCGACGCTGCTTCGTCTCCGCAGCGACGACCCCGGGGATCCGGGTACGCCAAGCGGCACTTGATCACCGCGGGATCCGAAGTGGTGTGCTGACCGACGGCGACGAGACCGAACAGGTCGAGACGGCAGAATGTGGTGAGTTTGGCAGGTGTGAAGGTAGCGTGGTGCACACCGAGGTCTTCCGGACGGCGAGTGTCAGAAATTCCATCCTGGAAGGCTTCGACCTTGTTTCACCCACCGACGTGCTCAACCACTACCCCCTCAACTGCGAAGACCCGACTTAGCGCTGTGCGAGTGTGTCGTTCCTTGTGAAAGGACCAGCCAGACAGAAACCGAATAGCTTAACGTTGAGAGCCTGAGGCAGTAGCATCTCCATCGCCGCTGCTTCTCTCGGAGCGCCCGGCCCATGATCAGGTCGCTTGAAGCGGAGGATGTCCGCCGTTCCTGGTTGGCTCCTTTGTGCACATTCTTCATTTTCGTCCCACCAAGGATTTCTTTTGCTTCTGGCCGTGCTCGCCAATCCGCCCTTGACTGATGGGTCTATGACGCGGAAACGAGTCGAGGCCTTGGCGAGGATTCTCGGTGAGCCAATGGTCACGATAGAAAATGTGTTTCCTGTTGCCACATCGCGGTCGGGCGATATATCCACCATTGGTGCCGATCCGCAGGTTTGGTTAGATCATAGGCAGCAGCTGGCGCAACATCTCGCAACCAGTCGAAAGGTGCTGCTCGGATACGGGATTCAGGAGCCAAGCGGGCCTGCGCGCCTTCACCATCGGGCTCAAATCGCGTGGCTCTGTCGCGAGCTGCTTGCTGCCCGTCTCACGCCAATAGAGATTGGTGATGGTCCTCGTCATCCATCAAGATGGAACCGTCATACATATCGCAACCATCCAGGTATCGCGTTTGAAAGCGCAATCGCCTTGTCCGTTCGCTCGGTCACTGTCGAGGAACTGGAGTTGCGAGCGGGTCGGGGATGAAGAAGGAAGCTTCTATCGGCATCGACGGTAGGTCGTTACGACCTCGGTGCGCATACGAGATGCAACCTCGGAGTTGCTACTCTTGATGGGCAAGTATCGACGGCTCGCGGGAATCTCGCGTTCCCAGCGCTCTTTGACCTCAAACCCAGAATGGGTCATCGCACGCTCGGCAAGACGATCGTTTGCGATGAAGTTACCACGAACGGTCGAATTACCCACAACGAATAGCGCCTCGGCGTCGCCCCTGCTGACGCGAGCAAGTTCGCGTGCAAGTGCGACCATATCGTGGGCGTACCGAAGTACTACGGACTTTGGGAGAGTGTCGGGTGACGGCGCAGTTTCAATAAGCTCATTCACCATCGCCGCCGCAAGAGTCGAAGCCTCGGAGCTGAGGGCTCGTTCTGCACCGATTGAAGCCGACCGTATAGCCCGCAACTCCGGGATGGAGTGCCCGAGCCAGATGAGCGACAGTCGGTGGCCGCGGAGGTAATCGATCGCGTTGAGGTAAGGCGGGGAGGTAACGATACGGTCCACCACGCCGTCGCCGAGGGGAAGCTTTCGAGCATCGCCGCGGTGAACCTCGACAGTTCCTGAGCCGACCGGGCTGGCGCGCAACGCGAGCTCCCTCGCCGCTCGGCGAAAACCAGCGATAACGTCAAATTCCGACGAGTCCTGGACTTTATGCGGACGACTGTGGGAAGTATCGGCCGCGAGTGAGGCTTTCGGCGCTTTCGTAACAATCAATTTGCTGAGAGCAATTCCAGCAGCGTCTTTGAGGTCGGCATCGTTGAGCGTAGCAATTCCTGAGGCGATCCTATGCAAGTCGTCGTGCTGCGCTTTACCAAACCAGTAATGAGCAAACTTCTCAGTCTCCTCATCCCACCATCCAAGCGGGGATGTTGAACTCTCAAGGATTCCGTCGACCGCGTCGTCCGTCAGAACCTTTCCAAGGCCAAGAGTCGTGACACGTGACATCTTGACTGCCAGCGGGTCCATGTCAAAACCAAGCGCATTGTGGCCCTGCTCGTGTGCGGCGGACAATGCAGTTCCGGAGCCGCACATTGGATCAAGGATCGTCAACGGCGCTGACCCGTCAACATCGTTCACCCAGTCGAGCGCGATAGATGGCGCCATCCTGGCTGGGAAGGGGTGCACGGTTCGGGTACTCAACTAGCGGCTCCTGAGGCGTCAATCTGGTGGGGCTCAGGATAGCCGATGCCACCGACCCTAGGGGCCCGCCACTCCAACGCATCCGGGGCGGGCTGTGTTGAGGGTTCGTCCGCTTCTGGATCGAGTCGATGACGTGCATGCGTCGGCTGAACCGAAGCGTCCCTCGCCAGCCCTCTGCCGAGGGCGGACTCGGGCAGTCTTATGGGGTCCCCACCGGGATTCACGATCATGAAGGCATGGCCAGGCCGGCGAGTGATCGTCAAATTGAATGGCGCGCCGCCCGATACTCGTTCGAGACCGGAGGTGAGTTCGGAGTAACGTATTCCAGCGACTCCTTCCAGGCCGCAGATGAAGATAAGCCATGCATCGCCGAACTCGCGCACCAGCGTTGCGACCTCGTCAACCTGGTTCGCGAGAAAGTTGAAAGACCATGGTGCGATCCGGGCGCCTGAAAACTTCAGATGTAAACCAATCCTCTCATTCAATACATATGAGTTTCGGTAGCCGGAAGATTCCGGGCGAATCTGCATGCCTTCTGGGAATGCAGCCGCAATCCTAGCTAAAGCAATCCCGTGATAGTGTTCGCGATCGGTAATCATCTGGAGGCCACTGAGTTTGCCGCCGGGTATTCTGCGGAGAAGCTTGACTCCACTCGGCCCAAGAAGGTCAGATTCTTACTCTGAACTCTGATATCGTCCGCGCTTGGAGCGTATTTGTAGTAGACGCGAGCCATACCGTCGGGGTTGGCGAAAAGCTTGATATGGTGGATCGCACGTGGGAATCTCGTGCGCTCGAGCTGGTTCGCCCCCATTAGCCCCTTTTCGCGAGTAATGTCGTCGATATTTGCGCTCCCATAGCGGGTCGTCAATTCGGTAACCGCGTGAATTACGACCGAATCGTCACCATGGGGCTGGAAATTCTCGATGAACTCGATCAAGTGATCCGGGAGCCTATCGCTCCCGATAGTGTCCCGCAACTTAGTCAATGCTTCGAGCCCTATGCTGCTATCACTCGTTAGCGTTCTCACTTCTTCTGTCAATGCAAACTGGTCCCAGTACATTTCCCCGCTCACCCAGTCGACGCCTGCGCGACTGATGCTCGCAGCCGCGGCCGGCTTGATTCGATTGTCCTGAATCCAGGTGGGCGCTCCCAGCCCATCGCGGAGCCTCTGCAGTGACAACTTGTGAAAAACGAAGCAGCGCTGCCAGTCGAAGTAGAGCGACTTCGGTATGTGCAGCTCGAACCACTTAAGATAGTCACCACGAGCGCCGAACATTCTCGCGCGTTGAATGTACGTGTCCTGCTGGATCTGGTGGCGAGCGTCTCTTGTGAAGAACATCAGAAGCAAGTTGTTGAACGTGACGCCACGAGAAACGATATTTCCGCCAATCGCGACCGTGAACATTGCTGTTGGGTCGGTGGCGCGCTCGTAGTCTTTTTGTTTGTCGTCACTGTTCATGAGGACGATGTTGTACTTGCTGATATTATTCAGAGCGTATTGCACAATACTCGTAGCGATGCGCTCGCTATACTTCTTTGAGGCGATCTCGTAAGCTTCCTTGACCAGCCGTAGATACCGTCGCGATGAGTGATCACTCAGGGCGCTGAATGTCTCGCTGACGAGATTATAGTCGGTACCGTGATCAACCTTCTTCCCGCTCGTATGGATTAGCATTGAATAGCTACCTGGTCGCACGTCGGCCATATTGAGGTACGCGGCGTTTACGATGAACGAGAGAAGAGCGGTTCGCAGGTATTTCGGAGAATCCTGCTGGTCGGGCAGTAAAGTAAGCGTGTAGTCCAGGTCTAGGAGGCGCTTGTTTGAGGTCGGGAAGAATGTTTCCTGACCTGTGTATTTGGCGTGCGCCGGAAAATCAACCCAAGACGCATTATCGTTTTTAAAGGTGAGATTCAAGTCGAGCCGTGCAGGCGTGGCCGTGACGCCGATGTAATAGCCGTCCTCGCCGATCAACTGTTCGACGAGGCTATTGATAGCAGTCTTCTTGTCGTTGTTGACTCTGCTGTTCGGGGTGGCATAATCCGCCTCGTCGTCGATGATTACGCGACTAGGTAATTTCTTCACGCGATCGAGCAGTTTGGTGAGGTCGTTCGAGTTCTTCTTTGCGAAGATCACCCATTCCCGATCTTTCAGTTTAATCTTCGGGTCGAGAATGTCATGAAAGCTTCGTGGTGCTGGTGTGAGGCCTGACTGGGCGAAGCGTCTGAGGTTCTGGCTCAGAAGCTGCACGCTGTCATTCGTGAGCACGATTATTGTTTTCATCCCGCCGTCGAGGAGACCGGCGGTCAGTGCCGTCATCATCTCAGTCTTGCCACTCTGAGGTTCACCGTAGATGACGAAAGACCGGGCGCCGCCTTCCAGGACGTTCCGGAGTGCACCCTCCACGGCCGCCTGGATCTGGCTGATGTCCAGGCCCTTTTTTTCGAGCCTCAAGTACTGGTGACCGAGGCGGTTAAGGTCCTTAGAGTCGGCAAGTGCATCGGGCGTGAAATTATCGGGAGAGAAGGGGGGCATGTGGTCCTCGTCGTGGCTGTGTGCCTGAATCATACTCACCTCCAGCCCTCAACTGAGCCGGGTGATGCACGGATGAATACTTGCACATGTGCTGCTTTACATGCGGAACATGTGCGTATCAGCCGGAGGTGCGCTGCCGGAAGACGCCCGCCGGACCAGCCACACGTAGGGCAGGCAGCCGATGCAGACGTCGACGACGGCGTTGAGGGAGGCGGCGACCAGCGCGATCGCGGCGCCGACGGGTGCGGCGTACGGGACGCCGACAAGGGCGAGGGCGAGGGCGAGGGCGAGGGCGAGGACGAGCGCCAGCGCCGTGATGACCAGGCCGACCTGCTGGGCGAAGGTCGGGGGCTCGGGGGCCTTGAGCTCGGCGGGAGGGGCGAGCCGCGGGCGGACGAACCGGCGGAAGAGCGCGCCGTAGGGGTGACGTCGGATGCCGGCAATGCCACCGATGGCGAAGAGCACGACGATCACGGCGAGCAGGACGACGCCGGCCACCCCCGTCGCGGGGATCAGGGTGAGGACGATCGTCGCGGCGAGCAGGACGGTCGTGATGGCCGCGCCGAAGCGTGGGGAACGCGGATCGATGCCGTTGGCGGAGCTTGTGGGCGTGGTCATCGGGACTCCTCTGTGCCTGCGGTCAGGACGGTGTCGAGGGCTGCGGAGAGGTCGGCGGGACGGGGAGGTCCTCCGAAGCGGGTGCGGACGGCGCAGTCACCGTCGCGCAGCAGGACCGTGGGGGTCTGCATGACGTCGAAGCGCCGGGCGAGCTCGGAACGTTCGGCGAGGTCGATCGATGCGCGTGACGCCGGGGGTGCTCTCGGTGACGGCGTCGAGCTGACGGCGGGTGGCCGGGCAGCGGGCGCACGTCGGCATGGAGAACTGCACGAAGGTGGCGGCGGCGCCGAAGGCGTCGGCGGGGGGCGAGGTCCGCGGTGGGGTGGGTCTGCGCGCGGCCCGCGCCGCTCGTCGGGCGTGCGCGTCCGGTTCGCGCGCGCAGCACGACGCCGAGCACCGTGGCGAGTGCGAGGACTCCCACGAGGACGGCGGCGGCCACGATGACGGTAATGCCGTGACGGTACGTCGTTCGGGCGCCGGGGTCACCGACATGACCGACTGTGACGGCTCAGCGCCGGCGTCTGACGATTGCGGCGATCGGGGTCTGCAGCAGCAGGAGCAGCACCCAGTACAGGCCGACCGACGGGAAGATCATCGCGAGCACCAGGGCCAGGGCGAGCAGGCCGGCGGCGGTCGGGCCCTTCCAGGTGTCCCCGAGCGGGGAGGCCAGCAGCTCCGGGGAGCGTCGGAGTTCCCACTCGATGACGGTGAGCGTCAGGCTCGTGACGACCATGCTCCCGAGGTACAGCCCGTGCGACACCCGGTCCTCGCTCTCGCCGGTGTTGAGCAAGTTGGCGGCGAACGGCAGGAACACGATGCTGAGCAACCACAGGAAGTTCAGGCGCACGATCCGCAGGTTGTAGGAGCGCACGTGCTCGAACACCTGGTGGTGCAGCGTCCAGAAGCGGGAGATCACCCAGAACGTGATGAGGAACTCCAGGACAGCCGGCCAGCGCTCGCTGAGCAGGTCGCCCGCGCTCTCCCCGCCTGTGAGCTCACCGGCGATGTCGACCAGCGGGAGGATGAGCAGCGTGATCGCGATCGCTACGGTCGCGTCGGAGAAGTTCACGAGGCGGTCGAGGCCACGTTCGGTTCGTGTCTGCTCGCTCATGGTGCCGAGTGTATTGAGGGCCCGAGCGGCGGCCCTAGCATCGGGAGCGTGAACGACGTGACACCCGGGCGGTACCGGCACTTCAAGGGGAACGACTACGAAGTCGTCCTGGTCGCCCGTGACGTCGAGACCGAGGAGCCCGTGGTCGTGTACCAGGCGCTGTACGGCGAACGCGGGCACTGGGTGCGCTCGCTCGCCGACTTCACCGCGCGCGTCACCCGCGACGGGTACGACGGGCCCCGGTTCGTGCCGGTCGGCAGCTGACAGCCCGAGCAACCGTTGTCTGACGCCGCCCCTAGGCTTTCAGCGCACCGGAGAGCAAGGGGGAGCGCATGCAGATCGGCGTCGACGGGCACGTGCTGCTCAGCCCGAGTGACCTGAGCACGTGGTCGGCCTGCGAGTGGGCGTTCCTCCGCCGCCTCGACGCCAAGCTCGGTCGCGGGGAAGCCCTGCCCGACGTGCACGACGACATGCTCGAACGCACCGCACGGCTGGGGGACCAGCACGAGCTCGACTACCTCGACATCCTCAAGCAGACCCGCGACGTCGTCGAGTTCGACCGCCCCGCCCCGCCGGACTACGCACGCGCCGCAGCCGAAGCACGACAGGCCTTCGCCGACG
>Ga0308167_1002797_pt1 | contig 15218 bp, 6 predicted proteins | sample PhyCR1_2_FD_202138 | JGI IMG/M metagenome (GOLD analysis project Ga0308167, IMG submission 202138) | Phyllosphere microbial communities from UC Gill Tract Community Farm, Albany, California, United States - DLSLRC.R1 | ecosystem: Host-associated > Plants > Phyllosphere > Unclassified | place... | reverse complement strand
TGTGGCCAGAACTGCTACCGGCAAGGCTTCGGCGGTGCCGGCATCTGCGCGTTGCGACGAGTAGGTACGGTGTGGCCATCGACATGTTCGGAGACGCTTGGGTAATGAAACAGAGTCTGATCGGGCGCGAGTGGAACGATGGGGGGATCGGGGGTCGGCTTGACCATGGTGGAGCTCCTGACATGAGTGGAGTCCGCCACATTCGTGACCAAACGAGTGGGTGGCGGACAGTACGCAGGTTGGTCAACCGGGATGTCAGGCACCCGGCGTGCTCGAAAGCACCCCGCGCACAGTCCGCCATAAAGCACGCGGCAAACAAAAAGCGCCTGCATGCAAACAGCGGCGCTTGTGCGCCTGACAGAATCGGGTGACCAAACCCGGCCGCTGATTTGGCAGCGGCCGGTCAAGGCTACTCAATGTCCTTCACAAACACAACTCCACATGGGCATGAGCCTAGGGGCGGGTTTCGAACAGGATCATGGTGTAACTGCCTATCGCCAGACACCGGCCTGCCCGGCACTCCACTCTGTCTTACAGGCGCAGCTGAAAATCGTGAGGCGAGCCGCACATGCCCGCTTACATACCGATTTCAATCCACAGACGCGTTAAACGTACCGATGTCTTCGGGCATCTAGCACGACCATGGTAACCAATGGCACAGCTGAACCATGAATAGCGCCTACATGCCAATGTCGCTCGTACGGCCGAACTCATATCGCACTATCATAGTTCGGCCATAGCCCTTAACTAGACCGACCATAGGATCTCATCAATATATAGAGATCCCGCATCTGGCTCGCCCATATACGACTTGTAGATGTAGATCGATTCTATGGTTTTCCCTGGCAGTGCACCTTTAAAAAATGAGTAGTAACCATCACGCATAAGTACTGAGCTTGTGCTTCCGTCGACGTATTCATACACTGCTTGGGCCGCTCCAAAGACAACAGCAGAAAAACTTGCAAGTGGCACGTCGAAGAAGATATCTATTGCGGTATACTTTCCTGGAGTAGGCAAAGCTCTGGCCGACTTCCCTTTGATTCCCGCTCCTGCACCTACCGTACTGTCACTGATTTGCAGCTTTCCTGCCCACTTGCGTTTCAGCGTAATGCCATCGAGTTGTAATTTATCTACATCGCCTACCGTGAAGCTCTCGAAATTCTCGTATCTCCCTTTGGGCCACTGCACCTCAAACGGCAACGCCACCGATGCCTCCTTCATAGCCCCTTGCGTACGTGCCACCTGGTAAACGACTGACACCGCCTTGAACAGGCTCGCTTCCGCCTTCACCTTGGGCACTGTGAATTCAAGTGCGGTACTTGCATTCGTTACCTGCACCGCCGGAAAATCCTGCGACAGCGCCGCCGTCACCCCCACCCAGTGGGCACTCACCCATTGCCCCACCGCCTGGCCGGTGTAGGCGGCGGTGATCTTCACGCCTTCGGCCGGGATGTCCGCCAGGTCCAGGCGGTCGTTCACCACACCTGCCACGGCCGGTGCCGGCAGGGTCAGGGCCAGTTGCACCACATTGAGCTTTTTCTCTGGAAATATGATCGCTTCTGCCTCGGGGGTTGTGGCGGCGAAGCCGACGTTGAGCTGCACGGTGAATTCGGTGGCGTTTTCCAGGCGCAGCAGGGTGGCGCGCGGCAGCGGTCGGCGGATGCCGCCGGCCAGGTCGCCGCTCTGCACGGTGTAGGGGGCCGGGAGCCGCTCGCTGTAGGCTTCGCCGTCGTCCCGGGTGCCGCTGACGGTGAGCCAGAAGGGCTGCCCCAGGGCCATTAATGGCCAGGGTTCGACAAGCACCGAGCCGTCGCTGGTGAAGCTGTTCAGGTCCAGATCAGTGGCCGGGGCCTGTTCGACCTGCGGGGCCTTGAGGGCGCTGGCGGGCATGGCCAGTACGCTCAGGTCGCGTTCGATCGACACCTCCGGGGTCACCCCGCCCACCAGCACGACATAGGACAGCTTGATGGTCTGGCCCAGGCTGGCGGCCAGGGTGCTCACGGCCACGGGAATGCGAGCCTCGCCCGCCGCCGCCGACACCCATTCGAATGGCGCGGTGGTGCCGTTAGGCAGTCGCCACATCACCCTCACCAGATCGCCGTCTTTGAGGCGCGGGTTGAGCACCACCACCGTGGCGCTGTTGGCGTTACCGGTGGCGGGATCGATGGGGTTGAGCGGGTCGACGTTTGCGCCCGAGGCGTCCCACACCTCGGCCGCCGGCCAGGGCAGGCTGGCGTCGTTGATCACCGTCAGCAGCTTCTGCTCGGAGCGCCCTGGCGGTCCATCGGCGCGGGTGATGTCGTACCAGACATCGACGACCTGATCCAGGTTGGGGTCGATGAGGCTGCGCGGGATCACCGTGGCCAGGGCGCCGAGCGCGGCGATGGGCGTGTCGATCACGTCGCTGACGCTCTGGCCCAGCCAGTGCACATGCAGCACGCCGCCGACGAAGTCGGGGTTGGTGATGTCCACGATGACATTGAACGGGCCGGCCAGGCGGTCGAAGTTGAGTTCGTCCTCAGCGCTCAGCGCTGGCTGGAAACGCGGCAAGGGCAGCAAGGCCGCCTCGCCGGCGACGTCCAGCGGCAGCGGTTCGGAGCGGTACTCGACTACGCTGTTACCCGCCACCACCAGGTTGTAGTGCAGGCTCACGGTGCCGCCGGGAATCTCTTGCACCCAGGCTTTCTGGGCGGTGAAGGTCAGCGGGTAGGTGGGTTGCACGACCGCCATGGTCACCGCGTGGACGAAGCGATCGCCGGCGCCACTGAAGCCCTCCCACACCAGCTCGATCTGGGTGTCGTGGATGAAGGCCTCGTTGGCGGGCACGGTGACGCTGAAGGTGCTGCCAGTGATGTCGTCCGCATCCAGCTTGCCGCCGGTCGCCAGCGGCACCTGCGGCGCGGGAAGCTCGAAGGGCGTGCCGATCACCTGCGCACGGGCGCTCTTGGAGCGCTGCACGGTGCTGCCGGTCACGGCCAGGCAGTACACGAACACCTCGCTGTCCACCAGGCTTAGGCCCAGGGTATTAGGCACGGTGAAGGTCAGTCGCGACGCGCTGCCCACCGGCACGGGGCCCAGGGTGTAGTCGAGGTAGGGCCAGTCGGGAGGCTGGCCGGCGAAGTGCAGGGTGACCTGGGCGGCCGGGTCCAAAGGGCCTTTGAACAGTACGATGTCGATGTCCGAGCCGGCCAGTTGGTCCATGTTCAGCACACCGCCGACTTCGCGCACGATGAAGGGCTCGTCCAGGGTGCCGATGGGCGAAACGTCGCTCAGTGCGCTGGCGCTGAACAGCGAGTAATTACGCACGGCGTCGTAGACGTGATAGCGCACCACCACACCGGTGCCGGGCCGAGCGATGACGATGTCCTTGGGGACGTCGATGGTGACCGTGGTGCCGACCTGGGCAGCGGTCAGCGGTGGTGCTACCACGCCGGCTCCACCCCAGAACAGGGTGATCACGTCGCCTTCGGCCATGTTGGTGTAGGCCGGTATGGCCACCGGAATGACCGGCAGCACGTCCGGGTCGACAATGACGGCCGGCACGTTGAGCGGTGCCGCCAGGCCGGGGTTGACCTCGGGATCGGCGGGGTCGGCTGGTGGGTCCCCCGGCACCAAGGTCTTGATGCGCAACGACACCGGGTGCGAGGCCTCTTCGTTCACCCCCATGAAGCCGGTGAACGCGTGATAGTGCACCACGTTCTGCGAATCACCCCGAGGCAGGTCCGCCGCATCGATGTAGAGGAACAGCGACTGGGTGTCGCTCTGCACAATGTCTCGATCCACTTCGACATCGTTGAGATAAAGCACTACCGGCACATCCAGTTCGATACCGAAATAAATCGGAATCACCACTGGCACCTCGCCTGATTCGACGTGATCCTTGTTGATGCCGCCAGTGTGGTTGGCCGGTACCCGAGGTGCTGGCAGGCTGGCGGGCAACACGTGGCGTGGTGTGTTGGCGGCAGCGAGTACTGCAGGTTTGAACAGGGCCGCCAATAGAGCGCGAGGTGGGTTTTTCATGAGTGTTTGATATCCGACTTTGGAGTGAATGGAAGCGAGGTCGAGATAGCAAACATAGTTGGGAAAATAATAACTGCAAATGAGCGGTAAGTTTGAATCGAGGACAGCAGCGCCCTGTAACCTACGGAAATTACTTGGCTTTAAGCCCCCTATGAAAAAGCTGATACAGAAACTTTAATTAGTAAATTTTGGCACAGTACGTACGTGAAAATTCAAGACCAAAGTGAGTACCGAAGTACAATAATATTCACGCGCCAACCACACCCCCTGTAGGAGCGGCCAGTGGCCGCGAAGAGGCCGGCAGACCTCATACACCGTTCGGATTATGCGCTGAATGCACCGGCGCCTTCGCGGCTGCTAGCCGCTCCTACAGGGAGTGCGTGGTTTATGGGGTTGGGATGGTGCAGTAGCCTTCGGTGCGGACACTGATGATCACGGATGAGCGAGGCGATGTGGCTGCGCCCACGGCGTTGGTCAGGGTGATATAGGCGTTGGCGGTCAGGTAGCATATGGCCTTGAGCTGGTCCTCGGAGACATAGCCGTCCCAGTACCCGGCCGCGAGGTCGCCTGCTTCCAGGGTGTGAGTCATCCTGACTTCGGTGGCAGCAATCTCCTGAGCGCTGGGGTCGGTGCGGTGGTTGACCGCCACGAAGCGCACCGACAGTTGGTCTCCGGAAGCCACGTTTTCAAGCGGTGTCGCCGCAGTGCCGGGATGGACCAGGGGCACTCGAATGTAAGTGCCATCGATGCCGGCAGCCTTGTTGATCACCAGGTGCACACCGCTTTGAAACGCTTCGGGATACACCGCCAACGGTACCCCGGAACGACCACCAGGCAATGCCGCGGCATGGATGACGCGCACCGGGATAACGGCCGACTGCGCGACGCCGAAGTGTCCGTTGCCGAGCGGGCGCTTGATGCGGTAGCTCACGTCGATCTCGCCGGCCGGCGCCTGTTCGATGACACTGGCGTGGTCGATGACAAAGCGGATATCGGCGCTATCGCCTGCAATCCGACGCCCCACGGTGATGCCGGCCCAGACGATTTCCAGTTCATCGCCGTCGGCCCAGACCACCGCGCCATTCTTGCCCAACCGCGGGATCAGTATCTCGGCATCGTGGCCGTAGTCGGACTCCGGGATCTCATTGAGTGCACCGCTGCGGCTGAACACCTGGGCATTCTGCAGATTGTCATGTTCCGGCGTCAGCGGATCAGGGTCGACGCCCCCTGGGGTGCGCAGGTCAACCTGCACATCGATATGGTGCGAAGGGCCGAAGCGCACGCCATCGCGCAGCACGGTATAAGCCACGGCCGCCGTGCCATTACCCTGAAGCTGAACCAACGTGCGAGGTACGCGCACGATCATGATCGGGTCCGGATAACCGCCCACAGGTTCTGGCGCAAGCGGGATGTAGAGGCTGTGCTCGTTGCCCCAGGCAACGCTGATGGCATCGGCAGGGCTGGCGTTGTCGTAGCGGGGGATGGTCACGTCCACGCCTTGACGTGCATCTGCCCAGGTGATCAGGCCATCAACAGCGGCGGCCACGAATGGAGGGCGCAGGGCTTCTGGTGCATGATCGAGCAGCACTTTGAGCGAGGTTGAGTACGCCAGATTGCCGCGGCGGTTGCCGGCCTTGTCACGGACCTTGTAGCTGAAGGATATGCAGCCATCACCCAGTGCGGTGAGTACGTGTCTGGGGATGTCGAGGACCAAGCGCGTGCCTGCTGTTTTCACCGTGGTTTCGCAGGCGGCCAGTTCGACGAAGTCGCTTTGCGCTGGGTAGCGGCCCATTGCAACCCAAAGCGTCGCCACATCGCCCGATGCCTGGCCCAGCCAGCCCGGGACAAAAGCGGGTAAGACGCCGGCCACCAGGTTCTGCTCGGTGACGCCATGGTAATGATCGGGGGCGAACAGCAATGCACCCAGGTGGTCGGTACCCGGAGCGGTCAGATCCACGATCACCAGCTGCGTCTGATCAGCCAGCTGCGGGTTGCCGCCAATGCCGTGGTACATCATGTAATCCAGCGTATGCCTGCCCTCGACCTGCAACAGGGCTTGAGGCAACAGCAGACGCTGAGTCATGTCAGCGGCCACCACCGGCACTGGAACGCCCACCGCAGCGCCATCCCAAATGAGCTGGAGCTTGTCGTACTGAGGGTCGGCACGCTCGGGCCGGGGGATTTCGACGCTCAGATCACGGGTTAGCAAGTCCAGCGGCAAGGTGCCGTCGCCCAAGGCGCCCTTGACGATGAAAGGGGCCAGACCCGAGTCGCGGGGGGCAGCAGAAATAGGTTTCAGGTTCATCAGGTAGCTCCGTAGCCAGATAGGCTTTGCCGATGGCAAAGGTCGACTACCATCATCAGGTTGACGGGCGATACCCGGCATCGGGGAGCTGTTGTGAGGTGATCGGCCTACAAGCACAGTAAGCGCCCGGCCAGCGGCCAGTTTCGCCGCGCCGGGCTTGGGAAAGGCTAGAAGTTATACCGCACGCCGACGCTGACACCCCAGGGCTGCTCGATATGCTTGCCCTGCATGTAGTCGAAATCGGCGTGCACCTGCAGCACATCGGTCATCTGCGCCGAGACGCCCACGCCCAGTTCACCCCGGGTGCCGGACAGGTCGTTGTCGAAACGGTGGCCGTTGACCTTGACCTTGTTGCCGTTGGCGAATTCATGGGCAACAGCGACCTTCACATAGGGCTGCACGCTGCCGCCGTGCTCCAGCGCGAAGCGTCGGCCCACCTGGGCACCGACTTTGCCGACCAGTGAATCGGCCGTGTCGCCACGGGCGTCCAGGCCGTTGTCCAGCGCATAATCACCGGCAGTGATCCACAGCGCGGACACCTGGGCATAAGGCGCGACGAAGGTGCTTTCATCCAAGGCAATGTGCTTGCCGACTTCCACCGAGCCGCCGATGCCGTGCTGGGTGTAGCGGCCCTTGGCTTTCTGGCCATCGCGCATGACCACATCGGTACGGTTCTGCAGCCGGTTGGCCTTGATCAGCGCGTCCACGTAGTAGCCGTTGTCGGCGAGCCAGGTGCTGTAGGCGCCGATGTAGAAGCTGTCGACCTTGCCCGAGCTGCCTGCGCCCAGATCCAGATTGGACTGGCTGTAGCCGCCCATCACACCCATCAGCCACTGGCCATTGCCTGCGGTCAAGGGCGCATCGGCGCCGAAGGACATACCGCGTTGGTTTTGCGAGTAGGTGAATTCGCTGCCGCCCGATACATTGTGCTTGTTGCCGTAACTGCGCAGCCAGGCTCCGCCTTGGCCGTTGCCGTTGCCGTTGCCGTTGCGCAGTTCGCCCATGCGGGTGCGCAAAGTAGTGGTTTCACCGTACCAGACGGTCGGGGCGGCGCTGAACAGGCCGACGGCAGCGCTGGCGCTGCGCGATGGCTGCTTGATCTGCACCAGAAACCAATCGTTCGCACCGCTGGCAGCGGGACGTTGCTCGAGTTGATAGGTATAGGCGCCGGCATCGACCGTGTCGCCGACGACCGAAAAAGCCGCGTCCCCACCGCCGGTATGCACCACCTGCAGGTCGTCGGCGCCTTCGACGGGTTCTGCTCCCGTATTGTCGATCAGCAGCGTGTGGCTGCCCGTGGCCGTGCCGGTCACGTCGAGAAAGTCGCCGAGGCCGGCGGCCAGGTCCGTACCGAGGGCAAACGTGCCGCTGCCACTGAGGTTATCGACCTGCAACCGGTTGAACGCAGCGTTGCCGTCCGTGCCGCGCAGGTCGGCCATGCCCTTGAGCACCAGTTCGCCCAGTTGGCTGTCGCCGGTGAGGGTCCAGCCAGCGCTTGCATCGATATTCAGGGCGTCAGCGCCGTTGATGCTGCCGGTCAGCCAGGCCGCATTGTCGAAGGCAAGCGTCACATCGGAAACGTCGGCTGCCATGATGTCTCCCGTCAGACGGCTGTTGTCCACCGTCATGGTGACCACGTTGCTCGCTTCCACCTCCAGGATTCGGCCATTGCCGCCCATCAGGTTCGAGCCATTGGCGATGACGATGTCGGCGGTTACACCTGAACCTGCGGCGCCCAGGTTTGTGCCCCCGACCGTAATTGCGGTACCAGTGCCCGCCTGCACAGTGGAATTGTCCAGCGTCAGGCTGGCAATGCTGCCATAGCCGACGCTGGTGTCACGTACCATCGCCACGCCGGTATGATCACCGGTCACCGCGCTGCGCTCCAGCGATACGCTGGCGCCGAGCAACAATGCTCCTACCCCGCCCTGAAGCAACGTGCCCGCACCATTTCCGACGCCATGCACCTGGCTGTCACGCAGCACCAGCCGAGAGCTCCCGGTGGCATTGATGCCGCGGGCAAGGCCTTCGATGGAGCTGCGGTTGACGATTGCCGTAGAGCCCGCCAAGCCGCCGGCAGGATTCGTCACCAGCGACAACCCGAAACTACCGGTGGACTTGATGGTGGACTCACTGATTGCCGCCGTACTGTCGACCAGTTCCAGGCCTATGGCACTGGCCGTGATGGTGGCGCCACTGGCAGCCAGGTTGGAACCGGCGGTGGCTCTGATCTGCTGAGTCTGGCCGCCGGGGCGGATAGTCAACTGAGCCCCATTGGCCAAGCTCCAGGTTTGAAGGGGGGTGGACGCATCGACGGTTGCCGATTGGCCAGGGCCCAGATTGGCCGCCAGTGCTGAGCTGGAGAACGCCAGGACAACGCCCGTGGCAACCGCCAGGGCCGACCAGGCAGAGGGAATGAAGCGTGTACCTACAGTCATGCTAAAAATGCCTAAGTTATTACCATAGGCGTATTAGAGAGACAGTCAGCTGATTAAACCGTCGGTCGCTTCCGACATGGTTGTAGGAAAGGTCCGAAAGCACTCGATCCCTTGCTTTCGTACCTTGCAAAACTCACCAGCTGTAACGCAGCCCGATGTTTACTCCCCAACGCTGCTCGATGTTTTCTCCTGAGGCGTAGCTGGTATCGGCGTGTACTTGCAGGACATCCGTGAGTTGCGCCGCCACGCCTGCACCGAACTCTGCCCGACTGCCCGACAAATCATTGTTGAAACGGTTGCCGTTGACATCGACTCGGTTACTGCGGGCGAACTCGCGGGCCACGGCAAGCTTGACGTAGGGTTGCACAAAGCCGCCGTTCGCCAGCGGCAGGCGTCTACCGACATGACTGCCGACCTTGCCGAGCAGGGAATTCGCATGATTACTGCGGGCCTGCAGGCCGTTATCCAGGTCATAGCCCTCGCCATCCACCCATAGCACCGAGCCTTGCACGAACGGCTCCACGTACCAGGCGTTGCCCAACCCGATGTGCTTGCCCGCTTCCACTGAAACACCGACGCCATGGTTGTCGTAATCACCCTTGGCCTTGACTCCGTCGCTCATCAACACGTCGGCCTTGTTGCTGAAGCGGTTGGCTTTGATCAGTGCATCCACGTAATAACCGGAGGTGCTCAGCCACGTGCTGTACAAGCCCAGGTAGTAGCTGTCCACTTCGCCAGAAGTGCCGCGCTGCAGGTCCAGGTCCGACTGGCTGTAGCCGCCCATGACACCCACCAGCCATTGGCCATCCTCGGCCGGCAAGGCGGTATCCACACCCAGCGAGATGCCGTATTGCTGCTGTGTATAGCGAACCTGATCACCTGGCGACACGCTGTATTTGTTGCCGTAGGTGCGTGCCCACGCGCCCCCTGCACTTTGCCCGTGCCGCAGCTCGCCCATGCGCGAGAGCAAGGTGCTTTGCTCGCCGTACCACACGGTGGGTGCGGCACTGAACACACCGATCACTGCACGGGTGCTGGGAGTGATGATGGGGCCGCCGCCATTGCCGGGGTCAACCGGGTCCGTGGGATTGGGGTCTGTAGGGTCAACCGGATCTGTGGGGTCTGTAGGGTCAACCGGATCTGTGGGGTCTGTAGGATCAACCGGATCTGTGGGGTCTGTAGGGTCAACCGGATCTGTGGGGTCTGTAGGACCAACCGGATCTGTAGGGTCTGTAGGACCAACCGGATCTGTGGGGTCTGTAGGATCAACCGGATCTGTGGGGTCTGTAGGATCAACCGGATCTATAGGCCCGACCGTGGTCGCCTGCACCAGGTACCAATCCGTGCCGCGTTGCTCCAGCCGATACTGATAGGTGCCCACGTCCACCACGTCACCGATCACGGCAAAACTGGCTGGACCGCTGCCCGTGTGGACCAGCCGCTGCGGCACATCTTCGGCGATCGGCTCCACGCCGGTGTTCTGCACGCGCAGGGCATGACTGCCTTCGGCATTGCCGCCGATATCGATCAAGTCACTCAAGTGCCCCGCCAGATCGGTACCTAGGGCGAAAGTGCCCGCACCACTCAGGCTGGCCAGCCTGAGTACGCGGAAGTCCCCACTACGGCCGCCGAGTTCGACGGTGCCGCCATTGAGCGCCAATTCGCCGGCATCGGAGCTGGCGGTCATTGCCCATCGCGAAGTGGCATCCAAGCTCATGGCCTGAACGCCGCTGACATTGCCCGTCAGCGTGCTGGCCGAAAGCGATAGCGTGCCGACGTCGACAACCGAGCCGGTCAATGCCGAGCCATTGATCAGGCTCACAGTCGCAGCGCTACCTGGACTTGCCGTGACATTGCCGGTCAAGGTGCTGGCATCCAGGCTCAAGTTGTCGACGTTGGCCACGTCACCGGCAAGGCTGGCATTGTTGCGCAGGTTTACATTCACGGTGGCGACCTCGGCGGCTTGGACATTGCCGGTCAGTTGGCTGTTGTCGGCTGTAAAGGAAACGGTCGCCGCGACGGGTACATCCAGAATTACCCCGTTACCGCCGGTCAAGGTAGAGCCGTTGGCAATAAGAATGGTGGCGTCCGGTACGCCATTGGCCACAAAGCGCAGAGCGCTGCCGCTGCCGCCCGTGGCCGAGGAACCATTGTCCAGTGTCACGCTTGCCGTGGGCAGCAAGGCGGTGTCTCCGCTCATGAGGATGCCGCTATTGCCACCGGTGACCGCCGTGTTGTCCAGCACAGCCGTGCCGCCCAGTATCGCCATGCCGAAGCCACCCGCAGCGGTTGCGGTTACCGTAGAATCTTGCAGGGTAATGCGGCTGTTACCGGTGAGGTTGATACCGCGGGAAGTACCGGTGATGGTCGACCCTGCAACCGTACCAGTGGAGCCTATTGGCGTACCACTGACGTTCCTGATCAAGCCCAGGCCGAAGTTGCCCGTGCTGGTCAGCGTGGCGTTCTGCAGGTTGACGGTGCCGTCGGTGGTGTTCAAGGCGATACCGGCGCTGCTCGTGGTACCCCCATCGATGATTACCGTAGACGCGCTGTTGGCCGTGATGCCCAGGGTGCTGCCTCCGGGGGATACGTTCAATGTTGCGCCTTGCAACGTCCAGGTTTCGGCTGTCTGGCCTGCGGTCACCGTGGCGGACTGACCCGGCGTCAAGCTCGCCGCCTGTGCGGAGATGGCACACAGCAAGGCCATTGTTGCCGCCAGCGGTAGGGGACAGGCAGCCAACAGCGTGGGATTCCTATTCATCGATATGTCCGCCGGGTAATAGGGGGTTCAGAGGCGGCCGGAAATGAACGGACGCGCCCATCTAAAGTGCAGAGTGAGCACTTATAACTAGTGTCAATTTTGAGCGCTGTCAAATAATAAGCACCACGTGACGCGCATCGTAAATATATTTACAAGCGCCTCGCCTTCGAAGAAAAATATTTACCAATCGCCGCCTGGGCGTCAGCCATTTTTTATATATAAATACCGGCTTCCGGAAAGGCGAATCGATCAATAAATACAATGTCCACAATTCGGTCGCACTCAACCGCTCGAAGGTGCCGATGCAACTCACTGAATACAGATGATATTAGTCTCCGTACACTCTTTACTTTCCGTGCAACAACAGGCTCCAACGGACGTTGTTTGATCAAGACTGACTGGCCAATAACCTGCCGACCTGCCAATACTTCATGGAACATGCCCTACCGGCATGACGCCCCGCCCAGGTCGTCTGATACAGGCCGCCTGCCAACTGTTCAATCAAGGGACTCACCATGGCCAGTAAAAAGAAAATCGTCGCGCACCCTGCGGCGAAACTTCCTCAAGTAAAAATCTTCTCTGCCCATCAGTTTTCCGGTGGCCGACACGCCAGGGGCGTTGAAATTGCGAAGGCGCCCTATATAGCGCCCATCATCGACGGTCGACTGCTGGATGGCACGCTGCCGATCGATATGCTGGATCAACCGCTCATCGTAAAAATCCCTCCCTTCGTGGGACTGGACGAGCTTTCTGATTCGTACGAACTTATCGTCGACGGCACCATTGTAACGGGCTCCGAAACACCTGCAGTGGCGGCCCCCGGCAATACTGAAATCACGCTCGATTTCGCATTGATTGCCGCCGAAGGCGACCACGTCATCGATTACAACGCCTACGTGACGTTCGGCCATAACCTGGACCCTGCCGAAGCCCCCATTACCGTCCGCGTCGACCGCACGCCGCCCGGCGCGACCGACCTGGCTCGGCTGGAGTTCGCGCCCAAGTACCTGGACGGGGTAACGCCCGGCGAATTGGACTCCAACGATGAGCTTATCGCCGTGGTGCCAGGCTGGTATCTGGAAGCAGCGGACGATACCATCCGTCCCTATGTGGCAACGGTGGCCAATCCGGCGCCTGATGATTACGTCCTGATGGACCCAAGCCTGTTCGTGATCGTCATCACCGCCGGGGACCACCACGAAATCGCCATTCCCAAAGCCACACTGGAGGCGCTGGGCGACGGTGACCGTTGGTTCTCCTACGATCTCCTCGACGCCGCCGGCAACCGCAGGGGGCCCGCACCGGGGGTCCAGCTGAAGATATTGATGGGCGCCCCGGCCAACCTGCCTGCGCCTATCGTCAGCGCAGCGGCCGACGGCTTGATCACTTGGCAGGACGCCGCACCGGGATTTGCCCCCAATGGCTTGATGGTAGGCATCCCGCTGTATACCGCACCCGCCGCGCAGGATCAGATCCTGGTGTACTGGGGTGGCACGCCCATCGGCTTGACGCCAGCCATTGGCCCTGCACCTGGCACAGGCTGGCCTGACCCTATGTTCAACCTCGGCGTTTCGTTCTCGTTCATCGACAACGGCGCCACGTGGCCGGCGAACGTTGATGTTACCTACTCGGTGGTGCGCGCCACGGTCCAGATTCCGCCCTCGGCAGCGACGGCTGTGGTAGTGGATCTGAGGACACCGGGTGGGATCACCGACCCGGACCCCGTCACACCTGAACATGACAATCTCGTCGAGTTGGAGATTCTAAGCGATAGCGGCGATTCCAATACGATCCCCGCAGATGACTATGGCAGCGATGCAACTGCTGTCATTCCCCATGATGGGGTGGATGGTAGTGCAATCTGGCTGGACGGCGATACCTTGGCCGTGAAATGGGGCAGCCTGGAGGTGACGAGGCCGATTACGGGCGCAGACACTGCCGAGATTCGGCTGACCATCGACCATGCCACCATCATTGGCCTCTCGCCGGCCGGGACGGTCGCGGTGTCCTACAGCATCCGCCGGCCGCTGGGCTCAGGGCAAATGGGCGAGGCGCTTTCGCCCCGCACCGATGTCTCGGTGGTTAACTTGGCACAGCTTCCGGGCGGCACTTCGGGTGTTCCGCTGGCGCTGTACCCAGAGGCACAGACAAGCGGCGCCTACCTGGTCATCAACCAGGCGGCTGGCCGGGACGGTACCTTCATTCGAGTACCACTCACTCGCCCCGGCCCCCCTGTTACCCCCCTCGAAAACGTTGCAGCGGGCGATCACGTTTCTGTCAGGTTCGTGGCGGTGAATCACCGTACAGACCCAACAGCGGCGGAACTTCCCGCCACTCAAGTCATCAAGACACGCATCCTGGAGGCGTCTGACCTGACCAATGAGTACTGGGATGCTCCTATCACCGAGGATGAGCTCAAAGCCATCTGCTACCTGACAGCCAATGCCTACACCACCATCACCAATTCGGTTGGCGAGGCGACATCGGCGCGTTCGCCGGTGATCGTCAGTGTGCGTACGGAAGGCTACTGCACCATCCCTACGCCTTGACGTCGGTGGCTTCACCCGCCTCTGCAAATGACTTGCAGAGGCCCCACTCCCCTGTAGGAGCGGCTAGCAGCCGCGAAGGCGCCGGTACATTCGGCCCATAATCCGAACGGTGTATGAGGTCTGCCGACCCTTTCGCGGCCACTGGCCGCTCCTATAGGTATTCGTTTCCACACAACCATTGTAGGAGCGGCTAGCAGCCGCGAAGGCGCCGGTGCATTCAGCGCATAATCCGAACGGTGTATGAGGTCTGCCGGCCTCTTCGCGGCTGCTAGCCGCTCCTACAGAGGCACGTGGCCGCGGTGGGAGCGGCGTACGGCTGCGAGGGCGTCGGTACAGTCATCGGAGGCTAGGAAATGTATATGGCCATTCAGAGGTTTTACGGACGTTGCATGCTCGCAGGCGGCTTGGGTGCACATCCGGTCCAGGCTGTACCGCAAGCGTTTGTTGTCTTTGGAACGGGGGTTGGGTAGGCTTGTTCGGTCGCTGCCAAATCAGCGGCCGGGTTTGGTCACCTGATGACGTTTAGGCGCACAGCGCCACCATGGTTCATGCGGGGCGTTTTTTACGTCTGCGTGATGCTCTATGGCGGCTGTGCGCGGGGCATCTTCGGATGCGCCGGGTGCCTAACGTCCCGGTTGACCAACCTGCGTACAGCTGCCACCTATCGTTTGGTCACGGGAAGTGGCGGCCTCATTTACGTTAGGAGCTCCACCATGGTCAAGCCGACCCCCGATCCACCCATCGTCCCACTCGCGCCCGACTATCCTCTGTTCCATCACCCGGGCTGCTTCGAACGTGCCGACGGCGACATTCCGGCTGCTTGTCGCAACGCGCAGAGGCCAGCATCGCCCAAGCCTTGCGACTTGCAACGGGGCTGACCGTCGTACCGCGCGAGCGGAAGGGCCGTTCGTGCTTGCCATTGATGTTGAAAAGGAAATTGACCATGGTGGAAATCATTCAAACCTGCAGCGTGCCGGTCGGGGCGTGTGCGTCGGACAAACCGGCATTGTTCAGTGTGAATGCCGGTATTGCGCTGGAGGAGGCACTGGCGCACCTTGGGGTGTTGCTGGAGTGTGCTCAGCTGACGGCGAATGAGTTGTGCGATGCACCGGATCGAAGCTTGCTGGGCGTGACCTTGCATTGCA
>Ga0308167_1002794_pt1 | contig 15229 bp, 12 predicted proteins | sample PhyCR1_2_FD_202138 | JGI IMG/M metagenome (GOLD analysis project Ga0308167, IMG submission 202138) | Phyllosphere microbial communities from UC Gill Tract Community Farm, Albany, California, United States - DLSLRC.R1 | ecosystem: Host-associated > Plants > Phyllosphere > Unclassified | place... | reverse complement strand
CGACCTCGCCGGTCCCTGGGTGCTCGGCTTCGCGCTGCTCGCGCTGTTCGGACTGCTCGCGGCGCTGTTCGTGCCGCGCCGGCGCATGTGGGTCAAGGCGACCCCGAAGGGCGACACCGTGCTCGTCGAGTACGCCGGCCTCGCGCGCGGTGAAGACCCGACGCTGGCCTCCGCCGTCGACCAGCTCGCAGACAAGCACGGCGCCGTTGTTTCTTCGACCCACCCCGACACCGGAAAAGTAGACTGACACCATGACCGGAACCGACCCGCTTCTCCTCGATGAGATCTCCCTCCTCCTGGTGTGGACGGCGGTCACCATCTACGTGCTGGCGTTCATCGCTTACGCCATCGACCTCGCTCGGCGCAGCGACCTCGCGCTCAAGGCGAAAGACGAGGTCGTGGCTCGCGAGCTCGTGACCGCGGGCGGCGGAGGAGTCATCTCCGCATCGGCCGGGTCATCGGCATCCGCCCCCGCTCCGTCCAAGCCGCGGTACCTCTGGGCGCGACTGGGGACGGTGCTGACGGCGCTCGGCTTCGTGTTCCACCTGGTCGCGACCGTGCTGCGCGGCATCGCCGCCGAGCGCGTGCCGTGGTCGAACATGTACGAGTTCGCCATGACGGGCCTGCTGCTGATCATCGCGGTGTACCTGGCCGTGCTGACCCGCTACGACCTGCGCTTCCTCGGCTCGTTGATGACCGGCCTGGCCGTGCTGCTGCTCGGTGGAGCGACCCTGGCGTTCCACGTCGACGTCGTGCCCCTCGCCGACCCGCTGAAGTCGGTGTGGCTCGTCGTGCACGTGTTCGTCGCGAGCCTCGCGACCGCCCTGTTCGCCCTCGCGTTCGGGTTGTCGGTCGTGCAGCTCATCCAGACCCGTCGGGAGCGCAAGCTCGTCGACGCCCCGGTGGATGCCGAGCCGAAGCGCAGCTTCTTGCGCACCGTGCCGAACGCCGAGGCGCTCGAGTCGCTGGCCTACCGCTTCGCGATCGTCGGCTTCATCTTCTGGACCTTCACTCTCATCGCCGGATCCATCTGGGCCAACGACGCGTGGGGTCGCTTCTGGGGCTTCGACACCAAGGAAGTCTGGACCTTCGTCATCTGGGTGCTCTACGCCGGATACATCCACGCCCGCGCGACCCGCGGCTGGCGCGGCACCCGCTCGGCGTGGTTGTCGATCATCGGCTTCACCGCGGTGCTGTTCAACTTCACGATCGTCAACGTCTTCTTCAAGGGCCTGCACGCGTACAGCGGTCTGACGACCTGACGCGCGGCCTTCGTGCTCGAGGGCCCGTCCGGCATCGCGCCGGGCGGGCCCTCTCGCGTGTGCGGGGCGTCTCGCGTGTGCGGAGTGTTGCGCGTGTGCGGGGTGTTGCGCGGCGCGGGTCGAGCGCGGGTGCCGGGCTCACCACCTGTTGAGCGTCCTAAACACGCCGCATCTCGTCACACGTTGCGGCGTTTCCTGGACACTCAACGAGCGCTCCGCTGGAGCGCCGGGCTCCCCGACTGTTGAGTGTCCGAAACACGCCGCATCTCGTCGTGCGTCGGTGGCGACCCACAGCCGCCCGGCGAATCCGCGCCGTGTGGAGGAGCCGTCTGAGTCCCACAGACCCCCCACTGAGTGTCCAGGACATGCCGTGTCCACAAATCGCATGCGGCGTGTTTTGGACGCTCAACAGGCTTTTCGGCGCGGCATCCCTGCGCCGCACGCGCGACGCGAGGCGACTCGACGTGAGCGCGACGCGCCGGGCGGCCCGCGCCGCGCCGAGATCAGACCGGCTGGGCGGCGGCGCGGGTCGTCGTCGTGCGTCGGCGCACGACCACCAGCGTGGTCACCAGCAGCGACAGCACGGCCCACACCACGAATCCGGCCACGCCCGCGGCCACGCCGCCCGACGACGACAGGGCGCCGAGCATCGCGTCGTAGGCGGGGGCGGTGGGCAGCAGCGAGGCGGCGGCGGCCAGGGCCGGCGGCACGGTCGAGACGATGCTCGCCCCGAGCGCGAGGGCGCCGATGACGGCGGCGATCCAACGGCCCGCTCCGCCGAAGAGGGCGACGAGGGCCTGGTGCACAGCGGCGAACGCGATGCCTGCGGCGACGCAGACGAGGGCGAACAGCGCCCAGTCGCCCCAGTCGTACTTCGACGCGATCTGCACGACGCCGGCGACCAGCACGCCCTGCACCGCGCCGACGAGCGCGGCGGGCGCGAACCCGCGCAGGGCGACCAGCGCCGAGGGGCGACGGCTGGTCAGCGCGCGTGCCGACACGGCCTGGAACGCCACGAACGACGCCAGCCCGCCGAACCACAGCACGGCCATGGCCAGCAGCGGTACCGCGGCGAGGCCGAACAGCGAGTCGCTGGCCCCGGTCGCCGAGACGGGATCGGCCACGACGTCGGCGAGGTTCGTCGCTTGGGCGTCGGTGTAGGTCGGCAGCTGCGCGACGGCCTTGTCGAGACCGTCGGCGAGCGAGCCCGTTCCGGTCGCGACCTGGCTCACGCCGTCGGTGAGCTGGGCGGCTCCGGTCTCGGCGCCCGAGATCCCGGATGCCACCTGCGAGGCGCCCGAGCTGAGGGCGGCCGCTCCGGTGCCGAGCTGTCGCGTGCCGTCGGCGATCTTCGTCGCCCCGCCGGAGAGGCCGTCGATGCCGCCCGCGATGGTGGTGAGTCCGGATGCCGCTTCGCGCGCTCCTCCGGCGAGGCCGGTCGCGCCGTCGGCGAGCTGCTGGTTGGCGGCGGCGATCGCGCGGATGCCGGCGGGCAGCTGAGACGCTTGACCGGCGAGGTCGCCGATCTTCGTGACCGTCTCGGTGGCCTGGGGGAGCGCCTTCTTCGCCTCGGCGGCGGCGGTGCGCAGGGCCTGGCACTGCTCGGGTGTGCCGGTGCACTCCTCGGCGGCCTTCTGCAGCGCGGCGGCGGCGTCGACGAGCGCCTGGTTGACCTGCGGCGCGGCCTTCGACAGCGCGGCGGCGTCGTCGGCGAAGCCGGGTGGGATCTGGTCGGCGAGGCCGTTGATCTGCGTCGCGAGCTGCTGGTTGCCCGCGGCGACGCCGTCGGCTCCCCCCGCGAGCTTGTCGACTCCGGCGGCGGCGTCGCGCGTTCCGCCGGCGAGGGCGGTGGCTCCCGTGGCGAGCTGGCCGGCGCCGTCGGCGAGGGGCCCGGTGCCCGCGGCGAGCTGGCCGGCGCCGTCGGCGAGCTGCGAAGCTCCGCTCGAGAGCTGACCGAGGCCGTCGCGCAGGCTCCCGGCGCCGGTGGCGGCCTGCGAGGCGCCGTCGGCGAGCTGGTGGGCTCCGCTCGCCGCCGTGCCGAGCTGGTCGCTGAGGCTGGTGAAGCCGAGGAACACGTTCTTGAGGTACTGCGACGACAGCGTGCTGCCGAAGACGGAGGAGGCGGTGGATGCCAGCTGCGCGGTGATCGCGCCGTCGACCACGCGGGCGTCGGGCGCCGTCTGCACGCCGATGGTCGCCTTCTCGGGCGTCTCTCCGGGGCGGGTCGAGAGCGAGGCGGCGGTGAAGTTCTCGGGGATCGTGACGACGGCGGTGTAGGTGCCGTCGGCCAGGCCCGCGGCCGCGTCGTCGTCGTTCGAGATGACCCAGTCGATGTTGCTCGGCTGGTCGTCGGCGCCCTTGACCAGGCCGCCGGTGAGCTGGCGCCCGAGGGGGACCAGCTGCCCGTTCAGCTCGACGGCCTTGTCGTCGTTGACGATCGCGGCCGTGATGTTGTCGAGGCGGTCGGTGGGGTTGTAGAGGGCGCCGACCAGGATGCCGCCGATCACCGCGGGCAGCAGGAGCACGCCGGTGAGGGTCAGCCAGGTGACGGGGCGGCGCGAGCGGGAGCGCTCGACGGGGAGAGTCATGCGAACACCTCGGAGAGATCGGCGAAGGTTTCGGGTTCGGGGCGGGGGCGGCGCGGCGTCGCGAGGGGGAGCGACGTCACGTCGGGCCGCTGGGCGGCGGACAGCAGGGCGAGGGCCCGCCGTTCGTCGCGGGCCGAGACGATGAGCGTGAACGGGGAGTCGTCGTCGCCGCTGCGCTCGCGCGCCTCGGTCGCGGCGAGGCGCAGCACCTCGGCGACGTCGTCACGGGTGTCGTCGTCGAGCCGGTCGACGTCGGAGATCACGACGATGCGGGTTCCGCGGGCGACGGCCTCGGCGACGTCGGAGCGCGCCCTGATCGGGTCGTCGAGCAGGGCGACGCCGACGCGGGCGCGCACGGCTCCCGCTCGCTCGGGCACGAGGAGCCCGTCGACGCGCAGGCGCCCCTCGATCTTCGACAGACGCCCGGCCAGGGTCAGCAGCAGCGTGCGGGTGGTGCGCGTCTCGCCGGTGACCAGCAGCGTGCCGCCGTACGGCAGTCGCACCGCGACGTCGCGGAACACCGGCTCCTCGGCATCCGTCGCCACGATCGTCTGCAGGTCTTCGGCCGCGATCGCGACCGGCGCGCCCGACGGCCAGTCGGCCAGGTGCACCTCGCGCTCGACGGCTTCGCCCTCGACGTCGAGCTTGGGCAGGATCCGGTCGAGCCAGCGCGGCATCCACCAGGCCTTCGCGCCGAGCAGGGCGAGGATCGCGGGCACGAGGGTCATGCGCACGAGGAACGCGTCGACCGCGACGCCGACGGCGAGGCCCAGCGCGATGGGCTTGAGGCTCGAGTCGCCCTCGGGCACGAACGCGACGAAGACCGCGAACATGATCACGGCGGCAGCCACGACCACGCGGGCCGAGCCCACGAAACCGCTGCGGACGGCACCGAGCGCGACCTCACGGGGGGTGCGACCCTCGCGCTTGGCGTGCACGTAGTCCTCGCGCATGCGCGAGACGAGGAACACCTGGTAGTCCATCGCGAGGCCGAACAGCACGCCCATCACGACGATGGGCATGAAGCTGATGATGGGTCCGACCTTGGCCACGTGCAGGGCATCGGCGAACCAGCCCCACTCGAACACCGCGGCGACGACGCCGAACGAGGCGGCGACCGACAGCAGGTATCCGCCGGCGGCGGTCAGCGGCACCCAGATCGAGCGGAACACGATCATCAGCAGCACGAGCGACAGCCCCACCACGAACAGCCCGAACGGCAGCAGGGCGGCGCCGAGCTGGTCGGAGATATCGATGGTGACGGCGGTGTAGCCGGTGACGAGCAGGTGCACGCCGAACTCGTCGTACAGGCGGGGCTCGGCCGCGCGCAGCTCGCGCACGAGGTCGGCGGTGCGCGGGTCGTCGGGCGCGGTCTCGGGCACGATCTGCACGATGCCGGTGTCGGCGGTGGCGTTCGGGGTGGCGAGGGCCACCTCGGCGACGCCCGGGATCTTGGCGATCTCGTCGCCGATGTCCTTCATCAGGGTGAGCGGGTCGTCGGAGGTGACGATCGTGCCGGTCATGATGAGCGGACCGTTGGCGCCGGGGCCGAAGTACTCGTCGGTCAGCTCGTAGGCGACGCGCGCCTCGTCGCCCTTCGGCAGCTGTCCGGCGTTGGGCAGCGTGAGGGCGAGCGAGGCCGCCGGGATGGCGGTGACGCCCAGCAGGCCGACGACGGCGACGGTGGTGATGACCGGATGCCGGGTGACAAGGCCGACCCAGCGCTTGGCGGGCCCGTTGCGCTGGGCGCGCACGGCCGCCGTGGAGGCGCGGCGCAGGCTCTCGGCGGCGGCCTCTTCCGCAGCCGCGGCGTCGTCTTCGGCGGAGGCCGTGCGGGAGCGCTTCTTCTGCTTCTTGTAGCCCCAGCCGACGACGCGGTGTCCGGCGAAGCCGAGGAACGCGGGGGTGAGGGTGAGGCCGACACACACGGCGATCGCGACGGCGACCGAGGCGGCGATGCCCATCGTGGTGAGGAAGGGGATGCCGGCGAAGCCCAGGCCGATGAGGGCGATGAGCACCGTGATGCCGGCGAAGACGACCGCGGAGCCGGCGGTGCCGACCGCGCGGGCGGTGGATTCCTCGGGGTCCATGCCGGCGCGCGTCTGATCCTGATGTCGAGAGACGATGAACAGCGCGTAGTCGATGCCGACCGCCAGGCCCAGCATCACCGCCAGCAGCGGAGTCGTCGACGACACGGTCGCGAAGCCGGTCGCGATGAAGATGAGTCCGATCGAGAGCGCCACGCCCAGGATCGCGGTGGCCAGCGGCATCCCGGCCACGAGGAACGAGCGGAACGTCACCATGAGTACGAGGGCGGCGATGACCACGCCGAGCGCCTCGGTGATCGAGGCGCCGGGGATCTCGGTGGCGAACAGCTGCCCACCGAGCACGGCCTGCGAGCCGCTGGGCAGGGCGTCGCCGAGAGCGGTGGCGGCCTCGCGCAGTCCGTCTTCGGTCGCCGGGGGGACCGCCGTCGCCTCGCCCGAGAACTGGATGCGCACGATCGCGGCGCGGTCGTCGTCGGAGATGCCGCCCGAGATCTGGGAGTCATAGGGGTCGGTGACGGCCTCGACGAAGTCGAGGTCGGAGATGTCGCCCGTCGTCTTCTGGATGGCGCTCTGGTACTCGGGGTCGGTCACCTTCGCGCCGTCGGCCGAGACGACGATGATCTCGGCGCTCGCGCCGCTGACCTGGGGGAAGGTGCGTCCGAGCATCTCGAGGCCGGCCTGCGACTCGGTGCCCGGGATGGTGAAGGTGTTGTCAGTGCCCTTCGCGAGCAGGGCGACGCCGCCGCCGGCGAGCACGAGGATGAGCAACCATGCGCTCAGCACGCGCCAGGGGTGACGGAACGACCAGCGGCCCAGGGTGTACAGGAATGTCGACACGGCGGCTCCCACGATCGGTGAACGGGTCGATACATCACCGTATCGGATACATCAATGTATCGTAATCGTCGGGGGAGGGCTCGAAGCTGAATCTCCCCCCAGAAACAGGAGGACGCGGATGACCGACACCGCCCCCGCGCCGTCACGCCGTCGCGAGAACACGCGCACGCGCCTGATGGACGCCGCCGCCGAGATGTTCGCCGAGATCGGCATCGAGGCCGCATCGGTCGAGGCCATCTGCGAGCGCGCCGGATTCACGCGCGGAGCCTTCTACTCGAACTTCGGCTCGAAGGAGGAGCTGTTCCTCGCCCTCTGCGCCCGGTCGGCCGAGACCACCGTCGCCGCCGTGCGCGAGCGGGTCACCTCGATCGAGGATCGGGGGCTGGATGCCACGGGAGAGGTGCTGCAGCTCGTGCAGCAGGTGCTCGAGGTGACCGGCGACGACCGGCTCGACGTGCTGCTGGGCGCGGAGATCCGCGTGCAGGCACTGCGCAACCCCGAGTTCGCCGAGGCCTACCTCGCCCTCAACCGGGCCCTGGGCGAGAGCGTCACCCAATTGGTCACCGACATCGCGCAGGTGCGCGGGCTGTCGCTGCGGGTCTCGGCCGAGACGGCGACCGAGCTACTGCTGTCGGCGTGGGTGTCGACGGCCGAGACGGCGCTGATGACGCGTCAGACTCCCGCGGCCACGCGCGCCGCCCTCGGCGCCCGGCTCGAACAGCTCGTGCGCCTCATCCTCGAGTGACCTCGAGCAGCGCGTAGCAGCGACGCAGGCGCTCGATCCACCAGTCGCGGCGATCGTCGGCCGCGGCGACCCGGTCGAGCTCGGCGCCGGTCGGTCGCGGTCGCTCGAGCGACAGGAATCCGCCCGCGGCGCGCAGCGGAGACGCCACCACGTCGGCGGTGAAGAGCGAGGCGGTCGCGAGACCGCAGTCGTAGTCGAGCTCGGGCATCGATGCCGCGAGCGCGACCCCCATCGACAGGCCGATCGAGGTGTCGAGGGCGCTCGAGACGACCACCGGAAGCCCCGCCTGCGACACGATCTCGCGCGCGGCGTGCACTCCGCCCAGCGGCTGCGCCTTGACGACCAGCAGATCGGCTGCGCCCGAGCGCGCGACCCGCAGGGGGTCGGCCGCCTTGCGCACGCTCTCGTCGGCGGCGATCGGGATGTCGAGGTAGGCAATGCGCTCGCGCAGCTGCGCGAGCTCGTCGACCTCGGCGCAGGGCTGTTCCACGTACTCGAGGTCGAACTCCGCGAGCGCGTGCACCGCGCGCTCGGCCTCGTCGACGGTCCACGCCGCGTTCGCATCGACCCGCACGCGGCCCTCGGGGCCCAGCGCCTCGCGCACCGCACGCACCCGTTCGACGTCATCGGCGAGGTGCTGACCGGGCTCGGCGACCTTGACCTTGACCGTGCGGCATCCGTCGAACCTCGCGAGGATCCGCGCGACCTCGGATGCCGCGACGGCGGGCATCGTGGCGTTCACCCCGACCGCGTCGCGCACGGGTGCCGGCGACGCGCGCCATCCGTAGTCGATCGCCCCCGCCAGCCAGGTCGCGGCCTCGGCGTCGGCGTACTCGACGAAGGGCGAGAACTCCGTCCAGCCCTCGGGACCCTCGAAGACGAGGGCTTCGCGCGTCTCGACTCCGCGGAACCGCGCGGCCAGGGGGAGGGCGACGACCCGCGCCGTCGCGAGGACGTCGGCGAGAGGGGGGAGGGCGACGGTGCTCATGCCCTCATCCTGCCGCTCAGCGCGGTCCGCCGCCGCCGAACCCGCCGAACCAGAACGTCTGACGTTCAACCGTGTACGAGGACAGGTCGGGGGTCGACTCGAGCGACTCCTTCGCGGCCTCCGACTGCTCGTGCGTGCGTCGCGGGCCGAACACGTAATCGCGCACTCGCGCGAGCCTCGACATCTTCTTCGTCATGATGACTCCGATCGTCTGGCCTCTCCACGGTACGTGCCTCGGCGCGGGGAATCCACCCGCCCCGGTGTCGGAGGGCGGGCATAGGCTGACGCCATGCTCTTCGATACCCCCGTCCGGCTCGGTGTGCAGATCCAGCCGCAGCACGTGCAGTACTCCGACATCCGCGACGCCGTCTTCCGTCTCGAAGAGATGGGCGTCGACGTCCTGTTCAACTGGGACCATTTCTTCCCGCTCTACGGAGACCCCGACGGCGAGCACTTCGAGGCGTGGACGATGCTGTCGGCCTGGGCCGAGCAGACCGAGCGCGTCGAGTTCGGCGCCCTCGTCAACTGCAACAGCTATCGCAACGCCGACCTGCAGGCCGACATGGCCCGTACCGTCGACCACATCAGCAAGAAGGGCGGCGACACCGGCCGCTTCATCTTCGGCACGGGTTCGGGCTGGTTCCAGCGCGACTACGACGAGTACGGCTACGACTTCGGCACGGCCGGTTCCAGGCTGAACGCGCTCGCCGCCGACCTCGACCGCGTCGTCGACCGCTGGGGCAAGCTCAACCCCGCGCCCACCCGCAAGATCCCCGTGATGATCGGCGGCAAGGGCGAGCAGAAGACGCTGCGCATGGTCGCACGTCACGCCGACATTTGGCACAGCTTCGTCACGCCCGACGAGCTGCCGCACAAGTTCGAGGTCATCGAGCGCTGGGCCGAGACCGAGCAGCGCGACCTGTCGGGTCTGGTCGTCTCGAACGAGCTCAAGGACCGCGACGAAGACGTGGCCGACGCCCTCTTCGACGCCGGGACCCGCCTTTTCACGCTCGGCTTCTCGGGCCCCGAGTGGGACTACTCGCTCGTCGAGCGCTGGCTGCACTGGCGCGACGGCAAGAACGCGTGAGCGGTGCGGCGCCCCGATCCGTTCGGGGCGCCGCCTGCACTCACGGCTTGAACTGTGCGCCGCCGGACGTGCCCGTCCAGGTCTTCGCGGCTTCGCCGGCGTAGTACGCGGTCTCGCTCTGATGGTTCATCGAGCGCCGCGCGTCTTCGGACTGGTCATGCGAGGGCGCTCCGACGAAGTATTCGCGGATGCGGCCCAGGATCGACACCTTCTTCGTCATGCTGACTCCGATCGTCGGGGTCGTCCAGGTTACCGACGGCGGACGGACACGTCGAGCACAACGTGCCTCGGCGTCAGTCGTCGGCGAGCATTCGGGGGAGGTATCCCAATACATCGAGCCGACGGATGAGCCGAAGAGCGATGGGGCCTCGAGCCAAGGACAGTCTGTAGAAGCGCGGGCCCTCCTCCGCTTGCTGGAGAAAGTGTCGTTCCCGTAGTCCTCGTATGAACCGTGAGCGATATGAGGGAGAGCCCGGGACGACGTCTTCCAGATCACCCGACTTGATGACGCCCCGTTCCAGCGCGATGCGCAGCGCATCATGCTCCTGGCTCGATACCAACCCGTCCCGTCGGAGACCATCGAGAGCCGGGGCGACGACCTGATCGATGACGAACGCATGCTGTTGCAAGTCCACGAGCCTCGCGATGTCATCGCGGATGCCCGTGACGAAGTACTCCGCCCACGCGATCGTGCCGACGTCCGAGAGGTCGTCGGCGGCCTCGAGCGCCGAGATGTACGAGTCCCGGTCGTTCCCGAACACCGCGGTCGGATTGAGCGCGCTGTAACCCCGCGTCGCGAAGACGGTCTTGCGCAGCATCGCGTAGGTGAAGAGGCGTGAGACGCGCCCGTTCCCGTTGCGGAAAGGGTGAATCCACACGAAGCGGTGGTGGGCGATGGCGATCTGGAGCATCTGCTCGTGCAGCGGACGATCCTCGTTGGCGAAGTCGAGGAGGGCGCTCATCTCCGCGTGAACCGTGACCCAGCTGGGAGGCCTGTGGTCCGACTCGACGATCCCGACCTCGACATCGCGGTACGCGCCGGGAGTGGGGTCGCCCTCACGGACGAGATCAGCAACGACGCGCTGGTGGAGTTCCCGCACGAGGGCGTGGGTCAGTGGAGTGTGCGCGTCGAGCTCATCGATGAAGCGCACCGCCGCGGCGATGTTCGTGATCTCGCGCTGGGGATCCGACTGAGAGTCGGTCCGTTCAATGGCCTCGTAGACGGTGGTGTGATTACCCTCGATACGAGCCGACACCACGCTCATCACAAAATCGAAGAGGCGGTGCAGCTCGACGTACGTGTCGTAAGGCGTGTCGCCCGTTCCGATGTCCGCGCGCAGTCTCTCGATCTCGAACAGCGTCGCGACGAGATCGGAGCCGAAATCGAGTCTCGGGATGGTGTACTTGCCTGGCACGCTGCTCCTGTTTTGCGGTAGCGGAGAGAACTATTTGCATCTTGAAGACAAAATGGGCCGTATCTAGGTGAAATTCTCGCGTGTCTACCTTCGCACAATTTGCATGCGAGCTGTAAAGAACTTGCTCGGGACGCCGCGCTCGGGTTGCGTGCCGCCGGTGCGTGGAACGCCCGCGCGTAGGCTGAACGGGTGACCGTCTCCGAGCTCTTCGACCCCGCGGAATGGACCCTGGCGCCCGGCGCCGAGGACTACACCGACATCACCGCCCACGTCACGCACGACGGCCGGGTCGCGCGCATCGCCTTCGATCGACCCGAGGTGCGCAACGCCTTCCGCCCGCACACGGTCGACGAGCTGTACCGCGCCCTCGACATCGCGCGGCAGGACCACCGCATCGGCGTCGTGCTGCTCACCGGCAACGGCCCGAGTCCGAAAGACGGCGGCTGGGCGTTCTGCTCCGGCGGCGACCAGCGCATCCGCGGTCGCGACGGCTACAAGTACTCCACCGACGAGACCACGGTGCACGATCCGGGTCGCGCGGGTCGCCTGCACATCCTCGAGGTGCAGCGGTTGATCCGCTTCATGCCGAAGGTCGTCATCGCCGTCGTCCCGGGCTGGGCGGCCGGCGGCGGGCACTCGCTCAACGTCGTGTGCGACCTGTCGATCGCGAGCGCCGAGCACGGTCGTTTCAAGCAGACGGATGCCGATGTCGGCTCGTTCGACGCCGGCTACGGCTCGGCCTACTTCGCGCGGCAGATCGGCCAGAAGTTCGCCCGCGAGATCTTCTTCCTCGCCGAGGAGTACTCCGCCGAGCGCGCGTACGAGATGGGCGCGGTCAACCGCGTCGTGCCGCACGCCGAGCTCGAGCGCGAAGCCCTCTCGATGGCGCGCACGATCCTGACGAAGTCGCCCACCGCGATCCGCATGCTCAAGTACGCCTTCAATGCGGTCGACGACGGACTCGTGGGCCAGCAGCTGTTCGCCGGCGAAGCCACGCGCCTGGCGTACGGCACCGACGAAGCGGCCGAGGGGCGTGACTCGTTCCTCGAGAAGCGCGACCCCGACTGGTCCGACGTGCCGTGGCACTACTGAGCACCGGGTCGCACGCGTGAGGCTCGAGCCGCCGGCATCCGGGGATCCCCGCGACGTGCTCCGCGCGCTGCGCTCAGCCGTGCTCGGCGCAGGTCCCGCCGTTGCCCTCGGGGGAGACGCGGCGCCGCGCGAAGCCCCCGCGGGCACGGCCGCGGTGGTGACCACGTCGGGTTCGACGGGCGTGCCGAAGTCGGTGGTGATCTCGCGCAACGCCCTGATCAGCAGCGCGTATGCCACGGCCGCGCGCCTCGGCGAGGGGGCCTGGCTGCTCGCGGTGCCGGCGACCTACGTCGCGGGGGTGCAGGTGATCGTGCGCGCGCTGCTCGCCGATCGCGAGCCCGCCGTGGTGGCGGGGCCCTTCCGCGCCGAGCCGTTCGCGGCGGCGGCCCTCGGCATGGCCTCGCACCTCGACGGTGCGCGGGTTCCGACCTACACCTCACTCGTCCCCGCCCAACTGCAGCGGTTGCTCGACGCCGCCGAGCATGACGACACGGTCGCCCAGGCGCTGCGGTCGTTCGAGGCGATCCTCATCGGTGGCCAGGCGCTCGCCCCCGCGGTGCGGGAGCGCGCCGCAGAGGTCGGGGCGCGGATCGTGCGCACCTACGGCTCGAGCGAGACCAGCGGCGGGTGCGTCTACGACGGCGTCCCGCTCGACGGCGTCGGCATGCGCATCGTCGCGGGCGAGGTGCAGTTGTCGGGCCCCACGCTCGCCGATGGCTATCTCGACGACCCGGCGCGCACGGCCTCCGTCTTCCCCGTCGAGGCCGACGGCACCCGCTGGTACCGCACCGGCGACGGGGGAGAGATCGTCGACGGGGTGCTGCAGGTGACGGGACGCCTCGACAACGTCATCGTCTCGGGCGGGGTCAACGTGTCGCTCGATCGCGTGGAGGCCGCGGTGCGCGGCATCCGGGGTCTCGAATCCGCCGTGGTGGTTCCGATCCCGGATGCCACCTGGGGCCAGGGATCCGCCGTGGTGATCCCCGGGCTCTCCGTCGTCGACGAGAGCGAGGTGCTCGAACGCGTGCGCCGGGCGGTCGGCGAGGCGGTGGGCGCGCCGGCTCGTCCGGCACGGGTCATCGCGGTCGACGAACTGCCGACTCTCACCTCCGGAAAGCCCGACCGTGCGGCCCTGCGGCGACTGGCCGAGACCGGCGCGACCGGCGCGCGGGATTAGGATGACCCTCCGTGGCAGCTCCCTCTCGTAAGCGTTCGAACACCGCCAAGAAGCGTCATCCCGGCGGCAATCCGCAGAAGCCGAAGAGCGGCGCTCCGCAGGCCGTCGCCAAAGCGACCGCGCGCGACTGGATCGCCGCCGCTCGCCTGCGCACGTTGCCGCTGGCCATCACCCCGGTGCTGATCGGGACGGGCGCTGCGACGCTGGTCGACGATCAGCTGCATTGGGTGATCGCCCTCGCGTGCCTCGCCGTCGCCTTCGCGCTGCAGATCGGCGTCAACTACGCCAACGACTACTCCGACGGCATCCGCGGCACCGACGACGTGCGCGTGGGCCCGGGACGCCTGACCGGGGGCAAGAAGGCGAAGCCGCGGACGGTGCTCGTCGTCGCGCTGGGGTTCTTCGCGCTCGCCGCGGTCATCGGTCTCGCCCTCGTGATCCGCACGGGTCAGTGGTGGCTCATCCTCGTCGGAGCGCTGTGCATCGTCGCGGCGTGGTTCTACACCGGCGGAAAGCGCCCCTACGGTTACAACGCGATGGGCGAGATCTTCGTCTTCGTCTTCTTCGGCCTGGTCGCCACCCTCGGCACGACCTGGCTGCAGGTGCTGTCGCTCCCGCAGGAGGCCTGGTTCGGGGCGGTGGCCGCGGGACTCCTCGCCTGCGCGGTGCTGCTCGCCAACAACCTGCGCGACATCGACCAGGACCGCCTCGCGGGAAAGCGCACGCTGTCGGTGCTCATCGGGCGCCGCGCGACGCAGGTGCTCTTCACGCTGTTCGTGCTGATCCCGTTCGGGATCGCGGTGTTTCTCGCCGTGTTCTACCCGGTCGCGTGGCTCACGCTCATCGCGCTGTTGGGCGGACTTGCGGCGATCCTCATCGTCTGGACCTACCGGACCCCGCGCGAGCTGATCACCGCGCTGCAGGTCACGAGCTTCACCTCGGTCGCGTACGGCGCTCTGCTGTTCTGGGCGTTCGTGGCGGGCTGAAGAGGGCACCGAAACGGGCCGCGGAGCGGAAGCTCACGCGGCCGTTTCGACGCCGTCCTCAGCTCGTGCCGGTGATGAGATACATCGTGCGCGCGCTCTTGCCGTTATCGGCGAACCCCGTGACCGTAACACCGGAGGGGATTGTCGTGAGTGCTGTCGGAGTGCTCCGGGAAGTGGTCGTCCCGTCACCCAATTGGCCGTTGTTGTTGTTCCCCCACGTGCGGACGCTTCCGTCGTTCATGAGCGCATAACCGGCATCGCAGTTGAGGGAGACGCGGGATACCCCCGAGGTCAGCTCGGGAACTCCCTGGAACGTGAGACTCGGCCCGGAGCGCGCGTTGTACGTTCCCGCGCCGGTGCTTCGAAGTGAGCCGTCCGCTTGGGCGGCGAATGAGCAGAAGAAGCCGCCGGCGAAGAGGGTGGCACTCGTCGTCAGCCCCTGAGCCGATACAGGACCTTCTCGGTCAGTCGTGGAGCCGTCGGCGAGCTGTCCATTCCGGTTCCATCCCCATGTTCGTACCGACCCGTCGGAGAGCACCGCTCCTCCGTGGACGCCACCCGCGCCGATACTCTTCACGCCCGACGTCAGTCCGGTCACCTGCGTCGGCGTCCAGGGGTTGTTCGATCCTGCGTCCGTCCCCGTCATACCGTTCGTGTTGGTGCCCCACGCCTTGACCGAGCCGTCGCTGAGAAGAGCGAAGGACGCCGCAGGGTACTGCGCCTGAAGGCCGGGCGCGACGGCGATCTGCGTGACTCCCGACAGCCCCGACACCTGAACGGGCCGCGACACGTCGACGGGCCCTCCGTTACGACTGATCTTTCCCCAGTTCCACACGGTGCCATCCGACTGCAGGGCGACCACCGTCTGCTGCCCTGCAGCGATCTGGGTCACGCTGGAGAGACCGGAGATCTGTGCCCATGTGGACCGGTTCGTCGTCGTCCCGTCGCCGAGCTGGCCGTACTGGTTCGATCCCATCGCCCACACGGTGCCGTTCTGCAGAAGA
>Ga0308167_1002791_pt1 | contig 15242 bp, 16 predicted proteins | sample PhyCR1_2_FD_202138 | JGI IMG/M metagenome (GOLD analysis project Ga0308167, IMG submission 202138) | Phyllosphere microbial communities from UC Gill Tract Community Farm, Albany, California, United States - DLSLRC.R1 | ecosystem: Host-associated > Plants > Phyllosphere > Unclassified | place... | reverse complement strand
GTCATCCAGGCTTTCATCCTTACCTGATACCTGTTTCAGGTAATACGTGACATCTTCTTCATACACACGCAGCTGCTTGCTATTCATCAGAAATCTCCTGATTCATTTCGACTGAGCAAATTCTCTTCTACTGCGAATCTAGTGTGGGACTGGCGTTCACCCTTGTCTGGCGCACGTACTATTTCGCGTGTCACACATTTTTCGTCCATTCCGGAGCGATACCTCTATGTCCATATCCGACGAGAGGAAGAAGACATGGCACAGCTACGAACATTCAGCAGGTTTGAAGACCTGCAGGGCGCTAGCTTGGTAGAAAAGCTCATGCTAGGCATCGAGGGATTCGACGAGGAAGCGAACCGCCGCCGCTGGGAACTGGCAGAACGGATCGAATCAGACCGCAGACAGTACCGTCGCATTCAAGCACGTGAGGCAGCAGCCTTGTCTGATGGCGAAGTTGAGCCGGAAGACTTGTACGACGAGGACATTGACTACTCACAAGCTGCGCTGATCACCCATCACGGTGATATTCAGGCTGTCATGAACAGCCGTGAATCGCTTTTCAACTATGCGCCGACCTACGAAACTCCTGAAGCGCTGCAGACGGCCGTAGAGGAACTGCACTACGAGCATGGTCTGAACTTCAAGATCACTGAAGCTGAGCATCTGTACAACGCACCGGTAGCCCAACGGATCAGCTTGGGTATCGAGGGAAACGACGCCATCGCTCAGGAACGTCGGTTCTACCAGGCGTGTCGTTTCAGATCGGACTTGGAGGGTCTGGAAGGTGAGCAGCTTTTCGAGCTGAACGATGCACGCCGGTATGGGTATGAAGATGTGTTGACCGAGGATGAAATCAGGCGGCGCTACGCCACTCCTTTCGGCATCTCAGCGAACCTCGAAGCCGCCCGTGAGGGAGAAGTCCCGTTCGGTGTTGAGCAGATGATCACTCACCTTGGGAGTGTTCAGGTGGCTCTGACCGATCGTCAGCTGATGGTTGATGTGGCTCGAAGCCGTGGATACGACGGAGCCGACTCGGTGTACGCGAGCTATGAAGTGGCCAGCAGCATCGAGCAGCTTGTCTCTCAGGCAAAGGCTGAACTACGCCAGGATTATGACATTGCTTTGCCGGCCACTAGCCAAGTCAACCACGATATTTTTTCCAATGTCGTGTCGTCTACTGAGAACCGGATCAGCCTGACAACTCATCAGGAGAGGCTGCGCAATGCAGCACACCTCTATTCGGAGACTGTCGATAATCAGCTGACCGTTGCTCACCGAATGACCCTCGGTATTCTATCTAGTGCACCGTGGGCCAATGATCTTCGCTATGATCTGGCGCGAGAAATTCAGGAATCGACTAAGTTGCAGCAGCAGGATTTGCCACGGGGTGACGTGCTGATTCACATGCCGTATGGCATTGATCAGCTGATGCGTCACCGTGGCGACGCAACGGAGGCCTTGGCTGATCGAACCTTGCCCCAGGAATACATTCAGTCGCTGGGCTTTGCTAAGAGTGTTTACGAGCAATCAGCACCGCTGCGTGATGATGTGCGCAAGCAGTTCGCGCAAGAGAGAACTGTTTTGGAGGAAACTTACGGAATCAGCGACGATCCTAGCAATCTAGGTTTGAACGTCGCTGCACCGACGATCAGCAACCATCATCTGTCCCCGGAGTTTAGTGGGGAAGGAAAGGTCCATAGTGGCACGAACTTGACCACTTCGATCATGGCTAATGATCTTCAGGTGTACAACGACGTGACAAAGCGACTTGCGTCCGTTGAAGACCGGCTGATGCTGGACGTACTAGGGCACTCAGCGGCTGATAACGCAGCACGGCTGGATCGTGCTTTGGAAGTTCAAGAGTCGGTGACTGATCTTCAGGTCAGGTCGTCGCGCCATTTTGATACGCCGTACGGCATCGAAGCGCTGATCGAAGCTGAAGGCGATGCGCAGAAAGCTTTGAATCATCCACAGCTTAAAGAGGAGATTGCTCGTGAATGGGAGATCTACCCGCACGAACTAGACAATCCGAGGTTGCAAGCCTTACTCGACCAGGCACTGCAGACCGCAGCCGAGAAAATGACCGTAGTTGAAACACCTGCTGAGCAATCCCCAGCACCTGCAGTGAGGAAAAATACGACCAAAATTAAGCCGCATAAAAGTCCGTTCAGTCCGGCGGGTGCTGCGCGGATTATTGCCAAACCGTCGAAAGTAGAACCTGCGACTGATTCGGTCCATCGTGAGTCACCGCCTTATGCTGGCCCACACGCTGGCGGCCCAACCCTGTAAAGTACGAGACAGAATTTCTCCCTCGCGGCGCACGCTCGCGACGGCATCATTTAGTGAGACGAGCTCTCCGCAAATGAGTCGTTGTGCGGCGTTGTACCCGGCTTCGACGGCAGCGCGAGCGGGGTTTTCTGGATCAGAACGCCGGGCTTGAGGTGTAGCCGTCTGCGGGTTGGATCGTCGAAGATAAACCCGTCGTGATACTCTGCTGATCAATGTTGTCGACGAGTATCTGCTTTTCAATAAGGTCGAGCGCCTAGCGCACTGAGGCCACTTGTGCTTTCTCAACAAGCCGAGGAATGTCGTAGAAGTCGCGACCGTCCTACAGCAGAGCAGTTGTGTCGTTACGCCTCGCGGCATCATATACGGCGGCGAACTTCTTGAACAATTCGCGCGCAGTGGCTAAATGTCCCACTCGAAGGAGGTCGACTCCTCCTACAGTGGCTCATCCTAACTGAGATCAGGTGAGTATCCGATTGGCCTCATCCCGTGCCCGTTGTTCGTTCGCTGCAGAACCGATTCCATCAATGGTCAAGGAGTCTGGTGCAAGATGCGGTTATCAATATCAGAGAGAAGCTGAGTTGCAGTCTTTTAGTTTCAAATCAAGTCGGACAAGAATCTCATCAGTTACGAATATTTTCTTGGGTCGATGCGACCGTTTCCGCAAGATCTTCCGAAGTTTGTCAGGTTCAAACCGACTAAAGTAGTCGACAATGCATTGGTAGGGCGACGTGCCCCCTTTTTGCAACAACTGGTTCAGTGATTGAGCGTCCAAAGAGAAAGCTTCACATAAGTCTGAGAGGGTCTCCGTTAGTCGCTTCAAGTTTCCGGGCAGATCGTCTCGATCCCAGTGATCCAAGACAACCTCCAAGATGAGGTTAAGTTCACTCTCCGGCGAGCCCGCATTCGGTAACACCTGCGATTCCTCCAAGGCGTCGATCGAATCGATAGTCATCTCAGCATTCTCGAGAATAGCTTTAATTTGCGCAGCCACTCGACTTCTGGCCCAACTGAATCGGGGGTGCTTGTAGACGAGATCGTGAGTAGCACTACTCCAAGCATGCTGGAAGAAGGTACGAACCTGCACCTCGAAGATCACATCAGTGATCGGCGTTGGTGGCATGGAATCGTCAATCCGAAGTCGACCGTAGAGACGAATGTCATTGAAGCGAAACTCGGATGCTGGAAGCTGTGATCGATCCAGAAACGGCGGCCTTTGATATTCGATTTCAAAGAATCCATCCAAAAACTGGAAGGCGGCCGGTATGTCTGAAGGCAATGGCACGACGATCAGCGCACCAACAAAATCTTCGAGTTGTTCAATCTCTTTAATACGACCTGTTTCGACCTTTTGGTGAAAGGAGCCCTCCTCTTTCACTCTTGATTCAGTGAACCAACCTTGTGATGCACTCTCAAGATGTTTGTCTACTTCAGTTTTAAGCAGTTTGGCGAGGGGGAGCTGCTTTCTATATGCCTCACGCCAAGAGACCGGGATAGTCACTTTACCGCTTGAAGCAGCGTCATGAGAGCCTCGTGGCGAGCGCGTCGCTGAGGCCCCTCAGTAGCTGCGCCGACGGAGTTCGAGAGATAACTCGCGATTGCGGGGTCGTCACCGCCACGCTCTCGTTGGGGATTCTCCCGCTCGGCTTCGCGCAGAACTTCGACCTCCTGCAAGAAATGAAGCAACTTTGCTGGTTCGATTTCACTTCCTTGTTCTCGCGCAGCAACAGCAAGACACCAAACCGAATAGAAATTATTGCGCGAGTTGATGACTTTTAGGAGATCAGATTGATCAGAAACTAAGCCCGATATCGATTCGGCAAGCGCAGCAAAAGACTCTTCGAACTTGTCCGTGTCAAAGCCATCGATGGCGTCAGGATCATCGTAATTTGCGCACAGCTCGTCAAGAGCGTCCTGATCGAATCCGACAGGATGACCTTCGATCAGAGCCTGAGCGTATTCCAAAAGTAGCTGCGCGTCTGTCATCCTCCGAGATCGGGCTCTTGTGACGACTTTGAGGTCTCGCCAGACAGAGTCCAGCGCTTGCTGCTCGACGAAGTTTAGGATCCAGCCATCGTAGCGGGCGTGGCGTAGTTCCTGCCGTTCTAGTTTGCGGGAGTTCTGGTTAAGTCTAGAAAATACTTCACGAACCAGTGGTTCGTGGACATCATCGATGAATTCAACCGTAAGTTGATAGTTCCAGAATGCCTTTCTTGCCGCGCCGAAGTCGGCGAGGCCCTTCCAGTTTTGGCCGTCGATTCGTTCGTCTCCGAAATCACTAGGGAGGCGGAGCTTATTATCGGCAAAATCGAGGATGGTGGTTAGTCGCTGTTTACCATCTACAACGTGATAGGTGGGGTTTCCATCGTTGTCTAAGCTGCGATGCAAGAAGATGGCGGGACTCGGATAGTTACGGAGAACAGTGTCCAGGAATTTACGCTTCTCACGAAGCGTCCACACGCTTTTTCGTTGATAAGGCGGGTCAAGATCTAGTTGGTCGAACTTGCGGAGGCTCAGTAACCAGGTGATTGTTTGTAAAGTTGGTTGTCGGTCCAGTAGGCCTAGCAAGTCGTCTGAGTCAATACTCATTGCTGGAGTCTCCCTTCGTATCGGAGCATGAAAGTGCCCCTTATGTAGTGATGCTTGAGTTCTAGGATAGGTTCGATGAGTTGGATCGGCTCGGAGCGATCTTCGCTTTTGGGTAACTGTGCGACCGGTCGAGGGTGAACGAAGCGAAGAAGCCTCTGCGGTCATATGTATCTAGTAGGCCGGCCATGGGATCTCTTTCAATGCTCGTACAGTGAGGTGTCGGCAACGAATTCTGTTGTCGAGGAAGTCTGCGGTTTCGTCACTTTCAAGGACCTTAAGAACGTCTGAAACGCTGACGCCGTCTTTCGGCGCAATGATCAAGAGGTGGTTCTCTACTGCAACATCTTCAGGGTCTGTCCACTGTCTTGCTCGTACCCGCGGTGACTCACCCGGGCGAGATGTTCTGTTTACCAAAATAAAAGGACCGTTTTCTTTTCTGCCAGAGAACCCGCGCACGAGTTTCTCACCCGACGATAGGGATCGTGCAGTTACGTACTGGGACACGGGGCCATCCTCTGAATCCCGGTGGGGCACGACCGGGCCGACACGAATGTCTGCGTAATCCTTGAGGGTCGACTCACTCATTGGAGGGTTCCAAGATGCACGGCTGGGTTCATTTCCGACCGTCGCGTCGAGAATGAAGACGTGAACATCTGTCTGTTCATCGAACACGCCATGCACCTCGATCCTGTTGAGCGAAGCGAGCCCTGCGACGGTATCTCGCCAAGCTGAGTACCGGCTTCCAGATCGTAAGACATCGGGTAAGACGGCGAGGAGGCGTGCACCAGGCTGCATAGCTTGGAGAGCCCGAATCGTGAAGACTGCCGCAGCATTCACGCGTCCTGAGGCCCACGGTTCCTCGACAACTATCGGCACGAATGGAGGGTTGAGCACTACGTGAGTAGCATCTGCAACCGATGAAGCATCCACCAGAAAGTCAGCTGTCAACCCCTCCACTGCTTCGTGTTCGGCACCGATAACTTGACGAAGTCTCGCGGCAGCAACCCGCGTGAAGTCTTGATCAACATCGCATGCTCTTAGAATCACGTCAGTGAGGTTAGAATCGGATATTCTCCCCGCCGCTGGCCACAACAGATCCCCCGCGCCACAGGCTGGATCAACGACCACCGCACCTGGCTTGATTGAATCAATGGCATCACCCCAAAGGCTATTCGCTGTGGAAGAACTGGTGAAGAACGTCCCACGCTCGCGTCGTTCTGTTCGAGGGACCAGGTGCTGAAGCACCTGGTATGGGGTCGGGTCGGAACCGATGAGCTCCACGATGGAGCTTGGAATGCTCTCACCGAGCTCCATGGCACGAGCGTACTGTGCGAAAGTTGTCGCAGGCACGACCACTTCGCGCGCATCCGTCTCCACAATTTTGGTTAAACTCATCGAACGACTACTTCCGGTAGATGCGGAACACTCTGAGCTCGCGCAGAACCTAAACTCATTTTTGTTTGCGATCTTCGCCAAAAGATGCTTTCGTCATGACTAGTGCATACGAGGTAATGTTCTCCATAGGGTCTCGACCCTGTCGACGTGCGAGATTACGGAGATCGTTGTAAGCACGTCCGGCCAGGGTCTCTATGAATGGTGTTGGCGGGGTCATAGCAGCACATCCAACGCTTGACGGACGCCAGGGAGGGCCTTCGGGAACGCGCCCGCAACCTTCAGCAGACCTGCTGGTGTATTCCCTCGTCGTCGAAGCCAACGTCGGAGCGCCTCGTACGCAACGTCACTACCTTCTTGGTGCATCAGCCGGAAGCTGTCGACGATGCTCCGTTCTGCCGAGTATATCGCGACCTTTGCGCCCCCCGCGTCGGTGTACTCTCGACCGATCAAAAAGGTTGTGGTGTCAAAGCTGTGCCAGCTCACGTCTGAGAGACCGACCGGCCGGTGCGTCCCGCGCGGCAGCGCGATATCCGAGGCGAAAGTGGTCGCATCACTCAGGTCGTGATGCGCCAGAGCGCTCGTCAGACAGAGCGTCGCTTCTTCGCGAAGCGCCGTCGCCGCTGCAAGCGCGGTGAATGCAGGTTGGAGCACTTCGGGGCGCACATAGACTCCCCGCCCCACGCGCTCAATCTCGTCCCGCCCAAGCAGGGCGTAAACCTGATCCTTAGTAAATCCCGCTGCGCGGGCATCTTCGAGCGTGAAAGCAGACGCAAGCTCATGTATCGACACCTCGCCCTCCTAACTCTTGACACGTCAAGAGTACCTGTAAAGAGTTAGGCGGGCAAGTGATGCGGGTTTCAAACTGCAGGTTGGACCGCCATACGAAGTAATAGGCTGAGGTCGATGAATATGTACCAGTAGAGCTGACTTTCCATCGGCTCTGTCACGGGACGGGCTTGCATTGGCAAGATTTCTTCGAAGGCCAACTGAGCCAGGCCAATGTGGAAGAACTGGAAAGCCAAGAGAAGTCCGAAGAAGAGTGCTTGAAGTAGTGCAAAGAAGAAGAGGGACCAATGGCACTTGGGCTGTCGCCTTTGCCTAGAAAAACCATACCGCTAGCACTACCAAGCAGAGCAAGGAGCCGATGATCGCAACCATGACGACTTGCCCGCCTAGCGTATTTTCGCAGATTGACTCAATGTTTTCTGAGGGGTTTCTGTACCTCTCATTTTGAGATACTGCTTCAGAAATGACCAGTTTGTAGTCAACGAGAGCTTAATGATTCTTTGCTGCCCCAGTCCAGGAAGTCGATTGTGTAGTCGGCGACTTCCCATCCGCGTTCCGGATTGTTCGTCATGGCGAGGTAGTAGATGCGTTGTTCGTCACCGTATTCGGAGTTTAGTCCCTCTATCCAGGTGGCTTTGTTAGCTCGCTTGCCAGCCGGAGTGTCTGACAGATCCTTGATTTCACTGTGTCCGCAGGTGAACTTGATCTTGTACTTGGTTGCGACAGCCATTGTGGAGTCCTTTCGATAGCGGCTTCAATGCCAGTGAATCGCTGTGAGGGACTTGTCTCGGGTGTCATCGACGAGGTGTCGTCGCGTCACTGTGTCGTGTTGTCGTGTCGCGATGTCGCTGCTTGAGTTCATCAAGGGCACGAGTTGTCGCTTGTCTGACAGTGACACGGGAAGGCAACGCGTGAACAGCCGGGGCCAGATGCTCCGTGTTTCCGCGTGTGTAGATGCGTGTGGTTGAGATTGAAGCGTGACCAAGCCATTCCTGTACCAGGATGAGGTCGCGGGTGGCTGCGAGAATATCTGGGGCGAATCGGTGTCGTAGGCTGTGTCCGCCTGGACGGCCTTGTCCCAAGAGGTCGCTGAGCCTTTGGCTGACTGACGCGGGTAGGTAGTGTCCTGTGGGGTTCTACGTGGAGGGGAAAACCCAGCCCACGGGTATGTGAGGGAGTAGCGGTTTGAGCATTTCGTGTATCGGTACGTAGCGGACTTTGTCGCCTTTGCCTTGTACCCTTATTTGGTCGTCGTCGAAGTCGCTGGTGTGGAGTGACGCGATTTCCACAGCACGTAGTCCGGCGTAGAGTGCTAGAACGATCATGATGACGTCGGTGAGCCGTCTGCAGCGATGCATGGCATCGTCGATGAATTCGAGTGGGGTCGGTCTTGGTGTGCTCACGGGTACACGAATTTTGGGGATTGATTTCACCGGGTTGTTATCGGTTTGCTCGGTGTTTTGTCCCCATTTGTAGAGCGTGACGAGTGCGTCTCGGACGTTCTTTTTTGTTGACGGTGCTTTTCCGGCGTTGATAATGAATTGGCTGACGTGCTGATGTTCTGCGTACCAGGGGGATGGAACATCGTTGTCGGATAACCAGTTCACGTATCTGTGCGCGTAGTACATGCGGTTTTTTACGCTGGTCGGCATGAGGAATGTCGATAGCCAGTTCTTGTAAGAATCTAGATTGAAATCCTGCGTCATTTCACGATTCTGCCGACCTTTTATGGGGCGCGTCGAAGCTGTCTTGAATTCTAGCGCGTCATAATCGGTCACGAACTGTTTCAGGGCAAAAGAATTGGCCCAGCCGGGAGAGGGTGGGCCATATAAATCGAGAGTGGTTACTGGAAGACGGCTTTAGACTTGCCAATCAATAACGCTATCCATGCGATAGTGCCGATGATTGCCATCATGAGCACTGTATCTTCGGACTGGTATCCGCTGCCTCCGACGACACCGATCCATCCGTAAACGGCAACCAGGAACGCTGCGATTATTGCGGAGTTGATCAGTCCTCGAATGGGGTCGAGGACGAATGCGATGATGCAGGCGATCAGGCCGCCGATGCTCCACAGGCCCATGATGAATATTGGAGCGATCATGATTCGTGTTTCCTATATATGCCAGCTCGTGTGGTTACGTCGTGATTCTGGTCTATCGGATGCCACCGACAGTTAGGCGTTCTTGGCTATGTTGAGGGGGTCGGTGATTTCGATCTTGTACTGTTTAGACGACTCGCGCCATGCAGGGACGAAGAAGTGTTCTTGGCAGTAGAACACCGGGTTGTTGTCTCTGCTGTTCGGATGGCCGATTGTGGCAACTTTCCAGGTGGCCTGCTCTGTACAGTCGTGGATCTGGCAGATGTGGTGAGGCATTGGGATTCTCCTGGTCTAGTTAGTGGCCGGTAGTCCTGAACTGACAATCCAATAGTCGTTCTGAATGTCTGGGTCGATAACATGTGTCTGACTTGCGAAAATGCGAGAACTGTCATAGTTATTTTCTAACAGATAATCGAAGGGTTACTGGTTCAAGTCCAGTTGGAGGAGCTTTCATGAGAATCCCGGCTCGCAGTTGCGAGCCGGGATTTTTTCCATTTAAGATCTCTTGACGAATTAGCTGACCCAGCGTAATTCCTAGGCGCCCAGAAATTGGCCACCTTTAGGTCAGTAGGTTCTTCTGTTTCTAACGATTCCAAGCCCTTGACATGCATAAATTCTGAGGAGAGCATTAAGTAGCCCAGTAGGTAAATCCATGAGAATAAACGTTTCTCCTCGGTGCGCCTGCCGAGTTGCCAGACAGTGCTTGCGTGCTGAGTTTTCAATGGTCCAAACAGCTGCAATTTCTACGTTGCCAGAGGGATTGATGAGTAATATTCCACGCAGAATCGCTCGTGCAGTGCTGTCGGCTGGTGCTGTGTTGAGCCTGTTGCTACTTGGTGCCATGCCGTCCAATGCATCGGAGGAAACCATCAAATTGCCCGCCCTTTCGGCGCGAGGCATTGCCCGGGAGTTTCCGTCTGGAATTTCCGAAGGCTCGGAAGCTTATGAAAAATTCGTGAACTCTCCGGGCTTCCATTTTGCACCGGCACCTAGAGACGTGGACTCACCGAAGGAAACTCTATTCAAGTACACGGTGGCAGAGGTTTCTCCCATGTGGACCTCGGGAAGCTGCCATTATGCAGGGCGCGCAGACTACCCACATGTGACGAAGGGTGAGGCGTCCGTTCATGGTTATCGGGTTGTGGACTCCGGGTCTTGCCCATCGACTGCCAAAGTTACTGTGACCCTGCAAGCTTGGGCCTGTTCAGGGATTTATGGATGCATTTGGGTCAATCAAAAATCCGCATCCGGCACTTTTGAACCTGGCAGCGGAACTGGTCGGTGGGCAACACCTCATGAACCTTGCGTGACCACCGGAAAAATTGGCTGGAGAGGCCGCGTCGATGTGGACCTGACTGGTCAAGTTGATCCACTCGGGTACGACTACTCGGCGAAGGTCGATCTGAATTGCGCTCCTTCGCTATGAATGATTTCGAGGAAAAGGGAAACCGATACGCTCCACTTCTCGGCGAGTATGAGTCTGGAACGTTTCCTGCGCTGTCAGAAAAGATGGCCAGCAATCTAAAGGCAACGTCGATTGCAGCGGTCTGCGACATAGATGAGACCCCGACGGACAATTCGCGGCCGTGCATCAACGTGAAGATCACGCAGTGCATTTTGATGAGCGATGGGTCGATGATCAGTTTGGACATGGGCCGTGGATTCACTGCCGTATCCGATGGGCCCGTGCCTGCTAGGTGGAGACAATCGTCGGATGCGCTGATTAGTGAAATTCTTGAATTGGTGCGGGTCGATGACCCCGAAAGGCCCGGGGAGCATCCGTGGGAAGAGATTGCTGCAGCGGCCCAAAGCCGTGGTATTGATACTGACGCTGCAAGGTTGAAGGAGATGCCCTACCAGGTCTTGCTCATTGACAGGGTGATCCGGGCGTTTGAGATCTGGAGTTGTGCAATGAGCTGTCGCTATCGTCCGGAGAAGATCTGAAGTGATCAGCTACTACTTTTCGGGTGCAGCGATTAAGCCGCCTGCCTAAGTTGGCAGGCAGTTTAATCGCTGCACGGATTCTGTGAACGGCTTGGGCTGTGAGCATCGCGTCCAGTTGGGACGACTGAAGGAGGCCGAACGAACAGCTAATGAGAATACTCTGAGGTCGAAGATGACAAACGCGTCCCCTATTGGACTTTCCATGCGCTCCTATATGGTTGCTACCTATCCAAGCCCCGAGTTTCTTGGTTCAGCTAGCTAAGCCATATTAGAGATGTCCAGATAGAGCAGATTCCTTTATTCGGCCGGGTCCCAGAGCCGCCGGGATTCCAGGTACCAGAAGTAGGCGAATAGCCCGATTTGGAACCACTCGACGATGAACAGGGCTTCGTCAACGCCAGCGACAAGCAGAATCGGCCAGGCGATCAAGCCCAGCGCCATCAGTCCCAGGATGATCCGGTAGCGGTTCGGGGAACCGCCGCTGGTGTCTTCGTGGCACATCGGCGCGTGGCCCAGATGGCTGGCAATGGCGATGCCCATGGAGAAGATCAGCAAGAACGCCGCGCTGGCATGAACCCAGGCAAAGGTTTGCCCTTCGACGGCACGCCAGATCAATAACAGGATGAATGCCGCGAGCAGGCCGGCGCTGATCCATCCCAGGGTCTTGGTGAGAGTGCTGTGCGCCAGCGATTTGTGCGGCCAACTGCTGGTCCTGATGCCCAGCCAGACGAATGAGGCGCTCACGATCAATACGGCAATGATGGCTACGCGGACCGAAAGGATCAGCTTGCCCTGTTCTGCCGGTGCGAGCGTGGCTAGGGTTTCGCCCAGCTTCGTGGGAACCAGCGCGACAAACATGGCATAGAACCCGGCCAAATTCAGCGCATAGTCCTCCAGGGCTTCGCCGCTGTACACCACCAGCAAAGCTCCGGTAGTCACCAGCATGGCCACAAACAGGTCTCGGGCTGGACCCAAGTAGTACGAGCTGAGCGAGTCTTCGATCCGCTGATTGACGATTCCGTAAATGACGATGGCCACCACCAAAAGCAGGGGGACGACGAGCAGCATGAGGCGCACGTAGCGCAGGGTATGGCGACCTTGGAAGCGTTCAGCAGGTGGGAGCATATCAGCATTCTGTAATGCGGGCACCGGTTTTGGGAAAAAGGCTTGCCCAGCCAGGAAAGATCTTCAGCGAATTCGATGGTTTAGGACTTGGCCATTATCAGCTGGCCTGGCTTGTGGAAGCCTGCGTATCCATCCGCAGCGAATATTGCAGCAAGCCAAACTGTCGGTATCGATTGACATGATCATTGAAGAGTCAATAAAGGCTCCGGTTGCACCTGGGACTGTCATCCGTTGAGGCCAATCTCCATTGCGGGACGTTGTGTCCCCGGAACGCCGATTCCGTCTCCATCCCCGAAGTCCACCGCTGGACGAGGCCTGGGCATCGCGGCCCTGGTGATCGCAATTGTTGCGCTCGTCTTGTGCTGGGTCCCGATCGTGAACAACTTTGCAGCCATCCTGGGCGTTGTCGCACTCATCTTGGGCCTCGTATCCCTGGTCATCGCGCTCAAGCGCAAAGGCAGCAAGGGACTGGGAATCGCTTCAAGCGTTATCGCCATTGTTGCCATTGTTCTGGTGTTTGCCACCCAGTCTTTCTATGCCAAGGCCATCGACGAGGTCACCAGTGGCATCGAGGATGCTGCCGATGGTGAAGTTGCCGCTCCGGCTGAAGTGGTAGAGCAGGCCGAGGACGAAACCCAGGTTCTTGCCCTCGGCGAGGCCGCGACGGTTGGCGACTACTCGGTCAACGTCAGCACGGTGAACCTGGATGCTGGCAAGGCGATTGCCAAGGTCAATGAGTTCAATGAGAAGGCGAAGGGCCAATACGTGCTCGTCGATATTTCCGTCGTCTACAACGGCGATGAAGAAGGCGATGCCTGGTTGGATTTGAACCCGGAACTTGTTGGTTCAGACGCGAGCATTTATGACACCAGCACCGCCATGGTGGTGCCGGCCAAGCCGGCAACGGATGCGCCTACGCTGTCCAAGGGCGGCAAAGCCAGCTACCAGGTGGTCTTTGACGTCCCCGCAGAAGCCGTGGCTGACGCCAAGATCAGAATGACCGAAACCATGTCCTTCAACGACGAATCGGTGCTTTGGGCGACTAAATAACCCAGCGTAAGCAGCGCACGCAACTCAGGCCCCATGCCCCGATAACGGGTTATGGGGCCTGGGCTTTTAATGCATCCGAAAACGATGTGATCAGCGCGATCCTCATGCCCCGATTTGAAGCGAACTTGGACTCGGGCCCATCCGGGGTCGACCTGGTGATTACCGCCAAGGATGCGATCGATGTTCAAACGCCCAAGGGCAAAGTGCCGGCCAAAACTGCACGAAGAGCATCACTGAATGTGGTTCCGGTGGTGGCGCTCGCCGGAACATTGGGCAGGGGCTGCCGCGACGTGCAGGACATCGGCATTGGCGCCATTGCATCGATCAGGCCGATTCCGGTGACGTTGCAGGAAGCGGCGGCTCGACTGAGCCCGCGCGCTGCGTGGTAGCTGGGATACACCTCAGGCGTGCTGATCGCCCTGGTTATTGGGGCTGGTCAACACGCCTGGCGGTGGTCTGCCGGAGCCTAGAACTGAATGGCGGCTACGGCTCGAACAGCGCGAGCTGCTTCGGCGCCCTTCTTGAGGAAGTGCTCGAAGTAGAAGTTCTGGTGCTCATCGTTGGAGTGGAAGTGGTGCGGGGTCAGGCTGACCGAGAAGGTTGGCACATCGGTATCCAGCTGAACGCGCATCAGTCCGTCGACCACTGCTTGGGCAACAAAATCGTGGCGGTAGATGCCGCCATCGACGACCAGCGCCGCAGCGACAATCGCATCATATTTTCCGGTCTTGGCCAGGCGCTGCGCCTGCAATGGCATTTCGTAGGCACCTGGAACGCTGATGGTTTCGATGGTGTACTCGGTCCCGGAGGCGTCCATGTCTGCGGTGAATCCGGCTAGTGCCTGATCGACGATATCTGCGTGCCAGCTGGCCTTGATGAAGGCGACCTTCAATGGGTTGCTCATGAATTTCTCTCTATTCCTAGTCTTAAAGTTCAGTTCCTATGGCCCTAGCCTAGTGACCAGCGACCAGCTGGCTTAATAGCCCGGCGAAACGGCGTAACTATTACCGTATTTAGCGCCAGCCGAGTTTCGGGGCGACGTGGGTGAGGATCGACTCGATGACGTGGGCGTTGTACTCGACGCCCAGTTGGTTGGGAACGGTCAGCAATAAGGTGTCGGCCGCAGCGATGGCTTCATCTTCGGCCAGCTTCTTGGCCAGTTCATCGGGTTCGCCGGCATAGGACTTTCCGAAGACCGCACGGGTTTTCTCATCGATGTTGCCGATTTGATCCGAGCTGTAGCGGTCGCGGCCAAAGTACTGCCAGTCGCGCTCGTCGGTGAGTGCAAAGATGCTTCGGCTCACCGAAACGCGTGGTTCGCGCTCGTGGCCAGCTGCTTTCCAGGCATCGCGGTAGAGCTGGATCTGCTCCGCCTGCTGGACATGGAAGGGCTTTCCGGATTCGTCATCCTTCAATGTGGAGCTTTGCAGGTTCATGCCCAGTTTGGCGGCCCAGACGGCGGTGGCGTTGGATCCCGAACCCCACCAGATCCGTTCGCGCAAAGTCTCCGAATGCGGTTCGATGCGCAACAGGCCCGGCGGATTGGGGAACATCGGATTGGGGCTTGGCTGGGCGAACCCTTCGCCGGAGAGGACTTCGAGCAGGCGCTCTGTGTGGCGTCGGCCCATATCCGCATCGGAATCGCCGTCTTCCGGCTCGAATCCGAAGTGGCGCCACCCGTCGATGACCTGCTCGGGCGAGCCGCGGCTGATGCCCAGCTGCAATCGGCGATTGGAAATCAGGTCGGCTGATCCGGCGTCCTCGGCCATGTACAGGGGATTCTCGTAGCGCATATCGATCACGCCGGTGCCAATTTCAATGCGATTGGTCCGGGCGCCGATGGCGGCTAATAGCGGGAACGGCGAGGCATATTGCTGAGCGAAGTGGTGCACCCGGAAATAGGCCCCATCCGCGCCGAGCTCTTCGGCGGCGACCGCGAGGTCGATGGCCTGCAGCAGCGCGTCCG